>Ga0181524_10002273_pt1 | contig 20093 bp, 15 predicted proteins | sample PEATcosm2014_Bin_34_FD_119761 | JGI IMG/M metagenome (GOLD analysis project Ga0181524, IMG submission 119761) | Peatland microbial communities from MTU Mesocosm Facility, Houghton, MI, USA - PEATcosm2014_Bin05_60_metaG | ecosystem: Environmental > Terrestrial > Soil > Wetlands > Peat | place...
CGGTCGATGTGGTATCTCTTTTCATGGCGTTGCTTTCCTTCCGTGGAATCAGCACCCCGAGCCTAAACGCTCAAGGCGAGCAACGCCGCTCCTCCCTTTTCAACATTCCTCGGGACATCGCCCTCGTCCAAGCGGAACTGACGCGGTCGACGCCCGCGTCTACAAACCCGCCTGGACTCTTGCCCCTCTTAGCCGCCGCCGAACATTACGTCATTGTTTTATAACAGCTATATTTTGGCGGTGGAGAGATTTGCATAATGCCTGTGCGCCTCACCGGAGAGCCGAAGGGTGAACGTTACGGTCGCATTTGAGCCCCGAGCGGGCGCCGAAAAGGCGGTGGCGGGTGTATGAAGCCATCAAAAGAGAATTGTCCCTCCCTGCGCTCGCAAATTCAAGCGATCGTCGCGAAATACTAATACAATTTTATGCAACTATCAGCGTTGAATTGGACAAACATTCGCCGCTATCTTTTCGTATCAGTCAAGAGTATGGTATAATAGTACTAGATTTCGTTGACATACCACAACTATCGATAAAGCTTTCGCTGTTAGCGTTAACGGGAGGAACAGCGTCATGAGTAAGCTTTCGCTTGCTGCGCTTTTTCAGAGCCGCTCCTATACGCTCTTATCTTCACCAGGTTGCGAAGAAACAAACCACCCCGCCTTTGTCAGGCGTGTGGAACGTTACGTCAACAGACCTCATGCCGCCCGGTCTGGCGCGGTAACGCTGGCCCCGCAGCATTTGGACGCCAAGCTCCTTGAAGAAGGCGAGGCCTTCGAGGCCGCCTGGGCTCACGAGATGTCGACGTTCATCACCCTGAGAAGGCTCAACTCGCCGGAGGCGGAAGCGGCCGCACGAGCGGCGCGGGCGGCTACGGCGCAACTGGCGAACAGCATCGAAATGACAGCCGCCACGACATTGGACGGCCTCAACGTCCAGGCGCGGGCAATGCTCTGGCGGGTTTGCCGTGAACCGCTCTGCGCGTGCTCCGCCGAGGTCTCGCCCGATGCAAGTCAGGGTGCGGCGACTTGAGAGATCGGCGGGCGCCGCCGACGCCAAATGTCCTCGGGTAAATAGCTTTCGTCCCGTAAATCACTGCATGCGAGGGACTGCAAAGCGCCACCGGCGCAGTCGAGGAGATCGAACCGAGGGTTGGACACCGCGCCAAGGTCGCTGTCCCTGATTTGGAAATGAATTGTCTCGAGCAGGATCGCGAAACGCGACTTGAGCCATGAGCGATGACGATCAAACCGCCGCACGTGCGGGTCGACGGACCCGACCTGAGCTTGCTACGCCACACGGAGAATCGAAGGCGGCGCGCATTGTCTTGATCGAGTCGCGAGAGTGGCTTCGTGATTGTTTGGCGTACGCGCTCATGATGTTCCTCCCCGGCGCGTCGATCGAGGGCGTGAAATCTGCTGACGAAGTCGCTCCGGGACCGGCCAAACTCCTGTTGATCGGCCTCGATCCCCGCTCCGGATGCGAACCTGCGCAACTGCGTGAGACCGTTCAAACGTTGCAGCGTCTCGGCGACGGATCGCCGATCGGCGCTTATCTGCACGCGCACAACGCGGCCGTCGTGAGCTTGTTGGCGACTCTCGGCGTCGCCGGAATCGTGTTGCCCGACGCGAGCGTGGAAATCGCCGTCGCTTCCGTCAGGCTCATGGCGGCCGGCGGAACCTGTCTGCCCCCCACACTAACGAATATGCGGGAAGAAAGGGACGTTGACGCCCGCCTAGCGGAGTTCTCGCCGAAGGAGGTCGTTCCGCAAGCGATCGCGCGCCCGAACGATATGCCGCCGCTCTATCGCAGTCTCACGGCGCGTGAACGCGAAGTTCTCAGAAGCCTGGGCGCCGGTCAAGCGAACAAATATATCGCCTCCGACCTCCAGATATCCGAAAGCACGGTCAAAGTGCATCTGCGCAACATCATGCGAAAGCTGCACGCGACGAACCGCACGCAGGCCGCCGTGCAATTTAGCGCGTCAGAGACTGAATCTACGAAGCCTTAGCGCGTCGGACGACCAAACGAAGTCGCGGCGACTCGCCACACGAAGTCGTTCATCGAGAAGCCAAATCGCTTCCCGGGCCTTACCTGCCGGAAGCGCATTGTCGCGCACCCCCGTAACACCGAGGGGCTAGCGCAATCCCTTGATAAGGCTCAACTTATTGATATGTCGGGATCAATGAGGCGATGGTGCCCAGGAAAGGACTCGAACCTTCACGGCTTGCACCGCTGGTACCTGAAACCAGTGCGTCTACCAATTCCGCCACCTGGGCACGGCGCGCTTCATAAGGGCGCTCGCGCCGATCTGTCAATGCGCGCCTTCGCCCAAGGCGCCGGCGACGGGCGCCTCGCCGCACGCGTTCGTCAGGGCGCGGGCCGCAGAAGCGTGCGGGCGAGCGCGTCGCGCCAGCCGGCGAGGCGCGCCGCGCGCGTCGCTTCGGGCATATCAGGGAGAAAAGCGCGATCGAGCCGCCAGGCGTCGGAGAAGCTCTCCGGCCCGGCGAAGACGCCGGCGCGCCATCCCGCGAGAAAGGCGGCGCCGAGCGCCGTCGTCTCCAGATTGCGCGGCCGCTCGACCGGCGCCTCGAGCATGTCGGCGAGGAACTGCATCGTCCAGTCGCTGGCCGCCATGCCGCCGTCGACGCGCACCACGGCGCCGATCGGCGTCGTCCCGCCCGCACGATCGCAATCGGCGCGCATCGCCGCCATCAGATCGCGCGACTGGTAGCCGACGCTCTCCAACGCCGCGCGCGCCAGCTCCTTGCGCGTTGCGCCGCGCGTCAGGCCGACGATCGCGGCGCGCGCTTCGCTGTTCCAATAGGGCGCGCCCAGTCCCGCGAAGGCCGGGACGAGATAGACCGACTGCTCGGGATCGGACTCGGCCGCCAGCCGGCCCGCCTCGGCCGAGGAGGCGAGAACCCCCAGGCCGTCGCGCAGCCATTGCACCGCTGCGCCGGCGGCGAAGATCGATCCTTCCAGCGCGTAATGGCGCGCGCCGTCGAACTGGTAGGCGATGGTGGTCAACAGGCCGCTCTGCGAGCGCACGATTCGTCGCCCGGCGTTGAGCAGGACGAAGCCGCCGGTGCCGTAGGTCGCCTTGACCATGCCGGGGCGCATGCAGGCCTGGCCGATCAGCGCCGCCTGCTGATCGCCCGCCATGGCGCGGATCGGAACGTGCGCGCCCGGGTGGCCGGCGGCGATGCGGCCGAAATCGCCCGCGGTGTCGCGCACCTCGGGCAGCATCGAAGCGGGAATGTCGAACAGCGCCAGCAGCTCCTCGTCCCAGGCGCCCGTCTCGATGTCGAGGAGCAGGGTGCGCGAGGCGTTGGTCGCGTCGGTGGCGTGGACGGCGCCGCTCGTCAGCCGCCACAAGAGAAAGGAGTCGACGGTGCCGAACGCCAGTTCGCCGTTTCGCGCCCGCGCCCGCGCGCCGGGGACGTGATCGAGAATCCAGGCGATCTTGGTGGCGGAGAAATAGGGATCGATGAGCAGCCCGGTGCGCGCGCGGATCATCGGCTCGCGCCCTTCCGCCTTCAGCCGCGCGCAATGTTCGGCGGTGCGCCGATCCTGCCAGACGATGGCGTTATAGATCGGCTCGCCGTCGGCGCGGCTCCACACCAAGGTCGTCTCGCGCTGGTTGGTCAGGCCGAACGCGGCGAGCTTGCGCTCACGAAGCGCGCCCGAGGCGAGGACCTCGCGCATCGTCTCGCGCGTCGTCTCCCAGAGATCGGCGGGATCGTGTTCGATCCAGCCGGGATGGGGATAGATCTGGCGAAACTCCTTCTGCGCCGAAGCGAGCGGCGCCGCGCGCTCGTCGTAGAGGATGGCGCGGGTCGAAGTCGTGCCTTGATCGACGACGAGAATGGCGGCGGTCACGGCGTACGTCTCCGAGGAAAGGGCGCGCGAGCCTACAGGCTCCGCCGGCGTTGCGCCATGGAGCGCCGGCGCGCGGCGCGCGCCCGGCTCGTCATGCGCGGATTCGGTGACGGCTGCCACCGCAATCGCGTAGTTGCAGCCTGAATAGCTTGCCGGAGCCCGACCCAACACCTCTCCAGCAAGCAGGCTACAGCATTCACGCGTCTTTCCACCGGCGGCGGCCACATCGGCCCGTCGCCGTCAAGCCGCTTCGCGGCTGCTCCGCTCCGCTTCGCCCGCTTCGCGGTGACTGCGCCGTTCCGATGTGGCGAAGCGCTACCATGATCTTTGTTGCGGGAAGCCGGCCCGCAGGGCCGGCTCGCGCAGCAAAGATCATGGAAACCAAGGGCCTGGGCCGCGCGGAGGAGTCAATGTTTGCGAGCGAAGCGAGCAACTCGCGAAGCGGGCGCGACATTGGGTTACGGGGTTACGGTGACGCCTTACTAGGGTTAGGGGTTACGGTGACGCCTAAATCCCCAATTGCGGTCGGCCACGCTGCCCCGCCGCGATCCTCGCGGTCTCGAGGCAGGCGGCGGAAAATCGTCACGCAAGTCCCTGATAAGGCTGCGACGCGTACGAAATGGCGCCGCCCCCTCGCTGCGCTCGGGGTCGCGGCGCCGGCCGCGACGGCCGCGACGGCCCGACCTGAAGACAGCGCCCGGCAGAGCGTTCTGCATTCCGGCGTGATCGCCCCCTCGCCCCGCTTGCGGGGAGAGGGAAGGGGTGAGGGGCCGGGTGATTATCCGCTCGGTTGCGGCTTGTCGCCACGCCCCTCATCCTAACCTTCTCCCCGCTTGCGGGGAGAAGGGACGCGCCGCCCCCCTACTCCCTCGGCCGCATGTCGAGCACGCGCTTGGCCTTGCCGAGCGAGCGGTCGATGGCGCCGGGATCGACGACGCTGACGCGCACCGACACGCCGATGACCGCCTTGACGTGGTGGACGAGGTCCTTCGACTGCAGCGCTCGCATCGCCTCGTCGACCGCGTCGGGGCGCGCCTCGACGAGGACGCTCATGGTGTCGAGCCGGCCGTCGCGGCCGAGCTCGATGACGTAGTGTGGCGCGAGGCCCCGGCACTTCAGGATCTGCTCCTCGATCTGGCTCGGGAACACGTTGACGCCGCGCAGGATGATCATGTCGTCGGAGCGGCCGCCGATCCTCTCCATCCGGCGCATCGTGCGGGCGGTTCCCGGCAGCAGGCGCGTCAGGTCGCGCGTGCGGTAGCGGATGATCGGCATCGCCTCCTTGGTGAGCGAGGTGAAGACGATTTCGCCGTGTTCGCCGTCGGCGAGCGGAACGCCCGTGGCGGGATCGACGACCTCGGGGTAGAAGTGGTCCTCCCACAGCGTCGGGCCGTCCTTGGTCTCCACGCACTCGCTGGCGACGCCCGGGCCGATCACCTCCGACAGGCCGTAGAGGTCGAGCGCGTCGATGTCGAGCGCGTTCTCCAGCTCCTGGCGCATGGCGTTGGTCCAGGGTTCGGCCCCGAACATGCCGATCTTGAGGCTCGACTTGCGCGGATTGGCGCCGACCCGGCGCATCTCGTCGAGAATGGCGAGCATGTAGGAGGGCGTCGCCATCACGATGTCGGGCTTGAAGTCGGCGATGAGCTGCGCCTGGCGCTCGGTCATGCCGCCGGAGACCGGCACCACCATGCAACCCAGCCGCTCCGCGCCGCCGTGGACGCCGAGGCCGCCGGTGAACAGGCCGTAGCCGTAGGCGATGTGGACCATCATGCCGGGCCGGCAGCCCGCCGCGCGCATCGAGCGCGCCATCACGTCCGCCCAGATGTCGAGATCGCGCTTGGAATAGGCGACCACCGTCGGGCGCCCCGTGGTGCCCGAGGAGGCGTGGACGCGCGCGATCTGCTCGCGCGGCAGCGCGTTGAGGCCGAAAGGATAGTTCTCGCGCAGATCGTGTTTGCTGGTGAACGGGAACTTGGCCAGATCGGCGAGGCTCTTCAGGTCGCTCGGGTGAACGCCGGCGGCGTCGAATTTGGCGCGATAATAGGGGACGTTCTGGTAGACGTGGCCCAGCGTCCACTGCAATCGGCTGGTCTGAAGCGCCGTCAATTCGTCGCGCGAAGCCGTCTCGATCGGCTCCAGCCCGTTCGGCTGCGAAAGATGGCCCTTCATGACGCTCCCCCGATTTGCGCGGCCCCAGCTGGCGCGGGGCGCGGCTTCGCCCCGCCCCTGGCGACCGGCGGCGGTGACCAAAGCTCTGGCGTTAGCGCGTCGCGGGCGGTAGATTTTGACGGATGTCAATTTGCGGCGGCGGCGAAACGGGCAGCGTCGGCCCGACGCGGCGGGGCGTCGCCGGGCGAAAAGGCGCGCCGTGCGGGGTTTTTCTTCGCCGAGGCGCGAAATCCCATTGCGCGGCGGCGCCGGATTGGCGCAAAGACCGGAGCGCTGGGGAGGAACGAGGCCGCGATGAATCCACGAGTCCGGATCGCAGAACCCGAAGCGGCGACGCGAGTCGAGCCGCTGATGGGCAACGAAGCGATCGCGCGCGGCGCCTGGGAAGCGGGCGTGCGCGTCGCCGCGGCTTATCCCGGCACGCCGTCGACGGAAATTCTCGAGACCCTGGCGAAATACCCCGCCAGCGACGTCTACGCGGAGTGGTCGACCAACGAGAAGGTGGCGCTCGACGTGGCGATCGGCGCCGCCCTTTCCGGCGTCAGAGCTCTGGCCGCGATGAAGCACGTCGGCCTCAACGTCGCCGCCGATTCGCTGATGTCGCTCTCCTACATCGGCGCGCACGCCGGCCTGGTGCTGATCGTGTGCGACGATCCGGGCATTCATTCCTCGCAGAACGAGCAGGACACCCGGCTGTTCGCGCGCTTCGCCGGCGTTCCGGTGCTCGAGCCGTCCGACGCGCAGGAGGCCCATGATTTCACCAAGCTGGCGTTCGAGATTTCGGAGGCCTTCGACACGCCGGTGATCGTGCGCTCGACTACGCGCCTGTCGCACACGCGCAGCGCCGTGCGCGTCGGCCCGCGCCAGAGCGTCGCCGACAAGGGCTTCGTCGACGCGCCGATGAAGACGGTGACCATTCCGGCCAATGCGCGCCGCCTGCATCCCAAAGTGATCGAGCGCGAGGCCGAGATCGGCCGCTATCTCGAAACTTCGCCGTTGACCCGGTGGGAGAAGGGCGACCGCCGCTTCGGCGTCGTCACCGGCTCGACCGCCTATCTCTACGTCAAGGAGGTCGCGCCGAACGTCTCGATCCTGAAGCTCGGCGCCGCCTATCCGCTGCCCGAAGGCGTCATTCGCGATTTTGCCGCCTCCGTCGACCGCCTGCTGGTGGTGGAGGAGCTCGAGCCCGCGCTGGAAAAGGAAATCCGCGCGATGGGGCTGGCGGCCGAAGGCAAGAAACACTTTCCGCGGGTCGGCGAGCTGTCGCCCGAACTGGTGCGCGCGGGCCTCGCGGCCGCCGGCGTCGTCGAGGCCGCGCCGGCGCCGATCTCGTTTCACATCGAGCCGATGGCGCGCCCGCCGGTGCTGTGTCCGGGCTGCCCGCACACCGCGACCTATCTGGCGCTACGCGGCATCGAGGCGCGGGTCGCGGGCGACATCGGTTGCTACACGCTCGCGGCCGTGGAGCCGCTGCGCTCGATCGACACCACCGTGTGCATGGGCGCGAGCATCGCCAACGCCGTCGGCATGGCGGCCGCCGGCGAAAAGAAGCCGGTGGTGGCGACGATCGGCGATTCGACGTTCCTGCATTCGGGCATCGCGCCGCTCATCGACGCCGTCTACAACAAGGCCGACATCACGATCGTCATTCTCGACAATTCGATCACGGCGATGACCGGCGGCCAGGACCACCCCGGCACCGGCCGCACGTTGCGCGGCGAACCGACTTACAAGGTGGATTACGAGGCGATCTGCCGCGCCGTCGGCGTCGACTGGGTGCGCCGCGTCGACCCGTACGAAGTCGGTCACATGTACCAGACGCTACGCGAGGCGATTGCCCACAAGGGCGTCTCGGTGGTCATCTCCGAGCGCCCCTGCGTGCTCGATCCCGTCAAGATCAAGGGCGCGCCGCTCGCGGTCGCGCTCGCCGGCTGCGTCGCCTGTCAGTCCTGCATGAACCTCGGCTGCCCTTCGATCGTCTGGGCGGATGAAACCTACGACGGGCGCCACAAGGTGAAGATCGATCCGGGAACCTGCATCGGCTGCACGTTGTGCGCCCAGGTGTGCCCCTCCGACTGCATTCAGCCGGTGGCCTCGTGAGCGCCCTTTCAGCCGACCGGGCGCAGGCGACCGTCGCCGCCCTCGCCGACAGGCCCGCCGCCGGGCGCAACATCATGATCGTCGGCGTCGGCGGTCAGGGCGTGCTGATGATCTCCAAGGCGCTGGCGCTGATCGGCCAGAAGCAGGGCTTTTCGGTCAAGCAGAGCGAGGTGCACGGCATGGCCAAGCGCGGCGGCGTCGTCTTCAGCCATGTGCGCTTCGGCGAGCAGGTGTGGTCGCCGACGATCGCGATGGGCGAAGCGGACGCCCTGATCGCGCTCGAATGGGCCGAGGGGCTGCGCTGGCTCGATTATCTCAGGCCGAGCACGGGCGTCTTCATCGCCGACACGCGCCGCATCGTGCCGCCCTTCGCCTGCCGCAGCCGCAAGCGGGGCGCGGCGACCCGGTACGCCTCGGAAACGCCGGCCGAAATCGCCGACAAGGTCGCCGAGAGCTACGCGCTCGACGCGACGACCATCGCCACGGAGCTCGGCGAGCCCCGCGCGGCCAACACCGTCCTGCTCGGCGTCCTGTCGGCGTCGATGGACTATCCCCTCGAGGATTGGCTCTCGACCCTCGACTCCCTGACGCCGAGCAGATCGCGCGCGATCAACCGCAAGGCGTTCGAAGCCGGCCGCGCCTGGGGGGAAGCGGCGCGCGCCGACCCGTCCCTGCGGTTCGACGCGGCTGTCCCCGCCGCCGCCCCGACGCCGCAGCCGGACGTCGTCGTCGAGCTCGAAATCAACGCCGCCTGGTGCAAGGGCTGCGACATCTGCGTGAAATTGTGCCCCGAGCGCTGTCTGACGCTCAACGCCGAGCAGGTCGCCGTCCTCAAGAACCCAGAAGCCTGTACGGGCTGCCACGTCTGCGAATGGCTGTGCCCGGACTTCGCCATTTCCGTCCGCACCAAGCTGCGCGAACCGGTGGTCGCCTGAATGTCGTCTTCGCTCGCCTCGCTTCCCGGCAACCGCGCCTGCGCGCTCGGCGCTCTCGCCGCGGGATGCCGCTTCTTCGCCGGCTATCCGATCACGCCCTCCTCGGAAATCGCCGAACAGTTGTCGCGCGAGCTGCCGCGCGTCGACGGCGTCTTCATCCAGATGGAGGACGAGATCGGCTCGCTCGCCGCCGTCATCGGCGCCTCGCTCGGCGGCGCCAAGGCGATGACCGCCACCAGCGGGCCCGGCTTTTCGCTGATGCAGGAGAATCTCGGCTACGCCGCGATGACCGAGACGCCGTGCGTCATCGTCAACGTGATGCGCGGCGGCCCCTCGACCGGCATGCCGACGCGGCCGGCCCAAGGCGACATCATGCAGGCGCGATGGGGAACCCACGGCGATCACCCGATCATCGTCGTGACCCCGGCCTCGGTGCAGGAAATCTACATGGAGACCATTCGCGCCTTCAATCTCGCCGAGGAATTCCGCACGCCGGTCGTCGTGCTCTACGACGAAACCGTCGCGCATCTCATCGAGTCGGTCGAGATTCCGGCCGCGTCGACGATCGTGACGAGGAATCGAAAATGGGCGGCCGGAACGGAGCGCGAGTTCGCGCCCTACGCCGAGACCGACGATCTCGTGCCGTTCATGCCGCGGCCGGGCGAAGGCCTGCGCGCGCATGTCACCGGCCTCACCCACATGGCCGACGGCTTTCCCACGCAGAAACCCGAGCTCGCCTCGCGCGCGCTGCAACGCATCCTCGACAAGATCGAACGTCATCGCGAGCGCATCGAAAGCTTCGAGACGCTGGGGACGGAGGACGCCGACGTCGTCATCGTCGCCATCGGCATCGTCGCGCGCGCCGCGCGCCGCGCGGTGCAGGACCTGCGCGCCGAAGGGATCAAGGCCGGCCTGTTGCGCCCGGTCACGCTCTGGCCGTTCCCCGAAGCCGCGGTGCGCGCCGCGGCGACGCGCGCGCGCCGCGTCCTCGTGCCGGAGATGAACGCCGGCCAGCTCGTGCTCGAAGTCGAGCGCCTGGCCGGCGCGCGCGGCAAGGTCGTCGGCCTCAATCGCATCGACGGCGAGCCGATCACGCCCGCTCAAATCGTCGCCAAGACAAGGGAGCTCGTCGCCGATGAATGAGGTCGTCCGCACTCCCTTCGACATCAAGGACTATCTCAGGCTGGAACTGATGCCGCACTTCATGTGCCCCGGCTGCGGCCACGGCATCGCCTTGCGCGCCCTGCTTTGGGCGGTGCACGAACTGGGCCTCGACAAGAACAAGCTCGCCGTCGTTTCGGGCATCGGCTGTTCGGGCCGCGTGGGCGCCTATATCGACGCCAACACCTACCACACCACGCACGGGCGGCCGCTCGCCTTCGCCACCGGGCTGAAGCTCGCCCGTCCCGATCTTCACGTCGTCGTCATCACCGGCGACGGCGACTGCTTAGCGATCGGCGGCAATCATCTCATCCACGCCTGCCGGCGCAATCTCGACCTCACCTGCCTGATGCTCAACAACGAGATCTACGGCATGACCGGCGGCCAGGTTTCGCCGACCACCTCGATCGACCGCCTCACCACGACGACGCCGCACGGCAACGCCGAGCCGACCTTCGACGCCTGCACGCTCGCCGAGGCGGCGGGCGCGAGCTTCGTCGGGCGCGAGGTGACGCGCCAGGCGCCGGCGCTGAAGAACCTGATCAGGGCGGCGATCGCCCACGAGGGCTTCTCCTTCGTCGAGGCGATTTCGGACTGCACCGAAATCTACGGCCGCAAGAACGACCTCGGCGAATCGCCGGAGATGATCCTCAGCCAGAAGAGCGAGATGCGCCCCGGGGCCCACGCGGACGCGGTCGACGAGCCGTTCCGGCCGCATCGCCTCAACACCGGAATCCTCGCCGAGCGCGATCGACCGGAATACGGACGGGTCTATCGCCAGCGCGCGGCGATCGAGCGCGACAGGGAAAGACGATGAGCGGAACCCGAGTCGAAATCCGCCTCGCCGGCAGCGGCGGCCAGGGCCTCATCACCGGCATGCACATTCTCTTGCGCGCGTTCGCGCTGGAGGGCAGGCGCGCCGCGCAGTCGCAAAGCTACGAGCCGACGTCGCGCGGCGGCTTCTGCTATTCGGATCTGGTCGTTTGCGACGACGGCGCGGATTATCCCCTGGCGACGAAGCTCGACATGATCGCCGCGCTGTCGCAGGTCGGCCTCGACCGCTCGCTGGCGCTTCTCGAGCCGGGCGCGCTCGTCATCGTCGACGAACGGCTGGTTCCCGAACCGCCCAGGCGCGGCTTCGATCTGCACGTCCTGCCGATCAGCCAGCGGGCGGTCGCCGCCGGCAGTTCGCGCATCGCCAACGTCGTCGCGCTCGGGGCGCTGGCGCGCCTGTCGCGCGTGTGCCGCGCCGACTCGCTGGAGCAGGCGGTGCGGCTGGAGACCCCGGCGAAATTCGCCGCCCTCAATCTCGCCGCGTTACGCGAAGGTTTCGCTCTGACGGAGACGGCGCCCGCGCAGTAAGGCGGGCGCCAGGTCGGCGCGGCGCCGAGCCCTTAAGGGGCTCGCCTCACCAATAGCGGCAGACGCGACGCCCCGCGGCGCTGCTGTAGTAGCAGTGGCGGTGATAATAGTGCGGCCGGGTGAGGTCGGCCACGAGGACGCCGGCGGCGGCGCCGACAGCGCCGCCCACCAACGCGCCGCCCACCGAGTGCGAGGCGACGCCGCCGACGAGCGCGCCGCCGGCCCCGCCCAGCAGCGCGCCATTCGCCTCGCGATTGCTCAGGCAGCCGGTGCAGACGCTGAGCGAAAGCGCCAGCGCGCTCCAGACGACAATCCTCTTCATTGCATCCCCCTTCTCTTGGGCCGCTCGACGACAACGAAGAGACCATAAGCGTCTCGATCGCGGCCTGTATAGCGAGAAAACGCGATCCCGGCGCCTGTAGCCGAACGACGAGAATTAGGTCGTCAAATTTGCAACACACGTCCCGTTTTCGGTAACGCCGCCGACGTCCGAAACGCTGCGCCGATCAGGGGTTTGCGCACGATGACGACGCCGGAGCGCGCCGGGATTTTCTTTAGGCGCGCACCAGCGCGCCACGGCCGCGGGGCTGTCGTCCTCGAGGCGAAAGGCGCCAGCTCGAGAGTGGCCGTAAGCCCGAAGCATGCGCTTGTGCGGATGCGCGCGGCGACGACGGTCCGCTTCGCGCGCCGCTTCAAAGAACATGCCGCAGCGCCGGCTGCAATGACCGCGGAAGATGGCTCTTCGCGCAGGCCGGCGGCGCCCATCCCGGCCGGTCACGACCAAGCGAGACGTCCGCCCCAGCCGCGCTATCCGCAAGGCAAGAGGTTGCGGGGCCCGACGGGACCGGTCCAGATCCCGCCTTGTTCGGTCCGCTCGTGATTACGCGGCTTCCTCGATCGCCGCGTCTTCGCCGTCGGCGGTCTCGGGCTTCGCGCCTCGGCGCAGCGCCTTCTTCAACTGGCCCTCGATCACCTTCAAGGCGTCGATCTCGCTCAGTTTCTGCACCGCGGCGATTTCTCTCATCATTCGGTCCAACGCCGCTTCGTAGAGCTGACGCTCGGAATACGACTGCTCGGGCTGGGCGTCCGAGCGATAGAGATCGCGCACGACTTCCGCGATGGCGTTGATGTCGCCCGAGTTGATCTTGGCTTCGTATTCCTGCGCGCGCCGCGACCACATCGTGCGCTTGATCCGCGCCCGACCGGTCAAGATGTCGAGAGACCGCCTGGCCACGTCCGGCTCCGAGAGCTTGCGCATCCCGACGCCGACCACTTTCGCGGTGGGCACGCGAAGCGTCATCTTGTCCTTGGCGAAGTTGATGACGAAGAGCTCGAGCCGAAAGCCGGCCACTTCCTGATCTTCGACCGCCACGATCTGCCCGACGCCGTGCGCGGGATAGACGACGAATTCGTTCAGCTTGAAGCCTTGGCGATGGTTCGACGGCTTCACGGCCTTCGCCGCGGCGCCGCTCTCGTCGCGCTCGACGCCGGCGTCGGGCGCGCCCGGCTTGGGCGCTTTCGCCGCGACCGGCGCGCGCTTGGCGAGAGGCGCAGCGCTCGCTCCGGCGAGCACGGGCGCCGCCAACCCTGCCGGCGCCGCGGCAACGGGAGTTTCGCGCGGGACCTTGACTTCGATCGCGGCCGCCGGCTTTTGGCCGAGCGCCTTCGAAGTTCCTCTTGCCTGGTTTTCGCCGACCTGCAATTTCATATCCACTGATTTTCCTGGCTTCTTCGCGGGGGCCGCGCGCGCCGCGGTGCGCGCCGTTCTAGTCTTCGTCGTCGCGCTCTTCGACGCACGCGCCGTCTTGGCCGCGGCGCCGGAGCGCCGCGCGCTTGCGTTCTTGCCGGACTTCGCCTTCGCCGAACGCGCGGCCTTGCTCTTGGCCGCGGACCGGGACGGCCGCGAGGCGGCGGAACCGGCGACGACCTTGCGCTTGCGGGACGGGGCCGATGCGGCGGACGCCTTGCCCTTCTTAGAAACGGTCCTGGACGATTTCTTGTTCGCCTTCTTTCGCGCCGCCATGGCTAAAACTCTCCAAACACAAGACAAATCGCTCCCGGCGTAATCCGACGCCAGCGCGCAATCATCCGATTGTCAACGCAGTACGCCCTCGAGCACGCGGGCTTCGAGGGACAAGGAAAACGCGAGCGGGCCGGTAACGGCCTATTAACAAACTCTTTAGCACAAATTTCCGGAAGAATCAAAAACGACAGAGCCTTAGCGTTAACTCGCGGCCGACGCGCCGATTTCCGGGCGAATCCCCTCCCTCGGGAGGGCTCAATCGCCTTCGCCGGGTTTGGGCGAGAAGAACTCGCCGAATTTTCCGGGCCGCCCGTCGAAGTCCTTCGCGTCGGCCGGCGGCTCCTTCTTGGTGGTGATGTTCGGCCAAATCTTCGAATATTCGGCGTTGACGCGAAGCCAGGACTCGAGGTTCGGCTCGGTGTCGGGCTTGATTGCTTCGGCTGGACATTCCGGCTCGCAAACCCCGCAGTCGATGCACTCGTCGGGATGGATGACGAGCATGTTTTCGCCTTCGTAGAAGCAATCGACGGGACAGACTTCGACGCAGTCCATGTACTTGCATTTGATGCAGTTTTCGACGACCACATATGTCATTGAGCTGTCCCTTGCCCGATCGAATGCCGACGCCGACGCGGCCCTGCGCGTCGCGGGGCTTGGCCGGCGAAAAGACTACATAGGGGAATTGCCTGTCAACAATAACGTTCGCAGGCCAAGGCGATCAGTCGCCGCATCGCCGTCCCCGCCGGCGAGAGGTTGTGTATTTAAGGGCCGTCCCCCTCTTTCGCCACCCCGATTCGCGGGCGCCTCGGCTCCCCGGACGCCGGGACTTCCTATTTCGTCGTGTCGCGCGGCTTCAGCAACGGTTTCAGGTCGAGCAATTTCGCGAACGGCGAATCGAGATTCACGCTCGACTTGCGCGGTTCGGGCGGCGGCGGGCGCTCTCGCGCCTTGTCGGCGCGCGCCGGATCGACGCCTCGCCGGTCGTCGGATCTGGCGCCTTTGGGCGCGTCGCGTCGCCAGGCGGGCCGACGCGGCTCGCGCGCCGGTTCGGCCGCAGGCGCTGGCGCGCCGTCCGACGGATTTCGATCGGCCGGCCGCGCCGATTCGGCCTGCGCCGGCGTCGGCCCCGCGGCGCGCCGTCGACCTCGCCAGGACTTTCGCGCGGCGTCCTGCGGCTGGGCGCGTCCCTCGGGAGACTCCGCCGCCTCGACGCCCGGCGACGGTCGGCCGTGGTCCCTGCCGACATGGCGCGCGCGCCGCGGGGCCGGCCGCCAAACCTCGATCAGTTCGTCTTCGCCGGTCTTTTCCTCCTCGGCGGGCGGGGCTTGCGCTTGCGCGCTCGCGCCGTCCTGCGGGGCGCCCGCGACCTCGTCTCGGGCTTGGCTGGTCGCGGCCTCGGCGGGAGACGGCGCGTCGGCGCCGTCGCCGGCCTCGCCGGCAGGCGCGCTTTCGGCGCTCGCCGGCCCGCTTCGCCCAGTCGCCGATTCCTCGCTCGCGGCGGCAGGCGGGGGCGCGCAATCCGCTTCGGGCGCCGCCGGCGTCGCGCTCGCCGCCTCGGGCGCCGCGCTCGCTTCGTCCTGCGCCGCAGGCGGCGGCGCGGCGGCGGCCTTGCGCGCCGCGGCGAGAAACTCCGACTGTTTCACCTTGTGATCGGCAAACCCGAGCGAGCGCAGGATCGAAGCGAAATGTTCGCCCGAACAGCCGGTCAAGGACGTCATCTGATTGGTGACGACGAATCCCGCGACGCCTTCGTCGGTCGGCGCGCGCCCCCCCGAATGCGTCTGACGCGGCAGCGCGGCGCGGATCAAATCCATCAAGCGCTCGACGATATCGACGCGAACGGCGCGATCGCCGCAGAGGCGGAACCCGGCGACGCGGTAGACGTCCCCCAACGCCGGACCCTCAACCGCGAACGAGGTTCGTCCCGACGACGCGAAATGCAGCAGCCGCTCGGCGGCCGCCTCTTTCTCCGCGTCCCTGCGAATCAGCGCCCACAACTGCGTGCACAGGGTCCGCGACGCCGGCTTGAGGAGGGCGGGAACATAGATGTAGAAGGCGCCGAAGCGGACGCCCAACTTCCTCAGCGCGCCGCGCGCGTTCTGATCGAGCGCCTTCACTTGCGCCCTGACGCGCTCGCGCTCGAGAACCCCCAGCGATTGCGAGAGCTTGAGCGCGAGATCGCGCACCCCCTCGGGAACGGTCTCGGGCTCGGCCAGCGACAGCAGCGGGCCGAGCGCCTTGCGCACGTGCGCGACGAGCCAGAGCGCGACGCGCTGTTGCACCGCTTCCCTGCCTTCCGCGGACAGCGCGTCGTCCGCCAGGATGACGGCTCTCGGCTTCAGCGTCTCTTCGCCGGCGACGAGCTTGGCGATCGGGTCGCCGAGCCAGCGGATCGTGCCGTCGTTGGCGAGCACCAGCGCTTCGTCGACCGCTTCGGCGAGGCGCCTGGCGCGCGCCGCGAACTCCTTGGCCAGCTCGAGCTTGCGCGTTTCCTCGTCGAGCCGATCCGCCTCGCCCTCCTCGCTCGCCGCGGGCGGGGCCCCGCCCGCGACGGGCAAGACCTGAAAGCCGCGAATGTTGGTCAGGTCCAAGGCCTTCGCAGACGGCGCGTCGACGGGCGCATCGCCATCCTGCGTCGTTTCTGCCTCTGCCATCGCGCTTCCTTCGAATCGTCGTCGTCAATCGCCGGCCCGCCGTCCGCGGAGCCGTTGCGACCCCTGGGCGCCCCCGACGCGGCGAGGTTCTTTACCTGACCGTTCGGGCGGCGCCAATGCCGGGATCGCGCGGCGCTCGGGGACGCCGAGGGCCGACGCGGCGGCCCCGCCGCGACGAAAAGCCCGATTCGCGGCCGAAAAATCCCGACTACGCGAAACGCAATATTCGGGATAAAGGCGTCAATCTGCGATTTGAGCGCTACTCCTCCGGCCGGTGATTCGAAGCCAAGGCATGTATCGAAACTTCATTTCCGTAGGCGGCTTCACCGCGCTGTCGCGGCTGACCGGATTCGCGCGCGACCTGATGATCGCGGCGATCCTGGGCGCCGGACCGTTGGCCGACGCCTTTTTCGTCGCCCTTCGCCTGCCGAACCAATTTCGCGCCATCTTCGGCGAGGGCGCGTTCAGTTCGGCCTATGTGCCGACCTATTCTCGCGTGCTGGTCGCGCAGGGCGAGGACCGCGCGAAGATCTTTTCGAGTCGCATCTTCACGCTGCTCTTGATCTCGCAATTGGCGCTGCTGGCCCTTGCCTACATCTACACGAGCCAACTCGTCGAACTCATCGCGCCCGGCTTCGAAAAGGACCCGCAGAAATTCGCCTTCGCCGTCGCCATGACGCGCGTCACGTTTCCCTATCTGGCGTTCATCACCTTGGTGACCCTGCACACGGGAACCCTGAACGCGCACGGGTTCTTCGGCGTGGCGGCTTTCGCCCCGGTGCTGCTCAATCTCTTCATGATGGCTTTTCTCGCCCTGGCGTTCCTGTTTCCCGACGCCGGCCTCGCCGCGAGCTGGGGCGTCGCCGTCTCCGGCCTCGCCCAGCTCGTCCTCTTGATGGCCGAGGCGCGTCGACGCGGCGTCCTCGAGCGCCTGGCCGTTCCGAAGTTCGACGCCGACGTCCGGCAGTTCTTCGGCGCCCTCGGGCCGGCGGTCATCGGCTCGGCGGGCCAGCAGATCGCCATTCTGGCCGACACCATCCTCGCCTCGCTGCTGCCCACCGGCGCCGTTTCCTCGATCTATTACGCGGAGCGGCTCTACCAATTGCCGCTCGGGGTCATCGGCGTCGCGGCCGGAACCGTGCTGTTGCCGGAGATGAGCCGCCGCCTCGCGGCAGGCGACGCGGCGGGGGCGGCCGGCTCGCAGAACCGCTCGATCGCGCTCACCCTCGCCCTCACGGCCCCCTTCCTCGTGGCGTTCCTGATCTTGCCCGACGAGGTCGTGCGCGGCGCGTTCATGCGCGACAGGTTCGAGGCCGCGGACGCGCTGCGCTCGGCCGCGGTGCTCGAAGCCTACGGGCTCGGCCTGATCCCGATGGTGCTCATCCGCTCCGCGGTCGCCGGCTTCCAGTCGCGCGGCGACACCAAGACGCCGATGCTGTGCTTCTTCGCCGGGCTCGCGATCAACCTCGCGCTCAAGATCGGCCTCTACCGCGCCTTCGGCGCCGTCGGCCTCGCGCTGGCGACGGCCGCCGGCGCCTGGATCAATTTCGCCCTCCTCATTGTGCTCGGCGTGCGCCGCGACTGGATGCGGCCCGACGCCAAGCTGCTCGAAAACGTCGCGATCGCGACGTTCTGCGCCGGCGCCGCCGCGATCGCGGCGCCCTATCTGTTCCACGCCGTCGACGGGATCGTTCATCGTCTCCATTTCATGAGAAACGAACTCGACATCGTGCTGACCGCCGTCGGCGCCGCCGTCCTCTACACGGCGGTCTACGCGGCGGCGGCGCTCGTCTTCGGTCGATCCCTGCGACGGCAGTTGCTGTGAGTGACGGCTTAGCGCCCGTCCTCGGGCCCGACTATCGCCCGACCGGGAACTCATGATAGGGCGTCGCGCGATCGTCTCGCCCCCTCGGAGAAGCCATGCCGCGCCGCTCTACCGTCATCGTCGGCGCCGGCCACGCGGGCGTCCAGGCCGCCGCGAGCCTGCGCGAAGAGGGTGCCGACGACGCGATCGTCCTCATTTCGGGCGAGGCGGAGCTGCCCTACCAGCGCCCGCCGCTGTCGAAGGCGTTTCTCAAGGGCGAAATGGACCTCGCCGGCCTGCCGCTGCGCGCCGAATGGTTCTATCGCGGCCACGACATCGATTTGCGCCTGGGCGTGCAGGCCTTGCGCATCGATCTGAGCGCCAAGCGCGTCGAGCTCTCCTCGGGCGGGGCGGCGCCGTTCGACCATCTGGTCCTGGCGACCGGCGCACGGCCGCGCCCGCTCGAAATCCCCGGCGTCGATCTCGGCGGCGTCCTCGGCCTGCGCACCATGGTCGACGCCCAGGCCATTCGCGAGCGGCTGGGGCCGGGTCGCCGCGTCGTCGTGATCGGCGCCGGCTTCATCGGCCTGGAGATCGCCGCCACCGCGCTGGCGCTGGGCGGCGAGGTGACGATCGTCGAGATCGCCGACCGCCCGCTCGGGCGCGCCGTTTCGCCGTTGACTTCCACGTTCTTTCTTCATGCGCACGAGGCGTTCGGCGCGAAGTTCCGCTTCGGCGTCGGCGTCGCCGCGATCGAGGGGTCGGCGGGCGAAGCCGAAACCGTCGTGTTGTCGAACGGCGAGCGTCTGCGCGCCGACGTCGTCATCGTCGGCGTCGGCGTCTTCGCCGAGGACCGTCTGGCGCGCGAGGCGGGCCTCGCCTGCGCCAACGGCGTCGTCGTCGACGGGCGGCTGCTGGCCTCCGATCCCGCGGTCTCCGCGATCGGCGACTGCGCGCAATTCCCCCACCCTTCGCTCGGCGTTCCCCTGCGCCTCGAATCGGTCCAGAACGCCACCGACCAGGCGCGCTGCGTCGCCCGGCGGCTGACCGGCAAAGCGGAGACCTATGCGGCGCTGCCCTGGTTCTGGAGCGATCAGGGCGACCTCAAGCTGCAGATCGCCGGCCTGTCGCTCGGGGTGGACCGCTGGGTTCTGCGCGGGGACCCGAAGTCGCGCGCCTTCGCGGCGTTCGGCTTTCGCGGGCGGGCGCTCGCCGCGGTGGAGACGGTCAACCGCGGCGGCGACCACATGGCGGCGCGGCGGATCATCGCCGGCGCCCTGCCTCTGACCCCCGATGAGGCCGGCGACCCGCAATTCGATCTGCGCAAGCTGGCGCTGTCGTGGAAGCCTTGAGGCGCGCCACGCGCCGCCTCGACGGCGGGCGGGAAAGCCTCAGATCGACCATTTGAGCGCGTGGGCGATCTCGCCGACGACGCCGCGGCGGAACACCAGGACGCAAGCGACGAAGACGACGCCCTGGATCACCGTGACCCACTCGCCGTATTGCGCGAGATAGTTCTGCATGGAAACGACGATCACCGCGCCGACCACCGGGCCGTAGAGCGTGCCCATGCCGCCCACGAGGGTCATCAGCACCACTTCGCCCGACATGGAGAAGGTGACGTCCGACAGGGACGCGTTCTGCACCACGATCGCCTTCGTCGCGCCCGCCAACCCGGCCAACGCGGCCGAAAGGACGAACGCGGCGAGTTTGTAGCGGGCGACGCGGTAGCCCAGCGAAATCGCGCGCGGCTCGTTCTCGCGGATCGCCTTGAGGATTTCGCCGAACGGCGAATTGACGGTGCGATAGATCGCCAGAAAACCGAAGAGGAAGACCGCCGCGGTGAACAGATAGAGCGCCATCGGCCGCGACAAATCGATCACGCCGAAGGCGTGGCCCTGCGGCACCGCCTGGATGCCGTCCTCGCCGTGGGTGAACGGCGCCTCGACGCAGAAGAAATAGATCATCTGCGACAGGGCCACGGTGATCATCGCGAAGTA
>Ga0181524_10002275_pt1 | contig 20090 bp, 15 predicted proteins | sample PEATcosm2014_Bin_34_FD_119761 | JGI IMG/M metagenome (GOLD analysis project Ga0181524, IMG submission 119761) | Peatland microbial communities from MTU Mesocosm Facility, Houghton, MI, USA - PEATcosm2014_Bin05_60_metaG | ecosystem: Environmental > Terrestrial > Soil > Wetlands > Peat | place...
AGGCTCTGGACCGCACCCAACCGTTGCTGCCCCTGAGTGCAAAGAAACCCCGCAGTTGGACCAACGAATACGTCCGGCACGGCACCCAGGCTTTGCTGGCGGCTCTGGAAATCGCCAGCGGGCCGTGAAGCTGCCAGGACCTCTGATACACACCGTGGAATCGTATCGACTCCAAGGCTTGCCGGTCCGCATCATCGTTACGATCTGGCCGCCTGAGGTCCGCTTCGAACAGATCGCCTCAGAGTCGAAGATGAACTGCGCTGAGAGGTGTTGCCGCCAATCTTCCGCCGCCCCCTTGGCGGTGTCTTCATGATTCACCGAGGTCTCCGAAGCACCCGTCTGCTCAGTCGGAAATCCATGCCGGACTGATCCGAATTCAAAGCTCGTGTCCTGATTGCGCCAGATGGAATTTTGGCGAGGCACAGGCCCGAGCGGCTTGGCAAAGCCAGAAGTGCGGATGCTGTTGAGAGGCGGATCGTCAAGCCGCGCCGTTCCAGGACTCACATGTCAGCCAACCATCAGAACTTGGCGAAATCGACCACGACCTCTCTGCTCGCGGCAACGGGCTTGCCCCTTCTGGTGGCGGGGTAGAACCTGTATTGCCAGACAGCGGCCTCGGCCTTCTGGTCCAATCCAAACCCGAGGCCGCGCCTCACGCGAACCTCTTTCGGCAATCCGTTCTCGCCCACCAATACCGTGACGACGGCCTCCTGCACCCAGGGATGAACTGCAAACGGATCGGCGAAGTCCGCATCAACCGTGTGGACAGCGATGGGCGCTGTGTACGGCAAGGGGTTGCGATGCTTGTCCACAAACTTCGATTCATCCGGCACAGGCAGATCTCGCTCGGCGATTAGGACTTCGGGAACGGTCTGGCTGCGGTTGGCGCGGAAGACAACTCGAACATCGATCCATACGGGAACCGGCTTGCCCGCCAATCTGCCCGGCTCGAACGTAGAGTGCTTCACCGCCGCAATGGAGGCCTCATCGAATGCCTCTCCGTGCGAGTGCAAGAGCTGAATGTGCGCCGGGATGCCGTTGGCGTCAATGACCATGGCCAACACCGTCATGCCCTGTGCCTCTTTGTCAAGCACGTCGTCTGGATAGGGCACAAAAACGGTGCGAACCAGCCGGGGCGCGGTGACCTCGGGGCCCGCGTAGTACATGCCATCCTTGTCGGGCGCCTGATGAACCGGCCGACTCGGCGATACTGAATCCTGCCCCCAAACGGCAATGGCCGACAGCGCCAGAAGAGCCCATGCATATTCCGCTTGCCGCATTCAATTCTCCAATCTGTACTCTTTGATTCCATGCATCGCCAGGCTGCTCGCCGCGGCTCGTCCGCCAACGCTGCCCCATGACTGGCCGAGTCCGGCTATCCGTTGGCCTCGATCCAGGCAGGCGCGCCCGCCGATGATCTCCATGCTAGGCGCGAAAGGATAAGGATGAGATAAAGACAGTGGAGCAGCGGCAAGCTCATGGCTGGCCCGTTTTTGGACTGGGCGGATTCGAGAAACAACCGCCGGCAATAACTTTCTTAGAAAGAATTCATGACTTCCTTATGTAAGCATAATGCTATGCTCATAACTTTCTTCAAAACCTCCACGGAATCTTTATGGCCTCCACAGTAGCGTCAATGTAAGCCGCCCCACTCCCAAAGCCGGAGCGGATGCAAGAGGACTATGAAGAGCGCTTGCCATGAGGCGCAATACTACCTATTTCTAACGGAAACACTGCATATTCTTTGCGGCTCCTTTACGTCGCTTCGCATAACACTTGGGATGAGGGGGCAATACGAACAAGCTAGCCCCCCTTCCTCATTGAGAGCCAACGCTTGCCAACACGAAGACGCCAGGCGTCGAGGAGATCGGATGCGTATGAAAAGTAACTTCAGGACGGCCATCGCATTGGGAGCTGCAATCTGCGGGTTAACCGCGCAGCTCGCGTGTCAAGCCCAAGACGCGGCTTCGACGTTCACCAAAACCCCCTTGCCGCGAGCCGCGACCGCGGGGCCGCCGGTTCAAGCAGCTTCGGTAGAGTTAGCGGCCGTGGAAGAACCGGGGACGGGCCCCGGCGCAGCAGTCGGCGAAGCGGCCAGCCCCGCCCCTGCCGCGGCAACTGGCACAGCCGGCGCCTCGCCTGCTTCAAGCGCAGCCACTGCGGCGACTGCTTCCGTTGCCGTGCCGCTCAACAACGATGCGGTCATCAAGGAACTCGCGGAGATGAAGGCCCGCATTGCGCAACTCGAAGCCGAGCTGAAGGCGAACAGCGGAGCGAACGATGCGGCCGGCGCGGAACGGGACGCCAACGCGTTGCGTTCGGCTGAGACGGGCGAAGGCAGTGGCTCCATGGCCGTGGGCCAAGCCGCGGCAGGGCCTGCCCCAGCCGCGGCTCCGGCGCCTCCGGAGATCACCGCGGAGGTCACGACCAAGTCGGCGCCGTTCCCAGGCGACTGGACGTGGCTGAACAGCAACGGGCACCAGACGGACAGCCCCATGGCCACCAAGTACTTCACGCCGGAGTTTCGGGCCGACGCGAACTACACCCTCGACTACAACCACCCCGAAGACGACAGCCTGGGTGGATCGACGGAGACCTTTCGCTCCGACGAGTGGCAATTGGAGCAGATCAGCGTCGGCGGCGACTTCCGCATCAATAACGTGCGCGGGCGCATCCTCACCATGGATGGCCTGTTCGCCACGACCACCGTACGTAACGACGGCAGCCCTAACCGCGGCCAGTGGGATCTGGCCAACGCATACAAGTACGTCTCTGAGGCATGGGGCGGATATCACTGGGATGTGAGCCACGGCCTCAACGTGGATGCCGGCATCTTCGTTTCCTACATCGGCCTGTTCAGCTACTACAACTTTGACAACTGGACCTATCAACCTTCGTTCGTTTCGTCCAACACGCCGTGGTTCTTCAACGGCCTTCGCATCCAGTATTTTCCGACGGCGAAGCTAAAGATCGAGCCGTGGATCATCAACGGGTGGCAGTCATATGCCCGCTACAATGGCCACGGGGGTTTGGGCGGACAGATCCTCTGGCGCCCCGCGCCCTACCTGGACTTCGTCTTCAACAACTACGGAATGGGTGAAGACGACGCCGGCTATCCCGGACGTTCTCGGGTCCACGCCGACTACAGCGCGCAGGTCAAGTTCTATGACAAGCCCAGGAACTTTATGGACAAGATTGCCTGGACACTCACAGGCGATGCCGGTTGCGAATACGGCGGCGGCCCTGCCGTCGGCTACTACAATCCGAAGGGGCTCTCCCCGGAGATGGGCACCGCCGATACCTACAGCGGCGGCGTCAATTGTCACAACAGCGCCAACGGCAGACCCAAGCAGATGTTCATCGGCACCATGAGCTACTTGCGCTTCTGGTTCAAGAAGGACCTCTACGCTGTGACCCTCGGCGGCGGTCTGATGAACAACCCCGGCCGTTACCTTACGCTGCTGCCACCCATCGACGGCGCCACGGCCATCACCGGCACCCCGTACTATACCGAGAACGCGGGTGATCGCGCTCAGATGCACGACGGCACAGTCACTTTCGATTACATGCCGAGCCAGTTCATCACCTTCCGCCTGGAGACTGGCTACCGCTACTCCGACACTCCCTACTGGACCGGACGCGGCGGCATCACGCCTCCTGGCGGCAACAACGGCTCTCCGGCACAATATGCCTGCGCCAGCGGCGCTCCCGCCGGAGTGGGCTACTTCCCAACTTCGGCGTCGTTTGCGACCGGTCTTGCCCAGGCGGAATATAACTGCGGCGGCGTGGGTGCGGGTACGAGCGCGATCTGGTGGCCCGATCTGCGCACCAACCAGACCGTCAGCACGGTTGCGATCATGGTCAGGTTCTAGCCGCAAAATCTGCGGAGACGCGCGTGCTAAGTGCGGCCGGCGCTAACTGAAGAAGCAACACCGGGGTTCCTTTGAGTTCCGGTGCTGCTCCAGGACGTTGATATTCTCTACGCCGCGACGAACCCTCAACACCATGGTGGTGAGGGTTCGTCGCGTGGCAGAACGACCGGGAAACACCAGAAGGTGCAGGAAGTCATATGAAAAGCAAAGTTTTGGGAATTGGTTTGATGGCGATCGTTCTGGTTGCTCTTCTGACCACGAGCGGCTGCAAGAGCGACAAGGTGGATGCGGCCGCCGAGGCGCCGCCTCCTGCCAAGGTGGTTCCGGACTTCAATGCTACATTGTTCTCCGTCGATCATCCGGAGAACTTTCCTCTGGCCGCCGCAACAGAGCATCGAGCGCCGGTGAAGCTGACCGTGACCGGCACGGTGAACCCCGATATTGCGCGCACGGTTCCGGTAATCTCGCTGGCCTCGGGCCGCATCGTGGGCATCTACGCCCGCCTGGGCGATGTGGTCAAGAAGGGTCAGTTGCTGCTCAAGCTTCGCAGCGACGATATCTCCGGCGGCTTTGCCAACTATCAGATGGCGGTGGCCGACGAAACCCTCGCGCGCGCTCAATATGAGCGTTCCCAAGAGCTATACAAACACGGCGCAATCGCGCTCAACGACTTGCAAGTAGCGCAGGATACGGAGGACAAGGCAAAGGTGACGATGGACACTGCGGCCGAACACCTGCGTCTGTTGGGCAGCAGCACCGATCATCCATCGGGGATCGTGGACATCACGGCGCCGGTCTCCGGCGTGATCACCGATCAGGAAGTTACCAACGCAGCGGGCGTGCAGAGCCTGGGGACGAGTCCCTTTACCATCTCCGACCTCTCCACCGTGTGGATCGTTTGCGATGTCTACGAGAACGATCTTCCCAGCGTTCACACGGGAGACCCCGCTGAGATCACGCTGAACGCATATCCGGGCCAGGTGTTCAAGGGAACGGTCAGCAACATTCTGCCTATCCTCGATCCCAATATCCGCACCGGCAAGGTCCGCATTGAAGTGCGGAATCCAGGTTTCATGAAAGTGGGAATGTTCGTCACCGCAACCTTCCGCGGACAGAAGGACGTAGTGAATGTCGCCGTGCCCGCATCCGCCATTCTCCACTTGCATGACCGCGACTGGGTCTATGTGCCCACGTCCGACAACAGATTCCGCAGAGTGATGGTCGCTGGCGGAGACGCCTTGCCGGGCGGTATGCAGGAGATCAAATCGGGCATCCAGGCTGGACAGCAGATGGTGACGAATCCGCTCGCGTTGCAAAACGAAATCGACAACAAGTAGCCGCTGAAAGGTAGCTGGGGGATAGATCATGATTCGATTTCTTGTCGATTTTGCCCTTAACAATAGGGTGGTTGTGCTTGCGGTTGCGCTGCTGCTGGCCGCCTGGGGAGCAGTTTCGTTTCATGAGTTGCCGGTTGAAGCTTATCCGGATATTGCGGATAACTATGCAACGGTGATTACCCAATGGCCTGGAGAGGCGGCCGAGGAGGTGGAGAAGCAGGTTACGATTCCGGTCGAGATCCAGATGAACGGGCTTCCGCATCTTTCGCACCTGCGCTCGGAATCGCTCTTCGGCCTGTCCTATGTACTGCTGATCTTCGACGACCAGTCGGACAACGACTGGAACCGGCAAAAGGTGATGGAGCGGCTTGCGGGCGTCACGCTCCCGCCTGGCCTGCAACCGCAAATGGGCACCGACTGGAGCACGGTCGGCCAGATTTACTGGTACACCCTGCACAGCACAAATCCTGAATACGATCTGATGGATTTGAAGTCGATCGAAGACTGGACACTGGAAAAGGAATTCAAGTCCGTCCCGAACATTGTCGATGTATCCACTTTCGGCGGCACAACGCGCGAATACCAGGTGCGCGTCGATCCGGACAAGCTTGTGTCCTACGGCTTGAGCATCGGCCAGTTAGAGCAGCAGCTCTCCAACAACAACATGAATGCCGGCGGCAGCTTTGTGGAGGAGGGAACGCAGCAGCTTAACGTTCGCTCCGTTGGCCTCTACACCAGTGTGCAGGACATTGAGAATACCGTTCTGACCACAAAGAACGGGACGGCGCTGCGAGTCAAAGACGTAGCCGAGGTGCAGCAGGGGCCCAAGATTCTCCTGGGCGCGATGGCAAGAGCGGACCACAAGCCGGATGGAACCATCGTCGACAACCCGGAAGTCATTCAGGGCGTGGCGCTGCTGCGCAAAGGCGCGGACGCCGGCCCCACCCTGGACGCCATTCACAAGAAGGTGGATGAGCTCAACAACGTTATTCTGCCGCCGGGCGTGAAGGTCGTTTCCATGCTCGACCGCGCCGACCTGCTCCACTATACGCTCCACACAGTGCTCCATAACATGGGCGAAGGCATGATCCTGGTGACGATCATCCTCTTTATGTTCTTCGGCAATGTTCGCGGGGCCTTCATCGTTGCGCTCACCATTCCGTTTGCCTTGCTCTTCGCATCCATATTTCTCGACCTGAGCAAGATTCCAGCGAACCTGCTGTCGCTTGGCGCGCTGGACTTCGGAATGGTTGTGGACGGGGCCGTGGTGATGGTGGAAAACATCATGCGCCATTTGGGTCATGGAAGAACCAACGGTTCATCCGCGGCCTCGGGCCGCATTACGATGAGGGTGAAGACCCCAGTAGAAACCATTCGCGACGCCTCTCACGAGGTTCAGCGCCCCGTGTTCTTCGCCATCGCCATCATCATCACCGCCTATCTGCCGATCTTCACGCTGCAGCTTGTAGAAGGCAGACTCTTCAAGCCGATGGCCTGGACGGTGGCCTTTGCGCTGCTTGGCGCCATGACGTTCTCCATCTTCATTGCGCCGGTGCTGGCCGCCATGCTCTTCCCGCATGGTGTCAAGGAATGGCGCAACCCGGTCATGGAATTCCTGAAGAACAGCTACCGGAGCGGGCTTCAGTGGGCTATTAAGAATCGTTGGATAACAGTTGGCTGCGGTATCGCTGCGGTTGCCTTCAGCTTGTTTCTTGCGTTCAGTGGAATCATCGGTTCTGAGTTTTTGCCGCATCTGGATGAGGGCGCCATCTGGGCGCGCGGCTCGCTGGCCAATAGCACCAGCCTTACCGAAGGCAAGCGGTTCACCGATCAGGCGCGCCTTATCTTCGCTTCGTTTCCTGAAGTCAAGACAGTTGTATCGCAAGCGGGCCGGCCCGACGACGGAACCGACACGGGCGGCTTTGGCAATACGGAGTACTTTGTCGACCTGATACCGAAAGAACAATGGCGTCCCGTCTTCCACCAGGACAAGGATGAACTGATTGCCGCCATGAATCGCGAGGTCTCCAAGCTGCCCGGCGCTTTTTGGAACTTCTCACAGCCCATCGAAGACAATGTGGACGAAACAGTGAGCGGCGTCAAAGGCGGACTCGCGATAAAGCTTTTCGGTGACGACCTGAAAGTCCTTGAGGAAAAGGGCGAGGAGATTACCGCCGTCATGGCCACCGTGCCGGGGGTCGAGGACCTTGGGCTCTTCCGCGATATGGGCCAGCCGAATCTCAACTTTGTTGTCGATCGCCAGGCTGCGGCGCGCTTCGGCATCAATGCTTCCGATATTCAGGACGCCATTGCAACGGCAGTAGGCGGCAATGCGGTGACGCAGTTGTTGCAGGGCGAGGCCAGTTATGGCGTGGTTGTGCGCTATAAGCAGCAATATCGCAATACGCAGGAGGCGATTCAAAACGTCCGGCTTCTCTCTCCTTCCGGGGAGCGTGTCTCCCTTGCGCAGTTGACGAAGGTCGAGGTTCGCGACGGAGCCTATGACATCTTCCGCGAAGGCAACTCCCGCTATGTAGGAATTCGCTACGAAGTTCGTGGCAGAGATTTGGGAGCCACGGTCAGAGAAGCAATTGAAAAGATAACCAAGCAAGTGACTGTGCCGCGCGGCTATCACCTCGATTGGGCGGGAGAATACGAGAGCGAGAAGCGAGCTCAGGCCAGGCTGTTTCTGGTGGTCCCAGTCACCGTCTTCCTGATCTTCGTCCTTCTTTACTTCATGTTCCGTTCGGTCAAGTGGGCGCTGCTCATCATGGTGAATGTCGCCCTGGCACCCTTCGGCGGCACCATGGCTCTGCTGCTAACCGGGACTTTCTTCAGCGTCTCCTCGGGTGTTGGCTTCCTCGCGCTCTTTGGAGTTTCAGTCCAGACGGGCGTCATCATGCTCGAGTACATCAACCAGCTCAGAGCGCGAGGTTACACGCCGGCGGGCGCCGCTGTCGAAGGCGCCGTGTTGCGGCTTCGCCCCATCATGATGACCATGCTGGTGGCTACCTTGGGACTGCTTCCCGCCGCCATGTCGCACGCCATCGGCTCCGACTCGCAACGGCCCTTTGCCATCGTTATTGTAGGGGGATTGATTTTCGACCTCCTCATGAGCATCTTCCTTTTGCCCACGCTGTATGTATGGGTTGCAAGAGAAGGGGACAAGCTCCCGAAACCGGAGGTGGCAAATGAAGCCGTCTAAGCTGATATCTGCGTTCATGCAAAGCGTCGGCAGTTGTGTTCTGGGCATTGCTTTCGTTTCGAGTTTCGCGAGCGCGCAGCAGGCGCTCACGTGGAAGCAGGTCAAAGCAAAGTTCGAAGCGGCCAACCCGGCGCTGCGAGCTGATGAAATCAGTGTGGAAGAAATGAAGGCCGAGGAGATTACGGCGTACCTCCGCCCCAATCCGCAATTCACTTTCTCAACGGATGGAACGCAGCTCGCTCGCCACAATGGGATCTGGCAGCCATTGACCGGCACTCAGTATCAGCCCAACTTCAGTTACTTGCACGAGCGCGAGCACAAGCGCGAGTTGCGCCTGGAGAGCGCCAAAGAAGGCACACAGATCGCCGGCTCGCAGCACGAGGATCTGGAACGGAATCTCCTCTTCAACCTGCGCTCAATGTTCGTGCAGACGCTTGAGGCAAAGGCTGTCCTCGATCTTGCAAGAGCCGATCTCGATTACTATGACAAGATCATCGATATCAGCCGCGCGCGGTTTAAGGTAGGCGCCATCGCCCAGATCGATTTGGACCGCATCGAATTGCTGCGCGTGCAATATGAGGCCGAGATTGAGACTGCAACGGTGAACCTTCGCACGGCGAAGTTCGAACTGATGCAGCTGATTAACGATCGCACGCCGGTGGATAAGTTCGATGTGGCGGGGACCTTCGACTGGACCGAAGCGCTGCAGCCTTTGGAGGACTACCATCAGATTGCGTTGGATAACAGGCCCGATTTGAGAGCGGCTATCGAGACCATTCAGCAGTCGGATACGAATCATAAGCTTGCCGTCTCCAATGGCTCTACCGATCCGACCTTCGGCGCGTGGTACACGTACAATCCATCCTTCAACAACCCCAACGACCAGCAAACGCTCGGCCTCAACGTGAGCATTCCGCTGCGCATCTTCGATCGCAATCAGGGGGAAAAGAAGCGCACGCTGCTGGATATCGATCGCAGCCGAAGCGCCGCGGACGCGGCCAAGGCGCAGGTCTTCGACGACGTGGACTCCACTTATGAGCAACTGCGTAGCAATATCGCGCTGCTCAAGCCATATAAGGAAAAATATCGCGATCAGGCTACGCGCGTGCGCGACACAGTCACCTTTTCTTACGAGCACGGAGCGGCATCGCTGATGGACTTCCTCAATGCTCAAAGCGATTATCGGGTCGTTCAACTGGCTTATGTTCAGTTGGTTGGCTCATATCTCACGTTTGCGGGCCAATTGAATCTTGTCGTCGGGCATGAAGTAATGCAATGATCGGCGTTGCTTTTGCGAACGGCGCCAGCGGTCTGGCCTATTCGAATTCTGCCGCGGAGAGGTCGAATCATGAAGAGAAATGAAGTTTGCGTCTACATCGAAGAGATCGGCATTCTACCTTCTGTGCGTGTGGCTACGCAGGAGTTGGCGCGATTTGCGGCAGAGACGGTGTATTCGGCGGGAATTCCCATTGCTGAGATCACTCTGACCACGCCCGGTGCGCTGGCCGTGATCAACGATTTGGCCAATCGCTTTCCGGCCATGGCCGTGGGGGCCGGCACTGTATTGGACGCTGAGTCTGCGCGCAAGTGCGTCGACGCCGGCGCCCGGTTTCTGACTAGTCCGGGATTTGTTCCGGAGGTGGTGGCGTATGCAAAGAAGATGGATGTCTGTGTGTTTCCCGGAACTTTGACGCCAACCGAGATCATCGCCGCCTGGAAGGCCGGTTCGGACTTTGTCAAGATCTTCCCAACCGGTCACGTGGGCGGCATTCAGTATGTGCGCGCGCTCAAGGTTCCGCTTCCGCAGATCCCGCTGATTGCAACGGGCGGCGTAAATCAGTTGACCGCGTCCGACTTCATTCTTGCCGGCGCAACTGCCATTGGCTTGGGTGCGGAACTGCTGCCCAAGGAAGCCTTGCATTTTCGCCAGGAAGATCGTATCCATGAGCTGGCAGGCAGGTTTCTTGCCAAGGTGAGGGATGCTCGGGCTCTGCGTGAGACCTACTATTAGGCATTGCCCTGACTGGGCTTCCCATTCGCCGATACCACAGCCGTTTGTCGCATCCCGCGATGCTGCGTGGTTCTAGAAGAATCGCCTTTGTTTCTATTGTCTCCAAACCACTCCGCCTTGCACGGCGTGCCTGGCGCGGACGTCGCCCGATAAGCAGGTCTCCGGAAGAGGTCTCGCAACCGCCAGTTTCTGCAGAGAAGAGCGGGTTTGCCATTATCCTGAGCGAAAAAAGTATTTACTTTTCGCATTTTTTACTTCATTCCTATTACTCTCTTCATGCCTCCCTCATGTGTTCTTCTCAATACTTAAGCATGGGAGGTATTAAGCACATGAAACGCAACCTATTCACAGCCTGGATTCTGTCACTTGCACTTCCGGGTGTTGCAAGCGCACAGGGAGCGGCCTCCTCCGCGGAGACCGGCGACCATTACACCCAGGGGCAGTTGAAGCAGTTGGCGCGCGGCGCGCACGCTCCAGAGGAATACAGAACCCTGGCAAGCTACTACGGCGAACGCCAGAGGATCTATCTGCAAAAGGCCGCGGATGAGAAAGCGGAGTGGGAACGGAGGAGCCAGAACGTCATGGGCGTGCTGGCGAAGTATCCCAGGCCGGTAGACTCGGCAAAGAATCTTTACGAGTATTACATGGCAGAGGCGGCAGACGCCGCAAAGCTCGAAGCTAAGTATAGCGCCTTGGCGGCGCCGGATGCCCCGGTATCGGCAATGTCGCGCTAACAATCCTTTGCGCCGCCGGGCAGAAACCCCCGCAAAGAAAGGGGAGGAATCTCAATCAATGGATTCCTCCCCTTTCTCTTGCTCATATAATCAAGATGGATTCCTTATGTCTTTTTCACATGTTCCAAGTTAGGATCGTGTCAATTCGCTAAACAGGCGAATCGAAATAGACATAAGCCGGATGACCCATTCAATTGTTCTCGGATCGACGCAACCACGGCAAGCATTTCGAATGCTGGCGCAGTGCACGGTGGCGAGCGCGGTCCTCGCCCTGCTGACCATTGGCGGGTTCGAACTTCACATAAACCTGCTGACAATCAGCCTCCTCTATTTGCTGATCGTCGTGGCTGTCGCGTCGTTGTTCGGTTTCTGGCAGGCGTCGTTTGCGTCGGTTATCGCGGTGCTTTTGCTCGACTATTTCTTTGAGCCGCCTCTCTTCAGCTTCGAAGTGGAAAACCCAGGGATATTTGTGGCGCTTGTAACCTTCGAGGCGACCGCGCTCACCATAAGCAGAATGCACGGGCGAGAGATGAGGAGAGCACGAGAAGCTGCCATCCATCTCAAGGGAATGGAGCAATTGTATGAATTGAGCCGAAGCACACTGCTTCTGGACCTGCGCCGGCCGTCTGGGCCCCAACTGGCCGTTCTGATTCAGCGGATATTCGACGTGCGCGCGGTTGCCTTGTTCGATATGAGCCTGGGACGTCAGGACAGAGTGGGCGAGTGGGCAGCAGGCGAGGAGGATCTGGCAAAGGAATGCTACCTGCACGGGGCCGCGCAGGACGATCCGCAAACCCAAACCGCGCGGCGCTTGTTGCATACCGGTGCAGGGTCCGGGCCTGTGGGAGCATTGGCGGTGCGCGGAAAGCTGAATCCTCTGGTGGTCGATGCGCTTGCGGCGCTGGCTGCAATTGCGATTGATCGCCACCAGTCGTTTGAGAAGGAAGAAAGGGCTGAAACAGCAAAACAGAGCGAGCAGTTACGCGCAGCGGTCTTGGACGCGTTGGCGCATGAATTGAAGACACCGTTGACGGCGGTTCAGACCGCCAGTTCAGGGCTGTTGGAGCTAGGTGGGCTGACGGATTCACAGACTGAGCTGGTGACGCTGATAGACGGCGAGGCAGTTCGCCTGAATGAACTCTGCACACGCTTGTTGGTGACCGCAAAGCTAGACCGAAAACAGGTCGGCCTCGATCTGGCCGACGTGAACGTGAAGGAACTCATATTCGAGGTACTGGCCGACCGGCCGAAGTCTTTGGGAAGGGACAGGATTCAGGTTGTTGTGGACGACCCCGATCTTGTCGTGGATGCAAATCGTAAACTTCTAGCCATGATATTGGCTCAGTATATTGACAATGCGCGAAAGTACTCGATGCCGGACACGCCGATCGAGGTGGCCGCACGAAGGAGTCATTCCGACGTGCTTCTTTCCGTGCATAACTTTGGATCCACGATTCGGATTGAAGACCGGGAGCGGGTATTCGACCGCTTCTACCGGTCATCCGATCAAAAGGGTGCTGTTCCAGGCACTGGAATAGGACTGTCCGTAGTGAAGAAGGCCGCCGATGCTCATCATGGACACGTTTGGGTGATTAGCGACGACCGGGAAGGAACGACATTCTTTCTTTCCCTTCCGATGGGAGCAAGGAGGAAACAATGAACAATGAGCCGGCGAATGCGGGACAAGGCACCATACTCGTGGTGGACGATGACACTTCCACGCGAAGGGCATTGCGTGTAACTCTATCCGGCATGGGCTTCACCGTGGTAGAAGCGGCACGCGGCGAAGAGGCATTATCGCTGGCCCGCGTGTCATGGTTCGATACGGTGCTAATGGACGTGGATATGCCCGGTATGGGAGGAGTGGAAGCCTGCCGGAGCATCCGTCATGCGGTTGCGAGATTGCCGATCCTGATGCTGACAGTGATGGACAGCGAGGATGACAAGGTTCTCGCGCTGGATGCGGGCGCCGACGATTACATCACGAAGCCCTTTCAGATCCGTGAGTTGACAGCGCGGCTGCGCTCCGCTGTGAGAAGAAGAAGCGCACAGGACGCCAACCGCGACGCGCCGATTCGTTATGGCCAGCTTGAACTGGACCCGGTGAAATACCGGGTGTTGAAGAGCGGACGCCAGATCCATCTGACGCCCAAGGAATTCGAGGTGTTGCATTACCTGATGATGCATGCCGGCGAACCGATTCCTCACGCCAGGCTGCTGAAATCCGTGTGGCGGCCCGAGTATGGAAACAAGCTCGAATACCTTCGAACATTTGTGCGTCAGTTGCGCAAGAAGATCGAAGACGATCCGGGAAATCCGCGGTATCTGTTGACCGATGCTTACGTCGGTTACCGCTTTAACGAACAATAGCGGGTAGAACCCACAATGCTGCAGATTTGAACCCTAGCGTATTACACGCAATGTCAACCCCTGCGTTAGTGGATCGACGGGTTATAGCTTCCGTTGGGAATCACGTGCGCTCTAAGGAGAGGTGAGACGCGTGCCAGGTCTTCGTCGTTGACCGGGTGTCCGCCGACACGCATTTCATCGACGATCTTCTGAATCTGGAGTGTGTTCCACACCAGGACGGCATTCGAGATCAAGCTCAAGCAACTCGCCTTATTCATGATTTCCTCGTAGTCGCCTTCTCGGAACTGGCCTTGATTGGCAAAAAACAGCCACCGGCCAAGACTCTGCCGGTGTTCGCCGCGGTTCTGTCAAGGGCGGAGTAAAAAGGGGTTCTTCGTCACTTTTGGTGAACCATGGCTGGCACTTTGCTGGCGGGACGATCGGCGTTAGAACGGGATCAGGTTCTGGCGATGTTCGGCGACGGTTATGGAGCAGCGGACGTTGTTGCCGGATGCCGGCGAAGTCGTTCTGGATCGGTTGCAGGTCTAGGGGCGGGACCGGCTCGTGATGGTGCTGCGGCCCGCAGCGAAGGGAAGCTGTTGCCCAGCGTGCCAGCGGATTTCGCGGCGCACGCATAGCTGGTACAGTCGGCGGCTTGGCGATCTGCCTTGGGAGGGCATTCCGGTCAGCATCGAGTTGCATGTCCGCCGTTTCTTTTGCGACAACGACGGGTGCGGTCAACGCGTTTTCAGGAGAGCGGCTCGCAAGAACGGCTCCGCGGTACGCCCGGCGCACCGCACGCCTGGGTGTGGCGCTGGAGCAGATCACGCGGGCTTTGGGCGGATCGGCAGGGGCTCGCTTGGCGCGGCAGTTGGGCATTCTGGCCAGCGGTTCAACGCTGCTGCGGCAATTACGCCGAAAGGCATTCGTCGATTGCGCACGAGCGCCGCGGGTTCTGGGTATCGATGATTGGGCGTGGCGCAAGGTCCGGGGTCCCCAAGAAGCGGTCTTTGCTCCTTGGGGTGGAAGGGGCATCGCTATGGAACGATCCTTTGCGACCTGGAACGCGGAGAGGTGATCGATCTGTTGCCTGACCGTAGCGCCCAGAGCACGGACCAGTGGCTTCGCGTACATCCCGGTGCGGAATTCATCAGCCGCGATCGCGCCAGCCTGTATGCCGAAGCGGCCACCAAAGCCGCGCCGCAGGCCGTGCAGGTCGCCGACCGTTGGCATCTGCTCCGGAACATGAGCGAGGCTCTGGTAGAGGCTCTGGGGCCCCATCATCGGCTGCTTGCCGAGGTGGCGCGCGCCGTGGTAGAAGAATCGAAGCCCGTAGCGGATGCTGTATTGGAACCTTCACCTGTCGAGCGGCTCTCCCGCCCTCGGGTCCGGATCGAGCAGAACCGCGAGCGCCGGATGGCCCGCTATGAGGCGGTGATGGAATTGTTCCGGCAGGGCGTTTCGCAGCGGGATATCGGGCGCCAGTGCGGCCTGAGCCGCAAGACCGTTCGCCGCTTTATCCGCGCCCAGGGCTTCCCGGAACGCAAGCGCCATCATCGCTCTTCGTCGGTCGATCCACATCGGGATTACTTGGAAATGCGTTGGCAGTAGGGGTGCCACAACAGCGCCCAACTCTGGCGGGAATTGCGCGCCCGCGGCTTCGCGGGACGACCGCACACCCTACGTGATTGGATGCACAAGCATTATGGACCACGAAGATGTCGAGCCATACCACCGTCCCGCGTTTCCACTCCTCCACGTGCTTCTCCGCGACAAGTCGCCTGGTGGATGCTGAAACAGCCACAAGAAGCCCGCCCTTACCTGGATCAACTTGATAGGCGATCCCCGGAAATCGCCAGTTGCGCTGGCTTGGCGCGTGAGTTCTTTCGCATCATCCGCGAGCGGGATGTAGCGGCTTGGCCGGTTTGGCGCGACGCCACCGCCGCCTCCCCATTCGCTAACTTCACCAAACATCTATGCCGTGACGAGGCCGCTTTCCTCGCCGCTCTCAAACAGCCCTGGAGCAACGGTCCCGTCGAAGGTCATGTCCACCGCCTGAAACTCATCAAGCGCTCCATGTACGGCCGCGCCAGGTTCGATCTGCTGCGTCTGCGCGTCCTCCATGCGGCCTGAAATCCAGTCTCCAATTGCACGCGTGATCCCCGTGACACCTTCACCAAATATGCGGAAGAACCTTAATTGGGGCTCTTCCGCACATTTGGTGAAACTGCCTTTTTTGCAAGAATCGAGATACGCGTTGATTCCAAGAAAGTTGCGCGCCGCCACGAGCTTCCCACAGCGGTGGACATGGGAGGTATGCGTCTCTTCCGGCGATTTTCACCAAAATTGTGCAAGAGCCCATTTTGGATTGCCTTCGATCTGGCCGTCCAAGGCTGGCCGCAGAATCCGGCGGATCCCCGATCACCTGTGGGCGATTTCTGGCTTCTTGGGGTTGGCAGTGCGGTCGATTTCGAACTTCCTGAGACCTTGAGCAGGGTCTCGCTCTCGCTAGACGCAAGCTGGTTGAGGGATGCAGATGGGAGAGAAAGGCGTGGACGCCTGAGGAAGCTGCCCACGCCTTTCCGTGGTTACCAACTGAGATTGAGGTTCACGCCGGGCAGTGCCGACGTTCCTTCAAGACGCACACCGTCAAGTTTCTGAGGGTCCAGACCAAGCGCGCGAAGTATGCTGGGCGCCACTTGGTTGGTTCCGACTGTGGTGTAGACCGTGTGCGGCACGAAAGCGGGGTTGGAGAGCAGCAGCATGACGTTGGTGTCGTCATGGGAGAAGCCGCCGTGCTCTGCCAGCTTCTTGGTGCTGCCGGTGTAGGTGACGCCGATATTGGGTGTGACGATGATGTCCGGGGTGCGGGGATCGCCGCTGGGCGGCAGGCCCGGCCAGTTAAAGTTAAGCGCGAGCGAAGGGCCATAGTAGTACTGCCCGAGGCCGATAGCGCTGGCGTTCGATTCCAAGGTAGAGACCGCGCTCAGTGTATTGGCGGAGTTGGCCAGCCAGATCAGCGAAACGTCGTCTTCCGTCGGACCAATGCCGGTGGGGTTGCTGGGGGATTCCGAATAGGGCAACAGGCTGGCGAGGAGGGTTGCGGGCGATGAGCCGGTATTCAGGATCGGGTTGTAGAGCGTGGGGTCGATCGGCGACTGGCCGTGCTTGGCGGTGATGATGATCAAAGTCGACTCGTACAGGCCGCGGTCCTTGATCTTGCTAACCATCTCTCCGATGGAGTCATCGACGTACTGGATTTCACTCAGCAGCGCAGCGCCTGGCGTTCCAGCCGCATCCAGATAGCCGCCATTGGTGGAGATGCTCTTCTCGACCAGCTTCTGGCCCACGCTGACAGCCTGAAAGTTCATGCCAAAGATCGTGGGAGTCTTAGCCCATTTGCCGTCGTGGGTCTTGCCCTCGATTTCTTTCAAGATCGCATTTACCTTGAGGGTGTCGTAGCACTGGATGTTCTGGAAGCTATTGGTCCACGCGGTGATATCGGAACCAGGGTCGCGGACCGTGGCGCAGGAGGCGCCTTCAGGCGTGCTGACGCCGGGTAAGCCAACAACCGTAGAGTTGATCTCCGGCGCATAGAAGTCGTCGAGGGAGTGGCCTCCGGGGCCGGCAACAGCCGAGTAGGCGGGATGCTTGTCAGACCAGGCCGTATACCCTCCCGCGGCGTGGATGACCCCGAAGACGGTGTTGGTGCGGACAAAGTTCCAGGGATAGACTGGCGCACAGCCGGCTTTGGGATCGCGCACAAGCCGGGTGGGATCGATGGAGGCAATGCCGCCATCCGTGAGGCCGGCTCCCGGGGCTCCGCCGTTGACCTTGGTCTGATCGAGGTCGATGCCCTCTTCGTACTCAGTGGTGGTGCCGGTTGGCGCCGCGCCGGCAGTGCAGGGACCGCCTGCGAGGCCATTGCCGGTGGTGTTCAGCGGCGCGTCGAGAGAGCGGTCATAAGCGACGTCGTAGTAAATGCCCATGGTGCGTGGAGTCGCACCAGTCACGATGGACATCAGACCGGGAAAGGAGTCGGATGGTTTCGAAGTGCTGGCAGCCACGTAGTTGACTCCCGTGGTGCCGAGGGCGGCCAGATTCGGGCAATAGGGAGCGCCGTTGTTGATGCTGGCGATCCCTTGCGAGCAGTTGAGGAAATCAACGGCGTGCATACCATCGATACTGATCAGCAGGACATGGCGGATTTTGTTGTGCTGCCATTCTTCCTGGCTGGATTGCGCCACCACGGTGACCGCGGTAAAGGCGGCCAAGGACATGAGTAAGAGGGGGATTCTTTTCATACTTACCTCCATAAGGTCGGATACTAGCAATCGAATGTTTTCAAGAGGGTTTCGCGCCGATGAAGAGAGCGTGAATTCAGCGTGGAAACCATGAGCGGCGCAAGTCCGGCGGGCGCAGGGAGACGACGAGGGGCCGTGGACACGGCACCTCTGCCCAGCCAAGCTTGCTGACGACTACTTTTCGAGCTGTGCCTCAACCTCCGGGAGACCCGGTGTACCTTCCGCTCTCACAGCATCCAGCGCCCGCGGATCCAGCCCCAAGGCCTTCACGATGGTGGGTGCGACTTGCGTGGTTGCCGTCTGCGCTGAAACGGTTTGTGCGGTAAAGCGCGGGTTAGCCACCAGCAGGATGACGTTGGTATCGTCGTGCGCGAAGCCGCCGTGATCTCCGATCATGGTCGTGCTGCCGGAGTAGGTCACGGCTACATTCGGCGTCACGAGAATGTCCGGCGACCGCGGATCCTGCCACGGCCCAAGACCGCCTACGTTGTAGTTGAGGGCCAGAGTCGGCCCGTAATAAATCTGGCCCAGCCCAATCGCTGCCGCGTTGTTTTCGAGCAGTTCCACGGCGGACGTCACGCTTGCGCCCGGGCTTAGCCAGAGCACCGACACATCGTCTTCCGTTGCGCCGATGCCGGTTGGGTTCAACGGCGACTCCGAGTAGGGAATCACGTTGGACAGAAGCGTCGCCGGCGTGTTGGCGCCGTCCGCCACGTACAGAGCCGGGTCGATCGGCGACTCCCCATGCTTCGCGGTGACGATGACCAGCGTGTCGTCATAGATACCCCTCTGCCTGAGGGCGTTGAGAATGTCGCCGATGGAGGCGTCCACGAACTTGATCTCCTTGAGCAACTCATCGCTGGGTAACGCCGCAGCATTCTTGTAACCACCTGCGCCTACGCTCGGCTCGTTCAGACTCTCTCCGAAGTACACCGACTGGAAATTCATGCCGAAGAGGGCTGGCGTCACCGCCGCCGCCCCGGTGTGCGTCTTGCCGTCGATCTCATGCAGCAGCGCCTTCACCTTGAGGGCGTCGTAGCACTGGATGTTATCGAAGCTGCTGGTCCACGATGACAATTGGCTCATGTCGCGGACCGTGGCGCAGGAGACGCCCTCCGATGTCTTCACGCCTGGGAGCGGCACCACGTTCGAGTCCACCTCCGGGGAATAGTAGTCATCCAGGCCCTTGCCGCCCGGACCCGCCGTAAATGAATACGACGCGTGCTTGTCGATCCACGCCGTATATCCGCCCGCCGCATGGACTACGCTGAAGATCGTGTTGGTGCGCACGAAGTTCCACGGATACACCGGCGCGCAACCCGCCTGCGGATCGCGGACCAGTTTCCTCGGGTCAATCGAAGCGACGCCGCCTTCGGTCGGCGCCGCGCCGGGCGCTCCTCCGTTCAGCTTTGTATCGTCATAGTCGATTCCCTGGTCATAGTCAGTCGTCGTTCCCGTCGGAACGCCGTAAGGCGTACACGGCCCCCCAGCCAGGCCTGTGCCGGTCGTGATTGTCGGCGCATCGAGCGACCGGTCATACGCCACGTCGTAATAGAGGCCTGTGGTCTTGGGTGAGCCACCCGTCGCCAGCGCCGCGAGCCCGGGGAAGGAGTCGGAGGGCTTGGAAGCCGACGTGGCCACATAATTAATTCCCGTGTGGCCCAGGGACGACAGATTCGGGCAGTAGGGGTCGCCGTCATTGGCGCCCGCTATCCCGTGCGTGCAGTTATAGAAATCTACCGCGTGCATGCCGTCAATGCTTATCAGCAGCACATGTTTGATTTTTCCCGGACCTGGCGTACCCGGTCCAGCCGCCATTCCATGGATCGATGACGCCAGCGTTATCGCGATCGCAGCCTCACCCAGTACGAGCCTAATCGTCCTCATTGGAAAACCTCCTGAACAGATTGAGACCCGGAGGCAATACGGAGGTATTATTCCAATGTGAATTCTCAGTGAATGGTGTCCTGGAGGACTCGGCCCTGCTCCGGGCAGGGTGCCGGCGCATGGACATTGTGTTAGCCCGGCAGGGCGTTGCCTGCTTCCTGTTTGTCTTTCAATGAGAGCACAAGCTCATTCGACTCTTGTCGTTAAAAACATAACAAGCTACGTAAAATCTATTACTCATGGGTTAACGACTGGGATCGATCCTGAAAAGTGTGCGTCCAGCGAAGGCTGGCATGATCAGTGGGAGCAAGTCCCACCGGGGTAAAAGTCCAAGCCCCGTAGCTTGAATAGCAGGAAGGACGGAAACCGAACATCCTGAAGCCTATTGACG
>Ga0181524_10002283_pt1 | contig 20058 bp, 17 predicted proteins | sample PEATcosm2014_Bin_34_FD_119761 | JGI IMG/M metagenome (GOLD analysis project Ga0181524, IMG submission 119761) | Peatland microbial communities from MTU Mesocosm Facility, Houghton, MI, USA - PEATcosm2014_Bin05_60_metaG | ecosystem: Environmental > Terrestrial > Soil > Wetlands > Peat | place...
CAGCGCCCAGAATTCGTCGTCCGTGCGCTCGCGCCGGCCGAAGAGGCTCCAGAGCGTGCTGGTGCCGAAGCGCTTGTGGTAGCGTTTCGAGAGATGGTCCACAACGACGGCGGGCTTAGCCATCAGAGCACATCCGCAAAATAGCCCTCGGCCCGCCGGAAGAGGAGCAGGCCGCCGAGGAGCAGGAAGACGGTCCATGCGAGGGAGATGGCCATCAGCGCCGCGTCCGGCGGCACGCCTTTGAGCAGCACGTTGCGGAAGCCATCCATGATGCCGACGGCGGGGTTCAGACGGTAGAAGGGCATGAGCCGCGCGGACACGCTCGCGAGCGGATAAAAGACGGGCGTAGCGAAGAACCACAGTTGCACGAGCAGTCCCAGCGCGCTGCCGGCATCGCGATAGAAGGCGTTGAACGTGGCCAGGCAGATGCCGATCCCGAGGATGAGCAGGATCTCCGCGATCAGCAGCGGAAAGACCCACAGTATCTGCCACGTGGGCGCCACGTGAAACCATGCCATGAGCCCGGCGTAGACCACCGCGGAGACGAGGAAATCCGCCACCGGCGGCGCCAGGGAAACGACGATGAATATCTCGCGCGGGATATAGATCTTCTGGATCAGGCCGGAATTGTTGACGATGCTGCCGGTGGCGCGAATGAGGCCCGTGCTGAAAAGGCCCCACGGCAGCAGCGCGGAGTAGAGGAAGATCGGATAGGGATAATTCTCCGAAGGCACTTTCATGAGAATCGTGAAGATGATCGTGAAGAGGACCATCAGGCTCACCGGCTGGATGATGCTCCAGGCGAGCCCGAGGAAGGACTGCTTGAAGCGCACGCGAATCTCGCGCCAGGCGAGCTGCATGGCCGCTTCGCGATAGTCCCACCATTCGCGCGCGCAGATCATGGCACCGTTGTCCTGTCCAGGTCCTTGCGGATCACCAGCTTGATCCACAGCCGCCAGAGCCGCCACAGCGTCCTCAAGATTCGGCGGAAGTTGAAGAACTGGCTGTGGCCGTAGGCGCGGAACATGTGCCTCACGCCGACTTCCTCGAACCGCGCGCCGGTCTCCTGGAGTTTCTTGACCAGCTCGATGCAGATGCAGCCGGTGTCCTCGACCAGCCGGAACTTGCGGAGCGCGCTGCCGCGGATCAGCCGGAAATCGCAGTCCACGTCGCGGATCTTCAGCCCGAATGCGAACTGGATGAAATACTGATACAGCAGGCCGATCCAGACGCGATAGAGCGGATCGTGCCGCTTCACCTTGTAGCCGTTGACGATGTCCGCCGCCGGCCCGGCCTTCTGCCAGAGCAGCCGAAGCTCGGCCACGTCGTACTGGTAATCGCCGTCGGTGTAGAAGACCCATTCTCCCCGCGCGGCGGCAAACCCGCTCCGCAGCGCGCCGCCGTAGCCCCGGTTCTGCTCATGGAAGATCAGGCGCAGGCGGGGATATCGGGGTTCGAGGGATCTCAGAATGGCGCGGCTGTGGTCGCTGCTGCCGTCGTCAATGACAATGACCTCGTAGCGATCAGTAAGATCTCGGGCCGCCAAGTCGGCCAGGGCGACCAGGCTGGCAATCGTGCCGGCGTCGTTGTAGCAGGGGAAGAAGAGACTGAGCACCGGTTGTGAATCCGCGCCGGCGGGCGATGTCGCCGGCGGGGCGATCATGTCCATGCTCTGGGCTGACAGGCTCATGTGCGCACCTCGCCATGTGTCACGGAGGACGCCGCGGGCGCCTGGACCGGCGCCTCCTGCGGCGCGCCAAAGACCCAGATCAGGCGCGGATCGGCGTGCGGGCGGTCTTCGTCATTTCCCGAGGCCGGAACAACGCCGGGCGGAAGATAATGGCGATCCATGGGCAGCGTGCGGTCGAAGGCTGTGACGAGCACCTTTTCCGCCGCGCTCAACGGCAGCTCAGAGACTGGCCTGACCGTAAGGCCGAGAAACTTCTGTCCGGCGAGCGCATCGTCGAACACGTCCACCAGTTCCAGCTTCTGTTCCTGAATGCCCAGGTACGCGATCTCCGCCAGTTCGCTCGCGCCGAGGAACGCCACGCGCGTGACGCCGGCCTTGCGCGCCTGCGCCAGCACCTCCGACGACCGGCGCCGCGCCTCGCGGTAGAACTGCATCGTGAAATCAATGAACTCGTACGTCAGCCGCGCCTTCTCAGCGATTCCTTTCGGCGTCAGAAAATAATCCCACCGGCGCGAATGGTGCTTGCGGATGTCCAGCATGCCCTTCTGGACGAGCTGCTTGACGAGAGCGTGCGCCAGCTTAACGCTAACATCGAGCTTCGTCGCCACCCGACGATTTGTCAGAAGTGGCGTCTTCTCAACGTGATCCAGAATCTGCAATGTATGGTATGCGTGTCGGTCCATATATACGTCTTTGCCTTGAACAGGCACATCCATATGGGTAACGCTACCGTTGGTAACGCTAGTATACGTAGCGGTTCTCGTAATGTCAAGTCTTTTGGCACTCGCTGTACGATAAGCCTTAGTTGTCGCCCAACTTCGACTGGAGCATGATATAGTACGGCACGATGGCCAGCCCGCTCCAGTTATCGGTCCTCTGGGTGGCCTCGAAGTTCTTCTGGATCTCGACATCGTAGGGGGCCAGATCGGGCCACATGCGCAGGAGCTGGACCTTTGTGTTCTTGTCGGTGGCGACCGTCACCTCGGTTGCCTCCGCGTCTTTAGGCTGGACAACCAGCTTGCCCGTGCCGGCTTTCGCATCCCACTCCACGCTGACAACCGTGCCGCTCAAGGCGCCGGGGCCGGCGGAGATCGGCTCCGACGTCCTCGAGTTCGGGAAGCAGGCGTTGACCGCTTCCGCCGTGCCGGCGGCGGGCTGCACCGAGACCGCCATTCCGGCCGCCGGCGCGGAGGGATCGCTCCCCGTCCAAGTGCTCTTGGCGGTGGCGATCAGGCGGGCGATGTCCGCCTGGGTGAATACCAGGCCATGCTCGTAGGCGGCGACGATGGCCGCGGTGTCAAGCCCGTAATACTCGTCGTTGGGATGGACACCTATCCAATGCTTGGGGGTGTGGTCGGCCTTGTAATCCCACGGGCCGGCCGGCTGCCAGTAGTTCCAAATCTCGTAGGTGCCGTCGTCCATAGGCTTCATCCGGCTCTTCTGTACCTTGAACCATCTCTCCGCGCGTTCTTTGAATTCCGGCCTGCCCGTCACATCCCACATCGCGAGCATCCAGCGGGCGACCTCATTGGCCTGGTTGTCTGGGTGTGAGAATCCGTGCCCGGGGTCGTTCCGGGTATCGAAACCGATCCATTTCTGGTTGGCCTCGTCCATCCCGAAGGGCAGGATCACGGAGATCATGCCGCCGTCCTCGATCTCCCGCCACCCGCCGCGCTTCACCCACTTCTCGTAGAGCTGCCCGGCGAGCTTGAGGTAGCTCTCGCCTTTCGCGCCGTACTTCTCCTTCAGCGCGGGGTTCCGGGTCATCTCGCGGGCCATCAGGACGATCGGGCGGAACACCATCGCGTCGCTGATGAAGCTGTCGGTGTTGTACTCGTTCAGGTTGTCCACTCCGCTGCCCGCATTGATTATCTTTGTCCGGCCCCACTGTCCGGGCCAGCCGAGGTAGCCGTCCGGCTCCTTCACGGCCCGCTTGATCAGCGAGTCCGCCCAGTCCACCGCCATATCCACGTACCGGCTGTCATGGGTGGCCCGGTAGCCGTTGTAGAAGCCCTCCATGACGGGCGTCACCAGCCAGGCGATCTCGCCGTCCTGGGCGGTATCGCACGTGCGGTAGTCCTTATCCACGCCGGAGATAAACTTGTCCCAGCGGGCGAGCCAGTCTTTCTGCTTCGCCTCGTCCATCTTCGTGAGCGTCATGGCCGGAGCGGTCTGCGCCTGGCAGAGAGCCGCCGTCAGCACAGGGCCGGCGATCCACAGCGCAATCATCTTCCTCATGCTTTTCCCTCTCCGAACACCTTTTCCCACGTCCCGACCTCGCGACCGCGTTCGAAGAAGTAGCAGAGCGTTTCGTAATTCACATCGGGCGGGATCGAATGGTCGGAATGGAGGATATAGCCGCAGCCCTGCCGGAGGACCGCGGGGATTTTGCGCTCGAACTCGGCGGCGATCTGCTTCCGGTCGTTCGAGATGAGCGTGCGCACGTCAATCCCGCCGAAAAAGCTGAGGCGGCCGGCGAATTTCCCGGCGAGGCGCACCACGTCCATGCCGGCCTTGACCTCCATCGCCTGCAGGCAGTCCATGCCCGCCTTCGCGAGCCCCGGCACGAGCGGCTCCACGAAGCCGCACGAATGGACGATCACGGGGAGTTTGCGCGCGTGCGACCAGTCGAAGAGCAACTGGTGTCCGGGCTGCATGATCTCCTCGTACATCCGCGGCGACATGAACGGCCTTTGCTTGAAGCCCATGTCCTCGTAGAAAAACATCCCGTCCGGAAGCCCCTCTTCGGCGAACAGGACTTCCAGGTGCATGAGGGTGAAGCGCGCGTAGGTCATGACCATGTCCTTGACCCAGTCGGGATCGAGGGCCATGCCCATGAGCATGTATTCGTGCCCGCAGAGCGGGTGCATCTGCTCGAAGGGCGCCACGCCGGACCAGGTGAAGAAGCGCTGCTCGTCCGCGGCCTTCCGGCGTTCCTTCCGGTAGCCTTCGAACGGGATGCGGCGGCGGTCGAGTTTTACGAGGTGCGGCTTGGTGTGTTCCAGCCACCCGGACCGGTCCTTGACGGTGAAGTCCACGTGCTCGGGCGTGCTCTCGTGGAGCTTGTGCCGCCGGAGCTTGGCGCCGTTCCCGTCGAGCTGGAGGATTGTCTCGTCCGTCTCCTCCAGCGTGACCGGTTTGAAGTCGAAGTCCGCGGTGCTGTTCAGCCATCCGCCGCTGCGGATATCGAAGTCGAAATGCCGGATGATGTCCTCGCCCTCCTTCAGATGGCCCTCTTTGACGTAGCGCTGGATCGTAGCGGCCCATGGCTCTTCGGTGCAGGGAACGTGGTCCACGGGCTTGCGCAGAAGCGCGTTCATGAATCTCTCGCGGCTGGTCATGGGCATGGAAAGGTCCTTCTTAGTGTGGCGTCCCGTAAATAACTTCATAATGCGTGGTCATTCCGAGCGAAGCGAGGAATCTCATACGCTGCGCTCTGGTAACGGTTTGTGGTGTGAGATGCTTCGCTGCGCTCAGCATGACGTCAGTTGAACTTAAGTAAGTTATTTGCGGGACACTATATTAGCAGGGATTGGCCTTATCATTGCCCGCCACACAGCCTGCAGGCAAGCGTTCGTGCGAAGGTCAGGCGTCAAAGTCCATCAGCCCTGGCGCTCGATCTCCTCGCGGGTGATCTGCACCCAGCGCACGACGCGCTGGGGCTCATGGCGGATGGTATTGTTGTCCTTCATAATCAGTTCCAGGTGGCAGCCGCGGGCCTTGGCCAGCGCATCGCGCACGTCGCGCCGAACGGCCTCCTCGTCGAACCGTTCAGCCGCCAGCAGAGACGGAGCGGGCTTCAGCGAATAAACGTAGCGATCCTCCAGGTACTCCGCCATCTTCTGCCGATCGCACCAGGGCGAGACGCTGACGCGGCGCAGGTTCCGAATCTGCTTGATGGTCGGCCAGCGCTCGTGCACCGGTTCGCAGCAGCCGTAACAGACCAGCCCGAACCGCTCCAGGAGCGGTTTCTGGTACTGGAACACGAACTCCTCGAACATCCGCGGAGACACGGCCACGGTCTCCTGGCTCTCCGACAGGCACCATAGATCTTTGGCGCGCGCCCGGCCGGCATAGTCCTTCGCCGGCAACTGCGCGGTCCATCCGAACCCGCCGGAGCCAACGTAGTCGCCCTCGTTGTTGAGCGTATAAAGACCGTTCTTCTCCAGGAAGCTCACCATGTCCATCGTCCCGTCGCGCAGGAAGGCCATGAGCCGGCGCAGCCCGTCCGGGTCGTCGCACAGGTCCATCATGAACTGTCCGAGGCCGCGAAGCTTGATCAATTCTCCCGTCAGGCCCAGCGTCCAATACCAACTCGCGCGCAGCCGCGGCGGAAGAAGATCCCCGAAAGTGTCCCGGGCCAAGGCGACCAGCCGGTCGGTGGCAGGCCGGTCAACGACGATCCTCTGGAACCGGAGCTTCGAAAGGTCCGACAGGTCCTTCAGCGGAGCGTCCCAGCGGCGCGCGCCGCCGTCCTGTCCGCCGATATTGACTTCGTGCATGCCCCAGTCGCTGCGGGAGTATATCCAGCCCAAGTTGAACCAGGGCTCGATGACCCGGTCGTCGTTCATGACCTCGCCCCAGTACACCTCCTTGCGCAGACGCTGCTCCCAGCGCCGGGCCAGCGCGTGGGTGCATTGAATCTGGTCGGGCGTGATGATCTCCTGCCAGCCGTTTTCCGGGTCGCAGAAGATCAGCGGGCGCGTTTTCCGGAGATCGTTGTGCAGCGTCCAGAGCTTTCTCTTTTCCTGTTCGACAGGCCGCGCGGCGAGCTGTGCGACGCGCCCGGCCAGCTCGCGCAGAACCTCGCGTTCGGCGCGCGCGAGGGTACTGTCCTCGACGTGCGTGTCCTCTATGAAAGCGGACGGCGCATCGGCCATGGTCCGGTTCCTTTCCGCATTCGCGCTCTATGCCAGGATGCGATCAATCTGTTGCAGTTCCTCGGCGGCGAATTCGAGGTGGGCGAGGCCGGCGACGTTTTCCTCGATCTGGCTGACCTTGCTGGCGCCGACGAGGGCCGAGGTGACTTTGCCCTCGCGCAAGACCCACGCGAGCGCCATCTGCGCCAGGCTCTGCCCGCGCGCCTTGGCCAGATTGTTGAGCTTGCGGATCTTCGCCAGTTTATCCTTCGTGATCGCCTTCGGCTTCAGGAACCCGCTGGGCTTGGCCGCGCGAGAGTCCGCGGGTATGCCTGAAAGGTATCGGTCCGTCAACAGCCCCTGCGCCAGCGGACAGAACGCGATGGAGCCGATCCCTTCGCGCAGGAGGACCTCCTGGAGTCCCTCTTCGATCCATCGGCTGAACATGGAGTAACTGGGCTGATGGATGAGGCAGGCCGTGCCGAGCGACCGCAAAATGCGCGCGGCCTCCGCGGTCTGCTCTGCGCTGTAAGAGGAGATGCCGGCGTAGAGGGCCTTGCCCCGGCGGACTGCGGCATCCAGCGCGCCCATGGTCTCCTCCAGCGGCGTGTTCGGATCGGGCCGATGCGAGTAGAAAATGTCCACGTACTCCAGCCCCATGCGTCGCAGGCTCTGGTCAAGGCTGGCCAGCAGGTATTTGCGCGACCCCCACTCGCCGTAAGGTCCCGGCCACATCAGGTAGCCGGCTTTGGTCGAGATGATCAACTCGTCGCGGTAGCCCGCGAGGTCCTTCCTGAAGATCGCCCCGAAGTTCTCTTCCGCCGAACCCGGCGGCGGGCCGTAATTGTTCGCGAGGTCGAAGTGCGTAATCCCCAGGTCGAAGGCGCGCCGGACCATCGCGCGCTGGTTCTCGAAGGAGTCAATGCCGCCGAAATTATGCCACAGCCCGAGCGAGATCGCCGGCAGCGACAGGCCGCTTCGTCCGCAGCGGTTGTATTTCATCGTCGAATAACGTGAATCGGCGGGAGACCAGGCCATGGAGTTCCTTTCTCCTCGAAGCGGGAATTTACCGGATGGCCGCCCTCCACACGACCGGCGGGCAAGCCCTCCACACGACCGGCGGGCAAGCCCTCCGCACGACGGCCAGGCATCGAATGCCATGGACAGTTTGACGACCGCGGCCACGCCCGTCAAGCGCTTTTTCGACGGGCGGTCCGTCTTGAGCGGGTTCCAGGGCGCTGCGCGGTTCCGACTCAGTCCGGCAATGTCTCAATGCTCCGCCAGTTCGTGTGCGAGCTGATGGTACTTCTCGTGAACGCCCTCGCCGAGCTCTTCGGCTTCCACCCGATCGAATGCCTTCACCATGTCGCGCTGCTCTTGGGCGGTCAGGAGGCGGTCGGCCATCGCGAAGAGCACGCCCTCTTCCTTCTCAATGTGCGCGCGAAGCAGGGCGGCATACGCCAGGAGCCGGTCTGCCGCTTCGGCGGCGGCGCCGGGACGGCCGGCTTTGAGCCCCGGCAGCGCGCCGGCGATGGCCCGCACATGACCGCGCCCCTCCTCGTGCTCGGACAGCATCACGCCGACAGGTCCGCCTTCCTTCGGCACACCGTGCATCTCCAGCGCCGGAAAGAGATACCGCTCTTCCTTCGCATGATGGCAGCGATCCACAAACGTCTTGAAGAAGTCCACCATCCTGGCGACGGTCGGCGTATTGCAGGCGCCCTTCTTTCGAGCGGCGGTTCCCTCGCGCTCGGCGCCCTTCAGCACCAGCAGGACGATCTGGTGTTCGTGCTTCAGGATTTCCGTCGGCGTCATAGCAGTTCCTTTCCTGATCTGCTCGATTACAGTAGACGCACTTCCCCTCCTGGACGTGATCGCCGGCCGTCAGAGACCTAATTCGGACAACCCCGGATGATTGTCGGGCCGACGGCCTGGCGGCCAATGGTACTTGCGTTCCGCTTCCTTGATCGGGAGGTCATTGATGCTTGCGATGCGGCGGCGCATGAGTCCATGATCGTCGAACTCCCAATTCTCATTGCCATAGGAGCGAAACCAGTTGCCCGAGTCGTCGTGCCACTCATATGCGAAACGCACCGAGATGCGCGCTTCATGAAAGGCCCATAGCTCTTTGATCAGGCGGTAATCCAGCTCTTTCGCCCACTTGCGTTCGAGGAACTGCACAATGGCCTGGCGCCCCGAGATGAACTCGGCGCGATTGCGCCAAGTGCTGTCCACGGTGTAGGCGAGAGAGACCCTGACCGGGTCGCGCGTGTTCCAAGCGTCCTCGGCCATGCGCACTTTCTGTGTTGCGGTTGCAGGGTTGAAAGGAGGGACCGGCGGGCGCGTATTCTGCGTCTCTGACATTTTATTCTCCTGGGTTCGCTTCGGGCTTCCGGCTGAGGCGGGCGACCCATTCAGCCGTCCAAATGCCCTCCCAACCGCTCGGATCGAAGTTGGCTTCAAAAATCTTCAACAGCGTCGGGTCGTACGGCGTCAAGGCCGTCCAGAGCACTCCCGGATCCACTCTCGGAGCGGGCGGTCTGCCGTCAATCCGCTTGAATTTTGCGCGCTTGATCTGCTGGTTCCACATGAAGTCCCGGTTCGTGGCGATGAGGCGGGCGATGTCCTCCTTCGTGAAGACCAGGCCGTGCTCGTAGCCCGCCACGATCCCTTCAAGATCATCCGCGTAGTACCCGCCGTTGGGGTGCACGCCCACCCAGTGCTTAATGGAGCCATCCGGATTATGGTCCCACGGCACGTTCGCGTCCCAGTAGTTCCAGACGAAATACTTGCCGTCCTCCCGGAGCTTCATGTGAGACTTCATCGTCTGGAACCACTTCTCGGCCCGTTCCCGGTAGATCGGTTTGTGCGTCACGTCGTACATGGCGAGGACCCACTTGGCGATCTGGTTTTCCTTGTTTGCCGGCAGGGAATTGCCGTCCGTGTTTCTTCTTTCATAGTCGCCGGTCCACTGGCCGGTCTTCGGATCAAGCCCGAAGGGCGGGACGACCCAGATGCCGCCTTCCTTCGTCTCACGCCAGGCGCCGCGCGAATTCCATTTCTCGAACATCCGCTCGGAAAGCTGGAGATATTCCTCGGCCTTGGCGCCGTACTCTTTCTTCAGCGCCGGCGTCCTGAGAATCTCGCCGGCCATCATCACCAGCGGGCGAAGGAACATCGCATCACACAGCTCGGTGTCCGTGTAGCGCTCCTTGATGCCGTCGGGAAGGTACTCCAGGACGCCGTCGTCCTCTTCCTTGGGCCAGCCGATGTACCCGTCCGGCTCTTTGACGGCGCGCTTGATGACGGAGTCGCCCCAATCTATCAGGCGGTCCACCCATTCGCGGTCGCCCGTGACCCTGTAGCCATAGTAGAACCCGTTCAGGAACGGAGTGACTGCCCAGCCGATGGACTCACCCGTTTCCTTGTCGCAATAGCGGTTCTTGCGGCTCTCGCCGAGGATGTTCTGCTTCCAACGGCTCATCCACACTTTTGCGAGCGCCGGATCCATGTTGGCTCCTCCCTGAACGGCCGCTCCGGTTGTCACGTCCTTCGTCTGATCCTGGGCGATGGAAAGGCCCGCCAACAGTCCCATCCCGATCGCCGCAAGCAATCCGCACATCGTTCCGCCATGCAATCTACGCGACATATCGGTCCTTTCAGAAGCGCTACAAGGACGATGGACTACGGCCAGGCACCCAATCTCATATTCTGACGACCGAGGTCACCCTCGTCAAGGAATCCTTCGGCGGCAGTTTACCCGCGCCTCGGAAGGATTTACAGAACCGGCGTTTCGTTGTATGATTGCTCTTTTGACGCGGCCGATTCCGGCCGGTTCCTTTCGGTTCAATCCATGGCCGACGAGCGTTCGCCCGAGGCGATTGACGCGGTGGCTCAGAAGCTGCTCGCGCGGTATGGCGAGCACGTGGCGGCGCTGATCGCGTACGGGTCGCGCGTCTTCGGCCAGGCACGCCGCGGGAGCGCGTTCGATTTCTGGCTGATCGTCCGCGATGCCGAGGCGTTCCATCGCGCCAACGCGGAGTTCTACCGCACCTGCCTCAATGTGCCGAGCACGCCCGAGGAGCAGATCCGCCTCAACCGCGCCGGCCCTCTTTTCTATGCGTTGAGGGAGGACGGGGCCGAGGTGAAGCTGGCCGTGCTCGACGAGCGCAGCCTGGCGGAGTTCTGCGTCCACGACTGGTGGACCGTCAAGGGCCGCATGCAGAAGCCGCTGCGGATGATCCGCTCGACGCCGGCGGTGGACCAAGCGATCCTCTCCGCGCGCCGCGAGGCGCTCGCCTGCGCGCTGAACCTGGTTCCGCGCGAGTTTACCACCGAGGACCTGCTGCGCGAGATCGTCGGCCTGAGCTACCGCGCCGAGGTGCGCCCGGAGAACAAGTCGGCCAAGGTCCGCTCGATCCTCGAAGCGGGCCGCGCGGAGCTGGAGCGGATTTACGCGCCGCTCCTGGCGGAACTGCCGTACGTCGAGCCGCGCGGCGAGGGCTGGCTCGACCGGCGCGGCCCTGAAGAACGCGCGCGCGCGCGCGCCGCCACTTTGCGCGCGCTCCGCCGGTCCAAGTGGTGCCGGCAGAGCCTCCGCTTCATCTGGCGCAACTACCGCTCCTACGCCAAGCCGCTGCGGTATATCCTCCTGAAGATGGTTGGAGAGGTCGAGAAGACGTTCAAACGACGGCCCGTGAGCCTCCAATGGCCCTTGTAACGCTGAATGAAGTCAGCATGATGTTCTCCGGCCGCCGCGTGCTCGATGCGGCCTCGCTCAGCCTGCACGAGGGCGAGGCGGTCGGGCTGATCGGGGCGAACGGGTCCGGCAAGACGACGCTCCTGCGGACCATCGCGGGGGCCGCGCAGCCCGACTCCGGCCGAGTGGACCGCCGCAAGGGCCTGCGCATCGGCTTCATGGAGCAGGAGCCCGACCTGTCCTCGGAGATGAGCCTGCACGACGCCGCGCTGGGCGCCTTCGCCGACCTGCTCGAAACGGAACGCCGGATGCGCGAGCTGGAACGCGAGATCGCCGAGGCGCAGGCGGACCCGCGACACCACCTGCTCCGGCAACTCGGCGCGCTGCAGACGCGGTTCGAGCACGCCGGCGGCTACGAGCACGAAAGCCGCACCGAGGCGGCGTTGATGGGGCTGGGCTTCACGCGCGACGAGTTCGCGCGGCCCGTCTCCGTCCTCAGCGGCGGCGAGCGCACCCGCCTGGTCCTCGCGCGCCTGCTGCTGCGCGAGGCCGACCTGCTGCTCCTCGACGAACCCACCAACCACCTGGACCTCGCCGGCATCGAATGGCTCGAGACGTACCTCCAGAAGAAGTTCCGCGGCGCCGCGCTGATCGTCTCCCACGACCGCCTTTTCCTCGACCGCACGGTGAAGAAGATCCTCGACCTCGACGCCGGCCGCGTGCAGGAGTATCCGGGCAATTACACGCAATACGCCGGGCAGAAGGAACTTCACCGCCTGGAGCAGACGCGCAAGTACCAGGAGCAGCGCGCGTTCATCGAGAAGGAGGAGGATTTCATCCGCCGCTACCACGCTGCACAGCGCGGCCGCGAGGCGCGCGGGCGGCAGAAGCGGCTCGACCGCGTCGAGCGCATCGCCGCGCCGACGCACCACCGGAAGATCGCCGTCCGGTTCCAGCCGCGGCGCGAGTCGGGCGAGACGTGCGTCCGCGTCGAGGCGCTCTCGAAGCGCTTCGGCGAGCGCGCGCTCTTCCGCGGCCTCGACCTCGAAGTCGCCCGCGGCGAGCGCGTCGCCATCATCGGCCCGAACGGCTCCGGCAAGACCACGCTGCTGAAGATATTCCTTGGCGAGGCGGAGCCCGACGGCGGCACGCTCTACGTCGGCCACCAGGTCCACTTCGGCTACCTGCCGCAGGAGCCGACCGGGTTGGACTCCGACCAGACCGTCCTCGAGGCGGTGTGGACGCGCGACCGGAAGCAGGACGAAGTCGCCGTGCGCAGCCTGCTCGGCCGGTTCCTCTTCAGCGGCGACGACGCGGTCGGCAAGCGGCTGTGCGACCTCAGCGGCGGCGAGCGCACGCGCGTGGCGCTGGCCTGCCTGATGGTGGACCGTCCCAACGCGCTGGTGCTCGACGAACCGACGAACCACCTGGACATCCCCTCGCGCGAGGCGCTCGAGGTCGCGCTCGAGACCTACGGCGGCACGCTGATCATGGTCTCGCACGACCGCTACTTCATCAACCGGCTCGCGCAGAAACTGCTCGTGCTCGACGGCGCCGGCGGCGCGCCGAAGCTGGTCCTCGGCAATTACGAAACGTACGAGAGCGCGCGGCAGGAAGCCGCCGCGCTCGCGCAGTCCGCGCCGCCCAAGCAGAAAAAGTCCGCCGGCTTGCCCTCCGGAACTTTAGCGAAGGAGGGCCGCCGGCCGCTCTCGAAGAACCGGCTCGCCGGCCTCGAAGGCGACATCTCGCGCATGGAAGCGGAGAAGAACCGCCTCGAGGAGGACCTCGCCAAGCCCGAGCTCTATTCCGACCCCGTCAAGGCGCGCGAGACGCCGAGGCAGTACGAAAAGGTCTGCCGCGAGCTCGAGGCGCTCTACCGCGAGTGGACCGAGAACGCCTCCATGTAGCGGCATCGAGCATCTAACGCCGGTTGAGCTATGGCGCATGACAGAGGGGGGCAGAATGAGCAGAAAGAGATACGCTCTTGTGTCGCTCGAGATCAAAGGCGAGAGCGCCGAATCGTCCTTTACCATAGCTCCCAGGTGGATGTTGATTACTCTAGGTCTTGCAGCCATCTTCGTAGGGGCCTGGGCCATTGATGTCGCCCGAGGGCTGGACGGCGTGCAAGCGACGTGCGTCTTTATAATTGGCGCTTTCTTCGTATTTGTCGGGGTGCCTCATCTTCTGGTTCGTTCTTCTTTCGTCCTTGACCTTGAATGCCGACGATGGTATGAGCGACTGACCTTTGCTGGTTTCGGCAGGAAGCGAGAAGGCAGTTTCGACGATGCCATCGGAATCCAGGTTGTCAGTTGGGAAGTCCATGGAGGCGTTGTCTTTGCTGTTGTCTGGCGATGGAAAGACGAACAACACGCAGCCAAAATGCTGGATTGGGCAAGGCATCAGGACCGCGCCCGCCAGAAGTGCGTGGCGCTTGGCCGGGAATTGGGCATGCCGCTCGTCGAGCGGCGGCCGTCCGGATTGACCATTGTGGAGGCGGATCCCCAACAGCTTCCGTTGCCGCTCCCTTTGCACGCAGCTTTCGGCCCTGATAATATCGCCGCATCAGCGCCCACAGAAAAAGGTGAAGAATGATCGAACTGTTCAAGGAATACTTCCTGCACCTCGACAAGCACCTTCCCGCGTTCGTGGACGCGCACGGGGCCTGGGTGTACGGGCTGATGTTCGTGATCGTGTTCGCGGAGACCGGGCTGGTGGTGACGCCGTTCCTGCCGGGGGACTCGCTGCTGTTCCTCGCGGGTTTCGTGGCCGTCGGGAGTACGGTGGTGAACCCCGCGCTGCTGATCCTGATCCTGGCGGCGGCGGCGATCCTCGGCGACACGGTGAACTACTCGGCCGGACACTTCATCGGGCCGAAAGTATTCAAGAAGCCCAAGTCGCTGCTCTTCAACCCGGAGCACCTCCAACGCGCGCACCGGTTCTATGAGAAGTACGGCGGCGAGACGATTATCATCGCGCGGTTCGTGCCGATCATCCGCACGTTCGCGCCGTTCGTCGCCGGGATCGGCCGGATGAGCTACGCCCGGTTCATCTCCTACAACGTCATCGGCGGCGCCGGCTGGGTGACCCTCCTCGTGCTGGCCGGGTATTCGATCGGCCGGCTGCAAATCGTCCGCGACCATCTGAGCGTCGTCACCATGGTCATCATCGCGCTCTCCGTCATGCCGGCGTTCATCGAGGCGTATCGGGCCTGGCGCGATAAACGACGAGCGCAAAGTGTAAAATGACGTGCGATCCGGCGAGCGTGCAGAAAGGGGAAGTTGATATGGAATCTGCAAAACGCGGACGTTTTCATTTTACATTCTTCACTTTGCACTTCGCACTTTGCATTTTGCTGTTCGGCTGCGGGCGCAGCGCGCCAATGACGCCGATGCCGGGCGCGACGGCGGCCGCCGCGGAGCCGTCGGCGCCCGAGTTGCCCGCGCCGAAACTCGCGCTCCGAATGCCGGCGGTGGCCGGCCGGTTCTACCCGGCCGATGCGAAGGCGCTCCGCGCAGCGGTGGAGGCTTGCCTGGCCGAGGCGCCGACCGCGGAGTTCAAGGGCCGGATCCTGGCGCTCATCGCGCCGCACGCCGGCTACGAGTACTCGGGCAAGGTCGCCGGCTGCTCGTTCAAGCAGCTCCGCCCCGGCGCGTTCCAGCGCGTGATCGTGCTCGGGCCGAGCCATTACGGCCGCTTCCGCGGGTTCTCGATCATGGACGTCGGCGCGTACGCCACGCCGCTGGGCGACGTGCCGCTCGACCGCCCGGTCTGCCTGAAGCTGGTCGCGCACGAGCTGCACGTCCGCGCCGATGAGTTCCAGACGCCGGAGCACTCCATCGAGGCCGAGCTGCCGTTCCTCCAGGTCGCCCTCGGCTCGTTCCGGCTTGTGCCGATCCTCGTCGGCTACCTCGGGCCCGGCGACGCGGAAAAAATCGCCGCCGCGCTGCGCGAATACCTGACGCCCTCGACCCTCGTGGTCATCTCCAGCGACTTCACGCACTACGGGCCGTCGTACGAGTATGTGCCGTTCACCAAGGACATCGAGCAGAACCTGCACAAACTCGATTTCGGCGCGGTGGACCTGATTCTCGCAAAGGATTACGACGGCTATGTGAAGTACATGCGGAATCCCGCGCCGACGATCTGCGGGCAGTTCCCCATCGAGGTGCTGCTCAAGCTGCTGCCGGCGGAGGCGGAAGGCCGCCTGCTGAAGTACGATACTTCAGGCCATATCACGGGCGACTGGTCGCTGTCGGTCAGCTACGTCAGCGCGATGTTCACCGTCGCGGCGGACTGGAAACCGGCGGCCGCCGCCGCGCCGCCCGCCGCGCCGGCGGAGGAAAAAACCTTGACGACCGAGGAGAAGAAGACGCTGCTGCGGATCGCGCGCGACACGCTGGAGGCGTTCGTCCGCACCGGGCGAGCGCCGGGGATCGCCGTGGACCCGTCCGCGCTGACGCCGGCGCTCACGGCCGAATGCGGCGCGTTCGTGACGCTCAACAAGAAGAACGAGGGGCTCCGCGGCTGCATCGGGAACATCGGCTACGCGGAGCCGCCGCTGCGACATGGGCTGATGCCGCTCTACAAGACCGTCGCGCACATGACAGTTGAGGCGTGCTCCCAGGACCCGCGCTTCGAGCCGGTCCGCGCCGGCGAGCTGAAGGACATCGAGCTCGAAATCTCCGTGCTCTCGCTCGCGCGCCAGGTCCGCGGGCCGGAGGATTTTGAGGTCGGCAAGCACGGCATCATCATCAGCAAGGAGGGCGGCGGCGCGGTCTTCCTGCCGCAGGTCGCGCCCGAGCAGCACTGGACCCGCGAGCAGACGCTCGACCATCTCTGCGAAAAGGCCGGCTGGCCCCCCGATGAATGGCGCAAGCCGGGAATGACGTTCTACACCTTCACCGCGCAGGTGTTCGCGGAAGGGCAATGATATTTTCGGACAGGATTGACGGGAATACTTGGGCTGGGTCGCAGACGATTCCAGCCGCCTACTCCCGCACTTGCCCGTCGCCATAGACGACGTACTTATAGCTGGTCAGCTCCGGCAGCGCCATGGGGCCGCGGGCGTGGAGTTTGTCGGTGCTGATGCCGATCTCGGCGCCCATGCCGAACTGCGCGCCGTCGTTGAAGCGGGTGCTCGTGTTGATGAAGACGGCGGCCGAGTCCACGCGCGCGGCGAACTCGCGCGCGCTCGACAGGTCGCGCGTGAGGATCGCGTCGCTGTGCTGCGTGCCGTAGCGGGCGATGTGGCGGATCGCCTCGTCGAGCGAATCCACGACGCGGATCGAGAGGATCAGGTCGTTGTACTCGGTCGCCCAGTCCTCCTCGGCCGCGGGCTTCATCGCCTTGACGATGGCGCGCGAGCGCTCGTCGCCGCGCATCTCGCAGCCGGCTTTTTTCAGCTTCGCGGCGATGCGCGGCAGGAACTCCTTCGCGACGGCGGCGTGGACGAGCATCGTCTCCATCGCGTTGCAGACCGACGGCCGCTGCAGTTTCGCGTTCAGGCAGACCTTCTCCGCCATCGCCAGGTCCGCGGAGGCATCCACAAAGGTGTGGCAGACGCCCTTGTAATGCTTGAGAACGGGGATGCGCGATTTCTCGGCCACGGCGCGGATGAGTCCTTCGCCGCCGCGCGGGATGACGACGTCGATCTTCCCCTCGGCGCGGAGCAGCAGGTCGAGCGCGGCGCGGTCAGGCGTGTTCACCATTTGAACGGAATGCGGATCGAGGCCGGCTTCGGAGATCGCCCCGGCGAGCGCCGCGTGGATCGCCAGGTTGCTCCGGAGCGCCTCCTTGCCGCCGCGCAGGATGACGGCGTTGCCGCTCTTGAGACAGAGGGCGGCGGCGTCGGCGGTGACGTTCGGACGCGCCTCATAGATCATCAGGATGACGCCGAGCGGCACGCGGACTTTCTCGATGTGCAGTCCGTTGGGCCGCGTCCAGCCGGCGATTACCTCGCCGACGGGGTCGCGCAGGGCGGCGATGTGGCGCAGCGCGCCGGCCATCTCGGCGATGCGTTCGCGCGTCAGCCGAAGCCGGTCCAGCATGGCGGGCTTGATCTGGTCGTCACGACGGGCGGCCTCAAGATCCTTCTTGTTGGCGGCGATGATCTCGGGCGCCCGGCGGACCAGCGCCTCCGCCGCCTTCAGCAGCATGGCGTCCTTCGCCGCGGTGGAGGCCACCGCCAGCGAAGCAGCCGCCTCGCGCGCCTGCGAGACCAACTGCGAGACGTATTCTTCGAGTTTCGCCATCGCTCTTCCGCCTTTAAATGCTTCGTGGTTCGCAAATGACACAGCATGACGAGCTTGCGCCCGTCATGCTGTATCAACGTCTGCGAGCCTGGTCAAGCTGCAAGACAAACTTTCAAATACGGCAAACGGCGGCTCTTGATTTTACGCTCTTGTAAATCTGCGGATTCTGCCGCTGGCATTCCTCGATCACGGCGATCTGGCGCCGGACCTGCTGGGGCGTGATCTCCAGCGGCTTGCCCGCGGTGAGCGTGCGGTACAGCCCGGCATAGAACTCGCCCGCCATGCCGCCGTACAAGTCCGCCTGCGCCGGCGGCACTTCCCATTTGTCGGTGTGCCACTTGAGCGCTTCCGAGACATAGGCGGGCATGCCTTCGGCGTTGACGATCGGCGTGCGAATGAGCTTCTGCTTCGGCGCCTCGCTGAGCTTGAAGTACCGCCACTCGGCGGCGCCGGTCGTCGCCTTCATGCCGCCGCGCGTGCCCTGGACGACGTACGCCGGGCCCGGATACGCCTGGCACGAGGAGATCTCCAGGTCCACCACCGGGTTCTTCGGACCGCTGAGGATGAGCTTGACGTAGTCCTCCGCATTGCCGAACGTGTTCGCGCGGTCCATAAAGCAGGTGACGCGCGGCATGCCCTCGCCGAAGAGCACCAGCGCCTGGTCGAGCGGGTGCGGGCCGGTGTTGAGCAGGTTGCCGCCGTTGTTCTCCTGCAGCGTCTGCCAGTCCCACCGCCGCGCGAAGCCGCTCATGGCCGTGGAGATCTGCACGATCCGCCCGAGGACGCCGGACTTGATGACTTTCTGGACCTGGCGGAAATACGGGGCGTAGCGCGACTGCTGGAAGATCGCGAGCAGCTTGCCGGACTTCTTGGATGCCGCGATCAATTTGTCCACGTCGGCGGCGGTCCGCGCGAGCGGCTTCTCGCAGAGGACGTTGAAGCCGGCTTTGAGGAACTCCAGCGTCACCGGCACGTGCAGGTGGCTGGGCGTGGTGTTGACGACCAGGTCGAGGTCTTTGCGCTTGAGCAGTTCGCGGTAATCGGCGTACACGTCGCAGCCATATTCCTGCGCCGCGCGCTGGCGCCGTTCCTCCAGCGGGTCCGACACCGCGACAATGCGGTAGTGCTGCTCGTCCTTGACCTTGAGCAGGTGCGCGCCGTGAATGCCGCGCCCGCTGCGTCCCTGACCGATGATGGCGACACGGATCGTCTTCATTCTCTCTCCTTTGCCTCGATGGTCCTTCTCACCCGTAAACACTCACTTCCGGCCGGCGCAAAAGTTCGGGCCGGCCGCGTTTCACTTGGGACTTTGCGCCGGCGGCGCGCGCGAACCGGCATCGGCCTCCTCTTCCTTGATGATCACCGGAATCGCCTTCCAACCGAGCCGCTCGCAGGCCAGCAGCCGGAACCGGCCCGCGACGAGGGTGTACCGGCCGCTCGCCGCCCGCTGCACGAGCACCGGCTGCAGCAGCCCCATCTGCTTGATCCGGTCGGCCAGCTCGGCGATGTAGTTCGGGTCCGCCGGCCTCAGCGGCACGTTGGCTTCCGGGTCGTCAATGTTCTCCATCGCGATCTCGGTCACCGTCTCCGGTCCGGCGGCGTGCACGCCGACGGGCATGCTCTTGCGATAGGAGTAAACGTAGGGAATAGCGAAGTCCACGCGCGGGTTGCGCTGGAAGTCGCGGAAGACCTGCTTGAGGATTTCGTGCGCGATGCGCGGGCGGTCCCACGCCGGCGTCATGTACCGCAGGCGCATGTACACGCCGTAGTCATAGATGTCGGAGCGGATGTACGGCTCCTTGCCGGTCTGCCGGATGATGTCGCCGGTGACGCTCCGCGCCGCGTCGAGCAGGATCTTCTCGGCGATGTCCCAGTCCGAATCGAACGTCAGCCGGATGATCACCTCGTCGAGGAAGTACGGCGACAGTTGCTTGGGCGTGTAGTTGATCGCCACCTGGCTGAAGAGCATCGCGTTCGGGATGAGGATGCTCCGCCCGATCGCCTCCTCCGAGCCGATCGAGCCGCCGACCTGGTTGAGCGTGGTATACATGAAGCCGACGTCGAGCACGTCGCCGAGCAGGTTGAGCGATGGGAAAAGGACGCGGTCGCCGACGCGGAACGGGCGCTTGGCGCAGACGAGCGCCCAGGCCGCGACGCCGCTCACCGGCGCCTGCAGAGACCAGCCGAGCAGCAGGCCGACGAAGCCGGAGACCAGCGCCCACTCCTTGCCGAGCTTTCCGGTCACACAGAAGAGCGCGATGATGACTCCGGCGATCATCATCAAACGGATGAAACCGGCGAGCATCTTGACGTCGCCCGGCGAGCCGCCGCGCTGCCGGACGATAAACTGGATCGCCAGCGCGGCGCACTCGTACGCGACCGCCGCGAGGAAAACGCCGTAAAGCAGAAAAGCGATGCTCGGAGCGTTCGGCTCACTGGAAATATGGCCGAGATCGTAGCCTTGCCTGTCCAGCCCATACGCCGCCACTGCGAGCGCCGCGAAGACCACCAACAGCCCGGCGTGGACCCAGGGTTTGAGTTTGACTTCGCCGGTGATGG
>Ga0181524_10002289_pt1 | contig 20046 bp, 23 predicted proteins | sample PEATcosm2014_Bin_34_FD_119761 | JGI IMG/M metagenome (GOLD analysis project Ga0181524, IMG submission 119761) | Peatland microbial communities from MTU Mesocosm Facility, Houghton, MI, USA - PEATcosm2014_Bin05_60_metaG | ecosystem: Environmental > Terrestrial > Soil > Wetlands > Peat | place...
CAGCGGATCGTGAATCAGGCAGGTGATGCCGTACTCGGAAAGCTCGCGGACGATGTCCACGACCTTCGAGTTGCGGATGTCCGGCACATTCTCCTTGAACGTGATCCCCAGCACGGCCACGCGCGCCTGGCGCACGCTGACTTCCTGGTTCACCAGGAGCTTGACGGCCTGCTCGGCGACGTACTTGCCCATGCTGTCGTTGATCCGCCGGCCGGCCAGGATCACCTGCGGATGGTAGCCCAGCCGCTCCGCCTTCTGCGTCAGGTAGTACGGGTCCACGCTGATGCAGTGTCCGCCGACCAGCCCGGGCTTGAAGGGCAGAAAGTTCCACTTGGTCGCGGCCGCTTCGAGCACCTGCGAGGTGTCGAGGCCCATCCGGTGGAAGATCATCGCCAGTTCGTTCATCAACGCGATGTTCAAATCGCGCTGGGTGTTCTCGATCACCTTGGCCGCCTCGGCGGTCTTGATGCTCGCCGCCTTGAAGACGCCGCGGCCGGCGACGAGGCCGTAGACCTCGGCGACCGTCTCGAGGGTCTCGGCGTCCATGCCGGAGACGACCTTGACCACGCGCGCCAGGCTGTGTTCCCGGTCGCCGGGATTGATGCGCTCGGGCGAGTAGCCGACCTTGAAGTCCCGCCCGCAGACCCGGCCGGAAGCGCGTTCGAGCGCCGGCACGCAGACCTCCTCGGTCACGCCCGGATAGACGGTGGACTCGAAGACGACGATCGCGCCGGGGCGCAGTTGAGGGCCGACGAGCTCGCTGGCGCTCACCAGGCAGGAGAGGTCCGGCTGCTTGGCGTCGTCCACGGGCGTGGGGACGGTGACGATGATGAAGTCCGCGCGCTTCAGCGCCGCCGGATCGGTGGTGTACTCGACCTGCGACTCGGCCAGGTCCGCGGGCGAGACCTCGCGGGTATGGTCCTCGCGCCGGCGCAACTCCTCGATCCGCCTGCGGCTGATGTCAAAGCCGATGACCGGCGCCTTCTTCCCGAAAGCCACCGCCAGCGGCAACCCCACGTAACCTAGTCCGACCACGGCGATGCTCCGGTCCATCGCTTCGCCCTTCTCCTGATGCAGGAAATCCATGCGGCGCCGCCGCCCGCCTCGCAGACGGGCGCGGCGCCGCGCGAGAGTTTAGCACCCGCTCGAGGACCGGCGCAAGGGCGGCCGGCAACGGCTCATTTCCCCTCGGTCCCGCGCCGGGGCAAGCGCGCCTCGGCTGCAGTGATGTCCGCGAGAAGCTGCACGGGCGGAGGCACGCCGAGGTCCGCGAGCTTCTGGAGATCCGCGCGCGCCTTGGCGTATTCCTTCACCCGGTAATAGGTGATCGCGCGGTTGAGGTAGATCAGGACGTGGTTCGGATTCACTGCGACGGCCCGGCCATAATCGCGCAGCGCGTCCTGGCTGCGGCCGAGGGCGTCGTACGCGTTGCCGCGATTGATGTAGGCGTCGGCGTTGTTCGGGTCGAGCCGCAGCGCCTCGTCGTAATCGCGCAACGCTTCGTCGAGGTGGTTCATCGCGGCGTAGGCGAGTCCGCGATTGCTGAACGCGTCGGCGTTGCCCGGGTTCAGCCGGATGGCCTCGGCGCAATCTTTCTTCGTCTCGTCGTAACGGCCCGCGTAAAAGCACATCTGGCCGAGGTTGCTCCAGGCCCGCGAGTTTTGCGGGCTGACCTTCGTCGTCGCGGTCCAGATCGAGATGGGGTCACGGTAATCCAGGTTCCGAACGTACGTCCGCCAACCCAGCGCGGTCGTCAGCGGCAGCATCAGGACGATCGCCGCCGCTATCCGGACATGCCGGCGCCGCTCCTCCGAAGCGAACAGCCGCGCCGCCATCCGCTCCGACAGCAGGTGCGCCGCGACGACCGCCAGCGCGACCACCGCCGCCAGCGGCAGGTACATGCGCTGCTCGAACGCCAGGTCACGGATCGGCATGAAACTGGAGGTCGGCGCGAGGATCAGGAAAAACCACGCGCCGAGAAATCCCCACATCGGCTTGCGGATGAGCGCCCAGAGCGTCGCCGCGAGCAGGATGGCCATGACCATCGAAGTGGGCACAGTCGGCCACAGGCTCACGGTGATCGGCCAGCCGTAGTCCAGGCACAGTCCGCTCGGCCAGAAGGCCAGCCGGAGATAGTGCAGGATGACGCCCGTCTCGTTCCGCGCGTAACGCACCGGCGGGATGTCCGCCAGCGCGAACCCGGCCGACACCGGATTGCGCTCAAACGCCATGAGCAACGAGCGCGCCAGGAGGAGCCACGTGGCCGCCAGCGCCGCGTACAGGCCCCATCGCCGGCGAAGCGCCTCGCGGAACGAGCCGGCGAGGAAGCACCGGTCGTAGAGCAGCGCCACCAGCGGCGCGGCGACCATGACCTGCTTGCAGCCCATCCCCAGCGCACACGCCGCGACCGCGCAGGCGCTCCATGCGCCCGGCCGCCGCGCACACGCAGCGCGGATGAAACAGTACAGCGTCAGCAGAAAAAAGAGCCCCATGAGCGACTCCGCCCGCTGGGTGAGGTACGTCACCGACTGCGTCAACAGCGGGTGGACCGCCCAGAGCAGCGCGATGCAGAACGCGACCGGCGTCGAGTCCCGCTCTCCGAACCGCCGCGCGACAACGGGGAGTTCCAGCGTCCGGCGCGCGACGCCGAAGAGCGTCAGCGCGGCCAGCAGATGAATCGCCAGGTTCAGCTTGTGATATCCGCCGACGTCCAGCCCGCCGAGCCAGTAGTTGAACACGAAGGTCAGGTCCACGACCGGCCGCGTCCCGGACAGGATGCGCGGGAGCAACTGCGTCTTCACGCTGACCAGGTCCCTGAAGCCGCTGTCGTCGAAGATGAACGGTCCGTCAAAACTGTCGCGGTACGCGAGCCATCCCGCGGCGACGATCGCCAGGCAGCAGAGCGTCGGCCAGACGAAGCGCCACAGCGTGAGGGGGCGCTTCGGGCTTCCGGCCGGCTCGTTGATCGCCGCATTCATATCGGGCGTTCCCGCAAAGTGAGACCCGCTTTTTCGCGCAGCGCCGCGCGGCCGCGCGCACCGCGAAGAGGAAAACCACGGGGCCGGCGAAAGAACTCGCGCCGACAAATTTACTCGCGCCTGCGCCGTCCTGTCAAGAAAGAGCCGCAAAAACCCGCTCCGGCCATCCGCGTTTTCCGGGTCAACTCCCTCGGCGACGCGCCGATAATCGCCTGAGCGGGCAGCGCATCGCGCCGAGTTGGATTCGGACGGGTGCCGCCGCGGAAGCGCGTCTGAATAACATGGAAGAGCCGCCTATGGCCGACCGAGCCGATCCGCCGTCTCCGGTCCCGCACCCGCGCGAGACCGCGGAAATCCTCCGCAGAATCGCCGCCGGCTTCTATGATCGCCGCGACGTAATCCGTGAAACCGCGTCTCGCATGCTCCAGAAACGCGCGTTGACCCCCGAAAACTGACCCTCGCCACGGCACGCCACCGACAACTCGCCCCGAAGAGCGCAGCCAAACGAGCGCAGAGGTCGGCGCCTTCAGGTGCGGCCACGACCGGTTGACCGCGCTCCGGGACGGATATAGAATGCGGCGATGCCGCCGCGCGGCTCGCGATCCTCAGTCCGGCCAGGGAGATTTCGGTGCCGACTTCCATCGTGCTGATCTCGGCGGGCCTCGATTCCACCGTGAACCTCAAGCGCGCGCGCGACGACGGCGGCGTCGCCGCGGCCCTGACGTTCGACTACGGCCAGCGGGCGGCGCGGCGTGAAGCCGGGAACTCCGCCGCGATGTGCGCGAGGTTCCGCATCCGGCACGAGACGATCCGGCTCCCGTGGCTCGCGCGGATCACCGGGACGGCGCTCGTCGGGCGGAGGAGGCCGCTGCCGCGCCTGAAGCCGGCCGAGCTGGACGACCCGGTCGCCGCGGGACGCTCCGCGCTGCGCGTGTGGGTGCCCAACCGCAACGGCGTGTTCCTGGCCGTCGCCGCCGCCTACGCGGAGGCGCTCGGCGCGGAGCGCGTCGTGGCCGGGTTCAACGCGGAGGAGGCGGTGACTTTTCCGGACAACTCCGAGGAGTTCGCGCGGGCGGCCACTCGGAGCCTGCGCTTCTCGACGCGGAACGCCGTCCGCGTGAAGAGCTACACTTTCCGCCTGCGCAAGCCGGCGATCGTCGCGCTGGGGTTGAAGATCGGCGCGCCGATGGACCTCGTCTGGCCCTGTTACGAGGGCGGCAGGCGCCTCTGCGGCCGGTGCGAGTCGTGCCTGCGTTTTTTCCGGGCGATCCGCGAAGCGCGCAGCGAGGATTGGTTCCGCGCGAACCACTTGCGCATGCCTCGGCAGCTTAAACCACGACGGCACGACGAGCACGACGTACGGCAAGGCAATTCATTGCTGTAACGGCCGTACGTCGTGCTCGTCGTGCCGTCGTGGTGAGAACTTCGTGTCGTAGTGGTGAAAGATTTCGATAAAGGAGCGAACGCCGATGAGCGCGATTCAGGTCCTGTTTGTCCCGCTGAAAATCGCCTATACCGGCGAGCAACTCCGCTCGCACTGGGCTTATAACTCGTACGACATCCTCGGCGATTGCGCCATCGCCTTCGTCGGCCCGTGCGATGTCCGGCCGGAATTCATGAAGGACGTGGAAGACCTGAAGGCGGCCTCGCGCATTTATTCCGAGGAGATGCTGCACTTCATCGTGGAGCATTTCGGTTGCGCATTGGACATGGCTCTGCTGCGGCAGCGGCTGCTCATCGCAATTGTGGCCGAGAACCTCAACCGCAGAGGCCTCGGCGGCGGGCCTATAACACGCAGCGGCTCAGACCTTTACGACGGGCGGCTCAAGCTGACGGTGTCCATCGCGAGCGTTTCGCCGGTGAGTGCGCTGATCCACGCCGGCATCAACGTCTCCAGCCGCAACACGCCGGTGCCCACGCGCGGCCTGGCCGACTACGGCATCGAGCCGGCCGCGTTCGCCAAGGATGTGCTGGCGGGATATTCCGCCGAGTGCGAAGGCCTGCTGCGGGCGAGGTGCAAGGTCAGAGGGTGCGGGTAGCGCTTGCTATTCGAGAACAACCTCTTACGCAGTACCTGTCATAGCTGAATTCCAAATCACTTGGTCGGAATTGCTATCTCTTTTTCCAGTACTCCGGATCGCGGTGCAAATGCATGACCGCGATGATGACGATTCTGCGTTGTCGATCCCGGAAGAGAATGCCGAAGGGGAAAGTTTTAACGAGGCACCGGCGCACGCCGGGTTCCACTGCCGGATAAAGGCGGGGATTCAGTAGAATGCGGTTGATTGCGTCCTGCACCGAGGCCAAGAACCGCCGGCCGAGGTTCTCCTGCTGCCGCTCATAGTACGCGGCAGCCGCGATCATCTCGGCTTCAGCATCCGCATGGAATTTGACCGGCTTCATTCGAGGGATTTCAGGGCCCTGGCGAAAACCTTCTCGGCGTCTGAAAGCTTTACGCCGCGGTCCACTTCGGCGCAGCGACGGCGGATTTCCCGCTTCCACTTGGCGGACAGGCGAGGCGCCGCCGCGGCGTCAAGGCTCTCGATCAATTTCTCAGCGACGAAAGCCCTTAGCGGCGGCGGAAGCTCCATCGCTTCTGACACGACTCTTTGAGCGGTCGTTTTCATCTCTCAGGCATTCTCCGCTTGAGTTCGTTCCTGTATGGGATCTCAGTATAGTAGCGCAGCGACAGCGAAGTCAAATCCGGAAGCCCGGGCTTGCGTTTGCCGTTCGGGACTGGCAATATTTATCTGGATGATCAACCTGATTATAACCAATCACACCCCGGAGAACAGGATCGAGTTTCATCACCATCTTATTCTAAAAGGAGCACGGACGACTAGCGCCGTGCTCCCCGTCCTCAAGACGCCCATTTCAAAGCAAGTTTCTTCCCCGATCGCGCGCAGTCGCGCAGATACAGGTTGATCAAGGTCTGGTACGGCACACCGGTCTCCGCGGCCAGTGCCTTGAAATAGGCAATGACGTCCGTCCCCAGCCGCATTGTGACCTGCTTGCGGAAGTGTTTCGCGTACGGGTTCCGCACCGAATCAGCAAAATCATATTCTTTCTTCATAGGAGGCTCCCATACTGTCTGCGTTCGTTTCGCGTCGCCCTGCGTGCGCTGATGATCCGGATGACTTCGTCCTTCCGGCGGTACGCGTGGCAGACAACCAGCACGCGACCTCTGGCGCTGAACCCGAGCAGGAGGAACCGATCCTCCTGCACTGAATGTCCCGGATCATGCTTCACGCGCCCGTTCTCATCGGCGAAGACGGAGGAGGCTTCCTCGAAGGAAACCCCGTGTCGCCGCAGGTTCTCCCGCGCTTTCTCTTGATCCCACGAGAATCCAATCTCGTTCATATGGCTATTATATTGCTCTGAGCATTATAATGCAAGCCGATCTGGTCGCCGAACCATATGAATAAACAGCGGCGCCGCGACAGCGAAGTCAAATCCGGAAGCCCGGGCTTGCGTTTGCCATTCGGGACTGGCAATATTTATCGTCGTTAGGCGGAGATCGTCATGAAGCGTGAGATTCGACACCCGAAGTCCGAGCGCAGCCGCGGCAGCATCGTCGAAATCTTCAGCGGGGTTCAGGGCGAGGGAATCCACGTCGGGCGGCGGCAGATTTTTCTGCGGCTGGCCGGATGTAACCTGGCGTGCGATTACTGCGATCAGCCGGAGGCGCGGATCGTCCCGGTCCTGGCGCTGATCGAGCGGGCGGCCGGGCGCAGGAATTTTATCGCCGTGCGCAATCCGCTCGGCGTCGAGCGGACCGCGCGCGCCGTCCTCCGACTCGACCGGCCGCGCGGGCTGCATCACGCCGTCAGCGTGACCGGCGGCGAACCGCTGATGCAGGCCGGGTTCCTCGCCGCGCTGCTGCCGGTCCTGAGGCGCGCCGGGCTGCGCGTGCTGCTCGAGACGAACGGGACGCGGCCCGGAGAATTCCGCGCCTTGCGGCATCTGGTGGATATCGTTAGCATGGACTTCAAGTTGCGGTCGTCCACCGGCCGCGCGATGCCGGCGAAGGCGCACCGGGAGTTCCTTCGCCTGGCGGCGCGCGGCGGAAGGGAAGTCTATGTCAAAGCGGTGGTGTCGTCGCGCACGACCGGCGAGGAGATCGCGCGCGCGGCCGGGCTGATCGCGGCGATCGAGCGCTCGGTCCCGCTGGTCTTGCAGCCGGTGACGCGGCGCGGCCGGCGGACTCCGGCCCCGCCGGATGCGGCGCGGCTGCTCGGGCTCCAGGCGGCCGCCGGGAAAGTCCTGCCGGATGTCCGCGTGATCCCGCAGACACACAAGATCATCGGGCAGAGATAGCGGGCGGTTTCAACACGGAGACACGGAGAGCACGGAGAAGCACCGAGGAATTTTTAAGGACTCTAAAATCCTGATTTTCTCTCCGTGTTTCTCCGTGTCCTCCGTGCCTCCGTGTTGAAAACGGCCTTCATTTCGTGAGTGCGGAGATTCATGCCGAGGAAGGTCAAATTCTGCCTGCACTGCCGCCGGACGATCGCGGAGCACGAGGTCCAGCGCGGGCTGTTCGTTCAGACGCCGAACGGCATGCTGTGCGCCACGTGCGCGCAACAGCTCGACGAGGAGACCGAGGCGGCGAAGCGGCTTGCGGCGGCCCAGGCGCCCGTTCCGGCCGAGCCGCCCGCGCCGGACGAGCCGGCCGTGGCGCCGATGGAGGAGAAACCCGCGCCCGTTCCGCCGCCCGATCCCCCGACGCCGGTTGCGCTCGACCCGCCGGCGCCGACAGCCGGCGCACCGCTCGCCGGTCCTCAATCCGGCGGTCGCGAACCGCCGGCGGAACTTCTCGACGGCATCCGCGAGCACGTGGAGGCGATCCACCGGACGCTCGTCTTCGAGAAGAGTTCGCCGTGGAACGTCCTGGCCACCATCGCGCAGTGCCTGGCCGTCGGCATGCTGATCCTCGGCGCGATCAACTGGGCCGACAACCCGATGCACCTGCTGCTCGTCGCCCTGATTTTTCAGGTCATGGCGCTGACGTTTTTCGTTCGAGGGAAATGACGAGCGTTCTCACCACGACGACACAACGAGCACTACGTACGAGTTTTAGGAATTCCCTGAACGGCCGTTCGTCGTGCTCGTCGTGTTCGTCGTGGTGAGAACGAGAACGGAGATTAACGACATGACAATGAAGAAGCAGTTCGAGCCTGTGCCTCGGGAGATTGAGGAGTTGGCAACGAAAACGATGGAAGCGGCGTTTCGCGTGCACCGCAAGTTGGGACCGGGCCTTCTGGAAAGTGTGTACGAGGCCGGCCTGTGCCACGAGCTGTCCAAAATGGGAGTCCCCTTCGAGCATCAACTGGTCTTGCCCGTGAAATATGACGGCCTGCTGCTGGCCGCAGGTCTCCGCCTCGACCTCTGGGTTAGTCGTCAGATCGTCGTCGAAATCAAAGCAGTGGAGCGGATTCTCCCGCTTCATAAGGCCCAGTTGCTTACCTACATGAAGCTGACCGAATCACGACTGGGATTCCTGCTGAACTACAATGTCGCACGCCTGAAGGATGGAATCACAAGGATGGTCCTTTAACGTCATATCTCACCACTACGGCACTACGAGCACGACGGGAGAGTTCTTACGGCAACAGCGGAATTTTCCTGCGCGCGTCGTGCTCGTCGTCTCGTCGTGGTGAAAACTATTCTGGTCGTTATATGAATTCTCGCGTCGTGCCCGTAGTGTCGTCGTGGTGAAAAAGGCTTTGTTGATGGAGTTCTCGCATGGAAAAGGTGGTCAAGGAGATTCGCACGGTCGCGCAGGAGGTGAATACCCGGATTCTTCACGGCCGGAAGCCTTCGATGAACGTGCCGGTGCGCTCGCTGGGCAACGTGAGCTACCGCGCGAAACAGGGGTTCTTCCAGCTGAAGGGAGCGGAGATCGAACGCACGCTCACGGTCAACACGGTCAAGACGTTCGCCCAGACGCTGCGCATGATGTCGCTCTCGAAGATGCACGTCGAGCAGGCCAAGCATTCCTCGAAACGGGAGGCGTACTACATCAGCAAGAACTGGGGCGAGGCGCGGTTCCTCGAGCAGGATGAGTCGGATGCCATCATGGACGACGTGGAGGCGATGCTCCACGTCAACCGCGAGCAGCTCAACTTCCGCGCGGACGAGCACGGCGGCTCGGTCGCCGGCGAGCTGGTGGTGGTGGACCGCGACCGTAAGACCGGAAAGAAGCTGGAGATTGACTGCTCGCGTTTCGGATCGGGCAGCTATACCGTCCCGAGCGTGGTCGAGCAGCTCGAGTTCCGGACCAAGGCGAAGTTCGTCCTGGCCATCGAGACCAACGGCACGTTCGAGCGGCTGGTCGAGGAGGGCTACGCGACGAAATCGCACTGCGTGCTCGTCGCGATGGGCGGCGTGCCGAGCCGGGCCTGCCGGCGCTTCGTCCGGCGGCTGGCCGACGCGTTCAGCCTGCCGGTTTACGTTTTCACCGACGGCGACCCGTACGGCTACTTCAACATCTACCGCACGCTCAAGGTCGGCTCCGGCAACGCGGCGCACCTGAACGAGTTCTTCTGCGTTCCCCAGGCGCACTACCTCGGTGTAACGCCTTACGACATAGAGACTTATAAGCTGAACGACTGCACGCACCCGCTCCAGCAGGTGGACATCAAGCGCGCGCAGGACGCGCTGAAGAACGACCCGTTCGTCCAGCATTACAAGGAGTGGCAGGCGGCGATCCACCTGATGCTGAAGATGGGCAAGCGCGTCGAGCAGCAGGCCTTCGCCAAGCACGGGCTGGAGTACGTCGTCACGAAGTACCTGCCGGACAAGCTGAGGCATCCGGAGAACTTTTTGCCGTAGCGGCAGCTCGCTCTCAGCGATTGACAGAGATGCTTGCGTGGGGCATACTGGGTAAGCGAGGAGCGTGAGATGCGATACAGGTTGTATTTGGACACGTCGGTACTGGGCGCTGTGTGCGATCCGCGACCGGTAGACCGCTTAAAAGCAACCCTCCGGCTATTCCAGCGGGCCGAACGCAAGGAGCTTGCAGTCTACATTTCCACTTTGGCGATCGAGGAACTGTCCGCCGCGCCGGAAGAAGTCCAAGTGAAAGTTCGCGCAGTGATTGAGTCTGTGCGGCCTGAGATCTTGATTGAAACCGACGAATCGCAGGAACTTGCGGACTATTATGTTGAGACAGCGGTCTTTCTCGAACGATGTTCAATTGATGCGAGGCATGTTGCGATAGCGACGGTCTATGCGTTGGACGCTCTCGTGTCCTGGAACTATCGTCACATGGTCAATTTGCAAAAGAGGCAACAGATATCTGGGGCAAACCTGATGCATGGATTCAAACCCATTGATATCGTGACGCCTGGGGAGGTGACGGAAGATGCCTAAGCGAAAAGAGGTCGAGGAGAAGTGGGAAACCCCATCGCTGGAGTGGATCCACCGCGTTCGCGCCAGGATGGCGAAGCGTGGCGACAGGGGCCCAATGCCATTGGCAAAGCAAGAGGCGCTGGCCGCCAAATACGGTCTTAAGCTGGTCAGACCACGCGACAGAGCGGGGGTCAAGTAATCTCACTGATCTCGGCGCTTTGATTTCAGCAGTCGCGCAACCGCAGATGAGTTTCGAGGGGCGAGAGTTCTATCCCGCCTGGAGGAGAAAGCGGCGGCGCTGGGCTATTCGCTCATCATGAACCATCCGCGCGCGAAGGCCTGGCTCATGAAAAAGCGGAATGTCGCTTGACATATCAGAAAGATTATGATAGACTGCTCGTCGCGCGTGACGAGTCGCAAAATGCTGTCAGGTCTTGGGTTGACGCACATAAGGCGATTTGAAAAAACGAATCCAATTTATCATAACACACATTGTTACAGCATGTTACAGCGGCCTGGAGCAGAGTTATCACAACCATCAGTGTGAAAACAGGTTAGGACGTAAGACATGAAGACGCCCAAGCATGACGAAGGCGGCGCACCGGCTGCCGCGCCCACGGATTTTATCCGCGAGGCGGTGAAGGAAGACCTGCGCACGGGGCGCTTCGACCACGTCCACACGCGCTTCCCGCCGGAGCCGAACGCCTATCTCCACATCGGCCACGCGAAGGCGCTCTGGATTGATTACGGCATCGCGCAGGATTTCGGCGGGCTGTTCAACCTGCGGTTCGATGACACGAACCCGGCCAAGGAAGAGCAGGAGTTCGTGGACGCCATCATCGAGGACGTGCGCTGGGTCGGCGCGGACTGGGGCGACCGGCTGCTCTTCGCTTCGGACTATTTCGAGCGGATGTACGCGTGGGCCATCGAGCTGGTCCGCAAGGGAAAGGCCTATGTCTGCGACCTGACCGCCGACGAGGTCAGCGCCCATCGCGGCACGCTGACCCGGCCGGGAAAGGACAGCCCGTTCCGCGACCGCTCCATCGCCGAGAACCTGGACCTGTTCGCGCGGATGCGCGCCGGGGAATTCCCGGACGGCTCGCGGACGCTGCGCGCGAAGATTGACATGGCCTCGCCGAACCTCAACCTGCGCGACCCGATCATGTACCGCATCCTGCACGCCACGCACCACCGCACCGGCGACGCGTGGTGCATCTACCCGATGTACGACTGGGCGCACGGGCTCGAGGATTCCATCGAGGGCATCACGCACTCGCTCTGCTCGCTCGAGTACGAGAACCACCGCCCGCTCTACGACTGGTTCCTCGACCAGCTCGGCATTTACCACCCGCGCCAGATCGAGTTTGCGCGGTTCAACCTGACGCACACGGTGATGAGCAAGCGCAAGTTCATCGAGCTGGTCGCGGCCGGGATCGTGAAGGGCTTCGACGACCCGCGGCTGCCGACGCTGGCGGCGATGCGGCGGCGCGGCGTCACGCCCGAGGCGATCCGCGATTTCTGCAAGCGCATCGGCATTGATAAGAAGGAAAACCGCGTGGACGTGCAGTTGCTCGACCACTGCCTCCGCGAGGACCTGAACCGGCGCGCGCCGCGCGTGATGGGCGTGCTGCGCCCGCTGAAACTCGTGATCGAGAACTATCCCGAAGGCCGGGTCGAGGAGCTCGACGCGGTCAACAACCCCGAGGACGCGAGCGCGGGGACGCGCAAGGTGCCGTTCTCGCGCGTGCTCTACATCGAGCAGGAGGACTTCCGCGAGGCGCCGCCGCCGAAGTATTTCCGGCTGTCGCCCGGCGTCGAGGTGCGGCTGCGGTACGCCTATTTCGTCAAGTGCGTCGCCGCGGTCAAGGACCCGAAGACCGGCGCGGTGACGGAGCTGCGCTGCACGTACGACCCGGCGACGCGCGGCGGCGACTCGCCCGACGGCCGCAAGGTCAAGTCCACGCTGCACTGGGTCTCGGCCGCGCACGCGCTCGAGGCCGAGGTGCGCCTGTACAACCCGCTCTTCACCCAGGAGAACCCCGACGACGTGCCGGAGGGCGCGGACTGGAAGGCGGGCATCAATCCGAACTCGATGGAGGGCCTGACCGGCTGCCGCGTCGAGCCTGTTCTGAAGGGCGCCGCGCCGGGCGGGCGGTTCCAGTTCGAGCGGCTCGGCTACTTCTGCGTGGATCCCGATTCCGCGAAAGGCGGCCTGGTCTTCAACCGCACCGTGACGCTCAAGGACGAATGGGCGCGGATCGAGAAGGGCGGGAAAAGCCGGACTTCTTGACCGGTCCTTCCCAGGAAAGTATCTTGCGGAGGGCGGGGCCAGAAGCCTCGCCAGTGATAAGGAGTCGCTCGATGAAAACGATTAAGATCATCGTGGAGAAGCACCCTGAAGGGTATGTCGCTTATCCTCTGGGGTTGAAAGGTGTCGTCGTAGGCGAGGGCGATTCCTACGAAGAGGCTTTGACGGACGTTCAATCCGCCATCCGGTTTCATGTTGAGACCTTCGGCGCGGAAGCTCTCACGGATGAAGAGTCTCCGATCCTCGAGGCATTCATAGCCGAAACGGGAGTGCCAGCCTGATGGGCAAGTTTCCCGTTGATGCCCCGAAGGCCAAGGTGCTCAAGGCGCTTGGCCGGTTGGGGTTTCAAGTCGTTCGAGAGGGAGCGCATATCAGCATGGTGCGCCAGAACGCCGACGGAAGCCGAACACCGTTGACCCTGCCGAATCATCCGCGGCTGAAAGGTTCCACGCTGCGAACGATCTGCAGCCAAGCCGCCATTCCCCGGGACGATTTTCTGCGGACGTACGAAAACGCTTGACACTTTCGCCTCGCCCGTTTACTCTGTGTCCACCCAATTCCTTTGAAGGCGATGAGTTATGGCGGAGGCGCCTGACCGGCTGGTGCGCGTGCGCATCGCGCCGAGCCCTACCGGAGACCCGCACGTCGGGACCGCCTACGTCGCGCTTTTCAATTTCGCCTTCGCGCGCCGGAACGGGGGCAGGTTCCTGCTCCGGATCGAGGACACCGACCGCGAGCGCTCCACGCTGAAGTCCGAACAGGCGATCCTCGATTCGCTGCGCTGGATCGGCCTGGCCTGGGACGAGGGCCCCGACGTCGGCGGGCCGTTCGGGCCGTACCGCCAGTCCGAGCGCGGCGATATCTACCGCAAGTGGACCGCCGAGCTCGTGGCGAAGAAGGCGGCCTATCCCTGCTTCTGCACGGCCGAACGGCTCGACGCGCTCCGCCAGGAACAGCGCGCGAAGAAGATGGACTTCGGCTACGACGGCGCCTGCCGCAATCTGCCGGAGGGCGCCGTCCGCGAGAAGCTCGCCGCCGGCGCGCCGCACGTCATCCGGCTGGCGGTGCCCCGGGAAGGCGAGACGCGCGTCCGCGACCTGATCCGCGGCGAGGTGGTGTTCCAGAACGCTGGTGTGGACGACCAGGTGCTGCTGAAGTCCGACGGCTTCCCGACCTACCACCTGGCCAACGTGGTGGACGACCACCTGATGGAGATCACGCACGTCATCCGCGCGGAGGAATGGATTTCCTCGACGCCGAAGCACGTCCTCCTCTACCGCGCGTTCGGCTGGGAGCCGCCGGTTTTCGTCCACATGCCGCTGCTGCGCAATAAAGACAAGAGCAAGATCAGCAAACGCAAGAACCCCACTTCGCTGCTGTGGTACCGCGAACAGGGATACCTGCCCGAGGCGCTGCTGAACTTCCTGGGGCTGATGGGCTGGTCCATCGCGGAGGACCGCGAGGTGTTCTCGCTCGACGAGATGATCCGCGAATTCGCCTGGGAGCGCGTCTCGACCAGCGGGCCGGTGTTCGATCTCCAGAAGCTCGACTGGCTCAACGGCGTTTACATCCGCAAGCTGCCGCCGGCCGAACTGGTCCGGCGCATCCGCGAGAACGCGCTCAAGGACGGCGCCCCGGACGACGCGGCGGTGCTCAGGACGATCCCGCTCGTGCAGGAGCGCATGAAGAAACTCAGCGACTGGATTCCGCTGACGCGGTTCCTCTTCTCCGACGAAGTGAAGCCCTCGCCGGCGGACCTGATCCCGAAGAAATGCACGCCCGAGGAGGCGCAGAAGTGCCTGGAGGCGGTCATCGAGGCGCTGCAGCCGGCGCCGGCCTGGGCCGCCGACGCGCTGGAGGCGCGCTGCCGCGCGCTGGCCGGCGTGATTCCGATGAAGGAAAAGGATATATTCATGTGCATGCGCGTGGCGGTGACCGGGACCGCGGTCTCTCCGCCGCTCTTCCAGAGCATCGAGCTGCTGGGGCGGGAGCGGACGCTGGGCCGGCTCAGGGCCGCGCGGGCGGCGCTCGGGGGCGCGGCGGCGTAGGCCCCGCGAATTCTTTTGGTGCGAGGACCCATGACATGAAGTTCGAGAGCGACCGGTTCGTTTGCGAGATTCACGATGACGTGGCGCACGTGCGCTTCAAGGGGCCGCAGGTGGTGGAGTACAGCCAGGCGACCTACCTGGGGCCCGAGCTGCGGCGCGTGGTGAGCTCGTACGAGTTTCGCCTGCTGGTGCTCGATTGCGAGGGGCTGACGTTTCTGACGAGCACCGTGCTGGAGGCCTTCGTCGCCGCTTATCTTCGCTGCCAGAAACTCGGCCGCGCCGTGCGGATCGTCCACGCCGAACCGCTCGTCCGCGAGACGCTCCGCGCGACGCAGATTGACCTGCTGGTGCCCGTCCACGAGCGGCTCGACGAGGCGCTCAAGCTCGACTGAGCGCGCTGGCGTTAAAACGAAAGCTCCCCGCCGAATGCCGGCGGGGAGCTTTCTTATCGGAACAGATGATGATGCCGGAATATAATGTCGAACGTCAGAGCTTCACGACTTTGTCAGCGCGCGGGCCTTTGGGTCCCGCGGCGAGCTCGAACTCGACCGCCTGGCCCTCGGCCAGCGTCTTGAACCCTTCTCCGACGATCGCAGTATGATGCACGAACACGTCTTCGCCGTTCTCCTGCGAGATGAACCCGTAGCCTTTCTGGTCGCTGAACCATTTGACTTTGCCTTGAGGCACCTTTCCTCACCTCCTCTCGAAGCCTGTAAAAAGATCCGGCCGGCCTGCGCGCGGAGCCGCATTAAAGTTAGAAAGCCGCGAGGGCCGTGACCCTGCGGCTTGCCTTTCCACGCGCGACCGACATAAGCGGAATACCGGACATCCACGCCCTCTGCAAACTCCTCGGCTGCGGTACGCAGTATAACACGCCGGGCTGGGCAGTCAAGAGGCGGCGCGGAATTTTCTTTTGCACGAGAGCGGCGGCTCGGCATGGAAAAACGGCCTGCGGTTGCCGCCCGGAGGCGCAGCCGCAGGCCGTTCGCGTGCTCCAGGACCGGCGACGGGCGCCGGTCAGTTCCCCATGTCGAGGCCCGACGCCCGGTCGAAGAGGTTCCAGATCAGTTGGCTGGTCGGCGAGCTGATCGTCAGGTCGTCCACGCCGTTGTTGGAATTGTAGCTGTTGCCGTTGTACGAGTAGTACCACCGGGTGTAGTTGCGGATCTGGTGGTCCGTGTCGTCGTACCACTTGACGTGGTCGTCACCATACAGAACGTTGTAGCCGTCCTGGTGGCTCTTGCTCGAGCGGCCGCCGCCGTCCGCCACGAACTCGGGTATGCCGGGTATGGAGCCGTTCGCGTTCGGGTTGGCATAGTCGAAGCTGTCCGAGCAGATGGCCCGGTCCCCGAGCGCGCGGTGGGTCTTGAACACCGGCATCATGAACTGCGGAAATATCTGATAAGGGGAGCCCGGCTTTCCGACGGAGTCCAGCGGCACGATGCACTGGCCGGGATGATTCGGATCATCCATGCTGACATAGCCCGGCTGCGGATCGAAGAGCGTTCCGGGATAATAGAAAGGCGTATCGCGGTAAGAATAGCTGGAAAGGATCGCGACCACGCTGGGGACAGTCGGCGGCGGCTGGCCTTTCTGCGGGGGCGGCCCCTGCGTCACAACGGGCGTCAGCGGCGTCTGCAGCAACTGCGTGCCGTCGCCGACCAGGAACATCTGCTCGGCCGCGCCGAGCGGGGGGTTGCCGACGATCTTCTGCCACTCAGCAGGATCGTAATAGTATTCGTTGGCGCCCCCGTTGGGGTTGCTGCCATACCAGGTGTTGGCGCCGCCTTTCATGGAGGGGCAATCGAGCACGCGCGCGTCGCCCAGGTAGTTGCGCGCGAGGAGGATCCCGAGTCCCACCGGCATGAAGTTCGGCTCATACACCGCCGGAGGCGGAGGCGGGTTCGTCTGGAGCACCGGCGCCACATTGTTGACGTTGTAGACCTGCCCGTTAGAAAGGGTCACGCTGGAGGGGAAATCGAAACTGTAGGCGATCACCATGTGCCGGCTGAGGCCCTGGTGGCTCGGGACGCCTGGGAGGCCCGCGAAATTCGGGATCGGATTCAACGGGTCGCCCGTCGGCCGAACGGTGCCCTGGGTGGAGCCCCAGAAGATCTGGTTGCCCGTGGCGGTGGTGTTCGCGTAGGGATAGCCCGGGCTGGTGGTGGGCGGGTAAGTTGGCGGTGGCGTGTTGGAGCCGTAGCAGGCCCAGCTCGGCAGATAGTCGTCGCTCGCGACGCCGTAGATGGCCAGCGTCTTACCGATCTGGTTGAGGTTGCTCATGCAATGCGCCCGGCGGGCCTGTTCGCGGGCCTTGGTGAGCGCCGGCAGCAGCATGCCCGCCAGAATGCCGATGATCGCGATCACGACCAGCATCTCGATCAGCGTAAATGCACCGCAGTGCCTGCGGATCATGCGGCGGAGCGTTGCGTAAGAAGGCGTTTGGCGCCGGCTCATGAACTTCTCCTTTCAACACTTTCGGGGAACATCCGACCCCTCCTTACTACAATCATAGGGGCGCACAGCCGGACAGTCAAGCGGAATTCGGGCCGGGACGCCCCGGTTTCGCGGCTGCGCCCGGCGTCCTGAAATCCGCCGCCCGACGGTTGACAGTGCCCCGCAAGGCCGATAGAATGCGCTCTCTACACAGGATGGGCCGCAGGGAGCCCTCGGTGTGTCCCGTTTCAACCAGGAGGACAGGTTCATGCGCGTAGCTATTAACGGATTCGGGAGAATCGGCCGGCTCGTTTTCAGGGTCGGGCACTCGCGGCGCGATTTCGAGGTCGTCGCCATCAACGACCTGTGCAGCGCCGAGACGATGGCCTACCTGCTCAAGTACGATTCCACCCACGGCCGGTTCGCCGGCAAGGTGGAAGCCCGGGAGAACGCCTTGATCGTGGACGGCCGGGAAATCAAGGTCTTCAAGGAAAAGGATCCCGCCAAGCTGCCGTGGAAGGCGCTCGGGGTGGACTTCGTCGTCGAATCCACCGGCGTCTTCCGCAAGCGCGAGCAGTGCATGCTCCACGTCCAGGCCGGCGCCAAGAAAGTCCTGCTGACCGTGCCGCCCAAGGACGACGTGGACGCGATGATCGTCCTGGGGGTGAACCCGAAGGCGCTCAAGAAGGAACACATCGTCATCAGCAACGCCTCGTGCACGACGAACTGCCTCGCCCCGATGGTCCACGTGCTGCACAAGACCTTCGGCGTCGTCCGCGGGCTCATGACCACCTGCCACGCGTACACGAACGACCAGCGCATCCTGGACCTGATGCACGAGGACCCGCGCCGCGCCCGGTCGGCCGCGCTGAACATCATCCCGACGACCACCGGCGCCGCCAGCGCGATCGGCAAGATTATCCCCGAGCTCAAAGGCAAGTTCGACGGCATCTCGCTCCGCGTCCCGGTCCCGGACGGCTCGATCACCGACCTCACCGCCGAGCTCAAGCGCAAGGCCAGCGTCCAGGAGATCAACGCCGCGTTCAAGAAGGCCGCCGACGGCGAGCTCAAGGGCATCCTCGAATACACCGAAGACCCCATCGTCTCCAGCGACATCATCGGCAACCCGCACTCCTGCGTCTTCGACGCCGATTCGACCATGTCCCTCGAGAACGACACGCTCGTGAAGATCCTCGGATGGTACGACAACGAGTGGGGTTACTCGAACCGCGTGGTGGACCTGATGGAGTTCGCCTGGAAGGTTTAAGCTTCGCAATTTCCAAGTACGAATTTCCGATTTCCGAAATGCCGCTCGCGGGCTGACCGGATATTGGAGAATTCGGATTTGGAAATTTGAAGGAAAGGCGCCCCATGAACCGCAAGCTGGGCCTGAACGATCTCGACGTGAAGGGCCGGCGCGTGCTGATGCGCGTGGACTTCAACGTGCCCCAGGATGACGCGGGCCACATCACCGACGACAAGCGCATCCGCGCGGCGCTGCCGAGCATCCAGGCGGTGCTCAAGAAGGGCGGCTCGCTGGTCCTCATGTCGCACCTCGGCCGGCCCAAAGGCAAGCCCGACCCGAAATTCAGCCTGGCGCCGTGCGCGGCGCGGCTCTCCGAGCTGCTGAAGAAACCGGTCCGCCTCCTCCCGGATTGCATCGGCCCGGCCGTCGCCAAGGCCTGCGCCGCGCTCAAGCCCGGCGATGTGGTCCTGCTCGAAAACCTCCGCTTCCACGCGGAGGAGCAGGACGGCGATGCCGCGTTCGCCGCGCAGATCGCCAAGCTCGGCGACCTGTACGTTAACGACGCCTTCGGCACCTGCCACCGTCCCGACGCCTCCATGGTCGCCGTCCCGCAGGCGATGGGCCAGGCCGCCGCGGGCTTCCTGGTCGAGAAAGAAATCGAGTTTCTCTCCCGCGCGCTGGAATCGCCCGAGCATCCGTACTGGGCCATCCTCGGCGGCGCCAAGGTCTCCGACAAAATCACCGTGATCCAGAAGTTCCTCGACAACGTGGACGGCCTCCTCATCGGCGGCGCGATGGCCTACGCCTTCCTCAAGGCGAACGGCAAGAACGTGGGCAAATCCAAGCTCGAGAAGACCGAAGGCGTGGACCCGGTCGCCGTGGCGCGGCAGGTGCTCGACGACGCCGCCAGGAAGAAAATCCCGATCCTGCTGCCGGTGGACCACGTCGCCGTGCGCGAGTTCAAGGAAGACGCCACGGTCATGATCGTCAAGGACGAAATCCCCGACGGCCTGATGGGCGTGGACATCGGCCCGGAGACGGTGCAGCTCTACTGCAAGAAGATCGCCGGCGCGAAGATGGTCGTGTGGAACGGGCCGATGGGCGTGTTCGAGATGGAGTCCTTCGCCGACGGCACGCGCGCCATCGCCGAGGCCCTGGCGAAGAGCAAGGCGGTCACCATCGTCGGCGGCGGCGACACGGCCGCCGCGGTGGAGAAGTTCGGCCTCGCCGAGAAGATGCGCCACGTCTCCACCGGAGGCGGCGCCTCGCTGGAATTTCTCGAAGGCAAAGAACTTCCCGGCATCGCGGTACTGACCGACGCGAAACACTGAACAAGGCCTTACCACGACGACACGACGGGCACGACGTACGGATTTGAAGCGGATTGACCTTCCCGGCCGTTCGTCGTGCTCGTCGTGCTCGTCGTGCCGTTGTGGTAGATGACGGACATCCATGCCGGGGGTCGGTATGCGCTGTATCATCGCCCCTTCGATTCTGGCGTGCGATCTGCGCGCCCTCGGCGATTCCGTCCGCGCGGTCGAGTTCGCCGGCGCGGACTGGCATCACGTGGACGTCATGGACGGCCATTTCGTCCCGAACCTCACCTTCGGGCCGGACATCGTCAAGGCCGTGCGGCGCGCCTCCACGCTGCCGGTGGACGCGCACCTGATGATCACC
>Ga0181524_10002290_pt1 | contig 20037 bp, 14 predicted proteins | sample PEATcosm2014_Bin_34_FD_119761 | JGI IMG/M metagenome (GOLD analysis project Ga0181524, IMG submission 119761) | Peatland microbial communities from MTU Mesocosm Facility, Houghton, MI, USA - PEATcosm2014_Bin05_60_metaG | ecosystem: Environmental > Terrestrial > Soil > Wetlands > Peat | place...
ACCTGCTCCTGCTGCTGCGGGGGGAACGCGTCCACGATGCGGTTGATCGTGGTTTCGGCCGAGTTGGTGTGCAGCGTGGCGAAGACGAGGTGGCCGGTCTCGGCGGCGCTGATGGCGGTCTCCATCGTCTCGAGGTCGCGCATTTCGCCGACGAGGATCACGTCGGGGTTCTGCCGCAGGGCGCGCCGGAGGCCTTCGGCGAAGGAGGGCACGTCCACGCCCAGTTCGCGCTGCGTCACCACGGAGCGCTTGTGGGTATGGAAATACTCGATCGGGTCCTCGACGGTGATGATGTGCGTGTCGCGGTTCATGTTGATGTAATCAATCATCGTCGCCAGCGTGGTCGTCTTGCCCGAGCCGGTGGGGCCGGTGACGAGGACCAGGCCGCGGGGGCGCCAGAGCAGCCGCTGGATGTCGTCGCTCAGGCCGATCTCGGCGAACGACAGGAGTTTGTTCGGGATCAGCCGGAGGACGATGCCGGTGTAACCGCGCTGCTTGAAGACGGCGACCCGGAAGCGGGCCTGCTCGCCGTAGGAGAAGCCGAAGTCCGTGGAGCCGACCTCCTGGAGTTCCTGCTGGCACCGCTCGGAGGTGATGCTCCTCATCAGCGCGACGGTATCCTCCGGTTCGAGGACCTTCGTCTGGAGCGCCACCAGGCGGCCGTTGAGCCGCAGCATCGGCTTGGCGGCCACCGTCAGGATCAGGTCCGACGCGTTCTGGCTGACCACCGTCTGCAGCAGCTTGTTGATCTGCATCTCGGGTCAATCTCCTTGGCTGTGCGTTCAGGCTCCGGCGGCGGCCTCGCCTTCGGCGAGCTCGGTGTCCTTGGCGGTGACTTCGAGCACCTCGGCGATGGTCGTGGTGCCGCCGAGCACCTTGCGGACGCCGTCCTCTCGCAGCGTGACCATGCCGGCCGCGTGCGCGTGCTTGCGCAGTTCGGCCAGCGGCTCGCGCCGGAACGTCATGTCGCGCAGCGTATTGTCCAGTTCCATCAACTCGAAGAGCGCCGTCCGGCCTCGGAAGCCGCTGTTCCGGCAGCGGGTGCAGCCGGCGCCGTGGTAGAAGGTGACGTTCTTCACCTCTTCCGGTTTCAGCCCGATGGACAACAGGCTCTTGCGGTCGTACCGCGTCGGCTCCTTGCAGGCGCTGCAGATGCGGCGGACGAGGCGCTGGGCCAGGATGGCCTGGACGCTCGAGGCGATGAGGAACGGCTTGACGCCCATATCAATCAGTCGCGTGATGGCCGACGGGGCGTCGTTGGTGTGCAGCGTGCTGAAGACCAGGTGGCCGGTGAGGGCGGCCTGGACGGCGATCTCGGCGGTTTCGGCGTCGCGGATTTCGCCGATGAGGATGATGTTGGGGGCCTGGCGCAGCATCGAGCGGAGGATCGCGCTGAAGGTCAGCCCGATGCGCTCGCGGACCTCGCACTGGTTGATGCCGGAGAGGTTGTATTCGACGGGGTTTTCGGCGGTGATGATTTTCTTGTCGGGGCGGTTCAGCTCGTGGAGCGCGGCGTAGAGCGTGGTGGTCTTGCCGCTGCCGGTGGGGCCGGTGACGAGGAAGATGCCGTTGGGGCGCTTGATGATGCTCTCGAACCGCCGGTAATCGCTCTCGTGGAAGCCCAGTTCCTGCAGGTTGATCAGCACCGATTCCTTCATGAGCAGGCGCATCACGACCGACTCGCCGTGCGTGGCGGGCAGGCAGCTGACGCGGATATCGAACGACTGCCCGGCGACGCGCATGCTGATGCGTCCGTCGGTCGGCCGCCGCTTCTCGGCGATGTCAATCCCCGCCAGGATCTTCACGCGCGAGATGATCGGCCCTTGCAGTTTCTTCGGCGGGGAATCCATTTCCTGGCAGTTGCCGTCCACGCGGTACCGCACGCGCAGTTTGGTCTTCATCGGCTCGATGTGGATGTCGCTCGCGCGCATCTTCACCGCCTCGCTGATGAGCAGCGTCACCAGGCGGATCATGGCGGAGTCCTCGCCGTCCTCCTCCGTGTTCTCCACGGCGGCCTGGATGCCCAGGTCGCTCTCCGTGAACTCGGCGAGCATGTTGTCCACGGTGGATTCCTCGATGCCGTAGTACTTGTTGATGGCTTCCTCGACCGCGTCGGGCGCGGCCAGCACGCAGCGGACCTCGCGGTTGAGGTAGAAGCGCAGGCTGTCCATCGCGTAGAGATCGAAGGGGTCGGTGATGGCCACGATGAGCACGCCGTCTTCCTCGCCGACGGGGACCAGGTTGTGCTTGCGGGCGATGACCCTCGGCATGGCCTCGATCGCCTCGGCGGGGATGCGCGTGGCGCGCAGGTCCACGAAGCGGTATCCGAGCAGTTCGGCGAGCGCCTCGTACACCTGGTCCCAGTTGGCCGCCTGCATCTGGACGAGCGCCTCGCCGAGCCTGATCTTGGGGTTGGCGCGCTGCATCTCCAGGGCCTGGGCGACCTGCTCTTCAGTCACGATCCCTTTGTCAACCAGGATTTGGCCGATGCTTCTCTGTTTCTTCTCACCCATCTTGCGCTCCCTTGCTTCCCTGCACCGGCGGAAAAGTCACAAGCATTCCCTATTTCGCCGATCCGCCGCTATCCCGTGGATCGGGATAACTGCGGCAGCTTTTATCCATTGCAATTATAGGTGTGTGTCGCAAGACAGTCAAGACCGCATTCTCTTGCCTCGCGACATTCGGCCGCCGGCATTGTTCCTTGTGGCACTTGACCCGGCGCGCCAAGTAGTTATACTGAAGGGGCTTTGACCGCCGTGGCGGCCTTTTCCGGGTTGTTCCCAGGAGTGCGATGCATGCCAGAACCGAAGTTCGCATACTTCAAGGGCGACTACCGCAGTTTCGACGAGGCCAAAGTCAGCATTCGCTGCAAGGCGCTCAACTACGGGATCGGCTGTTTCGAGGGCATCCGCGCGTACTGGAACGCGCGCGCGAGCCAGCTCTTTATCTTCCGCGCCCGCGACCATTACGAGCGGCTCCACAATTCGTGCAAAATCGTCCGCCTGGCGCTGCCCTTGACGGTCGAGCAGCTCCTGGCGATCACGGTGGAGCTCCTGCGCCGGAACGAGCATCGCGAGGACGTGTACATCCGGCCCATCGTCTTCAGCAGCTCCGAACTCCTTTCGCCCACGCTGACGGCCGACGGCATCGAATTCGCCATGTACACGCTGCCGTTGCGGGACTACCTGGACCCGTCGAAGGGCGTGACGGCGTGCGTCTCGAGCTGGCGGCGCGTCTCGGAGAACATGATCCCGGCGCGCGCGAAGCCCACCGGCGCCTACCTCAACAGCGCCCTGGCGCGCGACGAGGCGAAGATGAACGGCTATGACGAGGCGATTCTTCTGACGCAGGACGGATACGTTTCCGAGGCGAGCGCGGAGCACGTCTTCATCGTGCGCGGCGGCGCGCTCGTGACGCCGAGCACGCAGGAGGACAACCTGGAGGGCATCACGCGGCGCGTGATCAGCGAACTCGTCCGGAAGGAGATGGGCCGCGAGGTGGTCGAGCGCCGCGTCAGCCGCACGGAGCTCTACACCGCCGATGAGGCGTTCCTCTGCGGCACCGGCGCGGAGATCGCGCCGCTGGTCGAGGTGGACCGGCGCAAGGTCGGCGACGGCCGGCCCGGGCCGATTACGAAGGAGCTCCAGGGCATCTTCATAAAGGCCGCGCGCGGGGAACTGCCGAAATACGCCTCGTGGTGTATGCCGGTGTACAGGGCGTGACCGCGCATTCTCCATCGTCCCCCAGGCTCGGCGGCCGGGCGCGGGCCAGGGTCCGTCGTCAGTAGGACAGCGACCATGAGCGGACTACTTCCCCTGCTGGACGCGCGCGAACTGGTGGCGCCGTTTTCCGGGCACGAGGCGGAGACCGCGGCCGGCGAGCTGGCGGGCCTTTCGCGGCTGACGGTCTATCCGCGATCCATCGTCGCCCAGGACGGGCGCGTCTACTTCATCGCCCGTCGCGGCGCAGAGAAACTCCTTTGCATTCTGTCGCGGCAGGACTCCGGCGGGTTCCGCGGCGAGACCGCCGACGCGGCGCACGGCGCACGGATCAAGCTCTGCGCCCGGGACCGCGCGAACGCTTCCGCGCTCGCCGCGGCGCTTCCGTACCTGAATCCGCAATGCCTGGGGCTTTGCCGCTGCATCGGGATGGGCGACCGGCTCGGCCTGGCCACGCCCGGCCATATCCGCGCGGTCCGCGGCAGCGGCGTCAGACCGGTGTTCGCGCAGCAGTCCATCCGCGAAATGACCCGCACGCGCCGCACCGCGGAGCAGGTCATGGAAGACGCGCTCTGGGGCGTGTTCGAGGAGGGCTTCCGCGACGGATTCGGCGCCGATGCGGACCATCTCAAATCCACCGCCGATCTCGATGTCACCCTCGCGGCCGGCTTCCGCATGTTCACGATTGACCCGGGCGACCACGTGGATAACGCCGCCGGCCGGGAAAGCGTCGAGGTCCTCGCCGGCAAGCTCCAGGGAATTCCCTGGGCGGAGCTCGAGACGACCGAGGCGGACTGCCGCAGGGCGTTCCTCGGCCAGGCGCACTACGTCGGCTCCGACATGAGCTTGTCGTTCGACGAAGCAACGCTCCTGCGCGCGGTGGTCAAATACGGCCGGGCCGTCGCGCACACGCGGCGCATGCATCGGCACCTTGCGCAGACCGCCTCGGGGCGGCCGTTCGAGCTCGAGATGTCCGTGGACGAGACCGATTCTCCGACCACCCCGCATGAGCACTATTACGTCGCGCACGAGCTGAAGCGCCTGGGCGTTCCGGTCGTCAGCCTGGCGCCGCGCTTCATCGGAGCGTTCGAGAAGGGGATTGATTACAAGGGCGACCTGCGCGCCTTCGAGGCGGCCTTCGTGCAGCACGTCAAGATCGCCCGCCATCTCGGCCCGTACAAGATCAGCATCCACAGCGGCTCCGACAAGTTCTCGATCTACCCGATCGCCGCGAAACACGCGCGCGAGCTGATCCACCTCAAGACCGCCGGCACCAGTTACCTGGAAGCGCTCCGGACCATCGCCGCGGTCCAGCCGGACCTCTTCCGGGAGATCCTGGCCTTCGCGCTCGACCGATACGGCGAGGACAAGGCTTCCTATCATGTCTCCGCCGATCCGGCAGCCGTGCCCGCGCCGGAGCGACTCCCGGACCGGCAGCTCGCCTCCGTCCTGAGCGGCAACGACGGCCGGCAGGTGCTGCACGTCACGTTCGGCTCGGTGCTGACGGTGAAGGACTCCGCCGGGAACTATCGCTTCCGCGACCGGCTCCTCAAGGCGCTCGCGTCGAACGAGGACGTGCATTACGAGACCGTGGCCCGGCACATGAGGCGCCACGTGGAGCCGTTCGCCGAGGCGCGGTGAGACTGATGCCAAAGAATCCGCCGCCGGAAATCGCGCCGGTCGCGTCGAAAGCGGCGGAGATCCTGCGGGCGGGCCAGGTCCTGGCGGATGAGAAGCCGGTGCCCGCGCTCCCGTCGGCGGAGGACGTCCGCGAGGCGCTGCTGCCCCTCTTGGAATGGTGCGCGGAGCGCACGGCGGCGACTCCCGGCCGCGGACTGGTGGGTGTCGCCGCGCCGCCCGGCGGCGGGAAAACGCTGCTGCTGGCGTGGCTGGCCGCCACAGCCAAGGCGCTCGAATGGAACGAATTTGCTTTTATCGCCCTGGACGGCTACCATCTGCCGAATGAACTGCTGGATCGCCGCATCGGCCTGGATCCGGAGGGCAACCCGGTCTCGCTGCGGAAGCTCAAGGGCGCGCCGGCGACCTTCGATGCGGAGCGGCTCCTGGACGATCTGCGCGCGCTGAAGTCCGACGGCCGCGAGCGCCGGCTGCCCGGTTACAGCCGCGTGCTGCATGACCCGATCCCGGACCGAATCCGCATCGGCCCGGAGGTGAAGTGGATTTTCGCAGAGGGGAATTACCTCTTTCTCGACCAGCCGACGTGGCGGGAGATTCGGGACCTGTTCGACCGCAGGGTTTTCCTGGACGCGGACGACGCGGTGCTGCGCGAGCGGCTGGCGCGCCGGCACGCCGCGGCCGGCCGCGATGCGGAATGGATCGAGAATCATTTCCGCCGCACGGACGGGCCGAACATCCGGCTGAGCCGCGCGTCGGCGCGCTTCGCGGACGCCGCCTTCCGGTGGGATCGGACGGGGCGGCTCGCGCGGATGGATGTTCAGTGCGGCACTGTGGCGCCAAGGAGTGAACGGCTGTGAAGGCTGCGGTCTATTTCGGCCCGGGCCACATTGAAGTCTGCGACCGGCCCGAGCCCGAGGCGCGCGAGGACAACCTGCTCCTCGAGATCGCCTGCTGCGCCATCTGCGGCACCGACGTGAAGCTTGCGACCATCGGCCACCCGCGCTGGACGAAGCCCGTCATTATCGGGCATGAACTCGTCGGCCGGATCATCCACGCGGGCAGCCGGGTCCAGGGCTTCGCCGTCGGCGAGCGCGTCACGCTGGCGACGACCCTCGCCTGCGGTCATTGCCCGATCTGCGCGCGCGGACTCGGCAACCTCTGCCCGAAGTGCGAGCCGATCAGCATGGTGCACGACGGGGCCTTCGCGAGCCGAATGGCCGTTCCGCCGCTGGCGCTGGCGGGCGGCAACGTCATCAAGGTGCCCGGAAACGTGCCCGACGAAGCCGCGGCGTTGAGCGAGCCGATGAGCTGCGCGATCAATGCGCAGGAGCTGTCCCGCTTAAAAGCGGGGGACCGCGTGGTGATCGTCGGCGGCGGGCCGCTGGGCGCGATCCACGCGGAACTGGCCCGGGCGGCCGGCGCCGCTGTGGTGATGGTGGTGCAGCGCTCCGAGCCGCGGCTTTCGCTCCTGCGCAAACTGCGCGGCGTGACGGTGATTGACGGCGCGCACGAGGACGTGAAGGCCTGCGTGCTGGCGCAGACCGACGGCCTCGGAGCGGACGTCGTCGTGGTCTGCGCGCCGGACCGCGGCGCGCAGGAGAAGTCGCTCGACCTCGCGCGGAAGGGCGGCGCCGTCAGCCTTTTCAGCAGCCTGCCCAAGGGCGAATCCGCCATTTTGTTGGACAGCCGGACGATCCATTACGGCGAGCTCCATGTCGTGGGCTGCTCCGATTCGCGGCCCGAGCACGTCCAGAAGGCCGTGGACCTCCTCGCCGCCGGCAAAGTGGATGCCGGGGCGCTGGTGACGCACCGTCTGCCGCTCTCGGAGATCTGGGACGGCATCGAGCTGATGAAGCGGAAGGAATCGTTCAAGGTCGTCATCATTCCGGGTGAAACGTGAAGATGAGCGAGCAGACGGTGGTCGTCGCGGGCGGCGGAGGCGGCATCGGCGCGGCCATCGCGCGCGCGTTCGCGAAAGCCGGCTGCGCCGTCGCCGTATGCGACGCCCGCCTCGACGCCGCCGAGACCACCGCGCTCGACATCCAGAGCGAGAACGGACGCGGCCGGGCGTGGAAGATGGACGTCACCGACCGCGCCGGAATCGAGCGGGCCTCGGACGATATCGAGCGCGAGCTCGGCGCCATCGAAACCTGGGTCAATGCCGCCGGCGTCTCGAAAATCGTCCCGTTCCTCGACTGCACCGAGCAGACCTGGGACCAGGTCCTGGACGTGAACCTCAAGGGCGTTTTCCTCGGTTGCCAGGCGGCCATCCGGCGGATGCTGCCGCGCAAACGAGGCGCGATCGTCAACCTCTCCTCGCAGTCCGGCAAGGTCGGCAACACGCATTACGCGGCTTACTGCGCCAGCAAGTTCGGCGTCATCGGCCTGACGCAGTCGCTCGCCGTCGAGTTCGCCCCGCATGGCATCCGCGTCAACGCGCTCTGTCCGGGCATCGTGCCGACGCCGATGTGGGAGAGCCAGACGGCCGACTACGCCCGCAAGCGCAACATGAAGCCGGAGGAAGTGCGCCCGTATCTGGTCGGCCGGATTCCGCTCGGCCGGGTTTGCGAACCGGACGAAGTGGCCCGGGTGGCGCTGTTCCTCGCCGGCGACGACGCTTCGTACATCACCGGCCAGGCGATCAACCTCACCGGCGGCGCGGTCATGCATTGAGAGGGGTTAGTACAGCATTTCAGAAGTCCGTCTGGACTTCTGAAATGCTGTACGTCGCGGGAGGTTTGGAGGGCCGCGAAAGGCCCTCCAAAGGGTTACAGGGGAAAGACGCGACGGAGAGGAGCGTCTTGGAGCGCCATAGGGGCGAAGCCCCTGTGGAAGTGCAGCATTTCGCAAGTCCAGTCTGACTTGCGAAATGCTGCACTTCGGAGACCATTTCTTTTTTCGGAAGGAGTTCCGGATGAAACGCATGTGGAGTGTGGTCGCGGCCGCGCTGTTGGCGTCGGGCGTCGCCTTCGGTCAGGCCGTCCCTGCCGAGGTCCCGGCGGCGAAGCCGGCCGGTTTGCCCGCCGGTGTGCTGGCGCTCGTGGAGTTTGCCAGCGTCGAGACGCTCCAGAAGCACGTGACCGACTTCGTGAACGCGACCGGGGCGTTGCCGCCCGGACAGATTCCCCCGATTCTCGAGGTCTTCGATGAAGCCTTCCACTCGACGGATCCCAGCCAGATGGACGTGACGCAGCCGGTGCGTTTCGTCGTCGTCAAAGCCGCGCCCCGCAAGGTCGAAATGGTCCTGCAGTGCACCGTCAAGGATCCCGCCGTCTATCTCTCCACGCTGGAGCCGGGCCTGAAGAAAGGCGAGGAGAAGGACGGCGTCACGACCTACACCGAGGAACAGCAAACGGTGGCCGTCGGCCAATCCGGCAAGATCATCTGCGTCGGCGAAAATGCGGCGGCCGTCGGGCAGGTGCTCGCGCTCGTGAACAGCAACGCGCTCCCGCAGGACGCCATGCTGCAGGGCGGCGACGTGGTCGCCAGCATCGAGGTCAAGGCGCTGCTCAAGCACATGGCCGACGAAAAGGGCGCCGTGTTCAGCGAGTTGAAGGAGGGCTTGGAGAGCAAACTCTCCCTGGCGCCGACCGACCCGGCGAAGGCCCAGCAGGCCCGCGCCGTGATCGACCTCGAGGTGGATTTCCTCGAAAGGGTTGTGAGGCAGGCGGAGCGAGCGACGGTGTCGCTGACTCCGGACGCGCAGGAGATCAATCTCTCGGCGAAACTCGCGCCCGTCCAGGGCGGTCTGCTGGCCGCGTACCTGGCCACCGTCCCGACCGGCATCCCGGCGACGCTGAAGTACCTGCCGGACGACTGCTTCGCCGTGTGCGCGTTCAAGGTGGGCAACCTGGCGCCGCTGGAAGGCCCGCTCATCGAGCTCACCACGAAACTCATGTCCATGGGCGGCGGAATGGACGCGGCGCAGGCCGCGCTGATGGCCGGCCAATTCTCAGGCTGGTTCAAAGCGACCGGCGACGACTCGGCCTTCGCGGTTCGCTCCGGCCCGGGAATGCGCTTCGTCGGCGCCATGTCCCTCAAGGATCCCGAAATCGTCAGGGCGCTGCTTCAGAAGATGCCTGCGCTTTACGGCGCTCTCGCCGCCTACTACGCGAGCATGAACATGCCGATGCAGTTCCAGTCGGAAGTCGTCAAGTACAATGACCATGAAATCACGCAGATGAAGTACGTGCTCGATACCAAGCCGCCGGCCGGCGCCACGCCGGAACAGGCGGCGATGGCCGAGGCGCAGGAGAAGGCGTTCAAGGCGATGTTCGGTGACGGGATGACCCAGGATATCGTGATTCTGGGCAAGGACGAGGTGATGACTCAGGGAGGCGACTCGCTCGACACGCTCAAGCAGATCATGGACGGCAAGCAGAAGAAACTGACTGACCGGGAAGACTTCGCGAAGGTGGTGGCTTCGATCCCGCCCGAGGCGTGCGGATTCTGCCTGGTTCACCTGACGGGATTCGTGGAGTTCGGGATTTCGATGGCCCGGTCGGTCGCGCAACTGCCCATTCCGGATATCCCGTTCCAGCGCGGGCCGGGCGTCACGGCGGTCTTCGTCACCGCGCCGGCCGGGAGTTCGGTGACTTGCAACGTGCACGTCCCTGCCGCGGAGATCAAGGCTATCGCCGACGGTATCAAGTCCCTCTCGGCGCCTCCGCCGCCGGGCGCCGCTCCCGGCGCTCCGCCGCCTGAGACGCCGGTTCAGCCGCCGTCTGCGCCGCCGACGCCGCCTGCGCCGGAGAAGTGACGCTGGAAACGAAAAAGTGCGAGTGATGAGTGATGGAGTCTTCCATCACTCATCGCTCGCCGTTCGGACTTCCGTTCGTAATGCGGATCAGCTCCTGGAGCGCGCGCTGCGCCGCGCCGGCGTCCATCGCCTGCTCCGCGCGCCGGATGCCCGCGGCAAGGTCGCCGGCGAGGCCGGCCACCATGATCGCCGCCCCGGCGTTCAGCGCGACGATGTCGCGCCGAGGTCCGCGCTCGCCCTTCAAGACGGAGCGGATCGCCTCCGCCGCCTCTTCCACGCTCCGGACGACCAGGTCCGAGAGCTTCGCCCGCGGCAGGCCGAACTGCTCCGGCGCCCATTCGCGCGTCGTCACCTCGCCGTCCTTCAGCTCCGCCACGAGCGTCTTGCCCGTCGTCGTGATTTCGTCGAGGCCGTCGTCTCCGTGGACGACGAGGCATCGCTCGCTGCCGAGGCTCTTGAGCACGGCGGCGAGGACCGGCGGCAGGGCGGGGTCGTACACGCCGATGAGCTGGTGGCGCGCGCCGGCGGGGTTGGTCAGCGGACCGAGCAGGTTGAAGACGGTGCGGATGCCGATCTCGCGCCGCGGGCCGATGGCGAACTTCATCGCCTCGTGGAGCATCGGCGCGTAGAGGAACCCGATCCGAGCCTCGCGCAGGCAGCGCTCGACCACGCCGGGCGCGGCCTCGATGTTCACGCCGAGTTGCCGGAGCACGTCCGCCGAGCCGCTGTGCGAGCTGACGGCGCGGTTGCCGTGCTTGGCCACGGTCGCGCCCGCGCCGGCCGCGACGAACGCCGCGGCGGTGGAGATGTTGAACGTGTTCCGCGCGTCGCCGCCGGTGCCGCAGGTATCGAGCACGACCTCGGCGCCGGCCTCGATGCGGCGCGCCTTCGCGCGCATGACGCGGGCGCAGCCGGTGATCTCCTCCGGCGTCTCGCCCTTCATGCGGAGCGCGACGATGAACGCCGCGACCTGCGCCGGCGTCGCCTCGCCGCTCATCACCTCGTTCATCGCCTGCGCGCACTCTTCGGAGGTCAGGTCCCGCCGTTCGCTCAGCCTGCGGATCGCCTCTTTAATCATCGCCGTTTCTTCTCCTCATCCGGCATTCGGCAATCGGCCGTCGGCATTTTCGTACGTCGCTCCCTCGGAGGCGCGGACGACGTAGATTCCCGGCGCCGCGCCCGTGTCGGCCCGGTAGCCTTCGGAGATTTTCGCGGTGAACGCCGCGACGCAATCCGGCCGGACGAGCGCCACGGCGCAGCCGCCGAATCCCGCCCCGGTCATCCGGCTGCCGAACACGCCTTCCGACTCTCGGGCGATGCCGACCAGCAGGTCGAGTTCCTTGCAACTGACCTCGAAATCGTCGCGCAAACTGTCGTGCGAGGCGTCCATCAACGCCCCGAAGCCGATCAGGTCGCCTTTCTTCAGCAGGCGCGCGGCCTGCACGACGCGCGCGTTCTCCGTCACCACGTGCTTCGCGCGCTTCCCGAGCGGGTCCGGCAGATCGTGCGCGAACGCGCGGAACATGGGGATGGAGATATCCTTGTACGTCTTCACCTCCGGCAGATGCAGCTTGAGGATCCTGAAGGCCTCCTCGCATTCCCCGCGGCGGCGGTTGTAGGCGCTGTTGACGAGTTGGCGCTTGAGCCGGGTGTCGCAGATGACGATCTTCGCGCCGCGCTCATCCAGCGGCACCAGCTCGCTCTCGAGCGTGGTGCAGTCCAGAAAGAGGGCGCAGTCTTTCCGTCCGAGCAGGCAGGCATATTGATCCATGATGCCGCACTGCATGCCCACGAACTCGTTCTCGGCGCGCTGGCAGATGTGGGCGAGCTTCTCACGATGGATCTTCAGCCCGGAGACGCTGCAGAACGCCATGGCGCAGGCGACCTCGATCGCCGCCGACGAGCTGAGCCCCGCGCCGATCGGCACGTTTCCCTGGATGACGGCGCGCATGCCTGCGACCGGATATTTTTCGGCCTGGAGGGCGCCGGCCACGCCTGCGGGATATTTGGCCCAGCCCTGCGCCTGGCCGCGCGCGATGCCGCCGAGGTCGAACGCGGCGCGCTCCTCGAAGTCGGCGCTGACCATCTCCACGCGCGCGTCGCCCGAGGGGCGGAACGCAATCCGCACCTCGCGATCCACCGCCGCCGGGAGCACGTAGCCGCCGTTGTAATCGGTGTGATCGCCGATCAGGTTGACTCGCCCGGGGGCGCGGGCGACCGAAACCGGACCCTTTCCGAAGACCTCGATCAACTTTTGTCCGGGCATGACGGGCTCCTTCGGTGACGCGGATTCCACAAGGCGGCCCCATTGTATGCCGCTCTGGAAGCAACGTCAAATGCCGGAATTATTTGACAGACCACCGTATGGTGTTATATATATTCACGGAGGTAATCTCGTTTCCTGCGCCATTTTGCCGGGCAGGCTCTTCCTGCGAGGGAGGTCGAGATGATTCGCGCACGGACGTGGCTCCTCGTCGGCATGACCTTGGGCGGCGTGCTGGTCGCCGGAACGATCCTGGCGCAGGTTTACCAACCGCCGGCCACCGCTCCGACGAAATCGGGCGACCGGCCCGCCTCGCAGGTGTACAATCCGGTCGCGGCGGAAACGCTCGGGATTGTCAGTTCGGCCCAGCAATTGCGCGGCGCCTTCGTCAAGGTCGCGGATGTTTTTTTCGAGGAAGTCACGGTTTTCCCAAATGACGCGCTGAATGCGGGAATCACGCCGGACAAGTACTACGCGTTTCGCACCCGGCCCGATGGCTCGGACCTGCTCTGTTTCGTCCCGCTGGACAATCCGGACGTCGCGGCGCTGAAGGCGGCCGGCCCGCCTCGCGGCGCCCAGATCTTCATCATGGGCCAGGTCGGCAACCGCGTCTTTGTCGGGGGCAGCGGCGCGACGACCCTCGCGGTGGATCGGGTCTTCCTCGGGAACGAGGAGCCGAGGTCGAAGGCCGCGGAGAGAAAACCGGTCGTCATCACGATTGAGAGATTCGGACCGGCCGGGAATATCGTGAAACAGGAGTTCACGATCGAGAAACCGGGCCAGCGGTACCTCATCCATGACGCCGCGGACCCGCAGAACGCGATGAAGGACATTTACATCACGCTGCAATTCTAGCGCGTTGCTCCAGCCCGGGCCGCCGTCGCGGCCTTCGGGAGCAGGGCGCAGGGGCTTTTGCGACGGCGCGCGGATGTTGCGTTCAAGCCCGCGCCGGCCGCAAGAGCGGAACGGAGGGAAGATGGACCTTTCCGACGTCTTGGTGACATGCTCGAAGTTCTTCATGGACTACCTGCTGGTGCCGGTCTGCTTCCTGATCGTGCTGCTGGTGCAGTTGAAGATCATCCGCGACATCCGCACGCAAACGGGGCTGGTCATGTTCTACGGCAAGCAGATCGAGGAACTCCGGAAGATGTTCTCCAGCGGCGGCCCGTCGCGCCGCCTGCCCGACATCCCGCCGGACGAAACCGGCCTGTACGACGTCCTGAAGGAATAGCGCAGCGGACGCCGCGGGCCGTTCCGGCCCAGGCAGGCGTCGGCCGACGAAACCCGTCGCAGGCGGGCGCGTTCTTGTCGCCTCTATCGCCACTCTGGTCCCGGCGGAGCCATGGCCCGCATAAAAGCGATCCTCTTCGATCTCGACGACACTCTTTACGACTGCTCCGGCTCGCTCGTTGACGCGGCCCGGCGGCGCGCCGCGAAGGCGATGGTCGCGGCCGGCCTGCCCTGCACCGAGGAGGAGGCCTACCACATGCAGGCCGACCTCACCGCGCGCCACGGGCCGAGCTACCGCGTGTTCGACCATATCGCCGAGCGATACGGAAAGGGCCGCGACGTCGTCGAGAGCATCCTCCGCGCGTACAACCAGTCCGAGGTGGAAGACATCCATCCGTTCCCCGACGTCATCTCGGTCCTGCGCAACCTGCGCGCGCAGGGCTACATGCTCTTCCTCGTCACCACCGGCGTGCACCGGCGGCAGGAGCAGAAAATCAAGCTCCTGGGCATCGGCCCGCTCTTCGACGAAGTGGATATCAACGACACCGAGATCGGCACCGGGCTCGAGGAGAGCTGCATCGCGCTCATGACGCGGCACGGCCTGACGCCGCAGGAGTGCATGTTCGTCGGCGACCGCGTGGACGCCGAAATCCGCGCCGCCAACTACCTGCGGATCACCACCGTGCAGATCATGCAGGGCCGGTTCAAATCCCTCCAGCCGAAGAGCCAGTTCGAGCAGGCCGACTTCCGCATCTCGCGCCTCACCGAGCTGCACGACGTGCTCGCCGCCGCCAACAAGCGGCGCCATCGCGAGCAGGCGCGCATCCTGGCCATCGGCGGCGGCACCGGGCTGCCGATGGTGCTGCAAGGGCTCAAGGCGTTCTCGCGCAACCTGACCGCCATCGTGACCGTGACCGACTCCGGCCGCAGCTCCGGCAAACTCCGGCGCGACCTCGGCGTGCTGCCGCCCGGCGACGCGCGCAACTGCCTGATCGCCCTCTCGAGCAGCGACAAGACCGGCCGCCAGTTGCACGACCTCTTCCAGTATCGCTTCGAGGAGGGCGGCCTGGCCGGGATGAGCTTCGGCAACCTCTTCCTGGCCGCGCTCGAGAAGATCACCGGCTCGTTCGAGCAGGCGCTCCGCGCGGCGAGCGAAATCCTCGCCATCGAGGGCAAAGTCATCCCGTCCACACTCTCCGACACGCACCTCTGCGCGCTGCTCAAGGACGGCACGATCGTCCGCGAGGAGTACAACGTCCGCGCCGAGAACAAGGCGCCCATCGAGCACGTCTATCTCGAGCCCGAAGACGCCGCCGCCACCGAAGAGGCGATCCAGGAGATCGCCCAGGCGGACACCATCGTCATCGGGCCCGGCAGCCTCTACACCAGCGTCATCACCAACCTGCTCGTCCGCGGCATCACGCGCGCGATCCGCGGCTCCGACGCGCGGGTGATCTACGTCTGCAACATCGTCACACAGCCCGGCCAGACCGACGGCTACACCGCCGCCGATCACGTGCGCGCCGTGCAGCGGTACCTCGGCGACGGCGCGCCCGACTATGCCATCATCAACGACACGATGCCGCCCAAGGAAGTCCTCGAGCGATACAAGGCTGCCGGCGCGCAACTGCTCCGCGCCGACGACGACCTCCGTTCCCTCGGCCCGCAGATCATCGAAGCCGACATCGTCGAAAACGTGGACCAGGAGCGCGTCCTCTGGGAAAAGCAGGACCTCCTCCGCCACGACCCCGCCAAACTGGCGCACATCATCATGGAGCTGCGGTAGCCCGAGGACGAAGCATCGGCCCTCGTGTTCCGCCGTCATTCCCGCGAAAGCGGGAATCCAGGGCTCCGTAGTGTTCTTCTGGATTCCCGCTTTCGCGGGAATGACAGTCTGGCGCGTAAAGCGTATCTATCACAGCGTTTACTACACGCCGGGTTCGTTTTTTCAAATCGCCTTTCGCGCACAACCTTCTTGTCCGTCAACAACGGGTTTCATGGCAAGCCGCAACGGACGGCAGCTTTCGCCGGAATGACCGTCAGGCGCATAACCCGTGTGTCTAACAGGTGTTACTACACGCTGGGTTCGTTTTTTCACATCGCTTCTCGCGCACCATGCTCGTAGCCCGTAACAACGGGTCTCACGCAAAGCCGCAAAGTCGCCAAGAACGTCAATGCTTGCTTTCAAGCCTTCAAAGTCCTTCCTTTCTTTGCGACTTTGCGCCTTTGCGAGAGACCCGTCGTTTTCGTTCCGTCGTCACCGGAAAAATTGCCATGTATTATAACATCGCATTTTGGCGCGGAACCGGCGGGAAAAAGTCAGTGCGCTTCGCAGCGGCTTCAGTGCGGTTGGCAGCGGGTTGAGTGCGCTTCAGTGCGCTTCGCAGCGGTTTGAGTGCGCTTTTTCCGACGAGTTGAACTTGACAGCCAGCCTGATTGCCGACTTGTCCGTCGTTGCTTGTAGTGGCGCCGTCAGGCGCTGCTTCGTATGCCCTGACGGGCACACTACGAGCGAAGTGAGTTGTCAACCGCCCGTCTCAGTGATAATCTCATGTCTCATGTCCACGCCGATGCGCGCATGTCACTAGGAGAATCGTCCATGAGCGATCCTGCGCAGCTATTGAAAATGGCCTCCGCACTGGGGACGCGGCTCACCCGGATTCGCCGCGACATCCACTCGCATCCGGAGCTCGCATTCAACGAGAAGCGGACCGCCCGCTGCGTCGCGGAGATGCTTCGCGCGGCTGATGTGGAGGTGAGAACGGGAGTAGGCAGGACGGGCGTCGTGGGCCTGCTGCGCGTCAAAGGCGCGCGCAGGACTGTCGCGTTGCGCGCGGACATGGACGCGCTGCCGCTGCAGGAAGCCAATGCTGTGCCGTACCGCTCGCGCAACGCCGGCGTGATGCACGCCTGCGGCCACGACGGGCACACGGCGATGCTCCTGGGCGCGGCGTTCATGCTCTCGCGGATGCGCAGGGAATTGCCCGGCAACGTGAAGTTCCTGTTCCAGCCGGCGGAAGAGATCGTCAGCGGCGCGCCGGGGATGGTGAAGGACGGCGCGCTCGCGTCGCCGAAAGTGGACGCGATCTTCGCCGCGCACGTCAGCACTGACCGGCCGTTCGGCACCATCGCTCTGCGCGAAGGCCCGGGCATGGCCGGCGCGGACCACTTCCGCATCGTCGTCACCGGCCGCGGCGGGCACGCCAGCCACCCGGACCGCACGCGGGACCCGCTGGTCCCGGCCAACCAGATCTACCAGGAACTCGCCGGTGTCCGCCGCATGGCCGATCCGTTCCAGCCCTGCGTCATTTCCATCTGCTCCTTCAAGACCGGCGTCTCCTACAACGTGATCCCGCACAGCGTCGAGATGCGCGGCACGCTGCGCACCTTCCAGCCGAAGACGCGCGCGCGCGTCATGGACCGCATGGAGCGCGTCGTCAGGCAGACCGCCGCCGCATACTCCGTAGAAGGCCGGATCTTCTGGGACATCAGTTGTCCCATGCTCGTGAATGACGTCGCCTCAGTCGGCATCGTCAAGGCCGCCGCCGCGGCCCTCGGCCGGCGCGTCGTGAAGGACAAAATGACGATGGGCAGCGAGGACTTCTCCTTCTACCTCCAGCGCGTGCCCGGCGCGTTCTTCAGCATAGGAACCCGCCGCGGCCGCAAGGTGATGGGGCATCACAGCAACCGCTTCGACTTCGACGAGCGCATCCTCCCGATCGGCGCGGCTATGCTCGTCCAGTGCGCGCAGACGTTTCTGGCGTCCAAGTGATAGGAGACGCGCCATGGCCCTCAGGAAGGCGACGATCTTGCTGGCGCTCGTGATCTCCGGCCTCATCTCCTGTGTCATGCCGCCCGCGGAGAAAGGGGACGCGAACGCCGCTGCCGATTCCGAGGTTTCAAAACCGTCCGTCGCCCCCGAATATTTCGAGATGGTTCAGGCCTTGGCGGATAGGCACAATCGTACGACCGCGAAGATACTCGCGAACTCTGCAGGGAAGATGATCGAAGCGCCGGACAAGACTCCCCAGCCGCTGTCTTGGCATGTTCGCGTGCCGACGGCCGCTGAAACCGAAAAGATGGGGCCGCTTTGGCCAACGATTCCTCCGGAGAAGAACGCGGCCTATTATTTCGTCAAGGCAATTATTGCGCAAGCTGACGATAAGGAGGCCCCTGCAGGTTCGGCGAGGTCCGAGAAGCCCGACCCCTATGACGGCGACATTGAGCCCCTCGAGAAGTGGGTTAAGCGAAATCGCCCCGTTCTGGAAGCGATGCGCGAAGGGATGAAGCAGGATGTCTATTGCATGCCTGCGGCGATTGTGGATGAAATCGGAGAGCCGCAACCGATGATGATATCCTTGAATTCGGGCTTGCGGCAAATCGCGGGCGACTTGGCGGACGCGGGGTTCGTCGAGGAAGTCAAAGGCAACCCAGATCGCGCGGCGGGCTATTACCTGGAGTGCGTCCGGTTCGGCAAAAAATTCCGCGATGCGACCGTAATCGAGTCCCTCGTCGGCGATGCGGTACAGGGCATGGGACAAAGGTCGCTGGATAACCTCGTAGCGAACGCGACGCTAAGCGATGAGACGCTGCGCGGCATCATCGTTGCCTGCGTTGAGGCGGAAATGGCCCAGGACGCGCCGGCGCGAATTCTGGCGCGCGAATTGGCGTCCCTCGAGGCCACGGCTTCGCTCACTAAGGCGCCCTGGCGGGACGCTCCGAGAACGCGTCTTGACCTCAGCACTTTGAAGGCGTGGAAGGAATTCGCATCTCGCAAGCGTTTGGACGAACTGCTGCAGAAGAAGGCTATGGAGGCCGCCTGCGAGCATGAACTGAAGGAATACGCGGGCAAGGACAACGATGAAGCAATGCTGCCGCGAACCTTCATTGAATGGGGCAACAGGAACGTTCGCATGCGAGTGACGCAGATTCGGGCCGCTATTGCGCTTTACCAGAAAGCCAACGGCCGCTTGCCCGACAGTCTCGACGCGCTCTGTCCGGGTATTTTGCCTTCGGTGCCGATAGACCCGTTCTCCGGCAAGCCGATGCGATATGCAAAGGCAGCCGGCAGCTGGATAATTTGGAGCGTCGGACCGGAAAATGTGGACAATGGCGGTGAACAGTACATCATCAGGCATGAGGGAGGTTCCCGAATCCAAACCGCCTATGATTACGATTACGTCTTCACTGCACAAGTCCGATCCAACATCGAGCGCCGGAGTCGGGGAGCGATCAAGAGCCTTCCGATGCCGGCGGAGAAGCCAAAGGAAACCGAATAGGTCGCTGGCCCGAGTTCTTCTCTCAAGGCGTGCGTTGACGGCGGTAGATGAGGTAGTCACAGACGCCATCGCGGTCTGCGAGGACCAGATGCCAGCCGGGAATCGGGGCGATCTGGACCAGGCCTGCGGCTGGGTCGTCGCGGATGAAGTCGCCCAGGGGCGGCTTGAGGAAGTCGGCGTATTCGGGCGCGGGGCGCGCGAGCAGCAGGTATTCCGCTTCAACTTTATCCGCCCAGGCCATGAAAGCGGCGAAATCCGGCGCCATGGGCATTTCAATTGCGCGCGACGGGGGCAGCAGCCAGAGGAACCGGAATCGCCAGCCGAGGTCCATCGTGTGGATGCAGACCGCGCCGGTGCGCGCTACGTTTTGATCGTACCAGTCCATGAGCTTTGCGTAGTCCGGCTTCAGCGGCAGCGGCTCGCGCGGGTCGGCGGGCAGGCGTTTTCCGTTGCTGATGGCCAGGCAGAGAATCAGCAGGGCGATGATCCCCGCGACGAAGCGCTTGGGGAAGGCTTCGCGCAATTCAAGCCGCGCCGCCCAGCGGCGCTCGGCCAGCCGGCGCAATAGCGGCGAAATCTCCGCCGCTGCGTACCACGCGAACACCGGCCCGAACGTCGCGGCGAAGCGCGAGGCGTAGGTGATGGCGGAGAACCAGGAGTAAAGCAGGAATCCCGCGACGACGAACAGGACCGTGTACGACCGCGCCCACGAGTCGCGCTCGCGGACCATTCCCAGGACGGCCAGCGCGAAGAGTACCGCCGAGCAGATCAGCGTCAGCACCCAGAGCGCCTTCGGCGCTTCCTTGTCTATCGCGAAGACGCCGACGAACCGCGGCGCCTGGTCGGCCATGCCCCGGACCAGCCGCTCAGCCGCGCCCGCCAGGCCGTGCCTCTGGAGATAACCGCTCATTCCCTGCGTGGCGCGCTCGGGATTGGTCTCCAGCCGCTGGCTCCAACTGTCCAACCACAGCCCTGGCGGCAGGTAGCGCGTCAGGGCGCTTTCGGAGCGCGCGGCGAGCGTGGTCTGCATGAGCAGCGGGGCGGCGGTGACGGCCATACCCGCCGCGAACAGGACGCCCGCCATCCAGAAGCGGGCCGAGCTCAGCAGGCGAAGGCGGTCGCGTCCGAATGCCAGCCGCCACGCGACCG
>Ga0181524_10002297_pt1 | contig 19989 bp, 10 predicted proteins | sample PEATcosm2014_Bin_34_FD_119761 | JGI IMG/M metagenome (GOLD analysis project Ga0181524, IMG submission 119761) | Peatland microbial communities from MTU Mesocosm Facility, Houghton, MI, USA - PEATcosm2014_Bin05_60_metaG | ecosystem: Environmental > Terrestrial > Soil > Wetlands > Peat | place...
CACCTTCGACGCCTCCCAGCCCGAGATCCTCGATCTCTCCCTGCCGGAGCCCTCAGACCCCGACGTGCGGCTGAGAAGGATTCTTTCCTCTCTCGAAGTTATTCGAGAGCAAGCCAAGCAGCGCAGCTTCTGCCCTCGCCTCTACTCCGTACTCGAAAACCTTTACCAGAGTAGGATGGGCTGGCGAGCGGGGCGGATTTGCAGGCTGCTCCGCCTTTTCGGTGACCCCTCCGAGCTCCGCGAGCGACAGGAAGGAGAGGACCACCAGAAGTCCCTCCCTGAAACAGCAGGTCCCTCTGAGCAGGCGGGCGAGCCGCAGTACAAGGAACTTCTCCGCTTGCTGGATGAGGAAATCGCCAGCGTCCGAGAGGAATTCGAATACGCTGAGAAGGCGAACGAGGAGAAAGCCGCTATCGAGCGGGATGCCTGCCTCGCCCCGGATGGCGAGGTGTGCCGCATGATGCTGCGCCAAGAAGCTGCCCTGGACCGCTCGATTGACCGCAAGGTGAGGATATTGCTGAGCTTGCGCAAGGAGTATTCAGACTACAATCTGGCAGCAAGCATCGCTCCCGCTGACGCCGATGACCCGGAGTCTAAGGAGATAAAGAAGATGCTGGGAATCGACATTCCGTCTGAGACTCCGGCAACTGAGGAAAGCGAAGGAACTTCCAAAAATGAAGGAACAAATCCGGAATATCTATGAAAACAAAGGGATAGTGTGGAAAACTTCGGAAGGAAGCCGTAATGTCTATGAAAACGCAGTCACTTAGCTGCTCAATGCGGTAATTTATTGCAAACAAGACGCTTAACTCCATAAGAAGCACCTCAAGCGACCCGCGCCGGCTGGTGAAAACGCCGGACGCGGGCCACCCTCTTCCCAGGGAGAGGGCTGTGTTTCCGACTTCGGCTTCCGTGTTCGGCCGAAGACATGGTTAATGATCAGCCTTGACCGTGAGGGCTTAATCTCGTAAGCTGGGCTCCTTTCATGAGCTCGAACTCCCTTGCTCCGATCCTCACACCTCACGGCCGTCTCGCCCTAAGTCTGGTGGAGGAGGGGCCTGCCTTGGACGCCGGTGTCGCCCGGCGCCTCGAAGCCGCGTTCGCGCGAGGTTCCGGTCACGGCCTTTTCCAACTCGGAGCGGGCGAAGTGGGCGCCGCGCTTCCCCCGGTGTTCTCCTATTGGCGGGAACTTGGAACGCGGTATGTCACGGCCCTCTGCACTCTTACAGACGCCGCGACGGATCCCTCCAAAGCCCATGTTCCGGCCCCGCCTCTTTGGGAACTGGAGCCACTTGCCTTGGCCGCGCCTCCCATGACAGGCGCGGAGTACGTATCGGCAGAGGTTCTCCAGGCTCTCTGGCAAGAGACGGACGCGGCTTTCACCGAGGAACTCGCGAAGTCGGGAAACTCGATCCAGGATTTCCTCAAGCGGCGAAACCCCGCGTGGAACCTCGTCGGCCGAGTGCACTTCAACCTCGCCGAAAACCGTAAGGATGAGCAGGCTCCCTTCGCGTTTCTCGCCACCTACACAACCCGGCTTTCAGCACACGCGAAAGCCCAGCATCTTCCGCTCGGCCAGGCACTGCGCGAATACGTAGGGGCTGCGAATAAGGAGCGCCTGCTGTCGTTGCTACTCCCCGTTCAGCGGGCGGCCGAAACCTGCCCCTGGCTGAGAGCCATGGTCGACTCGGGCGAGATCTTCCATCCGCTGCGCTGGGAACCGAGCGACGCTTTCCGCTTTCTCCAGGATGTCCCGCAACTGGAGAGCGCTGGTGTGGTGGTGCGGATGCCCGCGACGTGGCGAGCAAACCGTCCGGCGCGCCCAAAAGTGACAGCCACTGTGGGCGGGAGCGCTGCCGCCGGGCTGGGCACGGGCGCGCTTCTCGATTTCGACTTAGAGGTCACGCTCGATGGCGAGACTTTGACCGCCGCTGAGATCAAGGAGTTGCTGGCGAAGTCGGATGGGCTCTCGCTGGTGCGAGGGCGGTGGGTGGAAGTCGACCACGAGCGGCTGAGGCGGATGCTGGAACACTTCCAAGCGGTCGAACAAGCTGCCGCCGTGAGTGGCCTTAGCTTTGGGGAAGCTATGCGCATGCTGGCCGGCGCGGAGGCCACGCCCGGCGAGAGCGCCGACCCCGATTGGGCTCAAGTCGTCGCGGGACCCTGGCTGCGCGAAATTTTGAAAGGACTTCGCAGCCCGGATGGGCTGGCACGCGTCGAACCCGGCGCGGCGCTGAACGGCACGCTACGGCCGTACCAGCAGGTAGGAGTGCGTTGGCTATACTTCCTTTCCAAGCTGGGTATTGGGGCTTGTCTTGCCGATGACATGGGCCTCGGCAAGACCATCCAGGTACTGGCGCTGCTGCTCGTGCTCAGAAGAGTAGCGGCGGGCTTTAGCCCGGCACTGGCAGAATCTGCCGCCCGAGGAGGCGGGGATACGACGGGAGGTGCCGCCCTAAGGGGCGCTGCTACGACAGTAATCGAAAGATCGCCGAGCTTGCTGGTGGCCCCCGCCTCGCTTCTCGCCAACTGGGCAGCGGAGATCGACCGCTTCACACCCAGCCTGAAGGCGTTAGTGGCCCATCCCTCGGTTTTTCCGGCGTCCGAACTCAAAGCGCTAACGCCTGATCGATTCGGCAATGTGGACTTGGTTATTACCAGCTATGGTTCGCTTCTCCGCCTCCCGTGGCTGGCGGAGGCTCGATGGCGTTTGGTGGTGCTCGATGAAGCTCAGGCAATCAAGAATCCCGATGCCAAGCAGACGCGGGCAGCCAAGAAATTAAACGCCCAGGCAAGATTTGCGCTTACCGGTACGCCGGTGGAGAACCGGCTGGGCGATCTGTGGTCCATCTTCGACTTCCTCAACCCGGGCCTGCTCGGATCATCGAAGGAGTTTACGAGCCTTGTGAAACGCCTTGCGGAGAGGCCCCACAATCACTACGCTCCGCTCCGCGAGCTGGTGCGGCCGTACATTCTGCGGCGGCTAAAGACGGACAAGACCGTGATCGCGGACCTTCCGGACAAGACCGAGGTCAGGGCCTTCTGCCAGCTCAGCCGCAAGCAGGCTGCGCTCTACCAACAGGCGGTAAAAGAATTGACCAAGCAACTCGAAACCGCTGACGAGGGGATCCAACGCAAGGGCGTGGTGCTGTCGTTCCTGATGCGATTCAAGCAGATCTGTAACCACCCGTCACAGTGGCTGGGCGACGGCGCCTGGTCCGAGGAAGACAGCGGGAAGTGGGCCCGCCTGCGCGATATCGCTGAGGTCATTGCGGCGAAACAGGAGAAGGTCCTTGTCTTCACGCAGTTCCGGGAGGTCACCGCGCCGTTGGCGGCTTTCCTGGGATCGGTGTTTGGGCTCCCCGGCCTGGTTCACCACGGCGATACACCTGTGCGCAGCCGCCAGGAGTTGGTGTGGCAATTCCAGGAAGATGAGAACGTGGGATTCTTCGTGCTTTCTCTCAAGGCCGGGGGCTCCGGCCTGAATCTTACCGCCGCCTCCCACGTGGTGCATTTTGACAGGTGGTGGAACCCTGCCGTGGAGAACCAAGCCACGGACCGAGCCTTCCGCATTGGCCAGAAGAAGAACGTGCTGGTACACAAATTTGTGTGCCGCGGAACCGTGGAGGAGAAGATCGATCGACTGATCGAATCGAAGCGGCAACTCTCGCAGGATTTGCTGGAAGGCGGAGCCGAGTTGCTGCTGACCGAGATGAGAGACGAGGAGTTGCTCAAACTCGTTGCATTGGACATCAATGCGGCGCTCAAGGAGACGTGAGTAATGTACTACGAATATGAGTGGCCACGCTATGTGCCCGTAGCGGAGCGGCGGCGGAAGGCCGCGCGCGAGATGGAGAAGCTCAAGAAGAAAGGACATCCCGTTTCGCCGGTTGTCCTCGAAGGCCGTACCATCGCCAAGACTTTTTGGGGCAACGCGTGGTGCACCAACTTGGAACGCTACAGCGATTTCGCAAACCGGCTGCCGCGCGGCCGCACTTACGTGCGCAACGGCTCTGTGGTGGATCTGCAGATTGGCGGGGGCGAAGTAAAGGCTATCGTCAGCGGCTCGGAGCTTTACAAGGTGGCGGTGAAGGTGAAGCCAGTTTCGAAGGTGAGGTGGCAATCTATCTGCTCGGACTGCGCCGGCGCCATTGACTCGCTCGTCGAGCTTCTCCAGGGACGCTTCTCCAAGGGCGTCATGGATCGCCTCTGCCGGCAGGGGAGTGGCCTTTTCCCTTCCCCCGGCGAGATCAAGCTCTCGTGTAGTTGCCCGGACTGGGCTACGATGTGCAAGCACGTTGCGGCGGTACTTTATAGCATCGGCGCACGACTCGACCAGCGGCCCGAGCTTCTCTTTAAGCTGCACAAGGTGGACGAGAAAGAATTGATCGCTAAGGCCGGCAAGGGGCTCCCGCTGGGTGGAAAGGCGCCCGCGCCGGAGAAGACCCTCGGTAGTGAAGACCTCTCCGCAATTTTTGGGTTGGAAATGGCTCAAACCACGGATGCCCCGACCCGCTTGCCCGATAGGGATAAGAAGCTCAGATCAGATGCCGGTGTACCAGAGCTGAAGCCAGAGCGGGTGAAAAAACGTGCCAAGAAGAAAGCAAAGGCGAAGGCTGCACGCGGCAAGTTGTAGGGTCGAACGGCGTTCGGCTCAGGGCCAGCGCCGCTGGCCCCTAACCACCTCGGAGGGGGAGTCATGCTTCGTTCTTTCCTAGCGGTTATGGTTCTAGGATGCGTGGCGCCGGTCGGCGCGGTGCAAGGAAGTGGCTCGCCGGGGCTGAGCGCTTGGTTTGTCGACTCACTGGTCAAGGTCTTTCCGGGTGATGTCCCCGGGGCCCACGCTCTGCGCTCACCCGAGTTCAGCGGTGCGCGGGACCAGCACGTGAGTGTGCAGCTCGCCATTCGTTCCAGCCGTCCGCTCCCCGACCTTACGGTTGAAGTGAAGCCACTCAAAGGCGGCGCCGGTCGCCGCATATCGAGTGTCGAAGTCCATCGCGGGGTGCTGGGGGGCGCGTCGAGGCGCGCAGCCGCTCAGGACCCTCCCCCTTACAACATCATCCTCCTCACCCCCGACCAGTTGCGGGCGGACTACATGCAGACATACGATTATCCGCTGCCGGACACTCCGAACGTGGATGAGTTTGCCCGCCAGGGAACAGTCTTTACGCGGGCGTATTCTGCGGGTCCTTGGACGACCCCTTCCTTCGGCGCGATCCTGACGGGATTGTTCCCGACGGTGCATGGTATGACGCTGCCGCCATTCCAGGGCTGCGGACCGAGCATCACCAATCCCCTGATCGAAGGCAGTCTCCCCCCCGTGCCGTCTTTCCTTGCCCTTTCCCCCCATAAGCCGATCTTGCCTGAACTGCTGAGAGCACATGGCGTGGCGACTGCGGCGGACAATGCGAATTGCTGGTCAGTTTGGGATATTCGAGAGCGAGGCTGGGACCAATTCAAGTTCTTTCCAGGTTATCAAACCCAGGTGGAAGGGCATCCGGACCACGCCGACTCATTCTACCTGACCGCACCGAAGACGCTCGCTTGGGCCCAGCAATTCCTCACTGCCAACCGTGCTCGGCGGTTCTTTATTTGGGTGCATTTCATGGAGCCGCCCTCGCCTTACAACGCTCCCCGGGAATACGATCACTTCAGGAATCCCGACGACTATCCCAACCTCTACGACGACAATGGCGCGGGACGTGGTGAACTTCATAACTTGGGCAGGCTCGGGGACGTGCATGCCATCCACCGCCTAGAGCAACTCTACGCTTCGAAAATCCTCTACGTGGATCACTACGTTGGCGAGCTCTTGAAGACTGTATCGGAACTGAGGCTCGACAAGAACACCATCATCGTTTTGGTCTCGGACCACGGCGAGCTGCTCTACTCCCACCCCAAGGACTTCAATACGGCCGACCATTGCTCGGTCTATGATGCCGACTTGCACGTTCCTCTCATTTTTCGAGGGCCAGGGATTCCGGCGGGAAAGCGCGTGGACGCGCTCGTCAGTCATTACGATGTGCTTCCGACTCTCATGGATCTGGAGGGCCTTTCGGCTCCCGCAAATCTGGATGGCACGAGCCTGAAGCCGATCTTCTTGGGGCAGGCCTCCTCGGTTCACCACTATCTGTTCGGCGAAGAGAGCGTGCTGACCCCACAATACTCGGTTCGCGACGCTCGCTATAAACTGATCGAAACCCTGCGTACCGGCGAAATCCAATGTTTCGACAATCAGACTGATCCGGGAGAGGCGGAGGACATCTGCGGGCAAATCCCGCGGAAAGCCGCCGAATTAAAGCATGAGCTCGATCTGCACATTCAGGCGATGATCGGGAAAGCGAAGTCGTATCCAGATTGGGAAAACAACCAGGCTCTTGCCGTGCTTGAGCAGCGTGATTCGAAGGCGCTCGAAGCCATGACGCCCCCCGAGCTATCCGTCAACGGGGATGTGCAACTTACCGGAAGAGCCTGGAGAGCGGTTGAGGGCGCAACAGACTCTCAAGGGTCAGATTACTGGGCTCCTCCAGGTCCCGGCACCGCCACCGCCCTTTGGCGGGCCGACGATTTGATTGGAGACTATGAGGTTTCGCTCTGGTACACAGGGGGTAGCGACCCAGGACAGAAGCTCGCGAGCGACGCAAACTTCACCGTGCGCTTCAAGGGGGGAACGCTTTCGTTTCCTATTGATCAAAGTCAGGGGCAGGGCCGGTGGAACCTTCTAGGTCGCTTCCGCGATCCGGTCGACGTCGAACTGACCAATCGCGCCAGCGGACCCGTAGTCGCCGGAACGGTTCGATTCGTTCGTGTCGAATAAGGTAGGCCCGCCGGTTCACAAACACGAACTACCTGCCCACTGCCTTACACGGCGGGGATGAACGAGCGGATGGCTGGCCCTATCGGCGGGGATGATCCTTGAACGAGAAGTCTTTTCAGGACTGTTGGCGGCAGGCATCTCGATTGACCACGTGCGGTTGCCGCTGGGACATCGGCCATGAGAAAATCCCACCTCAGCAAACCACTGACCGTGGCCCGCTCGACGTCAGAGAGCGCACCACACGGTGTCCCCATTCTAAGGTCAAACTACCGTTTCAGAGTACGCACGTAAGCAATCACGGCGTCCACGTCTTGCGGCGGGAGACGATGCCGGAACCCGGATTCATCGATCTCGACAGGAGGCATCGTGCTGGTGCCCTTAGTAATGATCTCTCTCAACTCCGCGTCCGACTTGCCTTGCACCTCTGCTGAGCTGAGCCTCGGAATTGTGATGTTGAAGAATTTGTCCGCTCTCGCATCACCCTTGCCGTCCGGGCCATGACATCTTCCGCACGTCAGATTGTAAGCCGCCCTTCCAGAGACGTTGCGGGTCCGGTTCAGACCGGAAAATAATAAGACTTCGCGACTGTGGTTTTTCGGGTTGCCGTGCAAAAGTATTCCATCCGTCCCGGGCAACCATACTTCGGAGAGGATGTGGCCGCCACCCGTTTTGTCGAATACAAGAGAGCCGTCCCGAAGAAACTCGTTCGGCCCGCTGAGCCGAGCGACGATGGGCGCGCGAAACAACTCGCCGGTGGCCGATTGCATTTGGAGCCCAAACTTGGTCACTGAGAAAATATACGTCCCCGCTGGCAGCACCTTCGAAGCGAAGGTAAACTCGTACGGGATTTCGGTCCGCTCGGTCTGCCCTGTCTGCCCGAACGCCGGGCCAACCGCAACAAATGTGACGAAAATGAAAGCCATGAGCCTTCTTGCCATCGCACGCTGAGTTTTCATTTGCTGCATACTTGATACCCTCCTCCTGTTCTCGGTCAGTCGCGGTAGGAATACCAGTCACCTGACGCCCTCACACAGATCCGTACGGCGCCCATTCGGGTTACGGCTCCTCCCTCAGATATTGGCGGCAAACTGCCAGCCGCACACCACCCGACCTTTGGCACGCTTACTCAACCGCTCTGCGTCGGGAATATGCTAGAGCGTGCAGTGTTCTTGTGAAGGCGCCGCCCCTTCCTCCAACGCCTCCGCCGAAGGTCACCCCTCTTTGGTCAGCAACCTAATTCCGGAATTTCCTTTTGGCTACCTTTCTTGTAGATCATCCGATGTACGTTCGGTCAAGTCAAGCTTTTTGTGCAAGAAGTCCGAGGGTGCGGTTTCGCCAATCTTCGTTTCCGTACTTGAATGCGCCACCACTTACACATTCCACCGCTTCGCCGATGGCTTGCTTCTTGGTTGTGGCAACGCGCCGTGCCGCCGTCAGGAACTCGTTCCGAAGCTGGCTTAATCTCCGGCCCGAACCTCTAACTCAGAGGGCAATGAACGATCGTCCCATATTCGGACAAGTGAATCCCAAAACCGGACAGTGCCCGACCAAAGCGGCAGGTCCAGTCTTGGCATCCCTGTGTAATTAAAGGGGTTGTCTCCAACCAGGATGGATGCAGAATTGCTCCACCCCACTTGGAGGACTCCCTCCAGGAAGGAGGGCCTATGGCCAAAACTGAACGCCTGCGAGAAGAGGTGCGAATATCCCCGACCCTGGAGTATTTCGCTCAAAAAGCTGAGGCGGGGTGGAAGCTGGTCGCTCTCGAGTGGCAACGCGAGGTCGAAGGGGAGGAAGAAGAACCCAGCACCTTCCTGGAAGAGGTGCCTTACGGGCTTCGCGTGTCGGACGACGGCTTGCATCTCCAGGAGGACGCCGTCGAAAAGCAAGTCCTCACCCTGATGCTGGAGCTGCTGCTTCGCGATCGGCCTTTCTCCAGAGTGGCGGATGAGTTGAATCAGCAGGGCTTCCGAACCCGGGAGGGAGCGATGTGGACAACCGTTTCCGTCTTCAACATGCTCCCCCGGCTTATCGAAATGGGTCCGCGCATCTTCACCAGCGAGGAGTGGACCGAGCGCAGGAAGCATTTGCTCTCAGTCGCCTGGAGTTCCTGATAGCCCAGGCACGGCGGGACAAAGGATTGACGAATGAAAAAAATCGGCAATTCTCATTGACCGTCAGAGCTGCCGCTTCGGCGGAGAACCACCTGACGAGATGGTTGTTTGGCAGTATGCTCCTGCGGATAGCCGGGCTGTCCCTTCCGGCGGGATAGCCGAGGCTGTGGCAGCCGGGGAACCGATCTGCAGTCGCCAGGGACGGAGGGGCGTCTGACAAAAGCGGATGGGAAGGCCGCAGTCAGCAGTTTGGGACTCGCGATGCGGTAGACACGGCCCTGTCCTGAGCCGCTGGACCCAGCCAAAGAAAAATAGTGCGCTGGACCCCCCCCAGGGGTGTACAGTGTGGGGCTGTCGGGAGCTAAAACAGAATTCCTGATCACTATCAATTGGGGCAGGCCCTGCTCAAACTTGGCCACAAAGAGGAGGCCCGACGGGAATTCACTCGCTCCCAGGAGTTGAAGGCTTCAGCGTCCAAGAAAACCGGATAATCAGACTTTTGCCTCAATCGAGGCTTCAAGTTCGTAATCTTAACAATGGCGATAGTCTGAAACCTTAATGGCGGTGCTCTCAAGCATTCCTTAAGCCCACTGGCCGTCGGAGGATCAATATGAGGACTCTTCACCGAATCACTTTCATATCACTCTTCCTTACCTTCACGCTCTGCTTCTTCCGGGGCGCGTCAGCCGCTCCGCAGGCGGTTTGGCAGATCGGTACGTTCAACCAGTCTCCCAGTGAATTCAATACCGGGAAGAAGGGCCCCCCGCTATTCGGCTACCGATATCCGAAAGGTGAGTTGCTTTACATCGTGGGGAAGAACATTCCTGAGACCGATTGGCCTGCCTATCAGGAAGGGGCAACCCTGGGTAAGCCTGGAAGCCACCCCCATCCTTACACCATTCAGTTTGATTTGGACCAAGTCGCCCAAGGCGTCTACACGCTGAAGGTCGGGCTCCTATCGGAGACGGCGCGCGTGGCGGAGTTGCAAGTGGAGATCAATGGCCACGCGGGTCTCTTTTATCAACACCCGAAGCTTAACTACTCCGGGGGCGACCGGGATATGGTCACGCTCCCCATCGCTTCTGCGGATACGATCATCTTCGATCTGCCCACACAATTCTTGCAGAAAGGAACCAATAAACTGGTCCTGACGGCGGTTGACGAACTCACAACGGAGAGAGACGCGGCCCATTCAGCCATCACCTACGACGCGCTTGAACTCGACCACGATTCCACGGGCAAGTATCCCGCCAACGCCATTACCGCTGAGACCGTGCCCACCATTTTTTACGTGCGTCAGGGTGAAGGTCTGTCCGAATTGGTGGACGTTTACGTGCGTTATAACTCGGCGGTGGAGCGCGGCCAGGTTACCCTGGCCGTGGGAGGAAGCGAATTTCACCAGCCGCTATCCGAGAAAGAATTCGGCGAGCAGAGAGTGGAATTCTCCGTTCCCGAATTCACCAATCCCTTGGGTGGCGCAGTGACGGTCAAGATTAGTGGCCACTCGCAACGTTTCCCGGTCACCCTGACGCCCGCGAAAAAGTGGAATCTTCTGGTCGTTCCCCATATTCATGTGGACGTTGGGTATTCCGACTATCAGGAAAAGGTCGCGGAAATTCAATCGCGGGTGCTGGAAGAAGCGATCCAACTTATCCATGAGCACCCGGACTTTCGCTTCAGCCCAGATGGATTCTGGAGTGTGCGGCAGTACATGGCCGGGCGTAGCGAGGAACGGCAGCAGCGGCTTTTCCAAATGATCAGGGAAAAGAAAATCTTCATTCCGACGGTAGAAGCAAGCCTCCTCACCGGCTTCCCGAGCCTTGAAACCCTGATTCGCTCGCTCTATCCCGCCTTTCAATTTCACCAGAAGAACGGTGGAGACGCCGATTACGCCGACATCACGGATGTGCCCTCTTACTCCTGGTCCTATGCGTCGGTGATGGCGGCGGCGGGTTTGAAGTATTTCATTTCCGGCTGCGACAATGACAATGGACCGATTCTTCTCGCTAGCCGGCTCAACGAAAAATCGCCCTTCTGGTGGGAGGGTCCGGACGGCAGCAAAATCCTGATGTGGTACTCCTGGGTTTATTCCCAGTTAGGTGTGTTGTTCGGCGGGCTGCAAGGTGAGATCGCCGCCGGACATGACGCTATTCCGATTTTTCTCCAAGCCTACATGCATCCTGAATACAAATCTGATTCGGTTTTGGTTTACGGGACGCAGTGGGAAAACACCGATCTTTTCCCTCGCCAGGCAAGCATCGCGGATGATTGGAACAAGATTTACGCCTACCCCCACCTGCAATACTCGGGCTTTGCTGATGCCATGCGCACTATCGCCGGGAGTTTCGGAGATTCCATTCCTGTAGTCCGAGGGGATGGGGGCCCGTACTGGGAATACGGTATCGTTTCGACGGCGCGCTCAGCCGCCATCGACCGCGAGAGCGAACAGCGGGCTCTCGCAGCGGAAGAGTTCTCAACCGTCAGCGGCTTAGTCGATCCGGGAGCTCGGCCGGAGCCCGAAGTGTTGAAGCGGCTTTGGAACAACATGGTCCTTTACGACGAGCACACCTGGGGGGCTGACCGCAGTGTGAGCGACCCGAAGAGCCAGGAAACGACCAACCAGTTGGCCGTCAAGGAGGCTTTTGCAACTGACGCCAAGCGGGACGTCGACTACGTGCTCCGTCGCAGCTTGGCTGACCTTGCCAACTCCATCTACGATCAGCAAGGGACGCTGCTCGTGTTCAATCCACTCAGTTGGCAGCGTTCCAGTCTCGTGGAGTTTGACTTGGACAAAGGACGGGAACTCGTCGACCTCGCGAAGAATCAGACCGTTTCGTATGAGGTTCTTTCCACCGGCGAGTCCTATCGTCATATCCGCTTTCTGGCGCAGGACGTGCCGTCGGTCGGTTACAAGGCCTATACGCTTAAGGTAATCCAGGATGCTCCGCCCGCTTCGCAGGTGGTCTCAGAGAAGACACTGGAGAATCAATTCTACCGGGTTTTGTTGGACGCTGAGAGCGGAGCGGTGAAGAGCATCTTCGATAAGGAACTGAACAAAGAACTGCTTAATACCTCCAGTCCATACCGGTTTGATCAGTATCTTTACGTCACGGGTGGCGACCAGAGTCCCAATCGGATTCTGGAGTACAGTTCCACTTGGCCGATTCCTGAGCTTACGATTCATAAAGCTGGCAGCGGACACGCCGTGTCCGTGACGAATGAGCCTTTCGGCGTAGCGGCGCGGCTGGAAAGCTCGGGAGTGAACACGCCGAAGATTGAGACGGAAGTAATTCTCTTCAATGGGCAAAAAAAGATCGAGTTTATTAACCACGTGCACAAGACGGAGGTCTATACCAAGGAAGGCATTTACTTTGCGTTTCCATTTGCCATGGATCGACCGCAGTTTCGATATGAAATCCAGAATGGTTTTGTGAACCCGGCGCACGATCAACTGCCGGGAGCGGGAAAAGAGTGGTTTTCCGTGCAGCATTGGGTAGCGCTGGACCAAGGCGGCATGACCGCAGCGATAATTCCCGTGGACGCGCCCTTAATCACTTTAGGGGACATCGTGCGGGGGACATGGCCACGAGAATTTGGCCAGCGCACGGGCACGATTTTTTCCCAGGTCATGAACAATTACTACTTCACGAACTACGCGGCAGGTCAGGGAGGCGATTTCACTTTCCGGTATGTGCTGACGAGTGGTAGCAACCTTGAACCCGCACACCTGAGCCGCCTGGGACGAGAGGAGATGTCTCCTCTGGAAGTTGACCAAATCACCTCGCAGGACAAAGCCATCAATTCTCCCCGACCTCTGAATTCGGCGCAGGCGAGTTTCCTTAAGGTCGATCAAGCCGATGTGGCACTGGTGACGTGGAAACTAGCGGAGGACGGAAAGGGAACGATTCTGCGGTTTCTGGAACTGGCGGGCAAGTCCGCGGAGGTCAACGCTGAGACTCCTCTGCTCGGCGTGCAGGCCGCGTGGACGGCAGATGCATTGGAACGGAACCAAGGGCCGCTCGCTACCTCGCCCCATGGCTTCCGATTCTCCGTCAAACCCTTTCAGATTGTCACCGTACGTGTGGAGGGAACATCAGATATCAAATGAGACGAAAGGCCAGGGTCGCGAACCCCATAATTCCTCGACGCCGATCGTGGCAAGCGATCATGTGCCGAAAGGTCTGGTTCAGTAGCTTTCCGCACCCATCGCACTGTCCAGTGACGTAAAGACCCCGGGACCGGACGTAGGCGAGCTCGGTGGCAGTGAGCTTCATGCGTCACCGCTCTTAGGCTCTTCGCCTTCTCCCCAATCAGTTTCAGGGGAAGTCTGGCTGCGCGGGGGTTGCGGATTTCGCCAGACTTTTCCGGATTCTGCCGAGCTAAGTGGTTTATTTTCAATCGCAAGGAGCGTGGTATGCGGAGAAAATGGAATCGCAGAGAGTTTTCAAAGCTGGCGGCTTTGCAACTGGGCATGGTCTCCTTACCCTCCGCTATGAGTCAGGCTGCGAACAAAGTTGAGCCCTCGGATCATCCCCCAGCGACGGAGCCTCTCGATTCTCCTTACTCACCCCATTCCGGCCAATGGGAAATCGCCTGGCCGGAGCGGCTCTCACAACACGACGTTGTGTACCTCTCTCCTCCTGAAGATCCCACGCTGGGGCTGCCCATCGGCAACGGTGACCTGGGGGCGCTGGTCTGGACCACCAACCGGGAACTGGTCCTGGCCGTCAACAAGTGCGACACCTGGGACGACGACAAGGCCGGCCACTTCCATAATTGGGGGCGCACGGAAGAAGAGAATTACACGACCCTGCGCCACTGCGGCAGGCTGGTAATTGATTGGGACTGTCCGGCTTTCGATCTTCTTTACCAGCAGGATTTTCAAGGCCGGCTGGAACTGGCCCGAGGGTTGGCTTCCCTCCAGGCCACCACCCCGTTTGCCAAGGTCGCTGTCTCGAGCTACGTGAGCGGCGACCCCGCCGTCCTGGTCGTACGCTGCGAGACCAGCGGAACCGAAGCTTATTCACCCCGGGTCAGACTGGAACGTTGGGGCAGCCGTGCTTTCGGCCACTGGTACAGCCTGGTCGTTCGCGATCCCTCGCGAGGAATGGAGGGGACGGAGACCACGATTGAGCAAAACCGCATCGTCATCCAGCAACAACTCCGTACCCTTTCCTTTGTCGTGGCGGCCCAGGTGGTCCCGGACGTTCAAGGAACTCCTCCCCAGAGACTGCATAGCCGCGCGGGCGCCGTCAACCTGCCCGCGGCGAAGCAATCAGGGTTTACGATTTTCGTCACCGTGATCACTTCGGAGAACAGCCCGAGCCCCCGGGTGGAAGCGCATCGCATTCTGGACCGCGCTGTCGCCCAAGGCGAAGCGGTGATCCGCCAGAAGCATGAAAACGACTGGCGAGAATTCTGGTCGCGGTCAATGATTGAGCTGCCGGAAAAGTACCTGGAGAATTACTGGTATCTCAACCTCTATCTGGCCAATTCAGCCTCGCGAGGAGCGTATCCACCTCACTTTTGTAATGGGCTGTGGGGCTGGAACGGGGACTTTGTTCCTTGGGTGTACTACTTCCATTGGAATATGCAGTGGTATGCCTGGCCATTACAGGCTGCGAATCATGCCGAACTGGCCCAACCCTACTTTCGCTACCGTCGGGCGCAGCTTCCCCGCGCCACGGAATTCGCTAGCCAGGAACTGAAGAAACCGGGCGCTTTCTATGCGGATGTCGCCGATAGGCATGGATACAACGACGCGGGCGTCAGTGAGAACCATACGCCGGGAGCGCAGATAGCCCTCGATTTTTGGCGACAGTACCTCTACACGAGGGATGAAGCATTCCTCCGAGACGCCGCCTGGCCGGTCATCCGGGAAGTGACGAAATTCAACGCCGCTTGCCTGACCTTGGGGTCGGACGGGCGCTATCACACCTCCGGAACGAGCGCTTATGAAGGTTCCCCTCTTTTTAACGATACGATTACCGACCTGGCCATGATCCGGGGGTTGTTTCCCGTGGCAATCCGCGTGGGGAAGATGATGGAGTACAATCCGGATGAACTCCAAACTTGGCAGAAAATGTTGGATAACCTCGCCCCTTTCCATCTGGTGGAGCTGGATCCCTCAGAATTCGAACGGCGAGGCAATGAGCTCGTTCACCGTGGCGGCCTGGCTCCTGGCAAGCAGCTCGCCTCACCCAACGTCTTCGCCGTGGGGCGTGATGCCAACGGGAAATGGATCAGGGACCGCTACGCCAATCGAAAGGATACCGCCTATTACGGCATACCCGATCCCGAGATAGCGCCGGTGTTTCCGGCCGGGGTGATCGGGCTGGCCAATCGCGATAGCGAGTTGTTTCAGACTGCCGTCACCCAACTCCGCCTGCACCCCAAGGCGGAGGTCACCGATCCAAGGTCACTGTGCCGGCCGGCCTCCATGACTGGGGAGGAGGGTATCGGCTGTATGGGATGGTGTCCCTACCCCATCGCCCTGGCACGGCTCGGGCTTGCGGAGGAGTTGGTTTCCGAGCTGATTAACAGCGTCTCAACCTACCAGTCTTATCCACAAGGTTTTGGTCATTACGGTCCCTACTTTGCGTTCAAGAGGGACCAGGAGTTCCGTTGGAATCAGAATCAGCCGCGTGACGCGAGCAGCCCTCTGCCCGACGACCAAGCGCCCAGATTCCCCTTCCCTACTTGGCCCTTCCGCCATTTCGACAACGAGACGATGCCCATCGTCGCCTGCGCGATCAATGAAATGCTTATGCAAAGCTACGACGGTACAATCCGCATCTGCCCGTCCGTTCCTTCCACTTGGAATGTGCGCTTTGACCTGGCGGCCGCGGGAGGATTCCGGGTAAGCGCCGAACACAAAAGTGGAAGAATCCTGTTCGTGTTGCTGGGAAGCCGGTTGGGCGGGGCCTGTCGAATCCTCCATCCCTGGCCATCTGAGGGCCAGCCGGTCTGCCTCGAGGTGACACCCGGAGGCCCCAATCAGCGAGTGAAGTTCTCGGAGGAGGTAGTCGGCGCAGAACGGATTCTTCGCTGGGAGACGGTGGCCGGCCGCCGCTATCTACTGGTCCGTTACGAGGCGGATCTCCAAAACTGGAATGTAGCCAAGGAAACGCCCGAGCGGCGACTTGCTCCACGCAATCTCAAGCAAGCAAAGCTCGGTCGCGACCGGCTCTTCTGAGATAGGAGGCCCGCAATGAGCTTGGAGGGAAAAGTTGCTTTGGTCACGGGTACTGCAAAAGGGATTGGGAAGGGGTGTGCGCAGGTGCTCAGCAAGCTTGGGCCTCGAATCGGCGTCGTTGACCTCGATGCTGTCGCCGGGCCGGTGACCGTCAAGGAAATTGAGGCGAGCGAAGGCCGCACCGTGTTTTTCCAGACGGACGTTTCAAATTAGCTGCTTATATGTAGATGGGTCTGTCGCTCCAATTGTTGCCCCCGTGCAGAACGTGAGCCCGTGTAGGTATCCTACGCCTTGCATGGTTCTGTGTAGGCCGCGGACGCATTCATGCTTTTCAAGCGAGGAGTCAGCTCCTGATACAAATGCCAGCCACGCTGTCTCCGGTTGATATAGAATAAGAAGTGTTAAGCGCTTTTCGGACATATAAGCTGTATATGAATCCGACCTTGGGCGCGACCTATCTCGAAGGGAGCCGTTGTCAATTCGTCCTGTGAGCCCCTCTGGCAGAGGGCGTTGAAGTGTGGAGTAGCCTCATAAGTATGGGATACATTTGCATTCACGGACACTTCTACCAGCCGCCGCGCGAAAACCCCTGGCTCGAGGCCATCGAGCTTCAGGAATCAGCACATCCCTATCACGACTGGAATGAACGGATCAATGCTGAATGCTACGCACCGAACGCAACCGCTCGCATTCTGGACGAGGAAAAGCGCATCGTCAGCATTGTGAACAACTACGCCAAGATCAGCTTCAATTTCGGTCCCACTTTGCTCTCCTGGATTGAGGCGAAAGATCCGGCCGTCTATGGCGCGATTCTCGAGGCCGATGCTGAGAGCGTCAAGACCTTCTCCGGGCATGGTTCCGCCCTTGCGCAGCCCTACAACCACATGATCATGCCTCTGGCAAATGAACGCGACAAATACACGCAAGTGTTTTGGGGGATCCGCGACTTCGAATACCGGTACGGACGCCAGCCGGAAGGGATGTGGCTCCCCGAGACAGCCGTGGACCTCGCGACCATGGAGGTCCTGGCTGAACTGGGCATCAAGTTCACCATTCTTGCCCCTCACCAGGCCCGCCGCATAAGGAAGGTGGGCGGCCGCAATTGGAAGGATCTCAGCAACGGTTCCATTGACCCGACAATGGTTTACCGTCTCCGCTTGCCCTCGGGCAAGGCCATTAACGTTTTCTTCTACGACGGTCCGATCTCCCGCGCCGTGGCTTTTGAGGGTGTGCTGGACAACGGCCAGCAGTTTGCCGAGCGCCTTCTGGGGGCCTTTTCCGAGGACACGCGACCCTGGCCGGAACTCGTGCACATCGCCACGGATGGCGAAACCTACGGTCACCATCACCAGTACGGTGAAATGGCCTTGGCCTTTGCCTTGAACTACATCGAATCCAGAGGTTTGGCCGAACTCATCAATTACAGTCTGTATCAGGAACGGCATCCCCCGACCCATTGGGTCGAGATTCTTGACAACAGCTCCTGGAGTTGCGTTCACGGAGTCGAACGCTGGCGCAGCAGCTGCGGCTGCACCTCCGGCGGCCATCCGGGTTGGAAGCAGGAGTGGCGAGCCCCATTGCGCGCCTCTCTGGATTGGCTTCGCGACACACTGGCGCCACTTTTTGAGGAGAAAGCCAAGGGGTTGCTGAAGGATCCCTGGGCGGCGCGAAATGATTACATTGACGTCGTCCTTGACCGCTCCGAGGCAAGCCTTGAAGCGTTTCTCACCAGGCACGGTGTCCGGCAGCTTGACGTCACCGAGAAAACTACCGTCTGGAAGCTCCTGGAGCTTCAGCGACACGCCATGTTGATGTACACGAGTTGCGGTTGGTTCTTCGATGAATTGTCGAGAATTGAAACCGTCCAGGTGATTCAATACGCCGGCCGCGCCGCCCAACTGGCGGAGGAGCTTTTCGGTAATCCCCAGCAAAGCTTCTTCATCGAGAAGCTGAGCCAAGCCAAGAGCAATATTCCTGAGCATGGAGATGGCGGCCGCATCTACCAAGAATTCGTCCAGCCCGCCTTTGTTGATTTGCGAAAGGTCGGTGCTCACTACGCCGTCAGATCTCTTTTCGAGCCCTACGAAACCGACACACATATCTACTGTTACAAAGTGGAACGCCAAGCCATCTTTAACCTCGCCCAAGGGGACAAGCACGAGCAGAAGCTCGCGGCGGGCTTGGCGAGATTCACCTCCGAGGTCACCCAGGAGTCGGCCGTCCTGGGCTTCGCCGCAATTGACCGTGGCGACTACAACGCGGTGGGCGGTGTTCTGAAGGCCACCAGCGCCGAGACTTACGAGGCCGTGAGCGGGACACTGAGGGAGCTTTTTTCGCGGGGTGACTTGGACGAGACCAGCCGGCTCCTGCAACAGAATCTCGAGGGCGAGACCTACACTCTCAAGGTGATCTTCCGTGACGAGCAACAGAGAATCCTGAACCGCATCATTGAGTCAGAATGGGGCGAGGCGGAGGCGGCATTTAGCAATCTCTACCCTCACCTGATGTCGATGATGCGAATATTGGTGAGAATTGGGGGATCCGTGATGGTTCCCCGAGCGTTCTATGCCGCTGCCGAGTTTGTATTGAATACTCGGCTCCGGCGTGCCTTGGGGAGCGAACCATTGGATTTCGATGGCATCCGAAATCTCATGGGCGATGCCGAAGGTGCCAAGGTGGCCCTCGACGTGCCGACTCTGGAATACACGCTCCGGATGAGACTCGAAAGGATAGCCGAGGGCTTCCGAGCTGACCCTGCCAATGTGGAACTTCTCAGGGGGCTCGATGCGGCGGTGGGCGTGGCTCGTTCACTGCCGCTGGAAGTGAACCTCTGGAAGATTCAGAACATCTGCTACGAGTTGTCGCAAACCGCGTACCATGGCTTTCAGCAAAAGGGTGAAAAGGAAGGCCAAAACGCAAACGCGTGGATCGATCACTTTCGGGCACTAGCTGAAAAACTCTCCCTGCGTATTGCGGAGTAGCACCGCCCTTTAGGGCGGCAGGCGCCGGTCCCGCGCCTGCGGGACCGGCGTTACGTCCGTCGCTGAACAGGACCGGTACGCACGCGATCTGCCGCGGGGCGACCTCGCGCGCACCCTCATCGAGACGACGGCTTGTTTTTCGGTTTACCGAACCTATATTCGGAGTTTCTCCTTAAGCCCTGACGAACGCCGATACGTTGAGAAGGCCCTCGAAACCGCTCGACAGCGGAATCCGCGTCTAGGTTCGCATTGCTTCCATTTTGTCAGCGATGTCCTTTTGTTGCGTGAAAGAGGGCACGTAACGCCCGAGCAGCGGGAAGCCAGACTGGCCTTTATCTTGCGCTGGCAGCAGTTCACGGGTCCGATCATGGCCAAGGGGTAAGAAGACTCTGCCCTCTACGTGTACTCCCCCTGATTTCACTCAACGACGTTGGCGGCTCCCCCGATTCTACAGGAGTGCCCGTTGCCGCATTCCACGAATTCTGCCGTAACCGGCAGGAGCACGGCCACACCCTCAATGCCACTTCCACCCATGACACCAAGCGCGCTGAGGATGTGCGCGCGGCGTGTTTCCTGTCGACGTATTGCGCGACAAATTCGATAATCACGATGTGATGGCCAGGCTGACTGCGAGGGTGCAAGCCATGGCTGGACATGAAGGCCAGCGAGGCGCGCAGCATCGCTTCATACGCTTGTTAAAGGCCAAGCCTCTTCATCAAATTCGAGAATCTTGCGCGCAGACGAAAGCCGCTTTTGGGCGCTCTACAGAAAACTGCCGATCTGAGGCCGGTCCGTCGTGTGTGGTTTGGATTTCTTCATGCAGGGCCGACAAGTGCGAGCCGCTCATTGTGCCAGATATCTTCTAGAAAAGCATCCTTGCGGGCG
>Ga0181524_10002301_pt1 | contig 19975 bp, 9 predicted proteins | sample PEATcosm2014_Bin_34_FD_119761 | JGI IMG/M metagenome (GOLD analysis project Ga0181524, IMG submission 119761) | Peatland microbial communities from MTU Mesocosm Facility, Houghton, MI, USA - PEATcosm2014_Bin05_60_metaG | ecosystem: Environmental > Terrestrial > Soil > Wetlands > Peat | place...
ACACCCAGAGGGCCGGCCGTTGTCATTTTCCCTGTCTTGCGGCGTTCGGAGGCCCAAAGCCGGCTGAAGCCGGCGCTCCGGCCTGTGGGCGTTCCGTGCCGGGTGTGAAATATCCGGGCTAGGAGGTGATAAAGACCTCATCTCCTCGCCCGAATAAGGCCGCAAGTGACTGGGCGGCGGTTGGGTGGAGCGTTGCGCTGGCGTCGGAGAGTCGCAGCAACAGATTTGTGTCCGCGAGAAAGCGCGGCATCAGTCGTAAATGCTCTCGCGGGTGGTTGCCTGATCCGGCAGTCCCGGGCCTTGGCGGTGGCTCTCAGCCCATTGAAGGATATCGGCGGCACGTTCCTGCGCGCTGGCCTGCTGCCAGAATAGCTCGGCGCCGTTCGCTGGTGAAATGAGCACCTGCCGTTCCCGCACCTCGACCTGGTACCGTGCATGCGGCGTGGCGCCTGGGAGCATCGCCGCCGGCACACGAAGCTCGCCATTGTCGTCCAGTTCAACCACCGCTTTCATGGTGCATTACCCTAGGCCATTTCCGCGCGCGAGAAAAGACCAAATTCACGAACGTTGTGGCCTGCCGATCTAAGGCGCCAACTCCGGCCCTTGCCGCCGCCGCCATCGACTTCGTCATCTCCAGCGAATGCGAACGCATGAGCGGCTGAAGGCAAGGCGTCATTCCCGCTAAAGCCAGCACACGCCCAGGCAATCGAGGCACTGCGCCGCGGCTGCCGATCTGAACGCCCGCCGGCACTGGAACAAAGTCCCGACCTATTCGCCGGTCGATCTGTCTGGTACGCATTTGACTCGCCCGGGCTACTTGAGCTCTATGGTTGTTTTGGCAGCCGCCAGGCCGTCCGACGTCGCCGTTAGAATGATCACGCCGGGCTGGCCGCGTTTGGCCTTCACGACGGCCAAAGCCAGGCCGTTGAACGCTTTGCGGTCCGGAGTTTGAAAGGCGGTCAGATCCGTGGCGTCGCCGTTATCCGTGGCAACAATCTCCCCGGGACCGGTGAGGCTGAAGTGAATGAGATTCCGGGCGCGCGGGACGGTAAGACCGGTCTGGTCAACCACCGTGAGCGTCAGGAAGGAGATGTCGTGACCATCTCCGGCAATCATTGAGCGATCGGGCTTGAGCACGAGACGTCTGGCCTCGCCGGCGGTTCGCATGGTGTCGGTCGCCCACTGCTTGCCGTCCTTGTAGGCTACCGCCTTGAGTTCGCCGGGTTCATATGGGACGTCGTCCCAGCGAATACGATAGGCGGGTTGGCCGTTCAATTGAGAATTGTCCGGGGTGTCAAAGACCTTCTTCTTCCGGCCCAGGGACTTGCCGTTGAGGAACAGCTCCGCCTCGTCGCCCGAGGTATAGACGTGAACCGGCGTGACTTGGGCCTGCCTGGGAGGATCGGCTTTGGAATCGGCGGCGCGCTCGGGCCAGCTCCAGTGGGGCAGGATGTGCGCCATGGGGTAATCGGGGCGCCAATGGGCCTGGTAGAGGTAAAAGCGGTCCTTCGGGAAGCCGGCAAGGTCTATGATGCCGAAGTAGGAAGAACGCGATGGGTCACCGCCGCCGCCCCAGGGAGTCGGCTCGCCGATATAGTCAAAACCGGTCCAGACAAATTCCCCGGCCACGGCCGGGCTATGGTCCTGGCCAAAGAATTCGTGGTCGGGTGAAGTGGCCCAGGGTGGGTAATAAAGGTCGTAGGAACTCATCTGGTGGGCCGTGTTGTCCTGGCTCTTAGCGGTTTGCGCGCCGCCGCGGCCACGGCCGTTCACCGTGCCGAAGCCGGGGCCAACGACGGGGAAGTAATATTCTCCCCGCGAGGAGATGGTCGAAGCCGATTCGCTGCTGAAGAAGAACTGGTTGGGAAAACGCTGGTGGAAGCGGATATAATTGTCGGGTTTGTAGTTGAAGCCCATGGCATCCAGGAGCGAACTGAAGCCGTTGTTCATGGCATTGGCGTTATCGCAGGCGGCAGCGACCGGGCGAGTGGGGTCTTCCGAGTGGGCAACGCCGGCCAGTTCTTTGGCGATGGAGGAGTTCGTGCCCTGGCTCTGCTCGGCGATTTCATTGCCGATGCTCCAGAGGACCACGCAAGGATGATTGCGGTCACGGCGGATGAGCGCGCGCAAGTCCTGTTCGTGCCAGAGGTTGAAGAGGTTGCCGCCGCCGTAATCGTTCGGCCGCTTGTTGGCGCCCCAGGTATCGAACGCCTCGTCCATGACCAGGAAACCCATCTGGTCGGCCAGGTCCAACAATTCGGGCGCGGGCGGATTGTGGCTGGTGCGGATGGCGTTGCAGCCCATATCGCGCAGCATCTCGAGCTGCCGCTGGAGCGCGCGGAAGTTGACCGCCGTTCCCAGCGCCCCCAGGTCGTGGTGGTCACATACGCCGTTGAGCTTGAAGTGCTCGCCGTTGACGAACAGGCCGGCGTTGGGGTCGTGCTTGAGCGTCCGGATGCCGAAGCGCGTTTCATAACTGTCAACCACGTTGCCGCCCTGGGTGAGCGTGGAGAGCGCGGCGTACAGGACTGGTGTCTTAGGGCTCCACAGCTTCGGATTGGGCAATCGCAGAGTCTGCGAAGTCGTTGCCTTCCCGCCGGCTTTGAGGACGACCGCAGTATCGGCGCTCCCAACCGGGGCAACCGATCGGTCGAGATGTCCGGAAGCGTCGAGCGGGTAAATCGCGGTGACGAGGGTGGCGTTGGCATCAGCCTTCGAGTGGTTCTCGCTGTCGGTCTGAATGCTCACGGTTGCCGCGCCGGCGGAAACCTCAGGCGTGGTGATGTACGTGCCCCATTGACTCACGTGGATCGGCGCTGTTTTGGCGAGCCAGACGTTCCGATAAATGCCCCCGCCGGGATACCACCTCGAGGAATTGGGCGGGTTGTCCAGACGGACGGCAAGCACGTTATCCGCGCCGGGCTTGATCATCGGGGTCAGGTCCACTCGCCATGAGGAATAGCCATAAGGCCAGCCGCCGGCGATTTGCCCGTTGCACCAGACGGTTGCGTAGGACATCGCGCCATCGATGTCCAGGTAGAACTGCTTGCCGGCGTCGGCGGCGGGAATCGCAAGATGTTTGCGATACCAGGTCACGCCGAAGAAGGGCCGACGGCCCGTGGCGCCGTCGGACCCCGCCTGGCCGGGCGCGAGGAACGGCCCTTCGATGCCGAAATCGTGGGGCAGATCGAGCTGCCTCCAGCCGCTGTCGTCAAAGGACGGACTCACGTACGGAATGTCGGCGCCATAGTTGCCGTCGGGTTTGGGATAGCGCTTGGCGGGATCAGCGATAAAGCTGTTGCCCGTTGGCAGGATGTATCGAGCGATGCCTGAGGTGGGCGCGGGAGCATTGGTGGCAACGGCGCCCCTCCCGCCGCCGGACCGGGCGGCACGGGGATATGTCAGGTTGTCGGTGATGCCAGCCGGGTCGTTTTTGATGAAGCGCCAATCGTCGTTGATCGAAACCCGCGCCAGATCGGCGGCGGAAACGGAACCCGTCTCGAGGAGAGCGATCGCAGCGGCAACCCAGCACCCCGGCGCCGGCAGCAGGCGGAATGGTCTCTTGAATTTCATGATTCGGTTTTGGATATCTTTGTTTTCGGACTCGCCAACTGATGGCACAAAGGGGGCACGACGCGCAAGCCTGGATCTGCACGACTGCGGTCGTCTGCTTAAGACCGTCGGAGCCGGTGACCAGCATGTCGAAAGTGGCCATCTCGCAGCCATGACCTTGGCCCTGATTGATGTCGAAAAGGAGCAGGCATGAGATCTGCGGATTGCAAATATTCCGGGACCCTTTCTGGGTTTGACAGACGCAGCTCCTGGACGCAGGATTTCCGCCGATGGCTCGCAAGATAAGTATCACCGGCGCAGCGTGGTTGGCATTGTTTTTCCTCCTTGCTGCGCGTGGGTTACTGCCCGCAGCCGTTCGTGCCGAAACCCGCACGGCCGCAGCATTGACCCCGGAAGCCGTCTGGGACGCCATCAACGCGGCAGAGGATGGGGACATCGTACAGCTTCCCGAAGGGACGGCGGTGTGGAAGAGCGGATGGAACTCCAAGCATTGGGCGAAGATGAAAGCGATCACCATTCAGGGCGCCGGAATGGACAAGACGATTATTCGCACGGATACAACCACGGCCCCTGGAGACAAGGCGTTCGTGCTAAATGGGGTAGAAGGAAAACCCTTCCGGGTCACAGGGATCACTTTCGACGGAACCGGGTTTACCAACGCGGGAACCTGGGCCGGCGAGGTCGTGATCAGCGGAAACTGCAAGAACTTCCGCGTGGACCACTGCAAGTTTCTGAATATGGATCAGATGATGACAATCACCGGAGACACTTATGGATTGGTGGACCACTGCTACTTTCACGCCCTGGAGAAGAATCGCCTGGCTCAGACGATCTACTGTCAGGGACCCGGCAAGGTCGCCTTCAGCAGGCCTCTCGCGATGGGCACTGCCCAAGCGGTCTACTTCGAGGACAATGAGGCTCGCTTCAGCCCGGCGGTCGTGAACACGGACGGCAACAACCCGTGGATCGTGCCCTACAACGGCGCGCGGGTCGTGATCCGGCACAACCGGATCATCAACAGCCAACTGGAAATCTACAGGGTCCGCCCAGGGGCATACGGAAGCCAGAGCGCCGAGATCTACGACAACACGTTCTCCGCCGAGGGCTTGAAGATGTACCGGCCCCAGGGGTTCATCTTCATCGCCGGGGGCGTGGCGATGGTGTTCAACAACACCGTGACGGGAACGACCTACAACACCCGCACGATCCAAGTCAGTCACGAACGATCGTTCGAGGCCATTGGCGAGTTTGGGATCTGTGACGGCACCAATCCCATTGACGGCAATCAGATCCCTGTCGGCCAGACAGGCGCAGGCTATCCAGCCATGGGCCAACCGGGCCGGGCAACGGATGCCGACGGAGATGGCGTATTCGAACCGTCGCCCTGCTACGCTTGGAACAACACGCTTAACGGGGCCAGGCTCAACATGGTGCTGCGTCCTTGGGGGGATCCAGAGAAAAACGCGAAACAGGCGGCGCACGTCACGGAAGGGCGGGATTTCTTCAACGAGGCGCCCAAGCCCGAGTACTACAGGCCGTACACCTATCCGCACCCGCTTCAAGGCGGTCAGGAGGCCAGGTCGGGATTTTGACGAACACGTTTTTCGGCGGCCGCGTGGCCGGCGGGGTCGGGCAAGGGCGACGAATGGAAAGCGGCGGTGGAGCCATGCCGGAACTTGCTCCAGAAGCCGAGGCTGCGTTGACAGGCGCTACCTCCACCTCTTTGATCGGGCACAGGAGCGGCTCATGAGCACCGAGCCATCTGCCGTGGCTTGTTTGCCGGCCAGGATCGTGGAGCAACCCCCCGTCCGTTGAAGGGGCATGCCGGCTACGGCAACCATCAGCACCAAAGCCGGGGTTCGTTTCATCAAATCTCCCATCCTTTCCGGAAACAACCGCGGATGAGCGTTTGGGCTTCGGGAGCATTGGTCGCCTTCATCTCGGGGCCGTTCCAATAAATGGTTGCGCCCGTCCTCAACGCAACCACCCCCAACGGCACGATCTCCGTCAGCCGGGCGGCGTAATCGAAGTTCGAACTGGCCGGCGGGCCGCCCTTGCACGCCTCAATCCAGTCCCGATGATGGCCGCGCTGAAGTCGCGGAGGCGAAAGTAGGTAGCCTTTCCGCCGGGGTCGGGAAACTCGGTTAGGATCAACTCATAGCCGGCCTTGGCGGCCAGGCCAAATCCCGGTTTCCAGGCCGAGACTTTGCACGCCAAACCGCCTGTGCGCACCGCATCGCTGCGGATGGGAGTTCCCAGCGAATCAGGGTCGAGCGCCAGGTGGCCCAAATCCGTCCCGTCGAGTTTTGCGAGCGTGGCGTCCTGCGTCGGGTTGAGACAGAAGACCTGCGGTCCGCGCATCACGGCCGCGCGTCCCGCCTGCCGCTGCCGGCCCTTAACCAAACGCCAGGACATGGGCAACTCCAAGGTGACCTCGTCGCCGGGGTTCCACTTGCGAACAGCCTCAAAGAAGGTCCCAGCCTGCACCGGACCGATTGCAAAGCATAGACGTGGCCCTCAATGCCCTGCCGACGCCCGATAACGATAGGCAGGTCCCATTCCGGCGGGGCCCTGGTTTTCACCACAAAATCCCGATGGAGTGTTTGGTCCTTCGCCCAAACCGTGCGAAAAGTGGTCCCATGCATACAAAATGAAATCCGCGCCCTCCGCGCCGCCGACCTCTCCCCGCTCTATGAACCCCCTAATCCTAATCCTAATCGCTTGAGGCCCCAGCCGCGGCCGCCCATCAACCGCCGCTGCAGCCGTTCGTTTTCCAATCGGCCGAGCCAATAGCTCATCGGCACTGCCGGTTGGGCCGTGTACCAGTTTATTTCCGCCTCGGCCCGGGCTCGCGTGAAGCCAAGATGCTGCTGGAGATAGCGGACGCCCTGTTCATAAATGTAGCCCCCCGTTTGCAGCCGCAGGTCCACGAGGACGCGATGGCAGCGCCACAATGCGTGATCGAGTTGCTGCACCTCCAGCCAGGGCGAGTCGTCGATGCGCAAGTCCACCATCATCTGCTCGCACCACAACGTCCAGCCTTCGTAAAAAACGGCGTGCGCAAAAAGCCGGCGCCATTTCCGCGGATGCCGGTTGGCAGTCACGAATTGAAGGTGATGTCCGGGGTAACCCTCGTGCGCGCAGGTCAAAACGAGGCCAAAATGCTGCTGTTGCTCGGCTGGTTTCTCCGCCTTGGCGCTCTTGGTCACGCTCAGGTCGTTGACCCAGAAGATGCCGCGCTGGCGTTTTGCGAAAGCCGCCGGCTGGTTGTAAGCCGCCGTCGGAATAAGCGTTCGCTGAAACTCGGGCACCGGTTTGACCTGCAATTCATCTCCGCCGGGAAAAGTCACCGCCTGTGCCTGGCGAAAACCCTCTGCGATGCGCCGTGTCTGGTCCTTGTAAATCTCGAAGCCTACGGCACTGCGGGCCGCGCCGCGCAGGCCTGGCTCGGCAGGGTGAGCGTGGCCGGGGCGAGGCCATCGGCCCGGGCGGTGAGCTTCAACTCGCCTGCTTCCTTGGCCGACTGCACGATGACCTGAGCCAGGCCGTTGAACACGCTGCGTTTCCAACTTGCAGCCACGGGCTTCTCCTGTATCACCAGGGCCACCCCTTTGTTGATGCCGCCCTCGCCTTCGTTGTTCTTCACCACCACGGCAATCGTGTTCTCGCCGGTCTCGAGGAACTTGCCAATCTCAAACGCGGGCGACGAGGACCAGTCATGCGACTCGCCGGCGAAGTGGCCATTGACATAGACCCAGCCCTCGTCATCGATCATGCCGAAGCTCAGGACGACGTTCGTGGCCGACAGGTCCGCCGGTCCCGCAGTGTAATGCGTGCGAAACACGGCGCACTGGCCGGGCGTCAGCGGGCCGGTGTCAGCCCGGACATCTACCCTGCGCCAGTCCCGGGCGTTGAAGTCCCTCGTTACCTCCGGCCGGTCTTTGGTGTCCGGCACTTCCTTGACCCGCCAGCCGTCAACGGGCACAGAACGGGCCCCAGATTTGTCGATGAACACATCGGCCTCATGGCAACTTGGGTCGCCGTTGCCGACCCCGAGAATCCGCCCGGGACCGCTCAGCTCGAAGTCGACCAGGTTTCCGGCCACCGGCACGACCCGCCCGTGATCGTCGGTCACTTCTACTGTAATGATGCCGAGGTCCTCGCCATCGGCTTTGATGGCGGGCCGGTCAGGGATGAGCTTGATCGCGGCGGCCGGGCCGGTCGTTTCGACCTTGTCTTCGGCAACGACCTGGCCCGCGTTGCAGGCTTTGGCCGAGAGAGTGCCCGCGGCATACGTCACCTTCCACCTCAGATGGGAATTCCTGGGCATGGATTTTTTGCCGAGGCTCTGGCCGTTGAGAAACAGTTCGACCTCCTCGCAATTGCTGAAGCAGCGCACATCGATTTCCTGGCCCTCTTTGCCCGGCCACGTCCAATGCGGCAGCAGGTGCGCCATCGGCCGATTCCCCCACCAGGCCAGGTAATAATAAAAATTGTCTTTGGGGAACCCGCAGGTGTCCAGAATGCCGAAATGCGAGTTGATGCAAGGCCAGCCGTAGGGCGTAGGCTCGCCCCGATAATCAAAGCCGGTCCACGCAAACCCGCCCGAAAGCCAGGGCCTGGCGGCGAAGAATTTCCACCAGGTCTCGGTCGTGTGCGCCCACTCCGGGGCGTTGTCGTCGTAGGCGCTCACATAACCGCGCTGGCGGTCGTTGGCGTAGATGCCGCGCGTGCAAACGGTGCTCGCCTGCTCGCTCCCCACATTGGGCTGCATCGGGTGGGCCGCATGATAATCATCCATCTCTTTGCCGATGTGATAGTTCCAGCCGCGCACATCGATGATGCGGTTGAGGCCCGCGAAAGTATTGCCGACGTTTGCCGCCATGGTTACCTGCCGGGTCGAGTCGAGCCGGTGAATGAGCCTCTGCATCGTCTCGGCCACACGTCCGCCCGCCGGGGTCGTCTGCTCCTCTTCCTCGTTGGCGATGGACCACACCGCCACGCTGGGGTGGTTGCGGTCCCGCAGGACCAACCGCTCCAGCCGGTCCAGGTTCATCGCATCGCTGCCCAGCAAGCGGTTCTCGTCCATGACCAGCATTCCCAGCCGGTCACAGGCCTCCAGCAACTCCGGCGTGGGCGGATTATGCGACGTGCGCAGGGCGTTGTCTCCCATCTCCTTGAGCCGCGCGATGCGGAAATACTGGAGCCGGTCCGGCAGGGCCGAGCCCACGCCCGCGTGGTCCTGGTGATTGCACGTGCCCTTGAGCACGTAGGGCTTGCCGTTGAGCAGAAAACCATTGTCCGCGTCGAACTTCACCGTGCGAACCCCAAACTCCGTTTCTGTCCGGTCCACCACCGCGCCCCCTGATTCGACGGCGGTGAGCAGTTTGTAGAGCGTTGGCGACTCGGGCGACCACAGGACGGGGGAGTCCAGTTGCATGGATTGGCTGACCCTCCCTTGGGACATGGCCTCCAGCCTGGCGGACCTGCTCCCCTCCGCCACGACCTTGCCCGTTCCATCCAGCGCCTGCCATCGCACCACGCATTCCGCCGGGGCATCCTGCGAGTTGTTCAATGCCGTCTCGACATGAATTTCCGCCGGGCCTTCCGGCGCAACGCCCTTGAACTTGGCATAGACGAGAATGCCATCCGGCGCGACCGCCAGCGGCCCCGTCTTGGTCAGCCAGACATGGCGGTAGATGCCGGCCCCTTCGTAAAACCACCCCTCGAATTGTGTGGCATCCACCCGCACCGCCACCGTATTCCTGCCCCCGCAATTGGCCACGTCCGTAATATCGTAGCGGAAGCTGCTGTAGCCGCTCTCGTTGTGTCCCACAAAAAAGCCGTTCACATACACGCGGCTGTCCCGATAGGCCCCGTCGAACTCCAGCCACAGCCGTTTTCCTGCGTCTTGCCGCGGCAACGCAAACGTCCGCCTATACCAGCCCACGCTGTTCGTGGCAAAACCGGGCCCCACCGGCTTGAAACCGTGGGACACGTCGGAGTTCCGGTCGAATGGCAGCTCGATTGCCCAATCATGCGGCAGGTCAACTCTGCGCCAGCCCCCGTCGTTGAAATCCCGCCGGGCCGGCCCAACACTCGAACCCGCCTTCGCCAGGTCTTCGCCCGTGCCCCATTCGTTGCCCAAATGGAATTTCCAACCCCAATCCAGCAACAGCCGTTCCCGCGGCATCGCACCCTCCGCCGCCACGCCCGGCGCGGCCCGGAACCCTAGGCAAAGTCCGGCGATGACAAGGAAAAGCGGGAACCGCAACCGCGCGCTGAGGGCGTTGGGCCAAGCAAACCGTGACATATTCGAGCGCCCGCGCGAACTCGGCAATAGAGGCTTCAAAGTCTTCATAGTTGATGTGCAACTCTTACCAGGCTCGCGGCGCTCTGTCATGCCAAAAGTCCCGCATTGGTTGGACCGTGGACCGTGTCCACGCTTGGCAAACAGCCGGCCAACCGTTAGATTTGTCATTGAACTGAAGTCGAAATGCAGGCGCAACTGGTGAGCTCCCTGGTGGCCGCAGAGCAACAGCATGAATGCGATTATTCATAAGTCTCGCGCAACCGGCCCCAACGGGGTCGTGGTGGGTTTGCAGACCGTCATCTTCTGGTTGGTCTGTGTTCTCGCGGCGCCCCTCTGGGGCGGGGGCAGCGGCTTGAACGTGGTTGTGATTGTAAACCAGAGCAGCCGCAACTCGGTGCAGTTGGGCAATTATTATTGCGAGCGCCGGCAGGTCCCCCCGCAAAATGTCCTGCGCATCAACTGGCCCGGCCCCAACACGGAATGGGCCCTCTCCGATTTCACGAGCGTCCTTTTCAACCCGCTCTTGGCCATGCTCGCCGGCCGGCAGTTGACCAACCAGATCGATTACGTCGTGCTCTCGATGGATATTCCCTACCAGGTGTCCTCGCCGGGTTCCTCCGCCCTGAACAGCACGACCTCGTCGCTTTTCTACGGGTTCAAACCCGATCCGAACCGCCCTTGCTCGCTCGCCTCCGGCTCGGCCAACCTCTACGCCGGGAGCGAGAGCGTCTTCCGCGCCACCCCGCCCATCAACGCCGCCAGCAATTCCTTCCTGGCGACCATGATCACCTCGAGCAACTTAGCCCTGGCCATGCAAATCGTCGATCAGGGCGCCGGCAGCGACAGCACTTTCCCCACCCAAACGGTCTATCTGCAGAAGAGCACCGACTTCGCGCGCAACGTGCGCTACGTCGCCTTCGACAACGCCATCTTTGAGACGCGCTTGCGCGGCAATTACTCGATGGTGCGGACCAATGATTCCTCGATTGGGGGATACGGCTACATTCTCGGCGCCCAAACCGGCAGTGCAGGCTACGCCGTGGCGGGTGTCTCCTTCGCCCCGGGCGGCATCGCAGACAACCTCACATCCTTTGGAGGCATAATTCTCCAGTATAGCGGCCAGCTTGACATCCTTTCCCTCCTGGCCGCCGGGGCCGCCGGCAGCTACGGCACCGTGGCCGAACCGTGCAACTATCTCGAAAAATTCCCATCCCCGCTCGATTACTTTTACCAGGCCCGCGGCTTCAGCCTGGCCGAGTGCTACTACCAAAGCCTGACCAACCCCTACCAGGGCCTCATCATCGGCGAACCCCTCGCCGCCCCCTTCGCCCTGCCGGCGGCTGGCGCCTGGAACAACCTGCCCCAAGATGCCCTCCTCACCGGGACCACCAACCTCACCCTCGAGTTCGACGCCAGCAATGCCGGCGGACTTCCTTTGCAGCAAGTGGACCTGTTCGTCGACGGCCTCTTCGTGGAGACGCTCACCAACCTCCCGCCATCCCCGAACAACATCCTTACCGTCACGCTCAACGGACACTCCTTCAACTATACCGTGCCCGCCAATGCCACCATCAACAGCCTCGCCGCCGGCCTGGCCCGCGTCCTGAACAACGCCCAGAATACTACCAGGGTTGCCGCATATCCTGTTGCCGATCGCATCGAACTGCGCTCGACCTACCTTTCCCGCACAGCCTCACAACTCGGATTGGCCGCCAGCGCCACCGATAGCGCCGGCGACGCCCTCACCACCTTCCTCACACCCGACAGCGCCGGGTTCCTCGATTCCGTTGCCCACGGAATCCAGTACTTTTCCGTCACCAACAATCTGAATCCCGGGGATTACCTCCAGCTTGATGTCACCAAGACCAACGGCGCCCTGGTCTCCGTGGCCGTCACCAACAATTCGGCCGGCGGCGCCCTAATCTCCAGCCTGCTCCGGAGTCTCGTGGGCCTCATTAATGCCACCCCCGGCCTCCAAGGCAGCGATGGAGTAGTGGCGGAAGGTTTTTACCCTGGCGATGTCAACGGCAATCTGCCCCAGTTCAACCTGCTCGCCCGTTCCCCCGGCTGGAATGCCGCACAGCTCCAAGCCAGGCTCTCCGGCTCTTCCACCCTCGCCTTCAGCCCTTCCGGCACCCAGAAGCTCGACCCCAATCTCCCCGACCTCCAACCCCGCGCCCACCTTTACCTCACGGCGGGCGCCACGAGCCTGCCCCTCGCGTTCACCCTCGATACCACCACGCTGGCCGACGGTTTCCACGAATTGACTGCGGTGGCTTATGAAGGAAGCAATGTCCGCACACAAACTCGAGTTGCCCAAACTGTGTGCGTTTCCAACACCCCGCTCTCAGCCGTCCTTACCCTGCTCTCGTTCGACGCCACCAACGTCGCCGTCGAGGCCGTGCTCCCGTTTTCGGTCGTGGCAAACTCCACCAACGTGGCAACCATCCAACTCTTCAGCACCGGAGGCTCTCTCGGCGCCGTTGCCGGCCAATCCAGCGCCACTTTCTCCGTCTCCGGCACGAACCTCGACGTGGGACTCCACCCCTTTTATGCCCTGGTCAGCGCCTCCAATGGCGGCCAATACCGCACCCAGACAAAGTGGATTCGCCTCTTAGGCCCCGACGCCCCCTTCACCATCTCGCTCACCACACCGCCTCCACGGCTGGCCTGGCCCGCCACCGCCGGCCGAAGCTATGATATCCTGAGCGCGCCCGATCCCGCCAGCCCCTTCCACCTCGATGCCACCGCGGCCCCCATCAGCCCTTTCGGCCTGTGGACCGACACCACTGGAATCGGAACACAGCAATTCTATCGCGTTCGCACCTCACAATGAGTATGATGGCGTCCGTGCAAAAGAGTTTCTCGCCAAAGACGGCCCTGGGCAGACCCGCCGCAATCGGCAAACCGGCCCCGGCAATGCTCGCACTATTGTTCCTGTTGAGTTGTCTGGCCGGCCGCGGCGCCGAAACACTGAACTGGGACACGGCCCAGAACCGCGTCAGTGCGGACATCAAGTCCGAAAAACTCCGCCCGTTGCTCGAACAGATAGCGGCCGCAAGCGGCTGGCGCGTTTTCGTCGAGCCTGGCCTTCAGTGCTCCGTCTCCGCCAAGTTCCAGCGTCTGCCCCCCGGCGAGGCCCTCCATTTGCTCCTGGGCGACATCAGCTTCGCCCTGGTGCCCGAAACCAACCGCAGCCCGCGGCTCCTGGTCTTCCGGACTACCGCACAGCGGGCCACCGAACTCATCCCTGCACCGGTCAAGGCAAAGATCATCCCCAACCAACTCATCGTCAGGCTCAAACCGGGAGCAAAAGTCGATGACATCGCCCGGTTGCTCGGCGCCAAGGTCACAGGCAAACTCGACGGCCTCAACGCCTACCGCCTCCAGTTTGACGACCCAGCGGCGACTGCCGCAGCCCTCCAGCAACTCGCCGCCAACCCCCAGGTCGCCTCCGTCGAAAACAATTACTCGGTTGATGCCCCTCCCTTGCCCGGCCAGGTTGCTCCGACTCCTCTGCCGGCCCCGCCCCACATCGAGCTCACACCGCCTCCCGCCAATGGCCGCATCGTCATCGGCCTGGTGGACACCGCAATCCAACTACCCCTGGGCAACGGCCTCGATGCCTTCATCCTCAAACCACTCTCTGTCGCAGGCACGCCCGACCTCGATCCGAATACCCCCTCCCACGCCACCACCATGGCCAATACGATGTTGACCAGCATCCAGGATGTGACCAAAGGCAGCTCCTCAGTCCAAATCCTGCCCGTGGACGTTTTCGGCCCGAATCCCTCCAGCTCCTCCTTCGACATTGCCCAAGGCATTGCCCAAGCCGTCAACGGCGGCGCCAACATCATCAACCTCAGCCTCGGCTCCGAGGGCAACAGCAGCATCCTCCAAAGCGTCATTCAGGACGCTCAGACCAGGAATATCGTGTTCATTGGCGCTGCCGGCAATTCCGGCACCACCACCCCATTCTATCCCGCCGCCTATCCCGGAGTCGCCTCCGTCACCGCCCTTGACAACGGCCAGATCCCCTCTTATGCCGACCGCGGAAGCTGGGTTTCCTTTGGCGCTCCGGGCACCAGCATCATCTACTACAACAACCAACCCTGGTCCGTCGTTGGCACCTCCACCTCCGCCGCCTACGTCAGCGGCGCCCTGGCCGGCTACCTCGACTCCACCCACAGCAGCCTGGACCAGGCCCAGTCCTTCATCCGCAGCAATTTCGGCATCTCCACCCCGCCCGCCAAGTGACGCGCTCCCACGCTCAACCCGCCCCACACTCCGCGCCCCACGCCTCAAGCACCGCCTCGATTTCCGCATCTAACTGCGGGTTGAGATTCTGCTCATCCGGATGCGCCCGGAGCCAGGCCACCGATTCGCCGACGCCCGCGCGGAAGGATTTGCGGCACGCAAACTCCGGGACGAACCGCTTGATTTTCGAGTTGTCGAACACGCCCGGGTGCGCCTTGTCGCCCTTGAGCGTGCCGGTCAGTCGCGGGACAACCTGGCAGATGAAATCGGCCGGCACCTTGACAATCTGCGGCGGGGGCGCTCCCAGGGCGTCTGCAATCTGGGCGTAAATCCGGTTCCAGTCGAGCACCTCGTCGCTCGTGATGTGGAAGGCCTCGCCCAGGGTGTCACTCCTGCCCAGCAGCCCGGCCAGGCCGAGGGCGAAATCCGCCGAGGCAGTCAGGGTCCAGGGCGTTTGGCCGTCGTCATGGACAAAGACCGGTTTTCCCTGCTCCAGACGGGCGGCGAAGGTGTAACTGGAGCTGGACACCGCGTTGGGCACCCAGCGCCTCGAATACGTGTGCGAGGGCCGCACAACGGTCACCGGGAACCGGCCCTGTTCCCAGCGTTGCCGCAGCCACTGTTCGCACGCCACCTTCTTGCGCCCATAGTCCCACCAGGCATTGCCCAGCGGCATCTCTTCGCTGAGCGGCAACTTCGCCGTCGGCCTGGCATAAACCGTGGCCGAACTGATAAAGACGTACTGCCGCACGGGCCCGTTGAACAACTGGAAATCCAGTTCCACATCCGAAAGTTCATAGCCGAGGAAATTCACCACAACCTCCAACTCAACCCCATCGAGAGCCGCCCGCATCGCCGCCGGGTCTTTGCGGTCCGCCTGCAAGACCCGCAACCCGGGCGGCGCCGGACTGCGGCCTCGGTTCAGGACGGTGACCTCATGGCCGCGCTGGTGCAACAACGCCGCGCACTCCGCCGAAATATTGCCTGTTCCGCCAAGAAAGAGGATTTTCATGAGTGTCGAGTGTCGAGGGCCAAGGGCGGAATGTCGAGCGTCGAGACCCGAGGGCCGAGGGGCGGCGCTTGGTTCCCTCGACCCTCGACCCTCGACACTCGGCCCCTTGATGGCACGGGGGCTAAGGCAACTCCAACAACCGGTAAAACCGCATAGCGCCCAGGCCGCCGGTTTGCGATCCGTCATCCAGGAAAGAGAACACCCCCGCAGGCGAAGCAATCAGCTCCGGGAAAGGGCTCCAACTGGCCGGGCCCAGGAACGGGCTCCACTGCACCTGGAATTGGCTGCCCACAGGCGCCTGCCACTGCAACTGTATGCCGGCCGGGACGATCGAGACCCCCGTAATGTTCACGGGCGGCAGGTTGGTGCCGGGGAGAATTCCCTGCTGAATCAGGAACCCCTGGAACGGCGACGGCATCGGGACGCAAAAGGAGGTTTGAGGTCCCGTGGCCACCAGCGTGCGGGAAACATTGGCCCAATTTGTTCCGGTCGAATCGGTCGCGCCCTGCACGTAATAACAGAGTCCCGGCGTCGAGGCCCACGTGAAGCAGAGGCTATTAGTGGAAACCTCGTAGTCCGTGACCATGACGTTATTGCCGAGCACAGTAAACTCCGTAGCCAGGATGGTGTAGGACACGGCGTTGGTGGCCGCATTGAAAACCCCGAGATACCACCGGCCCGGCGCGAGCGGAGCGGGACCAGAACCTGCAAAGACGAGAATCTGCTGTTCGTTGCTCGAGAGATCCGCGCCGGCGTAATTGAAATTGGTCTCGCTGGGGAAAGGCAAACCGTACCCCGAGTAAAAATCGACGTTGCCGCTCAGGTTGACCAGCAAGAACGAGACAACCGTTGCCTGCCCGGAGACATCGTAAGCAAAGTAACTCGGCGGGGCATGAGCCGCCACCGTGCCGGTCACAGGAACGCCATTGGCCAGGACGGGGACATCGAAATCTGTTTCAAAGGCGAAGCTCACGGGCACAGCATTGGTGTTTTGGACGCCGAAATAGCAGCGCGCCCCCGGGACCAAGGAAGGTTGGCTGGGGGACGGCCCGAGGACTACGCTGCCGCCTGTGGAACCTGCCAGCAAAGTGAAATCGCCGGGTGCGTTGGTTCCAGAGGGTGCCTCGGATTGGTTGAACAACAGGTTCACCGGAGCGGTGGCCCACAACAGGGAATTGGAGGCGAAACTCGCCCAACCCGGAACGTCCAGGCTGAAATACTGGATTCTGCCCGGCGCAACGCTGTTGGTTTGGGCCTGGTGATGTGCCAATGGAATGGGCGTCGGCGCCGTGTCGCCGAGAACAAAAGTGAGCTCCCACCCCAGGAGCGCCGGCGGAGAGTTCGTCCCGATGGGCGGCCCGGCGCGCGTGTCCTCAATCTCGAGCCGCCATTGCCCCAACGCCGGTTCACCGGCCACCTTGGCCAGAGATTCCTCCGGCAGAAAAAAGATGCCGTTGGATGCCACTCCACTGACGGTCACGGGCTGGACATTGGTGAAGGGGACCGGGGCGAACTTGATCGGTGTGGTGGTCAGATTGGTGTCCTCGGTAAAGGTCCCGTATATGAACCCGGGCGCCGTCGTGGTGGCGATGTAATCCCAGACATCGCTGGGATCGGGATTGCCGTTTTCATTCATGATGATAGTGACCGTGGTGCTCGTTCCCGGACCGTAGTTGATGTTCGTCAGGACGTAATTCGCGCCGACCGTGCCCACAAAGCCGGAGTCGAAGATAGGCTTCCCATCGTAATAAATGTACATCTCGTCCGGCTGGGTATAAAAGCGATAAGCGATGAGTATGGTGCCCGAGCTCAGCCCGGTGTCCAGGACATTGGTCGAAGGGGCCGCGCCGCCCGAGGAATAGACCGGAGTGGTATTGGTCAGGATGGTGCTAAGCCCCATTCCATCGGTGCTGGCTCCCCCCCGGTTCTCGTCCAGGAGCACCCGCGTGCCGCTCGGGCTGACCAGGTGCAACACCAGGTCCGAAATGCGCGGATGCACGATGCGCACGCCCACATCGACCGAACCCACGGGCGCGTTACGGTCCACGTAAAGACTTGTGGAAGTGAGCGCGTCATCCGCTATGGGAACCGCGTTGGTGGACTTGTAAGTGACCGCGGGAACGGGACTGGGATCGGCCCCAAGCAGGACCACGTTGCTCACAGTGACCATGTCGGGGCCTGCGTTGCACAGCCGGAGAACGTAATCGCCCGCGTTCAAGGGCGGCATGACGAACTTGTTCACCGTCAGCGAACCGCCCGCGTTGGTAGTCACCCCCATCGAGAAACTGTCGACCGCCCCAGCCGCCCCGAGTTCCATCGAAACCGGCCCTGTTCCCGACAAGAGAGAAACCTCTGCCGTCAGGTTCGTGACTCCCACGGGCACATAGACGTGGTCGTCGCGGCACGCGCCGGGCAGTATGGAAGCGACCAAGCCGTTGGTCAGGTCCGGTTGGGCCTCCACAAACAGCCAAAGCCTGTCTTCGGTTCCGGTGCGACCCGGCACGGTATCGGTCTGAGTAAGCAGCCACTGCCCGCCTCCGTCCTGGCCGGCAAAGGCCCGCAGCGTGCCCGGCCCATCCGGCGGTTGTCCGCCCGGGACATCACCCTGGCCGCTGTCGTCATAGATGAACGTCATGCCGACGACTGCCTGGTTGGTCGAGTGCTTGTTCAAAACCACGCTCGTCCCCAGGTGAGTCAATGTGCCTGTCAGGTCGCTCATCATTTCATGAGTCAGGGTGTTGGTGACAATCACCCGATGAACCGGGATTGGCCCGGGCGCCACCGCCAGGACATAGCCGCTGCCGGGTCGATCCGGTGTTCCATCCGGTATGGGCGACGGTGCCGGAAGGCCCCGCAAAATCACGTTGCCGCTGCTGTCGGTCTCGCTGAAAGGCAGCGCGCTCATCATCGCTATCAAACCATACTGGGCTGCCTCCTGGGACTCCGATTTGACTCCGATGTAATAAACGCACGGAAAGGCGTTGGTATAGATAATCGCCTCAGCTCCGCCCCGCCCCAACGACTTGTCCGCCTGGGCGACGGCCTGCGGCTCAAGATTGATCAGGCCGGGGTCCTGCGAGACATATAGATCAATGTCCGCCTCCGACCGGACGTCTTGGGAAGGGTTGCTCCCGTCGTCGCTGTCGATGTCCAGGACCGCGAGCGTCGGCGACAGGAATGTCGCAAAGGCGGCGTTAGTGTAATCGGTGTCGTTGGTCAAAACATAAAAATGCCATTGATTGACCGAGCCGAGCGTGATGACGCCGTTGCCGTTGGCCAACGGCGCCGTATTGGTGCTCGCCAGCGGGGCGTTGGCGCCGGCGCGCTGGCCCAGCAGGATAGCGCCCGCATCCGTCGGACTGGCCGTAAACTGGTTGGTCACGACTGTCACGAGTGGAACATCGGCCGAAGCCGGCGTCGTGGCGGCCAGCGTGAGGGCTTCGGTGATTTCGCCGTCGCCGCTGGAGATCACCAGGGCATAGTCTTGCGCCACGTTCTGCGCCTGCGCGCTCACCGCATTCACGTTCACCCGCTGCCCCGTTACCGTGATGGAATAACTTGCGCCTGGCGCCGCGGGGAGAAAGACGTTCTCCACATTGTTCACTCGGTCCTGGTTGGGCGGCGTGTTGGGGTTCCAGGACCGGTTCGTGATCGAGCCTGCCAGGATGTCGTTGCCGAAATAGACCTCGCGGGTCTCGAGGTTGGTGACGACAAGGTCCAAATCGTTGACCAACTTGAGGCCCGCCACCGGGTTGGCCGGCGGGTCGGTCCAGACCAATGTGACGCGCAAGGGCAAAGACCGCGCCCCCGGTGTCACGGTCACCACGCGCGTGCAACTTTGCCCCGTCGCCAAGGCCTGCGCCGGGTCCTGGTCAAACAGCCACATCGAGGATGCAGCCGGAGCGGAATTGAGGTTGGTCAAAATGCCCGGCAGGCTCGTCGGCAAGTTGAGCCGTCCCCACCCCTGTGAATTAAGGGTGTTGGTGACGCAAAAATCCCAAGGGCCTCCCAGCGGGCGAGCGCCGTTGATGAGCATGGCCTTGAGGAGGGCCGGGCTATTGGCGCGTTTGAGGTCCTGCTGAAAAAGCTCCTCCATCAGCGCCAGCACGCCGGCCACCTCTGCGGCCGCCAGACTTGTCCCGGATTCATACCGATAGTAGCCCGGCAAGCCCAGCGTCTCGTTTAGATTGCTCAGCACCACGAGCGCATTGCCAAAATTAGAGGTGACAAGCGCCGGGTTGGTCGGACTGTAATAAGCTCCCTGGTCCCACTCTCCGGAACGAGTGGACACCACAAAGACCCCCGGCGCCACCAAGTCCGGTTTGAATCGCCCAAAATCAGCTTCCACTCCGATGCCCACATTGCCGCGGCTGGAAAACCCCGCAATCCGGTTGCTGGCGGCTGTCAAGCTCAGCCAGAGCTGGTTGGTCTGCCAAGTCACGGCGCCGCCGCTCGCGTTTGTCGTGCCGGCCCACGCGCCGTTGGTCAGGTTGCGGCACTGCTCCAGAGCGCCCACGGTGATCACGTTCTTGGCCGTCGCCGGCGATCTAATGCTGTCCGCGCTGCCGCCTGTCCCATCGTCGTTGCCGCCGCCGGCATTGCCCGCTGAAAACACGAACACGAGCGGTTGCGGGCCAGGCACGTCGGGCAGGGCGTCGCGCACCGCCGCATCGTAGCTGGCCGCCGCCAGGTCGTACGCATTGTTGGCGTAAGTCCAACTGTTGTTGGATATAAACGCATTGGTCCGCGCCGCCCTCTGCTGCAGGTAATAATCCGAGCCGCCCGTCATCGAAAAGAGCTTCGCCCCGGGCGCCTTGCCC
>Ga0181524_10002308_pt1 | contig 19926 bp, 13 predicted proteins | sample PEATcosm2014_Bin_34_FD_119761 | JGI IMG/M metagenome (GOLD analysis project Ga0181524, IMG submission 119761) | Peatland microbial communities from MTU Mesocosm Facility, Houghton, MI, USA - PEATcosm2014_Bin05_60_metaG | ecosystem: Environmental > Terrestrial > Soil > Wetlands > Peat | place...
CAGATGACCTTCGCGGTCATCACCTGCGCGCTGGTCGGCGGCGCCGTCGCCGACCGGATGAAGTTTTCAGCCTTTCTTCTCTTCTGCGCGCTGTGGCTGTTCATCGTCTATGTCCCGACCGCCCACTGGGTGTGGGGCGGCGGCTTCCTGGCGCGCCTCGGGCTGATCGACTTCGCCGGCGGCACGGTGGTCCACATCAACGCCGGCGTCGCCGGCCTCGTCGCGGCGCTGATGCTCGGCGCCCGGCAGGGCTACGGGCGCGAGAACCTGGCGCCGTTCAATCTGTCGCTCGCCGTGATCGGCGCCGGCCTCCTGTGGGTCGGCTGGTTCGGCTTCAACGGCGGTTCGGCGCTGGGCGCGGGATCGCGCGCCGCCTTCGCCATCGTCGCCACGCACCTGTCGGCTTGCGCCGGCGCGCTCACCTGGAGCGCGCTGGAATGGGCCTCGCGCGGCAAGCCCTCGGTGCTCGGGCTGATTTCCGGCGCGGTCGCCGGCCTCGGCACGATCACCCCCGCCTCCGGCTACGTCCTGCCCTGGCAAGGCGTCGTCATCGGCGCGCTCGCCGGCGGCGTCTGCTACTGGGCGAGCACGGCGCTGAAACACCGGCTCGGCTACGACGATTCGCTCGACGTGTTCGGCGTGCACGGCGTCGGCGGCGCCCTCGGCACCCTGCTCGCCGGCGTCTTCGCCGCGGCCTCGGTGAGCGCGGCGGGCGGCGAAGCCGGCGTATCGGGGCTGCTGGAAGGCAACCCGTCGCAGCTCCTCGCCCAGGCGATCGGCGTCGGCGTGACGGTTCTGTGGTGCGCGATCGGCACCTGGATCACGCTGAAGCTCGTCGACGCCCTCGTCGGCCTGCGCGTCGGCGCCGAGCAGGAACGCGAGGGGCTCGACGTCGCGCTGCACGGGGAGGCGATGGGGATTTAGGGGGGCGCGGCTCGCGACATTCGGCGTGGCGCGCAACCTCCGCACCCTTGTTCCTGAGAGCGCCGGTCCCGACCGCGCTCATCACGCTGTGGCGAACCGTCGCTCGCGCGGAATCGGAACGCGACATGGGTCACCCGGAGCCGGCGATTAGGGACAGTGCTATTCGTCCCCCTCAAGCTGCTCGACAGAGTCATCCAGCGGAAGTTCAAGCTGTTCCGCGCCTTTATTAACCCGTACTTCAATGCGGTCACTTCGCAATGTGATAATTAATGTAACATTTGGATCATCGTATCGTAACGACCTCGGCTGATCCAATTCCATGAACCCGAAGAACGTAAACGGTATCTCATATACACTCCCAGACAGTTTCCTCGCCAACATTTGCGTCAATATTACGTCACCATCGATCCGTCCAAATTTTTCTTTTCCAGTTATTGCTGTCTCCAGCAGGACCAGACCCTCATCGAATCCACCAGCAGACTTCTTTTTCTTATCAGCCGCAGCGAGCATCTTTGTAAAGGTTATGCCTTGCGCTTCACCTAACGAGCGCACTACTTCCAATAAATCGGCCAGCTCTACAGTCTTTTCCTCGGGACCAACGGCATTGCGGACTTCAAGAGCCTCTTCCAGAAGCTTGCTTGTCAAAAAGCCCTTCTTGAGCTGATCTGGAACTCGTCGTGTTATGCCTCTTTCCTTTCTCTGTGCAATTCGCGCAGGAATGTTGTCGCGAACAAGCTTTCCAAATGTAACGCTTCTGCGACTACGGGAGAACTCCTTCTCTCCGCGCGTTATAATTGCACAGCCTTGACGCCTGAGGGCGAAATACGCGTGCGCGAGAGTTGAACCAGACAATATCACTGGAACACCAAGTTCTTTTGCGGTAGTGCCGACGCCGCCAATGAAATTCATATCACGCATCAACTCTAACTCGGCCGGGGCTAATTCAAGAGCGAGTCTTCCCCGCAATCCAGAATATCCGTTTGCTTTCGCAAGATCTCCCACAGTTTCCACTCTTAGGACTTGGTAGCGAGCTCGGTCCGGATTTCTTTCGGAATCATGGGCCTCGGTCCAGTACCAGGGTATATTGAACGACTGACCATCCTGATCGACGCACCCCACAAACCACATCACGTGGCACGGCTTCCCAAGGCGATCAGCAATTGCGGCGGTCCTGGTCGCAATGTCGATTGCCTCTCGGCGGCCAATGCTGAGGTTTCGAGCGAGATCATTCCTCGTCCTGACGTATTCCCATTTTCCGCCCGGATGAGCGATCAACATATGCGGTTTGTACTCTGCATATTCAGTCGCAATTTGTGTTGGCAGGTGCACTTCCCAAATGTCGTACGGACAATATTGAAGCGCGTCTGGAAGGCCCCAAAGACCATGGATTTCCACCACCGGATTTCCGGGCTCAGCGCGCGCCCAAGCCGAAGCTCGGGCCGAAATAAAACGGTGAACAACAAAGGCGTAGTCGCGCCACGCCTCTTCGCGAGCGGCAAACTGATCTCGAGACCGGAGACACCACGCGGCGGCCTCTGCTGGAGTCATTCCTTCACTTCGCGGCAAATTGACAGGATTCTCTACCCCGGCGCGACCGCTGGTTCGCACGACAATATTATCAGGACCGATTAGTTGCTCGAAATCCGACTCGAGGTGCCCCAATGCGGAAGGTTCGTCCGAGGGAGGCAATTTCGCTAACGGCACGTAGAATAGCATGGGCCTGCGGCTATCCGCCGAGTCCCAAAGGTCGGTGAGAACCTTCAACTTATCCCATTCCGAAATCGCTGTTCCCTCGGCAGGTAGCAAGTAACTGCCTATGGCGCTGGTCGGTTGATGAGCCGGCTCTATACGAATTTGGAATGGGTTGATCCCCGAAACGTCTTCATCTTCCTTGTCGATTTGGACAATGTAAATTCGGTTACCATCCCTGATCCATTCGCAATTAACGCGTTGTGAGCGGCCTCGAAGTAACTCATTATTCAGCCACGCTGCGACCGAACCGAACAGACGCTCCGGTGTGCCTCCCCGCCCAAGCAGTAGCGCAGCACCAGTGTTCGCAGCCTGGTCGCGTTGGGCATTAAAGCGAACTCGCGAGATCGCTCCTGAAATGGTTGTACTGAGTTCCCAATGGTCTCTGGTCTTCGAGACACGCAGCAGATTTCCAAATTCTCCCCGCGAACTAGGTTGCACGAATGCTTGGATTACTATGCCCGTCTTCTTGCCAGGCAATGAGCGAAGAACTTGTGTTACTGCCGACACTATTCCAGTATCAAAATCGGTTTCCGCCTCGCCGACGATCACGCTTTCATATGTGCCGCGGTCCCAGATCGTTTCATCGAGGACACTGGATCGCACGATCCACTTCGAATTTGCTCCTGCCAGTTGCCGGAGCCGTGCCATGAACTCAGTGCCAAGCTCTTGCAGCGCGCGGCCAGCAACACTCTCGCGATCGAACAGCTTTGCAGAGATCAAGGCAAAAGGGGGCGTCCATCTTCTCGGAAGAACCGCCAGCGATGCCGCCTTTGGACCAAATTCCGCCCGCAGCGGCTCCGCTTCCGACCAGTCAAACGGAACACTATCTTCCGAGAAAATGAAATTTTGGTTCATTTCTTCTCAAGAGTTCCGAAGACTGCATTGGCGACGTTGGACAGCAAGCCACTTACGCCATCCGAGAAGTACCCGACCAGAAAAGCTAGGGCCGCGGTAAGCGCGGCTGACCGTGTTTGTCCGGCCGTTTGAGCCCCGACGAGTCCCCCTTCAGCCAAAGTAAGAACCACGCAGGCATATACTCCTCCGATCGCCGGAACGAAGAAACGCCAATAGCGTCGGTCCAGATGCCATTTTCTCTTGGCAACAGCGTGCACGAGCCATTTGATTGAGAACGTAGTACCGCCCACGCAACCTACAGCAAAAATGGCCAAGATCCGAATCTGTACATTCACCGAAATCGCGTTTGTGGATGAAAATTGAATTGTGTACTTAAGAGACTCGTCCACAACACTCAACAATAACCCGCCTACGATGAGCGATATGACCAACGTGCAGGCGAGAACCCATGCCTCATTAGTAATGCAGCGCCTCGCCTCAGGTGGATATCTGGTCTGCCATTCACCGGGTTCGCGATTGTCATCGAACCGCTTACCCGAATCTGGAAACTGATCTCCAGGGTGCGGTTCCTCCGACTCCGGAGAATCCGTCGCTCCACCAAGGCCGGTTTCGGACAGGTCATTCATCGGCGGTCAGCGGCCGGCAAGTTGCATAACAGTCGCCTCAATGTTTTCTAAGAAAGGATGAGTTTTGTAGTTCCACTCGCTTGGCCGTCCCGCTAGCTTCGCAACAACCCGTCGAAAAAACTGCGAACCAACTGTTTCGACGTTAGTCGCGAAGACCGCATTGCCCTGAGAGCCCGCAACGAGATACGAGGTTCGAGAGCCAATCGATGCGTACACGAAATTCGATCGCTCGGAACGCCAATCTAAGTTGGCCGCCGTTTCCGCGGCCTCGCCAAATTCCTGGAACGTGAACGGGGGGTCGACAATCAAGTGCAAATGGGCGTGGTCCGCACCACATCCAATCATCGTTCCTGGCGCGGCAGGACCGTGCTCAAACCATATCATGCGCGCAGGATCTATCCCGAGCCCCTTGACAATATGTTCAATCACCGCCGAGGGCGAAATATTGCTGGCAGCTTGCCAGCGGACAAAGTTCAAGACGGGGCGACGTGGGATGACAAGCAGCCAATTCGGAATGATCGAACCCAAGGTCGGCGCGACCACGCAACCTTCCGCCTCCCAAAGAATCTCGTTGTAAATTGGCCGCTCGCATGGCTTCTCGGAAAGAAGGGCGGCATACCGCCCACTGCTCCCATAATCGCCAGAATGGGTTTGCATGACCGTCTCCCGGGTTCAAAATTGCTCACTTGGGGCGAGCGGCACGCTGGCTCAGCCAAGCCCGCTCGCACGCTGGCTCGCCCCGTGCGTGAGCGCAACTTCGCCGCGAATATGACCTACTCCGTTTTTGCATTCTAGCTGAGTCTGCGGGCGAAGCCCATTCCTGTTGTTGGCGGACTTCTTCGCTTAAAGCGCGGCGGGTGTTGAGCGAGCATGGCGTCGGCGACGCGGTGGTGGCGACGAGCGAGCGACGACGAAAGGACTGAGCGATGAAAATTCAGCGCATGAACGATCTCGAGACCGAGATGCGCAAGGTCGCGCGCGGCGAGATCGCCGCCGCCACCGATGCGGCCTCGCCGAGCGTCGACTCGGCCGAGGCGCTGATCCGGCTTTTGACGCCCGACAATCGGCGCCTGTTGCGCACGATCCGCGACTCCAAGCCGCAATCCGTCGCCGAATTGGCGCGGCTCACCAAACGCGCGGAACCGAATCTATTGCGCACATTGAGCAAGCTCGAAGCGTTCGGGCTATTGGAAATGCGGACCATCGACCGGCGTCGCGTCCCGACGACGAAAATCGGCATGTTGCGCCTGGACATCGATCCTTACGCGATGAGCGACAAGATCGAGATCAGCCCGGCGTCGTGAATGGGCGGCGATTCACGACTATTCCGAGGGCTTCCAACCGCCGTCATGCCCGGCCTTGTGCCGGGCATCCACGCCGTGACGCCGCCGCTTCGCCAGACGATCAGCCTCACACTCTCAGCCAGTTCGTGAAGGATGGAGCCAACTTCACCGCGTGGATGGCCGGGACGAGCCCGGCCATGACGGCAAGGGTGGTCGCGGATGGAAACGCCTTACGCAATCGCCCCCGCCGCCCGCATCCGCCCGACTTCCAGACCATTCCAGTTGCGCAACGTCGGCGACAGGAACGTCTCGAAGCGGGCGCGTTCCGCGTCGCTCAGCGGCAGGAGCTTGGCGATCAGGGCGGCGATCATGATTTGCGCCGCGCGCGTCGCGCCGTCGTCGGCCTTGACGGCGAGGCCGAGGCCGAGATCGGGCAGAGCGGCGCAGAAGACGCCCTCGGCGCCCGTCTTGGTGAACGCGCGCGCGCCCAAGAGGGTCATCACGTCGGTGTCGAAGCGGCCTTCGCCCCCCACCATGATCGGATGCGCCGCGACGGCGGCGCGAATGCGCTCCGCTGCGCGCGCGCGCGTGGGCGTGAGCCCCTCTCCAGTCGCGAAGCGCGCGAAGCCCAGCGCCAGCGCGCGCAAGGGAACGGCGTAGGTGGGGATCGAGCAGCCGTCGAGGCCGCACACGTCCGCGCCGAGCGCTGCGCCGGTCATGTCCTCGATCGCCGCATGCGCAGCGCGCTGCACGGGGTGGCTCGCCGTCTCGTAACCCCTGACATCCCAGCCGTTGGCGCAGGCGAGGCAGACGAACCCGGCGTGCTTGCCGGAACAATTGTTGTGCAGGGCGCTCGGCGCCGCGCCCGAGCGCGCCAGCGCGCGCGCCGCCTTTTCCCCGATCGGCCAATGCGCGCCGCAGGCGAGCGCGCTCAAGTCGGCGCCGGCCTTGGCGAGCATCGCCTGCGCGCCCACCACGTGCGCCGGCTCGCCCGAATGCGAAGCGCAGGCGAGCGCGATTTCCTCTTCGCTCAGCCCGAGCTTGTCCGCCGCGCCGCTCTCGACGAGCGGCAGGCCCTGAAACGCCTTGACCGCCGAGCGCGGATAGACCGGGCGTTCGACGTCGCCGAACGAAAAGACCAGCGCGCCGGCGGGATCGACGACCGCGCCGGCGCCGCGATGGCGCGATTCGACCAGCGCGCCGCGCGTGACCTCGACGACGATCGGATTGGCCATGTCCCCTCCTGGCGCCTGGGCGGCCGCCGTTCGCGACGCCGCGTGCGACCGGCTATACAGGGCTCGGCGGCGCGACTCTAGCGCTTCGGACGGACCCCAATTGCGCGGCGTCAACGTCCTGGCGCCTCGCTTGCAGTAAGGGACCTCGGCGCGAGGTTGCGATTCGAGGGGAGCATGCGATGCGCGTGCGAGATGCGATGACGCGAGGCGTGGTCGGCGTGCGCGAGACGGCCAGCCTCTCCGAGGCGGTCGAGGCCATGCTGCGCGCCGGGATCAGCGCGCTGTTCGTCTTCGACGAGCGCAAGGCGCTCATCGGCGTCCTCAGCGAAGGCGACCTCATGCGACGCGGCGAACTGGGCACCGAAAGCCGCCGGCCGCGCTGGCTCGAATCGCTCTTGAGCGGCGGCCGGCTGGCGCATTCCTACGCCCTCGCGCATGGCCGCCGGGTCTCGGAGGTGATGACCAGGGACGTCGTCTCGATCGCCGAGGACGCCGATCTCTCCGAAGCCGTCGAGCTGATGATCCGGCGCCATGTCAAGCGCCTGCCGGTCGTGCGCGGCGGCAGTGTGGTCGGCGTCGTTTCCCGCTCCGACCTGTTGAAGAAACTCTATCTGGCCCTGCCGCACGACGCCGCGCCGAAATCGGACGCCGAAATCTGCGCCGCCATCCAGGCCGAAATCGACTCGCAGGGTTGGGCGCCGCGCGCCACCATCCGGGTCTCGGCCAAGAACGGCGAGGTCACGCTCGACGGCGCCGTCACCGACGAGCGCCTGCGCGAAGGCCTGCGGGTGATCGCCGAGAACACGCCGGGGGTGAAGGCGGTCCACGACCGCCTCGCCTGGATCGAGCCGAATTCCGGTTTCCTGATCCAGGCTCGGGACGACGCCGAGCCTTGAGAGGCGGCGGAGCGAGCGCCGGCTCGCGGGCTTCGGCGCGCGTCTTTGCGCGCTACTCGCCCCAGGTCAAGAACAGCCCGACGTCGCCCAGGACGCCGTCTACGTAGCTGACGATGCGGGCAGACAGCCCAAAACCTTTCGGCTTGAGCTCGGAGCGCCAGCGCGCGAGCAATTCGGCGGGTTCGCCCCGCAACGTCGTCTCCCAACCCGGCTCCGCGACGTCGATCATGCGTCCGCCATCGCTGCATAGATCGCAAGGGAATTGGTGCAGGAGAAACTCCTTTTCGCCGTGCTTGGCGGCTGCCTGCGCGAGATCGAGGAGTTTGCGCCACGCTTCGTCGCTCACGTGCTGTCGCCGGATCGCCTCGGCCTGGCGGCGCCGTTCCTCGCGCACCGCGTCTTTTTCCGCCGCGGCGCGTTCGATCGCCTCCTTCTCGTAGGCCCTCACCTGATCGCGAAACGCATCGGCGGAAAGCGCCAGCGCTACGTGCGGCGCGGCGACGGACGGCGGCGCGACCGGCTCCGCGGCGGTCGGCGGCGGCGCGAGGTCCGCGTGCGACAGGTCGGCGCCCCCGACGAGCGACTCGAGGAACCGCAGCAGCCCCTTGCCGGCGTCGCCCTTGGCGCGCGAAATCTCGCGCAGTTGCTCGATGACGGCGAGCAGGTCCGTCCGGCTGACGATGCCGACCAGTTCGCCGTCATGGACGACCGGAACTCGCTTGATCCGATGCGCCTGCAGGATGGCGGCGATCTCCGGCGCCGGCGTGTCGGGCTCGACGGATATCAGGGGCGCGCTCATGACCTCCCGGACGGGCCGGCTCGTGTCGGGGACGCTCGACGGCCGGCGCGACTCGGCCGTGTCGACCAGCATTTCGAGCCACCATTCGCGACGGTAGTCCTCCGGCCGCCGTCCGAGCAGATCGCCGTCGCTGACCATGCCGATCGGGGCGCCCGCGGCGTCGAGCACGGGAACCGCGCCGACGCCGTTGTCGAGCAGCAGCCGCGCCACCGCCTGGACGCTCGCGTCGGCGGAGGCCGTGATTACCTGTTTGGTCATCAAGTCGCTGGCGATCAATCGATTCACCTTTCGAACCCGGCGAAAATCCTCGTTTCGCGCGTCCCTTGATTTACGGCTTTGCGACGGCTCTGGCGAGGGCCGGAACCGATCGAGCGCGCCGATGTCGATTTAGGCCGCGCGCGGCGAAAATCCACGAAACGATCTCGCGAGCGGGCTGCGACTCTTCGCCTCGCCTCGATCGGTTCTCGATTCCCCGCGGCGCGGCGTTCGCCACTCGTACACTAGTCGCGGTTCGCCGTCTGGCGCCCCTCCCCCGCCGCGGCGAGCGCGCCGAGGCCCTCGCGGTAGGTCGGGTAGAGCCAGCGATAATCGAGTTCGCGCCGCAGCTTCTCGACCGCGACGCGACGGTTGTCGTCGTAGAAACTGCGCGTCATCGGCGAAAGCGGCGCGGTCTCGAAGGCCTCCTCGGGCGGCGGGGCGAGGCCGAGCAGCTTCGCGGCGAAGGCGACGACGTCTTGCGGCGGCGCGGGCTCCTCGTCGGCGACGTTCCAGATCTCGCCCGCCCGGGCGGCTTCGACGAGGCGCCGGACGACCTCGGCGATGTCGTCGACGTGGATGCGGTTGAAGACCTGGCCCGGCTTGACGATGCGCCGCGCCTCGCCTGCGCGCAGTTTGGCGAGCGCGTTCCGCTCGGGCCCGTAAATGCCGGCGAGCCTGAGGATGTCGACCGGGACGCCCCTCTGCGCCCCGAGCGCGCGCCATTGGCCCTCCGCGGCCAGCCGCCAGCGCGAGCGCGGCGAACTCGGCGAAGCCGGGCTCGTCTCGTCGACCCAGGCGCCGCCGTAATCGCCATAGACGCCGACGCTGGAGAGATAGACGACGCGCTCGAGGTCCGGCGCGGCGGCGATTTCGCGCCCGAAGCGCGCCAGCGCCGGGTCGCCGTCCTCGCCGGGCGGCGCGCAGACGAGCAGGATTTGCGCGCGCGCGAGAGCGGGAAGAAGCGCCTCGCCGAACGCGAACGCCGCAACGCCCTCGCGCCGCCAGGCGTCGGCGGCCTCGCGCCCGCGCGTCGCGCCGCTCGCCTCGAAGCCCGGCGCGCGGGCGATGACGCGACGCGCGCTGTAGCCGAGACCAAAGCAGAATAGCCTCACCCTTCGCCCTCCGCGGCGGCCGCGCGTTGCGCCGGCGCCGCCGGCAAGGCGCGCCCGCCGGACCCGCCGGGGCCAAGAAGTCAGGACCGTCGAAGGAATTCAAGTCCGATCGCCGCCTTCCCTCGCGTTCCCGCCGCGCCCGTATGGCTTAACCCCCTCGAAAGGTTCTGCAACGATAATTTGTCGAACAATCCGACGGACAATATCCAGGAAAGCGCGGGCAATCGTGAACACTTCGTCGTTCGACTTTTCCTCCGGCTCGCCGGTCGAGGCGACGATGCTCGGCACGGTTTTGAGCGTGCGCGGCTCGGAGGCGTGCGTCAGCCTGCCGGCGCCGGCGATCAACGAAGACTTGCGCGCGACCGTCGGATCGTTCCTCGCCATCGCGGCGGGCCGCCATCGCCTGATCGGCGTCGTCACCGAAGTCGCAAGCAACGAAGCGGGCGGCGACGACAAGCAAACCGGCGCCGTGGCGCGCGTCGACCTGACGGGCGAGATCAACCTCGACGCCGCCGGCGCCGAGAGATTTTCGCGCGGCGTTTCGGCCTATCCGGCGATCGGCGACGCCGCGCGGATCATCGGGCGCGACGAATTGCGGCTGGTCTACAAGACCTCGAGCGCGAGCGCGATCAACATCGGCGCCCTTCACAACGACGATTCGATCGCCGCCTGCGTCGACGTCGACAACCTCTTGAGCAAGCATTTCGCCATTCTCGGATCGACGGGGGTCGGAAAATCCAGCGGCGTGGCGGTGATCCTCGACGAAATCCTCGACGCCCGGCCGGACCTGCGCATTTTCCTGCTCGACGGCCACAACGAATACGGACGCAGTTTCGGCCCGCGCGCCAACATCGTCAACGCCACGACCTTGAAGCTGCCGTTCTGGTTGTTCAATTTCGAGGAATTCGTCGACGCGCTCTACTACGGGCGGCCCGGCGTCGACGAGGAGCTCGAGATTCTCGCCGAGCAGATCCCGATCGCCAAGAGCCTCTATCAGGCGCATCGCATCTCGATGGAGCGCGCCACACTTCGCCGGATCGATCCGAGGACCGCCAACTACACCGTCGACACGCCGGTTCCCTACATGATGCAGGACCTCGTCGCGTTGATCGACGAGCGCATGGGCAAACTGGAGAACCGCGCCTCGCGCATGCGCCATCACCAGTTGCTGATGCGCATCGAGGGCCTGCGCAACGATTCGCGCTACGCCTTCATGTTCGAGAACGCCAATGTCGGCGGCGACACGATGAGCGAGATCCTCAGCTATCTCTTCCGCCTCGAACCGAACGGCCAACCGATGACCGTTCTGCAGGTCGCCGGCCTTCCCGCGGAAGTCGTCGACGCGGTGGTCAGCCTGCTCTGCCGCCTCGCCTTCGATTTCGGCCTGTGGAGCGACGGGGCGATGCCGATGCTGTTCGTGCTGGAGGAAGCGCATCGCTACGCGGCGGCCGATCGCTCGGTCGGCTTCGCCCCGACGCGTCGCGCCCTGCTGCGCATCGCCAAGGAGGGACGCAAGTACGGCGTCTGCCTCGGCCTGGTGACCCAGCGTCCCGCCGAGCTCGATCCGACCATCATCTCGCAATGCAGCACGCTGTTCGCGATGCGCATGGCGAACGAAAGGGATCAGGCGCTGCTGCGTTCCGCGGTGACCGACGCGGCGGCCAATCTCATCGCCTTCGTTCCCTCGTTGGCGACGCGCGAACTCGTCGGCTTCGGCGAAGGCTTTCCCCTGCCCACCCGCCTGAAATTCAAGCCGCTCAGCGCCGAACGCATTCCGCGCAGCGAAACCTTCCAGCACGCCGCCCCGCGCGGCGAGCCGGGCGACGAGCGCGCGTTCATCAAGGCGGTGATCGAGCGCTGGCGCGGCGCGGCGGGGGCGAAGAATTCGGTCGGCGACGATTCGGGCGCCGACGGAGATTTCGTGACCAAACCGGCGCCCCCCGCGCCCCTCGCCAGCCGGATCGATCAGATCCGCGCGCAAATCCTCAAGCGTTGAACGGCGCCTTCGGCGCAAAGCCGGCGACTGCGGGAGGCGGCGATGCCGAATGCTGGGGAACACGAGGCTCGCCCGCCCGAACTCGAGCCTTCGGTTCTGCGCGCCGCGTTGGCGGCCCTGCCGATCGCAATCGAAGTGTTCGCGCGCGACGGCGAGCGCGTTTTCGCCAACCCGGCCGCGGCCGCGCGCCCCGCCAGGCCGGGCGACGCCGGCGCCGGCCGCGAGGCTCGCGCCGTGCTGATCGAGCGTCGTGAATTCAGCGCCGAAGGACGAGCCTACCGCGTCTGCGCGGCGACCGACGTCGAAGACATGCGCCGCTCCCAGGACGAACTCTTCCGGCGCGCCTATTTCGACGAACTCACCCAATTGCCCAATCGCGGCTTCTTCGAAGAGGCCGTCGCGCAAGCCATGCGCGCGACTGGCGAAAAGCCGGACTTCGCGGTGGCGGTCGTCGGCTTCGACCAGTTCGACGCTATCAACGAGTTCTACGGCCGCGCCGTCGGCGACGCCTTGCTGTCGCAGGCCGGCGCTCGGGTCGGCGAACACCTCGAAGGCGGAGACATGGCGGCCCGAACCGGCGGCGACGAGTTTTCCCTGCTGATCGCGGACGCGGTCGGGGCGAAGATCGATCGGGTTCTGGCGCGCCTCAAGGACCCCTTCTATGTCGACGGAATCGAGATTCTCATCTCCGCCTCGGCCGGCTTCAGCCTGTTTCCCCTCCACGACGCGAGCGTCGAGGGCTTGATCTCCAAGGCGGACGCGGCGCTGACGCAAACCAAGCGGCGCTCCAAGGGCGAAGCGCGCCTCTACGATCCGGAGCTCGCCGTTCGCGCCCAGAATCGGGCGCGGCTGGAGCAGAATCTTCGCTTGGCCGTCCGCGACCGGCGCTTTCTGTGCGCGTTGCAGCCGAAGGTCGATTTCCGCTCGGGCGAACTCGACGGGCTCGAAGTCCTCATGCGCTGGCGGGACGAGAACGGAACGGCGCGCGCTCCGGGCGACTCGATCGCGTTCGCCGTGAACGCCGGGCTGATGAACGAAATGACGCTTCTCCTCTTCGAGGAGACCCTGGCGTCGCTCGACGCCATCGATGCGACGTTCGGCCCGAATCTGCGGCTGGGGTTCAACATCGCCGCCCAACAGGCCGGCGACGCCCGTTTCATGCGCACGTTCGCCGATCGGCTCGCGGCCAGCGGCCATGCCGACCGCTTCATCATCGAGCTCACCGAGGAAGCGTTCCTGCTCGCCGGCCAATTCCAATTGCAGGTCGCCCCGATGCTGCGCGAGGTCGGCGCGACGATATCGATCGACGACTTCGGCGTCGGGTATTCCTCGCTGTCGACGCTCGCCGAAATCACCGCCGACGAGATCAAGGTCGACCGCTCTTTCATCACGGCGATCCACGAAAGGCCGAGAAACCAGGGCCTGCTGCGCGCGATCGAATCGATCGGCGAAGCGTTGCGCACGAAAGTTATCGTCGAAGGCGTCGAGACGGCGCAAGAGCTCGCCTATCTGCGCGAGCGCACCAACATCCGGGTCGCGCAAGGGTATTACTTCTCCGCCCCGATCCTGCTCGGCGAGCGCGCGAGCGCCCCGCGCGCCGCCGCGGAGCCGCGCGAAAAGGCGCGGCCCGCCGCGTCTTCGCGCGTGAGCGAGCGCCGCGCGCCGTGAGAGCGCCTCGCCCGCCTCGTCGATTCTCTCGACCCCGTTCGCGCCGATCCTTCCGTCGCCGGCGCGGGATTCAGCTTCACCACTGAAAATAAACGTTTTCTTAGGCGGTCCGCCGGCAACATGGACGCCGACAGCCTCGCGTCGAACGTAAAGAGACGTCGAGGGGCATGAGGCCGTCTGTCGAGCCGGCGCGACATCCGGCATGTTCTCCCGACAACTGCCGTTCGCCAGGCGCTCTTTGCGTCGTGGGGTCCATGCGCCGGCGCGCATCGTCTCGGAGCGCCCGTGCGGCCCACGCTCACGTCGAGTTCCTCGCCGAGGGCGCGAGGGTCCGCGAACATGGTTATTGCGCGTAAGATTCGGGCGTTGTTCCAGATTCCCACCGACAATCCGGATCTGGTGCAATCGCAGTTGCGCGTGTTCACGAGCCAGGTTCCCGTCCTCTACGCGATTCTCCTGATCAACGTCCTCAGCGTCTGCTACACGCACTTTCGCACCGCGCCGCCGGCATTGACGATCGCGGGCGCCGGAATCCTGATCTGCCTCGCCTTCATACGGGTGTCCATCTGGGCCCGAACGAGACACAGGGCGTTGGGCAACGCCCAGGCTGTCCGCCGCCTCAAGACCATCTTGGCGATAACCGGCGTCATTGCGCCGCTCTATGTCGTGTGGGGAATCTTGATCTACCCCTACGGCGACGCCTACGACCAGGGGCAGGTCGCCTTCTTCCTGGCGATCACCGCGATCGGCGCCACGTTTTGCCTGATGCATTTCCGCCCCGTGGCGCTGTTGCTGACGGTCGTCGGCACGCTGCCGTCGGTCGTGTTCCTGGTTTGCACCGGGCGGCCGACCTTCGTGACCATGGGCGTCAACCTGGCGCTGGTCGGCGTGGCGATCGTTCACATCCTGCTCAAGCATTCACACGACTTCGCGAATATGGTCGGCATCCAGAAGGAGCTCGCCAAGAAGCATCTGGAGACCCTTCGCCTCGCCGACGAGAACTCGCGTCTGGCCAATCTCGACGCCCTCACCGATTTGCCGAACCGGCGTCAGTTCTTCGCCAACCTCAACGAAATGCTGCGCCTGGCCGCGCAGCGCAAGAAGCGCTTCGTCGTCGGCGTCATCGATCTCGACGGCTTCAAGCCGGTCAACGACGTCTACGGCCACGTCACCGGCGATCAGGTTCTTGTCGAGACCGGGCGCAGGCTGAGGGACATCGCCGACGATTCCATCCTGCTCGCGCGCCTGGGCGGCGACGAATTCGGCCTCCTCGTCGACGCCGGCCTGAGCGAAGCGCAAGTCGAGGCCTTGGGCGAGCGCGTTTGCGCCGCCCTCCGGGCGCCGTTCCTGCTCTCGGACGTCACCGTCCAGATCGCCGGCTCGATCGGCTTCGCCGCCTTTCCCGAGGCCGGGACGAGCGCGGAGTCGCTGTTCGAACGCGCCGACTACGCGCTCTATCACGCCAAGCAACACGTTCGCGGCCGCCCCGTCATCTTCTCGCGCGAACACGAGTTCCAGATCCGACAATTCGCCTCGGTTGAAAAGTGCCTGCGCAACGCCGATCTGGAAAGGGAGCTCGCCCTCGCCTTCCAGCCGATTTTCGACGTCTCACGCGGCGAGCCCGTCGCCTTCGAAGCGCTGGCGCGTTGGGAGAGTCCGGAACTCGGCCGCGTTCCTCCGAACGTCTTCGTGCGCGTCGCCGAACGCACCGACTTCATTACCCATCTCACGCAAATCCTGCTGCGCAAGGCGCTCGCCCATGCGCGGACCTGGCCGGACGACGTCCGCGTCTCCTTCAACCTCTCGGTGCGCGACGTCGCCTCCTCCGAAGCGATCATGAAGATCATCGCCATCATCGAGAACAGCGGCGTCGCCCCCGGGCGCATCGACCTCGAAGTCACCGAGACCGCCCTGATGCGCGACTTCGACAAGGGTTGCGAATCCCTGAAGGCGCTGAAGGCGCTCGGCGTGAACATAGCGCTCGACGACTTCGGCACCGGCTATTCGAGCCTGAGCTACGTCCATCGCCTGCCGCTGGACAAGATCAAGATCGACCGCGGCTTCATCAAGGACATCGAGACGCAGGCCGCTTGCCGCGACATCGTCAAGACGGTCATCGACCTCTGCCGCAACCTGAAGCTGGCCTGCGTCATCGAGGGCATGGAAACCAAGGAACAGGCCGAAATCCTGCTCGGCCTCGGCGGCACGCTGATGCAGGGCTACTATTTCGGCAGGGACATGCCCGCCGACGCGGTTCCGAGCTTTCTCGCCCGCGCGGCGCACGCCCGGCCGGTCGTCGCGATGGCGACGGCGGCGGCGGCGTGAATGCGAACCGCCGCGGCTATTTCTTCTTCGGCAAATAAAGGTCGGTCAGCGTCCCCGCAAAGGCTTCCGCCGACATCGCGAAGGTCTCCGACAGGGTCGGATGGGGATGGACGGTCAGGCCGACGTCTTCCGCGTCGCAGCCCATCTCGATCGCCAGCCCCGCCTCGGCGATGAGGTCGCCGGCGTTGGGGCCGACGATGCCGCAGCCGATCAGCCGGCCGCTTTGCTGGTCCCACAGCGTCTTGGTCAGGCCCTCGTCGCGCCCGAGCGACAGCGAGCGCCCGCTCGCCGCCCAGGGGAAGACCGCCTTGCCGAACTTGAGCCCCTTCGCCTTGGCCTCGTCCTCGGTGACGCCGACCCAGGCGACTTCCGGATCGGTGTAGGCGACCGCGGGGATCGCCTTGGCGTCGAAGGCGCTCTTCTGGCCGCTCGCCGCCTCGGCCGCGACCTTGCCTTCGTGCGAGGCCTTGTGCGCGAGCATCGGCTGGCCCACCACGTCGCCGATGGCGAAGATATGGGGAACGTTGGTGCGCATCTGCTTGTCGACGCCGATGAAGCCGCGCGCGTCGACCGCCACCCCCGCGAGCGCGGCGCCGATCGCCGCGCCGTTGGGGCGGCGCCCGACCGACACCAGCATCGCGTCGAAGACGTCGCTCCCCGCGCCGCCCTTGCCCTCGAAGGCGACGCGCAAGCCGTCGAGCCCGGCCTCGACCGCCGTCGCCTTGGTCTCGAGCAGGATCTTTTCGTAGCGCTTCTCCAGGCGCCTGGCGAGCGGCGCGACGACGTCGCGGTCCGCGCCGGGGATGAGCTGGTCCATCATTTCGATGACGGTGATCTTCGAGCCCAGCGCGTGATAGACCGTCGCCATCTCCAGGCCGATGACGCCGCCGCCGAGGACCAGCAGCCGCTTGGGCGCGAATTTCAGCTCGAGCGCGCCGGTCGAATCCCAGACGCGCGGATCGAGCGGGATGAAGCCGGGCGCCGCCGGCTCCGAACCGGCCGCGATGATCGCCGACGTGAAGCGGATCGTGCGCTGGCCGTCGGCCGTCGCCGCGGCGAGCGTATGGGGCGAGGTGAACGCGCCCTCGCCGGTGACGACCGTCACCTTGCGCTGGCGCGCCAGGCCGGTCAGCCCCGTCGTCAGGCGCTTGACGACGCCCTCCTTCCAGCGGCGCAGAGCGTCGAGGTCGAGGCGCGGCGGCGCAAAGACGACGCCGTGCGCGGACATCTCCGACGCTTCGTCTATGACTTTAGCCGCATGCAACAACGCCTTGGACGGTATGCATCCGACGTTGAGGCAAACGCCACCGAGCGTCGCCCGCCGGTCGACCAGGACGACGCTCTTGCCGAGATCGGCGGCGCGGAAGGCGGCGGTGTAGCCGCCCGGTCCGGCGCCCAGGACGAGGACGTCGCATTCGAAGTCGACCTTCGCCGCCGCGGCCGGCGTCGTCGCCTTTTCGGCGGCCGGAGCGGCCGCGGCCGCAGAGCCGCCTTCCGCGTACAGCGCCAGCAGCGCGCCCTTGCTCACTTTGTCGCCGACCTTGACCTTCACCTCGCCGATGACGCCGGCCTCCGGCGCGGGCACGTCGAGCGTCGCCTTGTCGCTTTCGAGCGTCAGGATGACCTCTTCCTTGGCGACGGTCTGCCCCGGCTTGATGTTCACTTCGACGATCGGCACGTCCTTGAAGTCGCCGATGTCGGGAAGCCTGATTTCACTCGCCATGGATTTGCCCCATCATCGGTAGAAAATATCGTCTAATCCGATAGTTGCATCGTTGCGCTCAGGTCGAGGCTCGACACGAGCCCGCGGTCACAACAGCACGCGCCGCATGTCCTCGATCACGCCCGAGAGATGGCGCATGAATCGCGCCGCCGCAGCGCCGTCGATCACCCGGTGATCGTAGGACAGACAAAGCGGCAGCATCAGACGCGGCCGGAACGCCTCGCCGTCCCACACCGGCGCCATTTTCGCGCGCACGACGCCGAGGATCGCGACCTCCGGCGCATTGACGATCGGCGTGAACGCCGTGCCGCCGATGCCGCCGAGCGAAGAGACGGTGAAGGTCGCCCCCTGCATCTCCGCGAGCGAAAGCTTGCCCTCGCGCGCCTTGGCCGACAGCGCCCCCAGTTCGCGCGCCAGCTCGACGACGCCCTTCTTATCGACGTCCCGGACGACCGCGACGACCAGCCCCTCGCTTGTGTCGATGGCGACGCCGATATGCCAATAGTTGCGATAAATCAAAGCGTCCTTGGCGGGAGCTAAAGCGGAATTGAAAGTCGGGAACGCCTTCAGCGAGGCGACGCAAGCCTTCATCAGCAGCGGCAGCAGGGAAACGCGATAGGGCGCCTTCTTGTCGGCCTTGGCCTCGTCGTCGAGCCTCTTGCGGAACGCGTCGATGTCGGTGACGTCGGCTTCGTCGCAATGCGTGACGTGGGGAATGTTGACCCAGGAGGCGTGCAGGCGCGGGCCGGAAATGCGCTTGATGCGCGACAGCGGCGCGCTCTCGATCGGGCCAAATTTGGCGAAATCGACCGCGGGAATCTCCGGCAGGGCCGCGCCGCCGCCCGATGACGCGCCGCCGCGGAAGGCCGCCTTCACATCGTCGGTGGTGATGCGCCCCTTTTCGCCGGAGCCGCGGATCGTCGTCAGATCGACGTTCAGTTCGCGCGCCAGCCGGCGCGCCGCCGGACCGGCGTTGACGCCGGCAAAATCCGCCGGAGCCGCGCCGGCTTGGGCCGCCGTGGGCGCCGGCGCCGGAGCGGCGGGAGCGGCGGCGGGAGGAGCGGCCGCGGGCGCGGCGCTCGCGGCCGCAGGGGCCGGCGCCGGCGCGGCGGCGCCCGCCTCGTCGAGCGTCAGCAGCGCCGTTCCCATCGAGACCTTGTCGCCGACCCTGGCGATGATTTCGCCGACGACGCCCGACGCGGGCGCGGGAACGTCCATCGTCGCCTTGTCGGATTCGAGAGTCAGCAGGGGTTGCTCGGCCGTCACCGCGTCCCCCGGCTTGACCAGGATTTCAATGATCGGCACGTTCTTGAAGTCGCCGATGTCGGGTACTTTGACTTCGATTTTCGCCACGGGCGCATCTCCTTCGCGCGTGCCAGGTCATTGCAGAAGGGAAGCGCGAAGCCGCTCAGCTTCGCGCGGGGCTCGCTCTTTCCGGATCGATGCCGTAAAGCGCGATCGCTTCCGCAACGCGCTTGGCCGGCAGAAGCTGGTCGTCGGCGAGGGCCTTTAGGCCCGCCAGCGCGACGTGAAAGCGATCGACTTCGAAGAACGAGCGCAGCCGGCGCCGGTAGTCGGACCGGCCGAATCCGTCCGTGCCGAGAACCTTGTATCGGGCAGGAACGTAACTGCGGATGCCGTCGGGGATCGCCTTGACGTAATCGGTGGCGGCGACGACCGGGCCGACGCCTTTGCGCAACGCTTGCTCGACATAGGATAGGCGCGGCGGCGCCTCGGGATGCAGCATCGACCAGCGCTCCGCCTCCAGCCCGTCGCGGCGCAGCTCGGTGAAGCTGGTCACGCTCCAGATTTCGCTGGAGACGCCGAAGTCCCGGGCGAGCAGCTCGGCCCCCGCCTCGACTTCGCGCAGGATCGCCCCCGAGCCGAGCAGGCGCAGGCGCGGGCCGGCCTTCTCCGCCTCGACGGCGCGTAAGCGGTACATGCCTTTGAGAATGCCTTCCTCGACGCCTTCGGGCATGCCCGGATGCGGATAATTCTCGTTGAGCGTCGTGATGTAGTAATAGACGTCCTCGTTGTCGGCGTACATGCGCTTCAGGCCGGCGTGGACGATCACCGCCAATTCGTAGGCGTAGGTCGGGTCGTAGCCGACGCAATTGGGGATGGTCGAGGCCAAGAGATGGCTGTGGCCGTCCTCGTGCTGCAGCCCCTCGCCGTTGAGGGTGGTGCGCCCGGAGGTGCCGCCGATCAGGAAGCCGCGCGCGCGCATGTCCCCCGCCGCCCAGGCGAGGTCGCCGACGCGCTGGAACCCAAACATCGAATAATAGATGTAGAAAGGGATCATCGGCGCGTTCGACGTCGAATAAGACGTCGCCGCGGCGATGAACGAGGCCATGGCGCCGGGCTCGTTGATGCCTTCCTGCAGGATCTGACCCTTGGGGTCTTCCCGGTAGTACATCAGCTGGTCGGCGTCCTGCGGGCGGTAGAGCTGGCCGACCTGGCTGAAGATGCCGATC
>Ga0181524_10002309_pt1 | contig 19923 bp, 7 predicted proteins | sample PEATcosm2014_Bin_34_FD_119761 | JGI IMG/M metagenome (GOLD analysis project Ga0181524, IMG submission 119761) | Peatland microbial communities from MTU Mesocosm Facility, Houghton, MI, USA - PEATcosm2014_Bin05_60_metaG | ecosystem: Environmental > Terrestrial > Soil > Wetlands > Peat | place...
GACGCTGACGTTCCCGGAGGGAGTGATGCCCCAGATCTGAGTGCAGTTCACGGCGCTTTGAGCGAACACCATGGAGGAGTTCGCCGCGATAGTGTTGACCCACGGGATGGTGTCGAGTACGGTCGGCGTCGTGGGCGGTGGTCCCGAAGTCCCACACGCGGCCGCCGCTCCCGTTCCGAGAAGCAAGATCGCGAGCACGGCGACCACGCCGACCACCGGTGCGATCCCCCGTGTCCCGAACCTACTGATTCCCATTCGAACCGCTTCGAAATGCTCTTTCTGGTCGCTCATTCGCTCAATCCTATGGACCCGCGCGCTTCGACTCGGCAGACTCGACCGAACGGCCGGAGCCTATCCCTGCCATTGGAGCGTGGCAGCTCGGACGACATTTCCCGGCCTTGCATTCCCGTCAGATTCTCCCGGACGACACGAAGATACATCGGGCGGCACGGACCCCCGGTATAACTAGCTGCCGACAGGCTTTCGTCGGTCGGAGGACCCTCGAATGGGGTCGAGGGACGTAGGCGCGGCACCTACGGCGAGAGAGGAGAAGGAAAACCGACACCATTCGGCAAGCCGCTGGCGGTGACCAATTCCACCGACGTGGGCGGCAGCCAAACCGAACTGAGCAGAGCTGCGGATGTGGTGGATTCCGAGGGGGACGATTCTGAGGGGGTCCACGTCCAAAGGTCCGCTACCCCCGAGAGGCCGAGCCCAGATGAGTTGAGCAAGACGTTCACGTCGGTCGAGGTGTTCGTGTTGACGAGCAGAAGCTCCGTGTCGCCGTTCCCTCCGGTGACGGCCACGTACACCCCCGAGATGTTGACCGTCGCGTTGAACTCGTCCGGGCCGAGGCGGGAGAGGAAGGCGGATTCGACCGTGTACCTCGCCGCGGGGCCGCTCGACGTGATGAGGCCGCTCTCCTCGCTTTCCCACGTGAACGGGTCGATGTTGCTCGCCTGGAAGTTCAGCCCTTGAGTGACCTCGGCCGCGAAGAACACGCCGTTGTAGAAGGTCCCGAGATAGCTCCCGAGCGGCTGCCCTCCGCTCACCGCGTCCATCTCCGTGACGAACACCTGGGTTGAACACGTGGGGCAGGCGGCCCGGATCGCGTGCCGGGCGGCGGTCAGGATGTTCGGAATCGATGACGGGCTCGATAATCCCGTGAAGAAGTTGGAGAGCGTGACGGTATCGGGGGAGGGTATGTGGTCGTCCACGTACGAATGGATCGAGATCGCGGCGAGGTTGTGGCCGTCTTCCTCCTCTAAGGGGGCGATCCAGCTGGAGTCGTTCGAATTACCGGACCCGGTTCCCCCCAGCCCCACAAACTGAGCCGACGGGTCGACCGCCCGCACGGCGGAAATGTACGTTCCGACTTCTTGGGCATAGGTCGTCGGGTCCGTCCCTCCCGTGCATCCCGACCCCCAATCCGCCCATGGGGTTCCATAGCAGGTCCAACCCCCGGGCTCGTTGCCGAGCTCAAAGTACGCGGGGTCGAAATGGAGCGAGTTCTCGATGTAGTTGACCTCGTACGCCGCCGTGCCCGGGGAATCGATCTCAAGCGGCAGCAGGATGATCGCCTGACAGTCGATCGCTTCGCAGGCCGAGATGAAGTCGGGCAGAGTGACGGCAGGCTGCGTGGCGTTGGCCTCCCCCGGCGTGTAGAGCGTGCCGTTCACGAGGTCCATCCGGTCCCCGCTCTTCCCGTCCGGGAACCGAATGTAATGGATCGGGGTCCCCGAAAGCAGGGATGCCGTGTCCGAGGACAGAGGGGTTCCCACCTGAATGCCCACCCCGTAGAAGGCCGCGGAAACTGGGGTCCCGGCCCCGGAGACCTTGAGCTGGGCTGGGGTCGCGACGATCGAGGCAGAAGGCGCCGCTGGCACATAGACCGCGAGGAGCACGAAAGATACGGCGACCGCTAGGACGGCCAACAGGAGGGCGCCGAACGTTCGCCTTGGCGTCATTTCAACCCCGGATTACCGCAGATTTGAAAGCGAGTGCGGTGGTCGGTGCCGATCGACCCGCCTGCTTCGGTGCAAGCCTGTCGAAGGGCGAGATGTACGGGCACCCGTCCGCCTAGCGGAAACGAGCCCGTGTTCGCTCGAGGAACTGCCGCGCTACCTCGAGCCGGGTGCGACAATGGGATCCGACTCGCCCCGTCCGTCGACCTAGATGGGTGCCTCTGCGTAGGGCGTGAAGACGTAGAGGTCCCCGTCTCCGGCCGTCGTGAAGATCGCGTTGTTGTCGATGGCCGTCGTGGTCGTGAGAGTTCCCCGCGTCTGATAGTGGAACGTCCCGAGAGGCTCATAGTTCCGGCACCCGCTGATGAGCCCGCCCGCGCGCTCGATCACGATCAGGGCCTGCACCGCGCTCACTCCCACAACGGCGCCTTGTCCCGTTACCGGCGCCACAGTGAACGACACCTTGCCCGTGGTGGCACGGAGGGCGTACAATTCTCCATTGTTCGCGCCGATCGCCAGGATCGGGACCGCTGGGCCAACGCCCGTGAGCGCGCCGGTGTCCTCGACCGCAGCCGCGGTCTTGTACTTCCAGACCTGCGCGCCGGTGATGACCGAAAGGGCGTAGACGTAGTGGTCGTCGGAACCGACGAATACGTAGCCGTTCCACAGAGTGGCCGATGCCTTCACGGGTCCGCCGGTCACGAAGGTCCACTTCGTAGCTCCGGTAGAGGAGTTCAGGGCGACCACGTCCCCGTTGAGCTCGCCCACAACGAGGATGCTTCCGGTGGAGTTGATGGCCGGTGTGGCCGTGACCGAGCTGGCGAGGGTGACCGTCCACTTCAGCGCGCCCGTGGACTCGTGCACTCGCTCGACAATGCCGTTGGTCGATGAGACAAAGACTCCGTCCCAGGCGACCACGGGTTCGGAAAGGGTGCCTCCGACCGACTGGCTCCAGACCTGGAGGCCGGTGGCCGTCGAGATGGCGTAGAGGTTCCCGTTAGCGGTCGTCACGAAGACGAAACCGGCGACGGGGTCCACGGCTAGGCCCTGGATCGAGGCTCCGGCAGGAACGCTCCACGTCCAGAGCATGCCGCCGTTATGGACCGAGATCGCATACAGCTCTCCCAGCGTGTTCCCCACATAGACCACATCGTCCGCCACCACCGGCGACGCGTTGACCGGTGCGCCCGTGACGAAGTCCCACGCGAGGTGGACGAAGTTGCCGTTCCCGATCTGGATGAGGTTGTAGAAGGTGGGGTCGTTCGGCGCATAGCCGGTGGAGGACGCGTTGTATCCCGATTGATCCCAGCTGTTGAGAACCGATATGGCCACCGTCGTGGACTTGTGGGTCGTGGTCCCGCTGGCGTTCAGCGAGCTGAGACCAAAGCCGGCACTGGTCGGGAGCGTCACGGGAACGTTGGGAAGGTAACCGCTGGCCGTCGAGTTCTCGTTGGCGAGAACCGTTCCGTGGTAGCTGATCGATACCTGCTCCGACCTTCCGAACCCGCCACCGTTGATGACCGTTGTCCCGCCCGGCGCGACGAACGCGGGATTGGCGTTGAGATGAGGGCCCGAGGTGCTCGGTAGGATCGTGAAGCTGGTCTGAGCCCCCAGGCTATCCCCTTGCCCGGAGGAGGAGACCGCATTCGCGGTCACCGTGTAGACACCTCCCGAGGTAGGAACCGAGAAGGGGAACGTCCACGCGGTCGACTTGGATCCTGGGCTGGTCAGCGTCGCAGGGTTGTTGACCGGTCCGGGGACCCAGCCGCTCGTAGCGGCGTTCCACCAAGGTCCGCCGGGTCCACCCGACTCGATGCCCACCTGAACGCCGGCGACTGCGGTCGGGTCGCTCGCGTTGCCGTACACGAGCTCCTTCCCGTTCGGGTTGGTGTGCGTGGAGAGATAGGCGGGCGAGCTGATCGTGGTAGAGGGCCGGACCGCGTTGTTGCCTCCACCGACGGCGAAGTCGTAGAGTAGCGTGTCCGTAGAATCGATCAGAATGTTGCCGTTGGAGACCGCCGGTGAGCCGGTGATGTAGTCCCCGGTTTGATAGTAGTAGAGTTGGGCGCCGGTCGAGAGAGAGACCACATCGACTCCTCCTCCCACGTCACCCGTGACGACAACCGCCTGGGCCGCGGTAGGACCCGCGATCGCGGGGGAAGAGATGGCCTCGGTATTGGTGGGGTCCTGGTACTGCCAAACCACCTTTCCGTTGAGCGCGTTGAGGTCGAAGAGCCCACCGTTGTAGCCGAAGACGAGGTTGGTCCCAACCAAGGCCGCGGTCGACCGACCCCCCTCGGTCACACCGGCGATCGTGTTGAAATTGGTGGACCAGATCTCGGCCCCCGTAGTGAGGTCTAGGGCGGCCATGACCCCGTACTTGTTGGGTACGTAGGCGACTCCGTCAGCGAATCCGTTGATCCCCGGTGGAGAGATGGTGGCCCCGGCACCGACGTCGTAGGTGCCCGGCGATGGGTTGTCGGTCTGGAAGCGCCAGACCTCCTTACCCGTGATCGCGTTGAGCGCGTAGACGTTCGAGTCGGGGTCCGCCGTGCCGAAGACGACAAGGGGAACGCCCTTCGCATCAACCGCGTAGGCGATGGGGTCCCAAGGTCCGGTGGTCTGGTTGTAACCGGTGAACTTCCACTCCACCACGCAGGTGGCCGCGTTCATGGCGATGATCGGACCGCTCACGGCCGAATCCTCCGCCCCCGTGTAGACGGTCCTCACTCCGCCAGGAGGCGTGGCGACGACCGCCGTGGCTTCGATGGTGTTCGCCGAGGGAGCCGAGCAAACGATGCTCCCGGTGGTCGCGTTGATGTTGAGGATCGCGGTGTTCCGCTGGGTGGCGACGTAGACCGAGCCGTCACTCACTACAGGGGACGCGACGAGGGGCGAGCCGAGCCAGTTTCCCCAGACGATCTGGCCGTTGGCAAGGTTGACCGCCAATAGGTCGCCAGTCTCCGTCCCGATGTAGACCAGGGTCTCTCCCAGCAGAGAGTCATACGCGATTGCCGGCGAGTCGATCGCCGCGCCGTAGAGTTCTGTGGCCCATCGGACGCCGAGCTGCGACGCGTTCGCCGTCGAAAGAGTCGTGTTGTTGGTGTAGCCGGTGTTCAGTGCATTCTGGTGAAGTCTCGGCCAATCGTAGGCACTGCTCGTCACCGGCGGCAACGCGCTGACCCCAATCCCGACGGCTCCCGGAGCGGAATGGCCCAACCCCGACGCGAAGTTCGGCGACGCGATGTAGAGCCCGGCCGGCACCGCGACGAGCAGGACCACAGCCACTGTCCAGCCCCACGCGCGAGGCGAGTTCAAACGTCGAGGCGATTCGGCGCTGGGGGTCGGCATTAAGGCGCGGGGTACGAGGAGGGGTATTTAACTACCACCAGAGGCGACCGGAGGTTTTCGGACCTCGGGCTTGCGTCGCGACCGACGCACGACAACGGCGACAAGAAGGCCCACGACGGCAACGATCACTGTGATGATGGCGGCCTGGAACCAAGTGGACAGCGAGAGGAACTCCCAAAGCAAGCCCCCGGAGGTCCGGGGAAGCTTCACCTCGACCCGCAGGTGGTAGGACCCGCCTCCCGAGTCGTTCACCCAAACATTGACCCCATAGGTTCCGTACGCTCCATAAAGGTGGGTCGGAGCGGCGTCGGTCGAGGAACGGCCGTCCCCGAACAGCCACGAATACGAGTACGGGCCCGTTCCGCCCGAAATGGTCGTCCGGAACGAGACCGACCTCCCGGAAAACGGTGTCACAGACGAGGTATTCACCGTAAAGGAAAGCGCGGGGTTGACCGCTAACGGAACAGACGTGTTCCACCTGCCGCTCGCGTTGTCCCCGAGCTCGAGCTGGAGCGTCACAACGCCTACCGCCGTCGGCGTGTACGACACATTGGTGCCGTTCACCGTACGCCCGTTCGGCAGCATCCATTCGAAGGAGTACGGAGGCGCCCCGCCCACCCCCGACGCGGAAAGAACGGTTGACGAGCCCACGTCAACGGTTTGAGGGATCGCCTTCGCGGTTCCGGAAAGCGGCGGATTCACCTGAATGAGGGCGCTCTGGGAGACGACCGTTCCCGTGCCATCCCGTACCGTGAGGGTCACGGAAGCGGCGCCCACCGACGAAAAGGAATGGCTCACGGTGGCCCCGTAGCGAACCGTTCCGTCGGAAAAGGTCCATGTGTAATTGAACGGCTCTGTCCCGTTGACCGGATTGGATGAGAACTGCTTCAGTGACCCAACGTCCAGCGTAGACGGCCCGCTCAGCCCCACCGAGAAGAGACGAACGAGGATAGGGACCCTGGTTATGTTCTGCACTCCCCAGTAGTCGGTAGCGTGCAAGCTGGCGAGGAAGGTCCTCGGCTCTGTGTATGCGTGAGATGCGTGCGTCATGTTGCTGGCGGCAGACGCGGCACCATCGCCGAACAACCAGTACGCGACCGGGGACGTCCCCCCGGTCGTGTTCGAGAAGAATCCCACCGATGCGTTCGTCTCGACCGTCGTAGGAACGACGTTCACGTAGTTCACCACCGACCGCTCGAACACCCAGGTGCCGTTCTCGGGGGATCCCGAGGGTCCGATTCCCCCGACCGCCAGGGCTGGAAAGAGACCGACAGTGCCGGAGATCTCGCCGGAGGCGACCGAGAGGCCGTATCTCGACGTTGGCATCGAAAGCACCGACGAGTCGTTCACCCAACTATTCACATTGGTCGCCCAAATTTCACGGTATTCTGTCTGGGCGGCGTGACTGTACCCGCCGTACAGGTAGAGCCACTCCGTGCTTGGGTCCCAGAAGAACGCCGCGAACGAACGCCCCGAGCCTGGGTACGCATCCGGTGCGTACCCGCTTGTGGCGTTGGTCCAGTGGAGGCCGTCGAACAGCCAGGTGGAGTTGCTATCTCGGGTGAATCCGGCGCTGGAATTATTGAAGCCTCCGTATAGCACGACGGTTCCCCCCGCAGGCCCGATGTCCGGGTCGACACCGATGGCGGAGGCCGCAAGCCCCGGCGGCGATGTGCCGCGAATATGCCCATTCTCCGCGAGGTCAACCCAGCAAGAGCCATTGTAGCCCCCGACGCACGTCGTGTTCTGCTGGAACGCCCAGGTCGCGTTCGATTGCGTCGAGCAGTTCGCGGTGGAGCACCCTCCGAACAGTAGAGTCCCGTTGAGTCCCCAGGAAGTCATCGCCGAATCGAAGAGCGGAGGGGGCGTGGCGCCGCCGGCGCTCACTGGGCTCCACAGACCACCCGAGAAGCGCCAGGTGTCGTTGAGCGGGTGTGTCCCGCCGTAGCCACCAAAGAGGAGTACCGACTGGACTCCGGTCAGGTTGTCGTACGCCATCGATGCGCCCCAGCGCGCCGGGGGCGCCCGTGCCGGATTCGTGTCGTTCGTCCAGTTGCCATGGGCGAACAGCCAGGTTTGGTTGGTAGGCTCGGACCCACTCAGTCCGCCAAAGAAGACCGCCTCCTTGTCGGCGAGGTCCCAAACCACGCTTGCGAGATCCCCGGACGCCGGCGAAAGCGCGCTCGCGGTCGAGTTCTGGAAGCCAAGTTGGGGGGTGGTGCTCGGGTCCGCCGCCGATTTTCCGGACGCGCAGACCGCCGATGGTCCGCCTGTCGGCTGGCAGACGATTCCTCTTGCGACGGCGGGACCTGCGGCGTGTGCTATCGATCCGAGTGCCGCCTCGAACTCCGGGACGATGGCAGTGGTGGATGCCGATGAAGCACCCGGCGAGGGAAAGTGGGTCGGAGATGACCCTCCGATTCCCAGCGAACTCAGCGCGAGGATGCTGACAACGATCAGGCCGCCAACGAGAGGTCCAAGAGAGAGGGCTTCCAGGTGGCGATACGGTGGACGGGTGCTGGCCATTCCTCGCATCACGCGGTTAGCGGACTAGCTCGAGGCCTTTAGGCTTCCCGCCGACGCCTGCCCGTCCTTCTCCACCCCGTAGTCTCGTTCTCTGACGTCAGTAGGGCCGGAATAATGGCGGGCGCGTCGGCTCAGAATCGCCGCCCCTAACGACCTCGCAACGATAGGCGCAAACTATGTATAGTGCCGACGGAACCTGCGCCGCCCAAGAGACCCCCCGCATGCATCGGATTAGTCGCAATTTCGTCGTGGGGGTCTTGGTCGTCGTATGCCTCATGGTTCTCCCGAGCAATGTGCTCGGAGGGCTTGCCGGTTCCGCGTCTGCGGCCCCCGCGAACGGTGGACCTCCTCCGTCGGGGCCGATCTGTAACACGACCGGAAACACCACCGGTAACACCACCGTCTGCGTCAACCTCACGTTGAAACCGACGGCCATCGACCTCTCCTCCACCTTCTGGGGGACCACGATTTCGCCCCGCGCGCGTCTCCTTCCCAACGAAGCGATCCTCGTGAACGCCACGCCCACCCAGATCATCGTCTGGCCCGGGGGCGGCGCGGGGGATGATTACAACCCGATCACCAACCGCATCTACACGTCCAATGGACATTGGACGAAGCCTGTGACGAGCGAAGCTGATTTCGTCGCGTGGTGCAAGTCAGTGCGTTGCCAGGCGATCTTCCAGGTCCCCGCCGAGATCGACGAGCCGGGACTCGCGGCGGCTGTCGTCAACTACACCCTGAAGAACCTCAGCTTCACCCCGACGTACTGGGAGATCGGGAACGAGCCGGAGCTATGGCATCACACCGGCGTTCCGTGGGGGTTGTGGCAAAAGAGGCAGCTCGACAGGACTTACCCGGCTCAGTACGCGGAGATTGTCCAAAACTACACGAAGAACATGACGAACGCCAATTCCTCGATCAAGATCATCGGTCTCGCAGCCACGGGGCGGGCAAACAACCGTGGACCTATCGCCAACTGGATCGATGCAACCATCGCGCTGAATGGGGAGAACCTGAGCGGGGTGGCCTACCACAGCTACCCTGCGGCGTTCCAGACCACCCCGAAGGGGTTGCCGGACTTTTACGGCGCGATCAACGGGTCTGCGGGCCTGGTCGGAAGGGTCGGTCAGGTCCGGTCCGCGATCATGAACCTCAGCACGAATTCGACCGACCGAAAATGTCTTCTCTCATGTCTTCAGCACCAACAGATCTTCGTCACCGAGGTGGGTTCTGCCCTCTCGAGCACGGGCTTCCATCATTGGAGCGAAGGCTTTCCCGGCGCGCTTGACCTCGCGGCCCAGTTCACCCAAGCGATGGACCTCAACCTCACGAACCTGGACCTTTTCGGGAGTGTATCCAACACTTCGAACTCTTGGCTGAGCCTACAGGGAAGCGTGCGCCCGGATTACACGCTCTATACGGAGATCCTGAACCACCTTGGCACGATCGCCTATCCAGTGAACATCACTACACCGACGACGTGCAATTGCACCGCCACCAACACCAGTCTCGGTAGCGACCTCTACGGGATCGCGACGCGCGACCCCGCGCACGCCGACCGGTCGGACCTGATGGTCGTGAACCTGAACGCGACCACGAACGTAACGTTCCAACCCGGCAAGGGATTGCCTGGGATCTTCCCCGGAACCTCCGTAGAGGTATGGCAATGGCAGGGGAACCTGACCAATCGCTGGGGCAACTGGTCCAATGTCTCCGTCACCCCCTTCACCTCCCAACCAGTAGCCCAGTACTTCCCGAACGGATTGCCGTCATACTGGACGCTACCCCTTCAATCGATGGTCCTCTTCGAGGCGTACCCTTCCGGGGGAGCTCCGGTGCAGTTCAACGCTACCTTCGACCTTCCGAACCAACCCGTCCCTCGATGGTATGTCGACGTCGGCGGCACGTTCGAGACATCGAACGGGACATCCAACCTCACGTTCTTCCTCCCCCGCGGGGAGTTCGATGTGACGTCCCCGGCGATTCCGCTGAACCACAGCTCGCCATTGAGCGCGGACAACAATGAGCGAACGCCCAAGGAACGGCTCGAGCCTTTCTTGGCGTCGACGATTACGGTCGCCACATCTCGCTTGAACGAATCGGTGGTGTTCGCCCACCAATGGTCTACCAACATTTCTGCGGGGACGAACGATTCCAACACGTCCTCGGGCACCGAGGGGTACGTCACTCCCGCGCCCTCGTGGTGGAATGAGAGTACTCCCCTCACCCTGACCGAGCACGCCGGTTTCCACTACGTGTTCGTTCATTGGGAGGGATTCGGAAACGGGAGCAATACATCCCTGGGACCTAGGGCCATCATCGCACCAACCTCCTGGATTGCCGAGAAGGCGATCTTCGCATGGGGGTACCCGGTGACGTTCACGGAAACCGGGCTTCCCTCCCAGACCGACTGGTCGGTGACCGTTCAGTCGCATTTCGACCTGAACGGCACAACCTACTCCCTGACGGACCCCGCGTCCTCTGTGTCGAACGCCCTCGGATTCGAGGAAGCGAACGGGACGTACCGGTTCACCATCGGCACCGTCCCGGGATATCGGGCGAACCTCTCCAATTCCTCTTACCTCACCAACTCTTCCTTCAGCGTATCGAACCGCTCCGTGGTCATCCCGATCACCTTCACTGCGCCTACCCTACCCGCTCCCCGGTATGAGGTCACCTTCGAGGAAACCGGTCTCCCCATGGGCACGCGCTGGTGGTTGACCACCCGCAATGTGACGACCAATCAAACCGGAAACGTGACCAACGTCACGGTGAGCCTCCTCACCAACTCCTCCCTAACTCCGACCATGATGTTCGAGGAGACTAACGGTAGCTACGGGTACAACACCTCCAGCATCCCGGGATTCAGAGCCCACCCGCCCGCGTTCGGGTACAACGTGAGCGGCCCGGGCCGAGTCGTTCTCATCCAGTTCTCTCCCGTCCGCTACTACGTCATCTGGAAGGAAGTCGGCCTCGGCCCTAACCTATCCTGGTCGGTAACGGTCAACGACGGGACTGCGGCCACGACGAACGGTAGCGTCGGGGCGTGGACCACGCTCCATCTGGTGAACGGGACCTATTCCTTCCTGATCCCCAAAGTGTCTGATTATGTGCCCGTCACTAACGAGTCGGGGACGTTTACCGTGAACGGGGCGAATGTCTCGTTCGACGTTCTGTTCCCTCAGGTCAGTTTCCCCGTCACGTTTGCGATTTCGGGCCTACCACCGGGGACGCAGTGGCAGGTCCGACTTTCGGACTCGATCAATACGAGTAGCGAGCTCGCGGCAACGTTCCAGGAGCCCAATGGCAGTTACACGTACGACGTGGAACCCCCGGCCCATTACCTGGCCTACCCGTCGCACGGAACCGTCACCGTTGACGCCGCGGCGATCGTGATCACGGTTTCCATCGTGCCCGCGGGACCGCCATCGAATCCCCCTCTCTGGACTCTCGTGACCCACGCTACTATCGCAGGGTGGGCCGTTTTGCTGGTTGCAGGGGGTACCCTCCTGCTGGTCCGTGCCCGCAGCCGCCGTCGATCGGGCGAGAATCTTTAGGCAGCGCGCGTGTACTCGGGGCGATTCCCGTTCCGGAAGAGTCAGGGAGACTTGAAGGCCCTGCCGATATGACCCCCTTAAACGAGCGGCTAAGGCCTGCAATCTGCCCATCCAACCCCGCAGTCGCAATCCTGAGCGTACTCACCTTGGGTACAGAAATCACTTGACAATACGTATGCGCAAAGGATGTATATCTCGGTCAGAAACCGCGCCTATTGAGAGTTCTCGCCAATGCGTCGAACACGACCCATCCTCGCGCTATCCGCCCTAGTTCTTGTCGTCGTGCTGTTACTGCCGGCCAATGTCCTCGGAAGTCCCACGGGAGTGGCTAACGCCGCATCCTCCGAGGCGAGACTTCCATCTGAGAACTGTACCAGCAATTGCACGCAAGTGAACTTTACTACCATGAACTCGACAGGATTCCCCGTTTCGAACAGCTCTTGGGGGGAGACCGGGTTCCCCATATCTCCAGTATTCTGGGGAACCACGGTTTCTCCCCGAGCCCGGCTCATTCCGGGAGAGGGGACCCTCATCAATGCGACCCCGACAGAGATAATCGTGTGGCCCGGAGCCCAATCCGGCGAGGATTACAATCCAATGAACAACTCAATCTACACTGCACACAAGACTGTCACTGAGGTACTCACCAAGGAGGGTCTCAAGAAGGAGACCGAGACCACTCACACGTGGGAAGACGCCTCAACTACCGAGGCCGAGTTTGTGCAGTGGTGCGAATCAATTCAATGCAAAGCAATCTTCCAAGTTCCTGGAGAGATCGAAGATGCGGCGACGGCCGCATGGGTGGTCAACTACACGGAAGAGGTTGGTCAGATTTACGATCCGGCTATCGGGCGTAACATCACCAAACTCGGGTTTCACCCTGCCTATTGGGAGATTGGAAACGAGCCCCAGCTTTGGAAGCTCGCCAACTACTCGTGGAGGACATGGCCCGTTGGCAACGGAACTTTGCCTACCCTCAAGGTGACCCCCACTCAGTACGCCTCGCTCGTCTACAGCTTTACGATCGCGATGAGGAATGTGGATTCGAACATCAAGATAATTGGACTCCCCGCGGCGGGGCGACCGGACCCGTACCCAGTCCAGGATTGGGTCACTCCGGTCGTGGCCATCGATGGCGGGCTGGATATCAGCGGTGTTGCCTACCACAGCTACCCAGCGTCCAGAATTGGGGATCCCACGCTTCAGAATTACTACGCCGCGATCAATGGTTCCGCTGGCCTCAATGGGCGAGTCGCCGATGTCCGGGCAGGGATTCTGGCAGGGACCGAGCAGGCTAACACAACTTGTTCCGCTGCATGCGGACGGAACATCGGCGTCTACGTGACGGAATTCGGCACCGCGCTTTCTCATCAAGTATACGGTCACTTTAGCACGGGTTTTCCGGGTGCCCTCGACTTCGCAGCTCAGATTCCAGAGGCTATCGATCTGAACGTCAGCAACGTAGATGTGTTTGGCGCGGTCTTCAACACTAACAACTCCTGGCTGAACCTTACAGGGGTTGTTCGACCTTCTTACACTCTGTTTAGTGAAATCCTGAACCATCTAGGCAACGTAGCATTCCAAGCGAGTCTGCGTACGCCGCCCCAATTCGATGGAGGGAATACCAGCTTGGGCGGTAACTTGTATAGCCTGGCCACCGTTGACACCAAATCAGCAAACCGGGCCGACCTCTTGGTCGTGAACCTGAACACCTCTACAAGTGTCAGCTTTTCGCCACAACTCCCATTACTCGGAGGTGGCACGATTTCGTCCGGCACCCCTGCAGAACTTTGGGAATGGCAAGGCAACGTGAACTCCAGCGCCGGCTGGGTAAACGCAACGGTGACCCCCACGACGTCGGCGCCCGTGGCCGTGTATCTTATGCACGGGCTGCCCAAGAATTGGACCCTCCCGCCGCAGACTGTGGCCCTATTCGAGGCCTACCCAGGGGGAGGGGTCCAGTTCAACTTTACAGCGAAGGGGTTCCAGGGCGGCGATTCGACCCCCCGGTGGTACGTCGATGTTGCAGGATCTCTTGAAACAGCGAACAACACCGACGTTCTGACCGACTATCTCCAGCAGAGAGAGTACTCGGTGTCCGCGCCCTCGATACCGCTCAAGGACGGATCTCCAGTGGCCATTAACAACACCGAGCGCTACGCTCGAGAGCGGCTTGAACCGTTCCTCCCCCCTTCAATTCAAGTTAGTCCCCTCTCCTTCTCACAGAACATCTACTTCGCCCACCAGTGGTGGACGAATGTATCCACGAACAGCTCCAACGGTCTCTCGGGTGTGGGCGGGTACGTTGCTCCCTCGCCACAATGGTGGAATGCGAGTTCCCCGTTAGTCCTGACCGCCCGCCCAGCGTTCCACTATGTATTCACTCACTGGGTTGGGTTCGGGGCTGGAAGCAGTAACAGCACCAACACCACCGTGATAATCAATCCAGCGGCGCCGATCTCCGAAAAGGCGTTCTTCGCATGGGGGTACCCCGTTACGTTCAGCGAGGTCGGTTTACCTCCAGGCACCAGCTGGGGAGTGACCCTGCGGTCGAACTGGAGCATGAACGGAACGGTCTTCCCCGAGGCCGACCCAGGATCCTCGGTGTCGAACGCCCTTGGATTCGAGGAACCGAACGGAACGTTCGGGTTCACCATTGACACAGTCCCCGGATACCGGTCCAGTGTCAACGATTCGTCATATCTCACCAACTCCTCGGTCGCGGTCTCGGGCCGAGCGGCATCTATCTCGATTACGTTCACTCGCGTCGCACCCCGCTATGCGGTCACCTTCGAGGAGATCGGTCTCCCCACGGGGACTCGCTGGTGGATGACCACCCTCAATGTGACTACCAATCAGAACGGCCCCGTGTCCAACCCTATCGTGCGCCATCTCACCCAATCCTCCCAGAATTCCACCATGACGTTCGAGGAGGCCAACGGCAGCTACGGGTACAACACGTCAAGTATCCGGGGCTTCGAAGCCCACCCGCCCGCGTTCGGGTACAACGTGAGCGGCCCGGGCCGGGTCGTCCTCATCCAGTTCTCTAACGTCAGCTACTACGTGATCTGGAAGGAAACCGGCCTGGGTCCCAACCTCTCCTGGTCAGTCGTGGTAAGCAACGGGAGCGTGACGACCACCTACAAGAGTGCGGGAGCGTGGACTACGGTCCGTCTGGTGAATGGGACCTATTCATTCGTCATTCCCAAAATGGCGGACTATGTCCCCGTCACAAACGAATCGGGGACGTTCACCGTCAACGGGGCGAATGTCTCGTTCAATGTCCTGTTCCCTCAGGTTAGTTTCCCCGTTACTTTCGTGGTCTCGGGCTTACCGTCGGGGGATACTTGGCAGGTCCGGTTCTCCGATAATCTGACCTTGAATCTCAGCCAAGTCGCTGCGACGTTCCGTGCGCCCAACGGCAGTTACACATTCGACGTGATGGCCCCTGCGGGTTACCTTGCCTGCCCCTCGCATGGGACCATCACCGTTGATGCTGCAGCAATCGTGATCAACGTCTCATTGGGAGTCGGCGGGCCGCCACCCTGTCCTCCGATTTGGAAGCTCGCTTGCCCCGCCATCGTCGCATGCGCGGTAATCGCGATGGTCGGTGTGGGGGTGCTCCTCGTTGGCCGTACTCAGAAGCGACGCCGGTCAGGGGGGACCCCCTGACCAGCGATAGTATCATCACGGTGCTTGCATCCCGGGCCGGTTCGATGGCATTGGTGTGGCCCGGCTGGGTGATCCAGCTCTACCATTGGCTCTACGCCGGGCTTCGACCCTTTGGCCTCCCCTTTGGGGCAATCGCGGTCGGGATTGGGCTAGGTCTCGTCCTGTACCTGGTGATTGCGTCTCTCGAGGCGATACCCACCACCTCGGGCGCCGGCACCGTTCCAATCTCTGTGGTCCCTGACGAAGAGACGACGCCCAAAGACGGAGCCCCCCCGAGCTCGGACGATCGACCCATAGTCCCCGTCCGTGTGTTTTCGAAGGATGGGGGAAAGGTGGTCCGGATGAGGGGCGCTGGCGAGAACCCTTCGGTGCCTGGGAAGCGCGCGATACGGTTCGTTGCGGTCCTCACGGGCGCGTTCGCGGCCTTCTCCGTTCCGTTGCTGTTGTACTACCCCGTCATCTTCGCCGAGTACGACCACATTGTCGCGGGCGTCGGCATCTTCCTCTACTGGCCGCTGACCTGGCCGGGCGTCTACGCCGTGAGCGTCACGGCGCTGGTCGTCCCGGACTACATCTTTCCGATGTACCTCGCCTTCATGGCGGCGTTCGTCATCGCAAGCGGGCTCGCATTCAATCGACCTCGATACACGGGTCGACGACGCCGACGGGCGCTCGTCACAATCGTCATCTACATCTGCGCAGAGCTTGTGATCGACGCTCTCTTTTTCACCGTGCCCGGAGCGACGCTCCGGAACTTCGCGCTGCTCGTACGGGTCCTGACCGGTGGCCTGTTCATGGCCTTCCTCACCTTCTGCACCTTCTATCTGCCCCATCCGCAGAAGATCACCCCCCGGTTCCCGCGCGACCGGGCCGCGACCGCGCTGTTCCTGGCGGTCGGGGTCAGCGCCGGCGTGCTCTCCGCGGTCGCCGTCCTGATCACCAGCTGGGTGCTGGACATGAACCGGATCGTGACCGGGTTCACGATCCTTCTGTTGGTTCCCGTTCTAACGCTCCCGGTATTCTGTGCGCTCGCCCGCCCTCTCTACTTCCGCCACCTTCGTAAACATCCGCTCCCTTCTCTCGAGGAGTACCACCCATCGGTCTCGATCATCATCCCCGCGTACAACGAAGAGGAGTTCATCGTCGAGTCCATCCGCTCGGCCGACCGAGCGGCTGAGAACTACCCGGGAACGGTCGAGATCATCGTCGGGAACGACGGTTCCACGGACCGGACCATGGAGCTCGCCCTGGGAGCGATCCGGAACCTCGAGCACACCAAAGGCTACGTGGCGGACCTCCCGCACGGCGGGAAGTCGAACGCGCTCAACGGCGCGCTCGCGCTCGCTACGGGGGAGATCGTCCTGCGTCTCGACGGCGATACGGTGATCACCTCTCCTCCGGGGTTCGCCCCGATGATCTCCCACTTCGCCGACCCCGAAGTGGGTGGAGTGCAGGGCGCTATCCATCCTCGCGACCGGAAAGGCTGGACCCGCAAGTTGCGGGCGCTCGAGGTCGCATGGCTGCACTACATGCTGCGGCCGGCCAGTATGGCCACGCGCTCGGCGGAAGTGCTGGATGGTCTCTTCTCCGCCTTCCGCCGCGCGGACCTGGTCGAGCTCGGCGGGTGGGTCCCGTGGAATGGGGAGGATTCCGAGATCTCGATACGCGTCCAGCGACTGGGATACCGCATCCGCATCGAGTTCGGCGCGCTGGCCTTAGAGGACGTTCCGCACAACTACGACACCCTCCGGAAGCAACGGGTACGGTGGTCTCGCGGGATCATCATGGCCAACGGCCAGCACTACCGGTCCCTGCTCGGAGAGACCCCCGAGTTCGCTGGGCTCGGAGTGCTGTTCTGGTTCCTGCTCGTTATGCGGTCGGGCGTGCGGAGCCTCGTCTACGTCTTCCTCCTGCTCCTGATCCTGTTCCTGGGAGTTCCGGGCCTCATCTACACGATCGCCCTGCTCGCGATCGCGACTGGGATCCGGGCCGTGCCCATCGCTTACTTCCTGGTGAAGATGCGACGGCCCGACGTTCTGGTCTGGATTCCCTTCTTCCCGATCGGGAACATCATCAAGCAGACCTTCCGATTCGAGGCCTTCGGCACGCTGGGCCCTGGTGCAACGGCGGAGTACATCTAGGCTCTTGCCCCCGTGTAGGGGGCAGCGGGATCCTCGAACGCTCGAGGCTCTAGTCCCTGCCGCCAATGGTCCTTAGGTGTCGACGGCGAGGGATTTCGGGGTCCTCGGGTCACCGAGGAGGCGCGGGCGACTGGCGGGTTCGCAGTTCGTGAGCCGCGACCACGAGCATGATCTCGGACGGTCCATGCGCGATGCCCCCGGCCCGAACGTCCCGCCAGCGCTGCTCGTGAGGGAGGTCCTGGGAGTAGCCGCGCCCACCGTGGAACTGGATGGCATGGTCGATGGCCCGAAGCCCGTCCTCGACGGCCACCCACTTGGCGAGAGCGGCCTCCGCGGCCGCGTCCTCCCCGCGCTCCAGCCGGGAAAGGGCGTCCTGGGTGTACAGCCAATCGGCCGAAAGCCGGGCGAAGTCCTGGGCCAATGGGAACGAAACGGCCTCCTGACGAGCGAGCGGCTTTCCGAAGACCGTGCGCTGCCGGGCGTATTCGACCGTCGCCTCCCAGGAGGCGTACGCGGCCCCGAGGTAGATCGCGGCAAGGAGGGCCCGGTCGTGAGTGAGTTCCGTGCGGAGGTACTCGAAACCCATCCCCTCCTCTCCGAGACGATATCGCAGTGGGACGCGAACTTGGTCGTAGGTGACCAATCCCCGACGCTGCCAGCGCTCGCCGAGGTCTCCTGAGGAGGGGTCCCGGGTGATGCCCGGTAGGTCCTGAGGGACCAGGAACGCCGTCACCTTTCCGCGCGGGTCTTCGCTCGGGACGCGCCCGTATACGATCGCGGCGTCCGCGTCCATGCAGAGGGCGACCTCGCTCTTCTCTCCCGTGAGAACATAGCCGTCCCCCTCGCGTGTGGCGGAGAGCGTCATCCCTTGGGCGTCGGAGCCGGCCCCGGGTTCCGTGATCTGATTCCCCACGACCTTCTCGCCTCGGACCATGGGGCGGAACCACTCTTCGACCAGCTCGGGGGAGCCGTGGTCGGCGAGGACTGAGGAGAACTCGGGCTGGATGCTCAGCTTTCCGAAAACCGTCCCGGAGCGATACACAAGATGGAAGAGCGCGAGCCCCACACGGGGAAGCGCGAGGCCTCGGCCTCCAAGGGTGGTCGAGGTCCCCAGACCGAGTAGACCGGCCCGTCCCATCGCCCGATATTCCTCCCGGGGAAACGCGGGGTTCCGGTCGAGCTCGCGATACCGGTCCGCGAGCTTGTGGCGAGTCGCGAAGTCGGTAACCTCCACGACCAAGGGGTCGTCCGGGAGCGGGGGAAGGATCGCCATCTACAGTCCCTCGGTGACGAAGAACGGGGGCTTTGAGCTCGGCCCTCCCGAGGGGGGCCGCTCGCCAATGATCCCGGCAGCACGCAGTTGGCCCATCTCGGAGCTCGAGAGGCCGAGGAGCTCACCGAATACTCGAGCGTTGTCCTGACCGAGCCAGGGGGCGCCGCGCCAGACCCCGCCCGGAGTCTCGGAGAACTTGGGAGCGACCCCGGCACCCTTCACCCGCCCTGCGATCGGGTCGTCCCACTCCACGAACATCTCGCGGTCCCGGAAGTGCGCGTCCCGGGCGGCGTCGGCGATGTCGAAGACCCGGGTGATCGCGACGTCGTGTGTTCGACCGACCTCCTCGAGCTCCTGTCGGGTCCGTGACCCGCAGAACTCCGCGATCGCGCGGTCGACCGCTTCCCGGTGAGCGAGACGGTAATCCCGGTCATCGTACACAGGGTCGGAAAAGCCGATTACGGCCTTCAGGCGGCGCCACGCCTCGGGGGTCGGTGCCGCCACGACCACCCAGCCGTCCCGCGCACGGTGGACGTCGTACGGGTGCAGTCGCGCATGGCCGGAGCCGTGGCGGCCTCGAACGACACCTCGTACGAAGTAGTCGAGAGCGAGGTTCTCGAGTAGGATGAAGAACATCTCGTACTGCGCCACATCGACCGACTGTCCGTGGCCGGTCCGGCTGGCGTGGACGTACCCCATGAGGCCAGCCGTGGCGGCGGCGAGGCCGGTGACGGTATCGTTGAGCGCGGTGCCGCTCCGCATCGGCGGGTCCGGGTCGGGCTTTCCCTGCAGGGAAAGGTAGCCGCTGTAGGCCTGTGCAGTAAGGTCGTAAGAGGGGGTCCGTATCCGGTCCGGCTGACCGGTGCGGCCGTACCCCGTCACATGGACGATGGTGAGCTGGGGATTCGAACGCCACACTTCCTCATCGGAGAGACCGAGCTTGTCGTATGTTCCCGGTCGGGAGGATTCGATCCAGATGTCGGATTGTTCGACCAGCTTCAGGAAGAGGGCACGTCCCTCGGGCCGGCGAATGTCGAGCCCGACCGAGAGCTTGTTGCGAGAGTACTGGACCCAAGACTCCGAGACGGCCTCCCCCGGCATGCTCCCCTCGAGCACCGGTCGAAGGGTCCGGGTCGGGTCGGCGTAGGGGGGCTCGAACGGGGGTCCTTCTACATGGATCACCCGGGCTCCAAACTCGCCCAAGTACGTGGCGGCCCAGGGTCCTGCGACGAACCGGGCGGACTCGAGGACCCGAACTCCCTCGAGCGGACCGAACGGGGGCACGAGCGGCGCGTCGTCCAGAGGCGAGGACACGGCCCGGGACCGGGACGGAGCTCGATAACCCGGGAGGTTCAGGACGGAACCTCGGCGACCAAATACCGCTACCCGCTCGGCGCGACGATGACCGAGGCTCCTTGGGTCCGTTTCGAGGGCGCGAA
>Ga0181524_10002311_pt1 | contig 19903 bp, 10 predicted proteins | sample PEATcosm2014_Bin_34_FD_119761 | JGI IMG/M metagenome (GOLD analysis project Ga0181524, IMG submission 119761) | Peatland microbial communities from MTU Mesocosm Facility, Houghton, MI, USA - PEATcosm2014_Bin05_60_metaG | ecosystem: Environmental > Terrestrial > Soil > Wetlands > Peat | place...
GCAGGGGAAAATCCTCCACCAAGGGACCGTATGGACAGTACCTCAGTTCCCAGCAGGGCTTGCACAGATTCGTTGTTCGATGTCTCCATAGTTTCAAGAGGACTGCATTTGAAATGCCCTTGGTGTACCCCAATAATTTGCGAATCGAAGGATGCAGCTTCATAATGCCTTAACTATCTATGAACATCTACAAAAGTTAACGTACGTTGATACCAGAGGGAAAACCTTGCGTTAACTCAATGTTTCGTGAACACGGTGGCCGAGCTTAGGCAAAAGGGGTGGCAGCAGTCAAGGGAAGAACACAGTTTTCCGCTCCCGCTCGCAGTCACATTCCAAATGCCGATACGGTGGGGGCTGACGGCATCTGGCAGGTCGCTCGACGGGCTGGAGCCGCTTTTGGTGGGTATCCGGGAGCGAAGGGGCCGGAAGAGAGGAGCTAAGTGGCGGAGGCAGCGATTTCCCAGGAAAACCGCGAGTTTTCGGGCCAAAACAGGGCTTTCTTGGCACTCAGGAACGGCGCTCGGTCCCTTTCCACTGCTGTGAAAGGAGCGCCCCAACGCCTCCGCGCTCGCTGGTCGTCAGCTTGTCTGGCGCGTGCTGCCACGGTAGTACCCTAGAGTCACTCCATGGGATATCCGTAGGTGTTCCGTGGGTGTTCCGAAGGTGTTCCGTAGGAGTTATCCTCTTTTCGGCGGATGCAGCCGGCCCGGTGGCGAGCAACCGCTCCGGCAGGCCGGTGCCCAGCAGCGCCGCGCTGAAGCCCACCGACCGACCCCTTTTACAGACGTTCTGCACGCAAGAAAGGTTACACAGATCAGGTTGAGCTTGGGTTCGCCGGTCAAGGCTTGCCGGCTTCGCGGCCAACTTTTCCCCGCACTCGACTCTGGACCCGCGCCGAATTATTCTCTCATAGCTCATGCGAAACATCGTCTTCCAGGCGTTGGCTGAGGCCGCGCGCAACTGCGAACCGGTAGCGCTCGGCATCATCTCGGGCGCGAAAGGGTCCAGTCCACAGAAAGTCGGCGCCAAGGCGCTCTTTTATGCCGACGGCCGCATCAAAGGCACACTGGGCGGCGGCTGCCTCGAGGCCGAAATCCAGCAGCGCGCTGTCCAATCGTTGCGCTCCGGCCAGGCGGCGACGTTCGACCTGCTGCTCGACCACGACTTCGGCTGGGACGACGGCCTGATGTGCGGCGGCAAGGTGTGCGGGTTGATCCTGCCCAACGCGCAAAGCGCCGGAGAGCAGTTTTGGGCGGACCTGGCCGGACGCCAAAACACGCTCTCGTGGGGGGTGAAGAGTGACTTCTCGATCAGCCGACTGGATTCAGCCAGTGTGGGGTTAGGCGAGACGCCCGACGTGCTTTACCGGGAGACCCTCACGCCGCCATGCGCGCTGTGGATTGCCGGCGCCGGGCACATCGCCCAAGCCGTAGCGCCGCTTGCCTTGCAGTTGGACTTCAGCGTGACGGTGCTGGACGACCGCCCCGCGCTGGCCAATCACCAGTTCTTCCCGCCAGAAGTCTCCCTGCAAGCCGATGTGTGGGAAAGGCTGCTGGCCCTGCCGTTGCCGGTGGTGCCGAGCTTTGGGCTGATCGTCACCCGCGGGCATCGCCACGACGCGCTGGTGCTCAAGGAGTGGATTCACCAGCCGTTTCTGTTCCTCGGCATGATTGGCAGCGCCCGCAAAGCGCGCACGATCTTCGAGCATTTCACCGAGGAGAAGCTCGCCACGCCCGCAGAGCTGCAACGCGTCGCCTGCCCGGTGGGAATCAAAATCCGCTCGCAAAGCGTTCAGGAAATCGCGGTGAGCATCGTGGCGCAGTTCATTGATAAGCGAGCGGAACTGGTCTATGGGAGAATGGAGTGATGGAGTGGTGGAGTGATGGGGGGCAGGCTTGGCCGGAGTTCCATTACTCCATTACTCCATTACTCCAGCACTCCGTTCCTTGGGGCGGGCTCGGTCGAGCTCGGGCGTGGCTTGGCGCTGGGATGGGGCGTCGCTTTTGAATCGCCATGAAGATCGCCTCGCAGGTCGCCGGCAACGCCAGAGGCACCTCGCCCCCAGGCGGACCGAAAGCAGCGACGGCATCGCGGATGGCCTCGCGCACCGAAATCGCCAGCATGAACGGCGGTTCGCCCACGGCTTTGCTGCCATAGACCACTCCCCTCTGCGCGGCGTTCTTCAGCAGCGTGACGTTGAACACCTGCGGCATGTCGCCGACGGCGGGAATCTTGTACGTATCCGGCGAATGCGTCAGCAGCCGGCCCTGCTCGTCCCACTTCAGTTCCTCGGTCGTCAGCCAGCCCAGGCCCTGCACGAAGCCGCCTTCGACCTGGCCGCGGTTGACACCCTCGTTAATCGAATCGCCCACGTCGTGCAGAATGTCCGTGCGCAGGACTCGCATCATGCCGGTGAACCCGTCCACTTCCACCTCGCTCACCGCGGCGCCGCAGGCGAAGTAGTGGAACGGCTTGCCCCGGCCCGCCACGCGGTCCCAGTGAATCCCCGGCGTGGCATAGTAACCGGTTGCCGACAGGCTGATGCGCTCCAGGTAGGCTTTCCGCGCGACTTCCCCGAAGCTCACAGTGGCTCGGGGCCGCCGGCCATCGCAGACCAGGCCGTCGGCGAAGATTAACTTGTTGGGTGCCGGCGCGCGCCCGTTCTTCTCTTTGAGCAAATGCGCCGCCACCGGAACCAATCTGGCGCGGATGATCTTGCACGCATTCCTCACCGCTGCGCCGTTCAGGTCGGTGCCGCACGAGGCGGCGGTGGCCGAGGTGTTAGGCACCTTGTCGGTGCTGGTCGGCATGACGCGCACGTGCTCTGGCCGGATGCCGAGTTCCCGGGCGGCAATCGCGGTGAGGTTGGTGTGGAGGCCCTGGCCCATTTCGGTGCCGGCATGGTTCACCTGCGCCGTGCCGTCCTGATAGACCAGCACCAGTGCGCCGGCCTGGTTCAGATGGGTGACCGTGAAGCTGATGCCGAATTTGACCGGCGTCATCGCGAGGCCGCGTTTGCGGTGCGGGTGCGCCGCATTCCACCTGGCGATGGCTTCGCGGCGGCGAACGAAGTCGCTCGACTGCTTCAACTGGCGCCAGAGGGTCTGAATGCGGTTGTCCCCGATCTCCAGGCCGTAGTGCGTCGTGTTCGTCCGGCCTTTGCCGCGATAGAGATTCCGTTCGCGCACCACCTCCGGCGGCAGGCCAAGCCGCCGGGCAATCCGGTCCAGGATTTCCTCCATGACCACCATCCCTTGCGGCCCGCCGAACCCGCGAAACGCGGTGTTCGAGGACAAGTTTGTCTTGGCCACCTGCCCGCGGAATTCCACCGCCGGTATGTAGTAGGCGTTGTCGAGATGGAACAACGCGCGGTCCGTCACGGCCTGCGACAAATCCATCGCCCAGCCGCCATTGGAGTAGAGATGCACCCGCGCGGCCAGCAATCGGCCCTCGGCGTCGAAGCCCACCTTGAACCGTGCGAGAAATGGATGCCGATGCCCGGTCAACATCATGTCCTGGTCCCGATTCCAGCGCACGCGGACGGGTTGGCCGGTGTGGCGCGCCGCCAGCGCCGCGAGCGCAGCCGGAGTGGCCGCTTGCGTTTCCTTGCCGCCGAAAGCGCCGCCCATGCGCAGGCTTTGCACGACGACCTTGTTGGCCGGCACGCTCAACAAGTGGGCGACAACGGCCTGCACCTCGGAAGGGTGCTGAGTGGCGGATGAAACGAACATGGCCCCGTCTTCGCCAGGCTTGGCCCATGCCGCCTGCGTTTCCAGGTAGAAATGTTCCTGCCCTTGCAACTCAAGCACGCCCGTCAGCGTCATTGGCGAATCGGCCAGTGCCGCGCCGACTTTGCCGCGGCGGATGTAGTTGGGGGCGTTGTGGAAACTGCGCGCCGCCAGCGCCTGTTCCAGCGTCAGGATCGGCGGCAGCGGTTCGTATTCGACCACCACCTTCTCCGCTGCTGCTCGACACGCCTCCTGTGATCGGCCAACCACCAGCGCCACGATTTGGCCGTGGAACAAGACCTTCTGGTCGGCCAGCAGGATTTCGTCGTGCTTGACCCCGCCGACGTTGTTTTCACCGGGCACATCTTCCGCCAGAAGCACCGCGCGGATGCCGGGCATGGCGCGCGCCGCCGTCGCGTCGCGGCTCAAAATCCTGGCATGGGCGTGCGGGGAACAGACCGGCCAGACTTCGAGCGCACCCGCAGGCTGGTCGTCGGTGTAAACCGCTTCGCCGCTCACATGCTTGTGCGCGCTCTCGTGCGGCAGCGGCCCGGTGGTAGGGCGCGCAGTCCCCTGCGCGCCGCTGAAGTGGAAGGAACTGGCTTGGTTTGAGGACGGCGCGCAGGGGACTGCGCGCCCTACCTTCGGGAAGGGAGCAAGCGCCGCGTCGAAGAAGAACTTCTCGAATAACCCCGTGATCAGCGCGCGCCGATACTCCGCGCTGCCGCGCACGTCGGAAATCGGCGTGAACTCAGCCTGAAGCGTCGGCAGGACCTCTCTGACCGTCTCCTCGCACCACTGCTTGCCGATTAGCGCCTTCTCCGTCTGGCGCGCCCGCGCGGGCATCGCGGCCACGCCGCCGTAAGCGAGCCGCGCATGACGCACAACATCGCCCGAGTCCAAATCCACCCTGAAGCACGCCGCGACGGTGCTGATGTCCATTTCGCGGCGTTTAGACACCTTGTGCCACGCGCACTTGCGCGTGACGCCTATCTGGGCAAACCGGGGCACGATGATGGTCTTGAGAATCTCGCCTGGCCGCAACGCGGTCTTGCGATAGGCAACGAAGAACTCGTGGATCGGGAGCATGCGCTCTGAGAGCACGCCAGGCGTCTCGCCTGTCCTGCTCCGCTGAAGCGACACCAGCGCCACTTTGGCATCGAGCGCGAGCAGCAGCGGGGCGCTGTCGCCGATGGGGGAAGCGGTGACGAGGTTGCCGCCCATCGTGGCGCGGTTACGGACCTGGCGGGAGCCAAAGACGCGCAGCATGTCGGCCAGCGCCGGGAACTCGGCTGCCATTTGCTCCTCAATCTGCGTGAGGGTGGCCGCGGCGCCGATGCGCCATTCAGAGTCGGTGCGCTCGATCTCCTTCAACTCCGGCACCGCTTCGACGGAGATGAGCGCGGGGAATTTCTTGAAGCGCTTGGTAATGTCGAGTCCCAGTTCGGTCGCCCCGGCGATGAGCCTGGCCTCGGGGAATTGTTCAAGCAATTGCAGCAGGCCGCCGAGCGAAGTTGGCCGGAGGAATCTCTCCCCGGCAAACTCATACTCGACTCCGCCCAATCCTGCCACGGACTTCTTCAACTGCTCCGTGAACGAATCCTGTCCGTTCTTCCTGTGCCGCTCCGGGAAGGCAGCGGTGGCCGCCTCGCGAATTGGCCGATAGCCGGTGCAGCGGCAGAGATTGCCGCACAGTTGATCATCAAGCTGGTCGGGTTCCCGAATGTCCCCGCGGTAGTAGCCCTCGAAGAGCGACATGACAAAGCCCGGCGTGCAGTAGCCGCATTGGGAGCCGTGGCCTTCAACCATTTTCTCCTGGACGGGGTGGAGCTTGTCGGGGCCGGCGACGCCTTCCACGCTGACGATTTCGTATCCGGCCATCAGGCAGAGCGGAACCAGGCAACTGTTAATGGCGCGGTAGCAAGGCCGGCCCTGCGAATCGCGGTCAATGATGGCCACCGAGCACGCGCCGCAATCGCCCTCGGCACAGCCCTCCTTGGCGCCAGTCAGGCCCGTGCGGCGCAGGTATTCGAGGAGCGTAGTGTTCGGGGAGACGTCCTCGACGCGGACGCTGCGGCCATTGAGCCTGAATTCGATGGCGTTGAGCATAACTGGTAGGGTAACGGTACTCCGGGAAGGGGGGACTGTAAACGAAAACCGGAATACAATTGGGAACCCAGGAAAGCAGGCCCTGCCTCGCCGACGGTTGTGGACCTCATTCTGGTTTGGGCGGCGGGGGGGTGCGTTAAGGTGAGGGGCGTAGTGCCGAGACTGGCAAGGACATTCGTGTCGGCGGCGCAGTCTTGGGCGAGCAAGCGTCCGGGCCGGGCGAGCGGCCAGCGAAGCGAGATGACGAGGCAAGAAATTAGTTCTTCCCTTTTCCCGGCGCGACGCTAAGGTCGTGGCGGGCAAGGCGCCTGCGGTTGCGGGTCCTGAAAGACCCCAATTGGACAGCCCGGGCGCCTCGGCAACCAGGCGTGAACACGATTTACGACGACAACCCGGAAACTGCTCGAGTGACCGCCGCGCAGCAATTGCTTTTCCCGGCCAATCCGCGCGCCGTCTGCGAGCAGATGGGACTCAACTGGTGGGCCGCGCTCAAGCTCCATGAGGCCGGCTGGCTGAGTTTTTCCCCGGCCAACACTCCGCGTCTGGATGAAGCGCAGGAAGCCGAATTGCGCTTCATCGGAAGCCTGATCATTGCGGGCTGCGACCGGGGGATGCTGGCTATACTGCTGGACGGGTTGCCCAAGCCATACGCCTATGACGCCAGCCGGGTCTATTACGACTGGGCCGCACGCCGCTGGCGCCTGCTGCCTGACCCGCACGCCCATCCGGAAGCTATCTTCACCGAATGGCTGGAGACCCTGGTTGAGAACGGAGATGTCAACTCACTGACTGGAATCCTCGAGCTCGGCCAGGATGCCTTGTCCCAGGTTCGCGTGGAGGCCGCGCAAACCGAGTTTGATCGGCAGGCGTGATACGGAGAGAATACCCCGACCATTTGACGGGCTTTGCGCCCCTGAACCTGGTGAGGACGCGTTCCACCGCCTTCCCTGACTTCGCCCGGAGTGAATGGGACGCGGTGGAACGCGTCCTTACCATCCCGATTGAAGGGTTTGGCGTGTGGCGGCGTCCAAAGGCAAAGGAAAAATGATGCGCAGATTCATTGCTGTTCTTATGGCCGTTGCCGGCGGGTCGCTGCTGGGCGACCCCGCTCGCGCCCAGGAAACAAACGCCTGCCCGCTGCCGCCGGCGACGAAGCTGGAGGCCTTCGATACCAACACCGACACAGTTATCATCAAGGCCACTGCCCCCATCGGCACGGTGGCGGCGCATGGCGGAGCCGTGGCGGTGAGATGCCGGGAGATTACCGACGCCGGCACTGGCCGCCGGGAGAGTGGCATTCTGGTGGACATCACCTCGGGCGACCAGTTGCAGGACACGATGCTCATTGACTATGACGAACTGGATTCACTGCTGGACGGCCTGGATTACCTCGGCAAGCTCGATTGGTCGGTAACTCCGCTGCCTGGCTTCGACGCGCTCTATAGCACCAAAGGCGGGTTCCGGGCGGCCGCCTTCGGCAGCCGGCGGACGGGCAACATCGAGTTCGCGGTGCGCACAACTCGGGTCGTCAGGCCCCCACTGCTGCTTTCCCGGGACCAGTTGGGCCAGTTGCGAAGCCTCGTCGAGCAGGCCATGACGAAGCTCGATTCCTTGCGCAAAGCGAAGTAGCTCGCTTGCCGGGATATTTCATGCTCCGCACGAAATGCCGACAGACCGGAGCGCCGGTTTCCAAACCGGCTTAACATGGGCTTACGCTAGAAAAGGATACGGATGACGAGTGGGGGCGCCATAAGCCGGTTTGGAAACCGGCGCTCCGGCCCTACAGGTATGAAATTTCCCGGCTGGGGCCGTCTCCCCGTGCGGCATCCGGTCAACGTTTGCCGAAGAAAGTCTTCATTAATGGCCCGTGCTCGGTGCGAACCACCATGCCCGTGGTGACCTGGTTGCGCCCGAACCAGCCTTGGCTGGTCTCCAGCACAAACTGCACCCGCTCCGATGAGGCCACCACGGAGTTCGTGTTGTGGGGCTGCAAGTCGTGAATCTCCAGGATCACGCCCTCCGGGTCGAGGTAAGCCGCCGAGAGGGGCAAGGGACAGTTTTTCATCCAGAACGAGGCGCGGTGCGGCACCGGGAAAACGAACAACATCCCTGAGTTCTCCGCCAGGTTGGTGCGAAACATCATGCCGGTCTGCTGTTGTTCCCCCGTTAACGCCAGTTCGGCCACCATCTCCTCAGCCCCGAGCCACAGTTTCATAGTTTGCAATTTCGGTTGCGCCGCGGTCGGCAAACTCGGTCCCGCCACTGGCCCGGTCGCCGGCGACGCCGGTTTGTTGCAGCCGCCAGCGCAACCACCGCACACAGCGATCGCCAACAGGAGGCTCATCATGCGCCATCGAATCATCGCTCAAGACTGAGCAAACCCCACGGCCTTTTCAACTCCGATCAGCAGAAAGACTTGTAATCCTCCGGCGCCTCCATCAACCTGCCGGCATGAAAGACCGCACAGCTTCTTCCGCTTCGCCAGCTCCTGCCACCCTCCATTTCACTCCGCCGCCCTGGTCGCGCCGCCAGTTCTTGCGGACGGCCGCCGTCGCCGGCCTCGCCGCGCCATTCATACCCTGCCGCAGCCTGCAAGCGGGGCCGCGATTGATTTCAGCCAACGACAAGCTGAATCACGCCTGCATCGGGGTTGACGGCATGGGCTGGGTGGACCTCCAGAACTTTCTGGACCACAAGCGAGTGCAGATCGTCGCGCTGTGCGACGTGGACGCCAATAAACTCGACAAGGCGGCCAAAAAAGTGCCCGGCGCGCGCCTGTATGCCGACTGGCGCGAGCTGCTCCAGCAAGAAGGCGACCGCATTGATTCGGTCAACGCGGCGGTCCCCGACCATACCCATTTCTCCATCGCCTACAGCGCCATTCAGCGCGGCAAACACGTCTATTGTCAAAAGCCCCTGTGCCACGATGTCGCCGAAGTGCGCGCCCTCACCCAGGCCGCCGTCAAGAAAGGCGTCACCACCCAGCTTGGCACGCAGGTCGCTGCGACCATCCACGACCGCACGGGCGTCCAATGGCTCAGGGAAGGCCGGATTGGCAAGGTCACCCATGCCTATCTCTGCTCGAATCGGCCGGGAGTGGTCGGTACCTACCGCCTGGTCGGCCCGCGCCCGGCGGTCGGCCAGGAGCCGCCCGCGTCTTTGAACTGGAACCTGTGGACTGGCACCGCTCCGGTGCGGCCCTATGCGCCGGACATTTACCACCCGGCCAAGTGGCGCACGTGGCAGGACTTCGGGACCGGCTGGTCCGGCGACATCGGCTGCCACATCTTCGACCCTGTCTGGAAAGGACTCGGGTTGCAGGCCCCGCGGACGGTGTTCGCTGAGGTGCAGGAATCCTGGAAGAACTCGCCCGCGCGCCGCGCGGATACGTGGCCGCAGGGCGACCACATGACCTGGACCTTCCCCGGCAATGAGAAGATCGCAGGGGGAGAACTCGTGCTGGAGTGGTTTGACGGCGAATACTATCCGCCCGAGCGCATCCGCAAGCTCTATTCCGAAGACCTGAAGGAATACCCGCCGGAGTCCTCAATGCTAATCGGGACGGAAGGCTCGTTGCTCATCCCGCATAACGAGCCGCCGCAGTTGCTGCCGGAGGAAAAGTTCAGCGGCGTCCAACGGCCCAAGTTCCCGCCACGCAACCACTACCATCATTTTGTGGATGCCTGTCTTGAGGGCGAGAAGACCGAGTCACACTTCGCGCAGACCGGGCCGATGACCGAGGCGATCCTGCTGGGGACGGTGGCGATTCGGGTGCCGGGGCAAAAGCTGGAGTGGGACAGCCGCCGGCTGAAGGTGACCAACAGTGCTGAAGCCAATCGTTACCTGCAACGCAAATACCGCGAGGGGTGGCACCTGGCGCATTTCTGATCAGCCTCATCGGTTTTCTGACCGGGCATTGGGCCAATGAGGCGATTAAGATTACGAGCAGGATTAAGGTTAAGAACGGCAGATTCATGGAAAGAACTTCAGGAACCAAACGGCTGGGGGCGATGGGCTTGGCCGGGAGATTTCATAGTGTGTAGCCGCCGACGGCAGTCGGCGCTGATACTCAGTCCCGAAAGATGGCGCCGACTGCCGTCGGCGGCTACACCCTGTAGGCAGTTTGTGCGAGGTATGAGAATTCCGGGTTAGGGGAGCTCATTTCCCCCGACCCGCTGAAGAGTCGGCGTCCAACAACTGAAGGCGGCGGCGGGCGGCAAAGGCCTGCGGGCTATGGGGGAACTCGCGGAGCAGGCGTTCGAGGGTCTTGCGGCCAGCGGCGGGGTCGTGCCGATAGCGGATGTGCCAGGCGGCGATGAGGCCCAGCCACTCGGCCCTGCGGGCGTCCGGTTGGTCGGGCAGGTCCAGCAGCAGGGTCACTTGCTCGATGCCGTGGTCCGGCTGATCGAGTTGCTCGGCGAAAAGCCTGGCCAGCCGTTCCCGGGCGGGCACGTTGTTGGGATCGTGCTTGAGTGTTTCGACACAGGCATTCGCCGCCTCGACGGCCTGCTGCCGCTCCTTGCCTGATTCGGGGGGCAGCGGCGCTTCATCAATCGTATCGCTGAGGGCGGGCAGGGGAATAGTGGCCGCGCTCTGTTGCTGGTGGAGTTCGGCCACGGAGGCGGGCAGTTGGTTGATGCGGAGCTGGGCCATGTGAGCGAGGTGCGTCCCCGGCAAGCGGTCGCAAATCATTTGCAGGGCGCGCCGGGCGGCGGCCGGGTCGCCCGCCCGATGCAAATGCCAGTCCGCCAGCCGGTGCAGTGCGACGGCGAGCTGCGACGGCGTGGTTCGGGGCTGGTCGCAGATTTCGAGGATGCTCTGCTCGGCCTCGGCGAGATCGTTGAACTGGTTGGCATAGAGGTCGGCCAGCATCATCCAGCCGTCGAAGTCGTCCTCGCACTTTTCGAGTTCGCGGATGATTTCCCACTCGGCCTCGGTGTATTTGCCGAACTTCATCCGGGCGATGGCCCGGGCGTAAATGGGGGGCATTTGCCTGGTGTGCAGGACGCTGGCGCCGTAGCCGGCCATGGGGGCGAGCAGGGCGATGCCGGCCAGGCCGAGCATCGACCAGCCGCCGAACCACACGATGACCAGCGCCGGCACCGCCATGGCGATGAAACAGGTGAGGCACAGGGCTTTGAAGTACGCGCGGGCTTCGCCTTCGGCGCGAACGCCGGCGTCGAGCAGCGCCCAGGCCAGCGTCACCGTGGTCCAAAAGGAACTGATGACAAACAGACCCACCGCCACGATGCGCAGATACTCCGGGACCCAAGGGTCCCCGTTGTTGCGAGCCGCCTGAATCTGGGGCATAAAGGGTTGCAGGTTCCAGGAAAGGCCGAGGTTCATGAGGGTCCAAATGATCAACGGAACCAGCAGCCCTTTGCCGGACCAGAGGAGGAGGGGGCGGAGGAGCCGGGGGCGCCGGCGCTCGGGGGTCAGGCCGTAGGTCAGCACCCAGGCGGCGGTGACCGAGGCGGTGCTCAGAAGGAACAGGGTCAGGAGAAACTCAACCGCTGGCCTCATGGCTCAAAGCTCCACTTTCAGCCAAAATAAAATGAGCGGCCCCTTGCGAGGCCGCCCGGTGTAGTGCCACATGACTCGCCTCCTTCTCGAGTCGAATCACAATTGCAGTGCAAACGTATCATGCCCGGCGCGTTGCGCTATGGGGTGAACACCCCATGTGATAGTTGATGGCCGAGAGCTGACAGTTAATAGCCACAAGGAGCGCGGCGGTGCGGGGTTTAGCGGCACGAAAGCCAGCGGCCATAGCGGCCTTCGCGCATATAAGGGCGCTCGGAACCGTCGGCCAGCACCTCGTAGAGCTTCGGGCCGCGCAGCCGATAACGGCGGCGGCAGGTCAGGCATTCGTATTCTATGAGGGGCGGCTCCGGCGGCGCGGGCTCCGGCGGCTTCACCATGAGCCAGCCATCGCCGGAGCGGCTGGGCCAATTGCCGGATTGAGACTGCCCGCAGCGGCAAGGGGGAAGGAGCCGGGTTGCGACTTCGCGGGTGGCCGGAAGGGGAGCATCAGAAGGTTTCATAGTTATGCGGCGTATTGCCTTTACGCGGTAACACTGCGCCGATGAGCGGGAATTTCAAGCCTGAATTTGCCAGTTCTCGATTTCACGGCGGGAGCCATCGAGCCTCCTGCATGGGAGGGGTCCAAAGACTCCCTGCTTTTTCAATTGACCTTTTGCCGGAAAGTTTCCAGAGTCGGAAGAGAGAAGTGACGGGTCAAGTAACGCCGCACAACTTTCTTATGAAATGGATCACTATGAAACGGAGCATTTTTGTATTCACAAATTCCACGCTGGGTTGCCGGTTGAGCGCATTGGTCAGCAGCGCCTCGGTTAGCGTCTGGCTGGCGGCGTTGCTGGCCTTGCTGTCGGCAAGACCCGCGCCCGCGGCGGGGAGGCAGGCACTGCCCCGGCACGTGCCGGCGGCAGCGGCGAACTTGCAGCCGATTGGCCCCCTTGCGGGGACCAACAGCCTGGACCTGGCGATCGTGTTGCCGTTGCGCAACCAGGCGGCGCTCACAAGCCTGCTCCGTGAACTCTACGACCCGGCCAGTCCCAATTCCCATCAGTATCTGACGGCGGAGCAGTTCGCGGAGCGGTTCGGTCCAACCGAACAGGATTACCGGGCGCTCATTGCGTTTGCTGAGGCGAACGGGTTGACGATAGTCGAAAGGCATCCTAATCGCACACTGCTGCACGTGAAGGGGGCGGTGGCGGACATCGAACGGACGTTCCAGGTGACGATGCATGTCTATCGGCACCCAACGGAAAGGCGCACATTTTATGCCCCGGACGCGGCTCCGACGATTGACATTGGCATTCCCATTTTAGACATCAGGGGTCTTGAGAACTACGAACTGCCGCACCCGGCGCTCAAAGTCACGCCGCTGGACAAGCTGGCCAAGGTCACCGCTATGGGGTCGGGGCTGGGCGGCACGTTTCTGGGGAAGGATTTTCGCAACGCCTACGCCCCGGGTGTGACGCTCAACGGCAGCGGCCAGGCGGTCGCGCTGTTCGAAATGGACGGCTACTTCACCAATGACATCACCGCCTACGAAAGCCAGGCGGGGCTGCCGAACGTGACGTTGACCAACGTGTTGCTCGGCGGCTTCGACGGGGTTCCGGTGGATCCAAATGCGGTAGTCGAGGTGTCGTTGGACATCGAGATGGCGATTGCGATGGCGCCGGGGCTTTCGCAAGTGATGGTGTATGAGGCGCCGGTTACTTCGGCCGGCGCTTACGACATCTTGAACCGGATGGCGACGGACAACCAGGCCAAGCAAATCTCCTCTTCGTGGGTTATCGACCGCCTCGTCACCAATCCCGTTCCCAGCCAGATTTATCAGCAATTCGCGGCGCAGGGGCAGTCGTTTTTCCAGGCTTCCGGCGACGAAGGGGCGTATTCGCCGGGCACTTACCAGACGGCGGACAATCCATTTATTACGACCGTGGGGGGCACCACGTTGACGACGGCCCCGGGGGGCGCGTGGGTTTCGGAGACGGCTTGGTTCGGCAGCGGTGGGGGCATCAGCAGCGTTTTCACCATTCCGAGCTATCAGCAAGGCATCAATATGACGGCGAACATGGGCTCGACCACGATGCGGAACGTTCCGGATGTGGCGCTGACGGCGGAAAACGTCGAGGTGATAACGGATGATGGCGAGATGGGCTCGGTGAGCGGGACGAGCTGCGCGGCGCCGTTATGGGCCGGGTTTACGGCGCTGATCAACCAGCAGGCGGCCGCCAATGGCCGGCTGCCGATTGGCTTTATCAACCCCGCCCTTTACGCGCTGGGCCAACAGGCCGGCTATACGCTGGGCATGCACGACATCACGACCGGGAGCAATCCAAGTGACTACGGCCCCAACGTGTTCTATGCCGTTCCCGGCTACGACCTGTGCACCGGCTGGGGCACGCCCAATGGCAGCAATCTGATCAATGCGCTGGTGGCGCCGGCCGACGCGCTGGAGATCAGCCCGGGTTTGGGCTTCGCGGCCAGCGGTCCGCCCGGCGGTCCATTCACGCCCGCGGCCCAAAGTTATTCGTTGAAGAATGCGGGCGCCACACCGTTGAACTGGACGCTGGTGAATACCTCGGCGTGGCTGACTGTGACGGCTACCAGCGGCCAACTCGCGGCGGGCGGATTGCCCGTGGTCGTGACGGCGAGCCTGAACGCCGCTGCCAGCAACCTGCTGGCGGGGACCTATGCGACCGCCATCCGGTTCACGAATCTGAATGATGGTGTCGTCCAAGGCCGCCAGTTCATTTTGCAGGTGGCAACCGCGCCGGCCATGCCAGCCGTCATCACCGCGCAACCCACCAACCAGTTTGTTCTGGCCGGCGGGACGGCCACGTTCAGCGTCGGCGCCACGGGAACGGGCTTGCACTACTATTGGCAAAAGAACGGCGCCAGCTTGACCGACGGCGGCCACCTCTCCGGGTCGGCCACCAGCATTTTGACGGTCAGCAACGCAGCCGTGGCCGACGCCGCAGTTTATTCAGTCATCGTGAGCAACGCCGCCGGGCCGGTGAGCAGTGTGGGCGCCGCCCTGGTGGTTTATTCGCCGGGCGGGGGGCAACTGGTTCAGAACGGCGGCTTCGAGGCCGGCAACTTCTCTGCTTGGACGTTGTCTGGGAACACCAACCTGATGGCGGTCACGACTAATGCTTTTGCCGTCCATTCCGGGGCCCATGGGGCGGAATTCGGGCCGGCGGGCTCGCTCGGGTTTCTTTCCCAGACGGTGCCGACGGTCCCCGGGTCGGCCTACCTGATTTCTGCCTGGCTGGACAGCCTGGATGGGAAGGCCCCTAATGAATTCATAGTTCAGTGGAACGGGAACACGCTCTTCGACCAGGCCAATCTCGGAGCGATTGGCTGGACGAACCTTCAGTTCATCGTCACCGCAACCGGCGCCAGCACCGTGCTCGCGTTCGGATTCCAGGATGACCCCAGCTACCTGGCCCTGGACGATGTCAGCGTCCTGGCGATGACCAACACGGCGAGTCCGCCCATCTTCACCAGCCAGCCCCTGATCCAGGAGGTGACCGCGGGCGGAACTGCAACCTTCAGCGCCCTGGCGACAGGAACCTCGCCCTTGACCTACCACTGGCGGTTGAACGGGGCCAGTTTAAGCAATGGCGGCAATTATTCCGGCGTGACCACCCCCCAGTTGACCGTCAGCAACACGGCCCCCGCGAACGCAGGAACCTACTCGGTGGTGGTGAGCAACACCTACGGCTTCGCAGCGAGCCTGGGGGCGGTGCTGGTGGTGCTGCCGTCGGGCGCGCAGGTGCTCACGTTTGACGATCTGCCGGAAACGGTGAACGGACTGGCCGTAGCCAACGGCTACGGAGCATTGAATTGGAATAATTTCGGTGAGATTGACGGCCTTGGATTGGCGAACTATGTGGGGCCGAGCGGCTATACTGCGGGAGTCGTTTCACCGAACAATGTGGTGTTCAACGGCGACGGGCTTCCCGCCAGCATCAGTAGCGCCGGCGCACCGTTCAACCTGGACTCAGCTTACCTGACCGCGGCCTGGAACGACAACTTGCAAGTCCAGGCGTTCGGGTTCGTGGGCAGCAACAATCTGGCCTTCTCGAACACCTGGACGTTGAGCGCGACGGCTCCGACGCTGGTGCAATTCAATTACACGAATGTGACCGAAGTGGACTTCGTCTCCTCGGGCGGCGCGCCGCATCCCGGCTATTCCGGCAGCGGCGAGCATTTCGTGATGGATAACCTGGCGGTGTCGTTCGTCGGCTCCGTGTTAATCATCCAGCAACCAGCAAGCCAGGCCGTGGGCAGAGGAGAGGCGGCCACGTTCAGTGTCACGGCCATAGGCAGCCTGCCCTTGAGTTACCAGTGGCAGAAGAATGGCGTTAATCTAAGCGATGGCGGCAGCCTTTCGGGCGCCGCGACCAGCACCCTGACGGTCTCCAATGCCGCCTCGGCCAACGCCGGAGTTTATTCGGTGATCGTCAGTAACTCCTACGGGGCGCTGACCAGCGCCGGCGCCGCGCTCGCGGTTTATTCCCTCGGGCCGACGAGCCTGGTCCAGAACGGCGGCTTCGAGACGGGGGACTTTACCGGTTGGCAGTTGGTGGCATACGACGACCTCACCATTGTCACCAACAACCCGGTCGTCGTCCACTCGGGCGCTTACGGCGCGCAACTCTCATACGGCTACCTTTATCAGTACCTGCCGACCGTCGCGGGCGCATCCTATCGGCTGTCGCTTTGGCTCAACAGTCTGCCGCCGGCGGGGGAAAACTATTTCGAGGTGTATTGGGGTGGTGCAGGATACGTTTTTGATGAATCCGACCTCGCGGCGAACGGCTGGAACAACTTGCAGTTCGTGCTGCCCGCGACCAGCTCTTCCACCGAGCTTTATCTCCTCTTTTACAATGAGGGGGCTTACTTCGCGCTGGATGATGTCAGCGTAAACGTCCTCACCAATGTCGCAGGCCCTCCGGTCATCACCGATCAACCCATCGCCCGGACGATGCCGTTGGGCGGCACGGCTGCGTTCAGCGTCGTGGCCGGCGGCACGACGCCCTTAAGTTACCAGTGGCGGTGGAATGGAACGAACTTGACCGATGGCGGGGGCATTTCCGGTTCCATCACGCCCAGCCTGGCGATTGGGAACGTTGCGGCGGCCAATCTCGGGACCTATTCAGTGTTCGTCACCAATGCCTTCGGCGCGGCGGCCAGTGTTGGCGCTCCGTTGAGTCTCCTGCCGGCCGGCACGACGGTGATCACATTTGACGATTTGCCAGAGGCCCTTTATGGCTTGGCCATAACCAACGGCTACCAGCGGCTGAATTGGACCAACTTTTCTGAGATTGACGGGGTGAACACCCCTTTTTACCAGCCGGCTGCAACGGCGGCAGTGGTTTCGAGCAACAATGTCGCGTTTGGCGAGAACGATAACGGGTCCGTGCCGGCCATTAGCAGCAGCAGCGGCTCCTTTAACCTGTACTCGGCTTACCTCACCGCGGCTGATCAAAGTCCCTATCCTCTGGCAGTGCTGGGATATGCCGGCAGCGCGTTGCTCTACAGCAACTATTACACCCTGAACGATACTGCGCCTGCCCTGATTGACTTCAACTACACGAACGTCACCGAAGTCGCTTTCGTGCCTGCCAGTTACAATTCGGTCTTCTTCATGGATAATGTCGCCCTCTCGTTCAACGGCCCGGTGACTATCGTCAGTCAACCTGCCAATCAGGGGGTGTTCACGGGACAGACCGCCACGTTCGGCGTCACCGCCATAGGCAGCCTCCCCTTGAGTTACCAGTGGCAGAAGAATGGCGTTAGTTTAAGCGATGGCGGCAGCCTCTCGGGCGCCGCGACCAGCACCCTGACGGTCTCCAATGCCGCTCCGGCCAACGCCGGAGTTTATTCGGTGATCGTCAGCAACTCCTACGGGCCGGTGACCAGCGCCGGCGCCGCGCTCGCCGTGTCTTCCCTCGGGCCGGCGAACCTGGTCCAGAACGGCGGCTTCGAGACGGGGGACTTTACGGGCTGGACCCAATCCGGAGACACCAAATCCACCTATGTCAGCGCCAATGCGTTTTACGTCCACTCCGGCAACTACGGCGCCCAACTCGGCCCCTATGGGTCTTATGGCGAGCTGTACCAAACGGTTCCAACTACTGCTGGCTCGACCTACCAGCTTTCGCTTTTCCTGGATAGCCAGCCGCAGCAGGGCTACAATTATTTTGAGGTAATTTGGAACGACTCTTCCACGTTCTATCAATCCGACCTGGGGCTTTTCGGCTGGACGAATCTGCAGTTCCTGGTCACAGCGAGCGCCGCGAGCACATCCCTCGAATTCCATTTCGAGAATGACGACGGATACTTTGGGTTGGACGATGTCAGCGTCATGCCAATTACCAACGTCGCCAGCCCGCCGGTCATCACCGGCCAGCCCTTGCCCCAGCTCTTGTCTCCGGGCGGGACGGCCACGTTCAGCGTCACAGCCGCCGGGACAGCGCCGCTGGGTTACCAGTGGCAAATGAACGGAACCAATTTGACGAACGGCGTCAACTTGTCCGGCTCCACTTCGAACAGCTTGACGATCAGCAACGTCTCGCCGGCCAGCGTCGGAACCTATTCAGTGGTCGTCACCAACGCCTACGGGACCGGCGCGAGCGCCGGCGCCGCCCTGGCCCTGCTGCCGGCGGGCGAGCAAATGATTACGTTCGATGATCTGCCGGATACGTATTCCGGGTTGACCATACCCAACGGCTACGCGGGACTGAACTGGGGCGATTTTGAGGAGGTTGATGGAGCGAACGCCTATAATTATCAGCCCGGATCGAGCGCGGGGATGGTCTCGCCTGGCAATGTGGCGATCGGTTACGACACGGCTATCATCTCGAGTGCCAACGGCACGTTTGGGTTCCGGTCGGCCTATCTCACAGCGGCGAGCTATAACGGCTATCCGTTGCAAGTGCTGGGCTACGCCGGGTCGGTGTTGCTCTACAGCAACAGCTATTACCTGAGCAGCACGGCCCCCACGCTGTTCACCTTCAACTATACCAACGTCAGCCAGGTTCAGTTTTCCATGGACGATTACTACGATTTCGTGATGGATAACGTCGTCATCTCGACCAACGCGGTCAGTGCCCCGGCCATCGCCAGCGAGCCGGCGGGACAGTCGGTGCCCTTCGGCGCGACGGCGACGTTCAGCGTGTCGGCCATCGGCTCGGCGCCGCTGGGTTACCAATGGCTGTTCAATGGGGCCAGCCTGACCAATGGCGGCAGTGTTTCGGGCGCGACGACCACCCAATTAACCGTCAGCAACGCCGCCGCCGCCAATATCGGCGCTTACTCTGCCGTCGCGACCAACGCCTACGGTTCGGCCACGAGCGCCGTTGCCATGCTCTCGGTTTATGTTTTCGGGGCGAATAACCTGGTCCAGAACGGCGGCTTCGAGACCGGGGATTTCACAAGCTGGACTCTAAGCGGCGACCCGAAGAATATTTACGTCAGCACCAATGCCTTTTACGTCCATTCTGGCCGTTTTGGCGCGCAGCTTGGCCCCTATGGTTATACTTATTTGTCCCAAACCATTCCAACCTCCCCCGGGGCGTCTTACCAGCTTTCCTTTTGGCTGGACCCGGATGGCCAGGGCGATAACTGGACGTATTGGAACGGAAGCGAGCTGGCCTATCCGGTTTCTATGAGCGCGGCCGGCTGGACCAACTTGCAGTTCGTGGTTGCCGCGACCGGCAGCAGCACCACCTTGGAGTTCGAGTTCTATGATCCCTCAAGCTATATGGGATTGGACGACGTCAGTGTGACGAGCTTTATCGTCCTGAACACTGTGCCGGTCCAAATCCTCTCGCCGCAGGTGATGAACGGGTCCTTCACGTTCGGCTTCCAAACCATCGCGGGCCAGAGCTACACGATTCAGGAGAGCACGAATCTGGGGGCGGCGAACTGGAACACTTATACCAACTTCACCGGCACAGGGTCTCCCTGCCAATTCAGCGCGCCTCTCAGCAGCACGCAGCACCAGGGCTTCTTCCGTGTCAGCGAACCGTGAGCGGCCTTTTCCCCGCCCAGCGTCAACGGGCGCAGCCTGACACTGCCCCCGGACCGCGAGCCGTCCCCGGCTCGCAGCCCGTTGGAATGTGGGAGAGCTTCGATCATTGTTTCGCGTTCGTGGCTGCTGCGAGCCGGGGACGGCTCGCGGTCCGTCACCGTTGAAATGGGGTCTAACTCTCTACTTGACAGTGTGATAGAAATAGTATAAGCACTCCTCCCCCCCCAGCCTCGTGGATTGCTCAGTCCACGGCTCCGGTGAACGGGCCTCAGAACCGTTGCCGGTTGCGTCGAACCCGACACGACTATGGGCGCAAGGGCAGAACCCCCCCTTGCGCCCCGTCGTGCGAGCGGCAAAAATGAAGGGTTTTGCGTTGAGAAGTCTCTCTGCGGCATGATGCCGCTCCGATGATGGTCTTAATACCTTCCACACCGCCGCCCGCAGTAGTCTTCGTGCCTGCGGTAGCCCCCAAGGTCTGTACAAATATGGCGCA
>Ga0181524_10002312_pt1 | contig 19888 bp, 16 predicted proteins | sample PEATcosm2014_Bin_34_FD_119761 | JGI IMG/M metagenome (GOLD analysis project Ga0181524, IMG submission 119761) | Peatland microbial communities from MTU Mesocosm Facility, Houghton, MI, USA - PEATcosm2014_Bin05_60_metaG | ecosystem: Environmental > Terrestrial > Soil > Wetlands > Peat | place...
CGGCCGCGACCCGGGAGAACTTTATCGCGAACTGACGCGGCAGTTTGGGGAACCTGTGTACGAGCGCATCGACGCTCCTGCCAGCGCGGAGCAGAAGGCTGTTCTAGAACGTTTGACTCCCCAGCAGGTGATTGCCCCTCAACTCGCGGGAGAGAAGATCGAGGCCATGCTCACCACGGCTCCCGGCAACGGGGCCCCGATCGGCGGCCTCAAGGTCGTGGCGGCCCACGGGTGGTTTGCCGCGCGTCCTTCAGGCACCGAGGAAGTGTACAAACTCTATGCGGAAAGTTTTCTCGGTGAAGATCATCTGCGCAGAATCCAGGAGGAAGCGCAGAGAATTATAGCGCAGGCTTTCGCGTCTGCAAGCGACGTGGCACAGGCCGCCCGCCCTGACCCGCCGATGTCACGCCTCTGAATGAGGAGTCGAAGCAAGGGCAGCAATACAAAATGCGGCCAAACCTTGGAAAGGACTGCGGCTTGGGCAAAGATGATGGTAGATGTGGACTGAAGCATTACCCGTAAAAGAAATCAGTATATATAAAATACCGCACGTCATAATAACACTCGCCGGTAGGACGCCCTCCGAGGCGCCGGCCGTCCCCGACCGACCTCCGGGGGCGCCAAGCCCCGCCTCCGGAGGGAGAATTCTCGACCCATGTTACATGTTGGCCGTCCAACAGCTTGGCATTAACGGGTGGGTACCGGTTCGGGTGGCAAAAAGGGCGAGGCTGCCGGCGTTCCCGGTGCTGCCAGGAGGCTCGCCCTTGCGGCAAAGAAGATTTTGATTTTAAGGAAGAAAACGTGAGATAATGTAGGAGCGCTAAAATTACATTTGAGAAGGCGGTGCGGGGCTGGTACCTTAAACTCAAGAGAGGAAACCCTATGCGAAGATTGCGTCACGTGCTGTCAGTTTGCGTATTGTCCCTTGCGGTTCAATTGCTGGGAGCCACACCTCTCCTGGCAAAATGCTGCACCCTCAAGTTACATGTTACCCCAAAGCAGGCATATGTCTATATTGACGATGTGCCGGCAGGATGGGGAAGCGGCTCTTTCTGGGCCTTGCCGGGTGAGCATTCGTTGGCTGTTTACAACTATGGTTTCAAGCCGTATACCTCGAAGTTCACGGCGGAGAGCGGAAAAACCGTCCATCTGGCGGTGGTGCTGGAGCCTATTCCCGGGACCGTGCCCGGCCCCTGGGGGCGGATACAGCTTACAGGTCCGTCGATGGGGGCAGTGCTGCTGAATGGGAATACCCCGGACTTCTTTGTCGCCAACGTGGGTGAGACCAGCGGCGGGAAGCGACGTCTGCTGGTGCCCCCCGGAAATCATCAGCTCACTGTTTTTGATTGTGCTGGTGAGCAAATGTATTCCGGGCAGATTACCGTCGGCGAAAACCAGCGATTGATTCTCGACCTGAACAAACCAGGAGAGAAAAGGGCAGTCGACTGGTCAGAGGGCAAGTCTCTGGGTTCCTTGCCACGCTTTCAGGCAGGAGCTTCCAGCGTCACAGTGGCCGTGGCCAGACCCAGCGCGCAGCTATCGGCCGCCTCAAGCCAAGTTGATTGTGGCGGCTCGACCCAACTCAAGTGGTCCACCAGCGAAGCCCTGCGCGTCGAGATCAGCGGCGTTGGAGTCGTGGCCGCCAACGGCGAGCAATCGGTCCAACCCAGGCAGACCACCGACTACAAGTTAACCGCCTCCGGGCCGGGCGGCGTGGCCAACTCCGACGTCACGGTCAATGTGAATTCGAACCTTCAAGCCTCGCTGAGCGTGACTCCGGCGGAGATTCGTTACCACAAGGTAGGTGACCGAGTTGAGGAGCAAGGGAGCGCTTCGCTCTCCTGGTCCGCCCCCGGGGCTGACACCGTCTCGCTGGATCCGTTGGGTTCAGTGTCACCCACCGGTAGCCGCACCGTTCAACCGACGCCCAGCAAAACCGACCTGGGACCGGTTGACGAAACCATCACCTACACACTCCACGGTTCCAATGCCTGCGGGGGCTCTGGCACGCAGACCGCAAGCTTGCACATTGTGGGCTCCATTGATCCGGAACCACGACGCGAAATTTCGCTCGGCAACAGCATCTACTTCCCATACAACCTCCCCACGAAGGCAAAACCCGAGGGCGGGCTGGTTTCGAGCCAGGAGCAGGTGCTCGACCAACTTGTGAACAGCCTCAAGCAGTACCTCCAGTTCAGCCCGGATGCGAAGCTCACCCTCGAGGGCCATGCAGATAGGCGCGGGTCGGTTAAATACAACGTCGCGCTCTCCGAGCGGCGTGCCGAGCGTGTCCAAAGCTTCCTTGTTGGACAAGGGATCAACGCTGCCAACCTCGAGACGAAGGCTTTTGGAAAGGCAGACCCCCTTGATACCGCAGCCGTGAAGCAATTGGCCGAACAAATTCCCGGTCTTACGGACCAGGACCGCAAGAAGGTTTATCGCCGTCTCCCAACTTTCGTGCTGGCGAACAATCGCCGGGTTGATCTTGTTCTCAGCGCGACGGGGAAGAGGTCCTCTGAATTCTACCCGTACAATGCGGCGGACTTGAAGGCGCTTCTGCGAGAGCCTGCGGGGGGCCAAGCAGCACCTAAGGAAAAGAAGGCCGAAGAGAAGAAGTAGCGTCCAGGGTGGCGCGCAGGGTGACTCCTTGCCATGCGCGCCCTCCCTCGCAGCACCGGACGGGATGTCGAGTAAGGTAGAGGACTGTCCGTCTCGCGCCACGCGCGACTCGCGGGGGCGAGTTGTGCGCGGTGGGAAAGGGTTGAAAGCGGCGGGGTTAAAACCCCGCCGTTGCCTTTTCATGGTGGCAAGTTCGGGTTAATGAGTGGGCGGGGAGGCTGGCGCGGCTGACATTGCCGGCTGCTGGCTGGAAAAGAACCCCTGATCGATGACCACCTTGTACTGCTCCGCTAGGTGTGCAATGGCGTCCTTGGCCTTGGACTGTCGAAGTTCCGATTCCAGGCGCGGCTTGACTTCCTCGAACGGTCTCGTGCGCTTGCCCTCGACCTTGATAATCTCGACGCCGTAGGGCGTCAATATGATGTCACTCACTTGGCCGGGCTCAAGAGAGTTGGCCGCATTGACGATTGGGGGAACGACCCTGTCACGCTGAATGACACCCATGTCCCCACCGGAAGCGGCGGTAGCGGTGTCCTCCGAGTACTGCTTAGCCATTTGTGCAAAGTCAGCGCCAGCCAGGATTCGCTTACGGATGTCCTGGAGCTTCTTGCGAGCCTCAGGCTCGGGCAGCGCGGGATGGCCCGGGTCACCGGATTTCAGCGGAGCCGCCTCCGTCGGGATGAGGATGTGCCGAACACGGACCTCTTCAGATAGTGTCTTGTCCTTCTGGTAGAGTTCCCGGAGTTCCTGGTCGCTGACCGAGATACCCTCCTCGATGTGTTTTCGGGCGGCATCGGCCAGGATGCTCTCACGGGCGATTTGGATGGCGCGCGCCACCTGGGGCTGGTCCGCGAGTTTTTCCTTGACTGCCTCAACCAAGAGTATTTTCATGCGGACGACGTACTCGGGCAGAAGATGTTTTCCCGGGCCCCCGTAGAAGACTTGGTATGATGGGGGCAGCGCCTGAATGAAATTCTCGATCTCAGCAGCGGTAATTTTCTCGTCGCCGACAGAAATCACCACGCGCTCGCCTGCGGCCGACTTCTCTATGGCTGGCTGCGCAGCGGGCGTCTGGGGCCACGCCGAGCGGACCCAGGCGATGGAAACGAGAAAAACAAGCACTCCTGGCAAGAAACGTGTCATCATCCTCTTCCTCTAAAAGGCTGGCCCTGATTTCTCACCACAAGTGGGCGAGGGCGGGGTTTTAACCCCACCCTCCCTGTCGCCTGACTCAAAACGGCAGAGCGTGGTGAGAGATCCGGGTTTGGGTTGCGTGCTGAGGTTACGGCGCCGAACCGCCGTTCGTTCTTGGCTTCGGACTCTCCCTCGGGGGAGGAACCACGTATCCCGACACGGTTAAGTAGGCGGTTAGATCACCCGGGTCGGTCTTGACCAGAATGGTCTCCACGTAGCTTAGCTCGAAACCCTTGGGGTCGAACTCGATGTTGAGCTCTCCCGACTCACCGGGCTTGAATTCCTTCTTGCCGGCCTTCACTCGCAGGCAGTCACAGAACGTATTAACACTGGTAAGCGTAACCGTGTGATCTGTGACGTTAGTAAAGGGAAACCGAGCCGCTGTGATTTGTCCGGGCTGGATCTTCCCCAGGACGTACAGGTGATACTTGAATTTCAGCTCCTCCGGACGTGCTTGACCCCGGGTCCCCGGAGCGCTGAAGAGCGCCTTCATGTTTTCACCCTGCGTCGCGGGGGGAGATTCAACTAGGTACCAGAGGCCGTCCACCCACGTCCAGTGACTCGTTCGAGGCATTGTCACCGGGCTGCCACCCGTATTACCCATAATAACCTGCGTTTGTACCAAGACCGTCGCCGCCCGGCCATCGGGTTGCAGTTTGATCGAATCCACTTTAAACCCCAAGAAAAAACCCTTCGGCTCCTTGCGAAAGTTCTCTTTCGAGTCCAGAGCGATGTAGGCCTCCGCTTGGTCCACGCGTCCTAATTGGAGGAGTTGGTAGAATTCCTCGGCTCGCTTGCGCAGACTCTCTTCTCGATCCTTCAAAACCAAGGGGGCTGCCGCCGCAGACTGCGCGCCGCGGTCGAGAGCGTTCTGTTGCGTCCCGCCTGGAACCTGGGTCAGTCCCGGCGGGGCATACGCCAATAGGAGGCATAGAGTGGCGACGGACAGGGGAACACAGGAGTCACACTTTGTCCGCCGCTCGGCAATCCTAATCGCACATTTCATGTTGCTAGAATCCACCTCGCGACGTTGGGGTTGGAACCATAACACACAGTATACCTCGAAAAACAGCGAGACGACCCCCTCCGTGGCGGATCGCCTCGCTGCTTCGACAACTACTTTCCTTTCGCTTGACTACCGTCCCACGTCCGACTACTGGTTCAGTGACTCGCCAGTGTTGGGAACAACGGAAACATTGGAGTCAAGACGCGAACCCAACCCAAACGTAGGCAGAGTCAGGCTCATGATCACCGGATCCGGAATCACCAGCGCTACGTAGCTCTGCGAAAAAGTTAGAGACGTAGTCGGGTTTTCCCCGATCGCGGCGAATCCGTGAGCGTACTGGAAGTTGCAACGCGCGATAAGATAACCCGAGTACCCGGCGAACGGCGTTGCGCTCATCATAGCGACCCATGTGCCCCCGCTAGTGATGAGGGGGGTAGTGGTGGTCATCACAGGCATCTCAGTCTGCTCGAAAAAGTACAAGTTGCACGTCCCCTGCTCGACCGGAGTAGGTGTTATCGAGGGATAGGATGGGACTCCTGTCGGGGCGATTAACCAGCTACCGGACAAACCAGCGGCGTTGGTGTAATCCTGCGTGGTGTTATTGATCGCAATGCCCGTGTCAAACGCGCCGACGTTGGCGACCCACGGGAAGAGCAAAGTTGTCGCGCACGGACTGATGTAAATGAGGTTACCCGCCGGAGCCGGGATTAGCCCGTCGCTCCACCGCGGCATAATCCCATTCGCATTAGGAGGCGTCGTAAACGACGCGACACCACCAGGGGTAGGCGTGGACCGCGGGTTCATCTGCACCTGCACCGTTATCGTACCGATAACCGAGAGACCTGTTACGGTGACTCCCGGAACAATATCGAAACTCTCGGGGGGAGCCGTGTCGCAGATACCCTGGTCGCCGCAAGTATAGTCGTATTCGACAAGTGTTGAGTTTGGAAGCGCCGACCCTACTACAGTAGTAGAAGACGAGGGGTCGATATACAGATGGTCATACCATACATGCGGTGACTTCATGATGTTGCCATGCCTGTGAGTGGGGAAAGTCAGCGTTACGCCCGGAGGAACATTGTTAACCCAGATGCTTATCCCCGTGCCATTGTTCGCAAGGCCGTTACTTGCTCCGTACAGGGGGCGTGCATGGGCAACACCTCCTGTGTCAACATCGGGCAATGTGTAATCTACAAAGTCCGCCTGATATACCGGGTTTGGAGAGGCAGGTTCACTAATGGTGATGTGAGCCCGCTGAGCTATAGCCGTGGGAGTGTCGTCCGAGTCTCCGTCATTGATTACGTTCCAAATTGTTCCGCAGGTCAAGTACGTCCCCAGCGCAACACTGGCCTGAAGATTGGGATACGCGGTCGCGACAGCGCCGATACTGGGCACTATCGAGCTAGAGGCCGTGCTAGAACTGATACTCGCCTGCACCTGGACTTGCGCCGTGATGCCTCCGGTCCAGAACTCCATCCTGGCCCGCACTCCGTCCAATTTGACCCAGTCCCCGAGGGAGATAGTGCTGGTCGGCGCCACGACGACATAGACAATACAAGTACTTGACGTGGTGTTGACCACATCATTGGGGGGAGCCACGAAATGCACCGTGCTGGGAACACTTAAGGCCCCACTTCCGCCCGCAGTCAGCGTCATGCCGGTCGTAGAATTGTTGTCGCACGAAATACCCGGGAAGGCGAACGACATGGTCTGAGTGTACCCCCCCGCCACGCTTACGGTTATGGCCGTAAGAACGCTTGAACCGAGCACTTCCGCGTCGCCCGTGGCCGCTACCAAGTTCGGTGTCGTAGTTAAACTGTATTCGACCAAGCCCTGTGCCGATACCGAAACCACACTGGCCAGGAGGCACACACCCAACCACAATAAACTGCTTTTCCTAATCGAGATCATTTGAGTCTCCTCTCCTTTTGCCAATCAAAATTGGCTTCTCCGCCTGCATTTGGTTACTCGTAACTGTTACGCAAAGAGAAATCATCTTGTCTACATATCCTGCCATCAGGGACTATGCCCTGTCAAGCCTTTTTCTTCGGATTTCTATCCACTCATCCTATGCGCAGAATCTATCACCAGGAATTGAGCCCTGTCAAGCCTTTTTCTGGATTTTTTTTGGGGGGGGGTCTTTTTGGCGGTGTTTTCAGGGGAGGAAACCGAAGCGATGCTTCGCTGCCCTCGGCATGCCAGTGAGGAAACTGCGGGGATGCTTCTCCGCAGTTCTCTTTTCCGTACCAGCCCTCGCTCAAGTCCCTCCATGCGGGATTCACCCCAACGATCGAGGCTACATTAGTTGCCCGAAGCGACCCCTTAATCTGCTTCTCCCCTTTGGCGTTTAACTACGTTCAACCTAACGGATTGGAACGGAGCAGTGGCTCTCCATTTCGGAATGCGGGTTGAATAATCGTCAGCGTCATATGACTATCGTCGATTATTTCACGGCTTCTTAAGGGTTCACTAGTTTATCCTTCTTGAATTCAAGTCGCAAGTCCTTCAACTTGTCTCTGAGCTCCTTGGATGTGTCCAGCGCATCTTGGTTCGTCTTGATGATTCGGGGGCTGAGAAACACAATCAGCTCGGTCTTCTGCACGGAACGGGTAGTACTCCCAAAAAGCGCGCCGAGGAACGGGATGTCACCAAGCAGCGGAATGCGATTAACCGTGTTCGAAATCTGGCTCGAGATGAGGCCGCCGAGCGCGATCATGTCTCCGTCTTTTACGATCGCGTGGGTCTTGACGGAACGCTTTGAAAAACTTGGGGATTGGATACCCGTGGCGGGGGGTGGCACGACGCTGGTGACGTCTTGCGAGATCTCCAGTGACACCAAATCCCTACTCGTGATGCGCGGCTTGACCTTGAGGATGATACCGGTGTCAACGTTTTGGACGGTGTTCAAAAAGGAAGTGGTTCCCCCCACCTGGACTCCACCCGCCGCCCCCGTTGAAGTTAGCACCGGCACCTGTTCGCCAACCTGGATGGTGGCATCGGTGTTGTCGGTGGCGAGCACGGACGGAGCCGACAGAATCTTCACGTGGGATCGGTTTTCGCTGGCGTTCAGAAAATCCATCAATTGGCGGGTCTGGCCGATCACGGAGCCGGTGGAAAGTGTCAAGCTGCCCGCGGAGCTGACGCCATAGTCACCGAGAAACTGCAAGGGCGTCGTGCCGGCACCGCGATGCTGGAGTGCGTACGTGACACCAAACGAAAAAGCACCGGTCAGGTCCACTTCATAGACTCGGGCTTCGACCAGGACCTGCCGGGGCAGAACGTCGATCTCGTTCAAGGTCTTCACGACGTCGGCAAATTCGGCGGCGGTGCTCTGGATGATCAACGAATTGTTGACCGGATCCGGGATGACGCGGATGCTGTCCCTGGGCTCTTCGCCCTCTGCCTCCTCCATTCCGAGCCCCAGCGCAGCCGGGACGCCCTTTGTTGCGCCTCGGGTTCCAGGGCCAGATACCCCTCGCTCAGCTCCTTCGCCAGCAGTTCCGCCCGCGGCTGAGGTCGATGTGGGCCTTTTGGCCAGAATCCTAGTTAAGAGTTGGGCGAGGTAGGTCGCTTCCGAGTTCTGGACTCTGTAAACGAAGACCTGAACCCCGCTCGGGGCAGCCGGCAGATCGAGTTTCGTGACCCATTTCTCCACCTCCTCGAACGCCCCCGGGTCGGCGGCGACTACCAGGATGGCGTTGATGCGGTCCAGCGGAAGGAATCGCAACGGTGTTTCCTTGGCGTTGAGCGCGTAGGCGGAGAAGATCGATTCGAGTTCCGGGATCAACGCCGAGGCCAAGTTGTTCTCCACCGGCACCAAGCGCACCCGCTGCTGGGCAAATGCAGGGCTGTCGAACTGCGCCAGAATCTCCATCAACCGTTTCACGTTCAGGCTATTGTCGACCAGAATCAGGACGTTCCCGGATTCATGAACGGTCATGGCGCCGCCGTCTGAGAGAAAGGGCGACAGCATCTTACTCATGTCCTCTGCCGGGACAAACCTCAAAGGAACGATCTCCATCACCATGCGGTCGTCTGGGGGTAAATCTTTCCCGCTGGTGTCGCGCAGGACCGCAAGCGGGATCTTGGGTGCTTCCTTCATAAGAACGATGCGGTAAAAGTTCCCGGACGGGACAGCGGTCGCTCCGTTGATTTCCAGGACGGTCTCAAGGATGGGAAGCAGATCCTGGTGGTTGAGCTTGCCCGCCGTGTTAATGGTTACCGACCCTTTAACGGCTGGATCAACGACGTAGTTGATCTTCAACTCGGTGGCCACAAGATTGATGAACTGGAGAAGGTCAGCATTCTCGAGGCGGAACCCGACCCCCGCCTCACCCGTAATGGCAGGAGGAGTGGCCGGCGGAGCCTGCGCGGGTGGCGTGCTCTGACCGGCCGCAGGAGTGGCTGGCGGAGCCTGCGCGGACGGCGTGGTTTGGCTCGCCGGAGGCGTCTGCGCCGGCACTAGGAGGTGGGGCACAGGCTGTGTTGCTTGCGGCGCGGGCGGCCGGGCTTGCTGAGCGGCGGGTGGGAGCGCGCGAAGGGTTAGGGAGGCTGCGGCAAGGACGAGGACTACAAAACCAGTCGAGAGCCACAGCGCTCCCCGCCAGAGGGCTGCCGCACTCAAGCATTCAATGACACGGAACCTCTCCCGTGTTCGCAAATGACGGCGGTACGCACTAAAGAGTAAAAGCAATCTGTTCCTCCTTACCTATTGGGACCGCCGGTTTGTTGCGGCGCCTGCGAGCCGGATGCTCCAACGTCCTGCCACTGCACTGATGGGCCGAAAGGAGTGGACACCACAACCTTTCGCTTTCCCCCGACCACGGTTCCCGGCGGGACCTCTGGAGAGGCCCCGGGCGGCGTGGAGCGGGCGGCAGGGGCGGACGCCGCACCCCCGGAAACAGCGCCTATAGTCCTCACCGAGTTGGGAGCGCTTGCCGCTGTGGTTGCCGGTACGGGACGCGGGCTCGCGCTGGCCGTTCTCTCAACATCGCCAGGGGCACGCCGGGCAGAATCGGAAACGTCCAGTGTGGTCTTCTTTTCCTGCCACTGCAGCACCACATTCGAGGTGCCAATAGAGATCAACTTGTAACCGCCTATTTCCTCCCCGGGCAGGACACGTTTGGAGACCGACGAAGGCTGGTCACCAGGGGCCATCAACGCAAATCTGCCGTTCCCCAGATTCATGGTCCCGAACAAGAGCGGCAGCTTCGGAGCTTTAGCCTCTTCCGGCGGCTCCGGGGGCAAGCTGCCGCGCAGGGGGCTGAAAACATTTCGGTCAACGATCTCCACGAAGCTTTGCGGCTGCCGCCCCTGATTCGGGCCGGCCGCAAGTGTGGCAGGAGGCTGCACCGGCGCAGCCGAGTAGAGCCACTGGGTGCGGCTGCGATAGTCCTTCCCGAGCCTTACCAGGAACCAGCCCATCAGGATGTTCAGGCCGATGAGCCCGACGACCATGAGAATTTGTTCCCGACGTCTCGCTAGCATAAGTGCCTCCTCCGCAAAGACCGAAACTCGAAATTCGACCGCTGACCCGAGTTTCGATTTTCTAATTTCGGCCTGCGTTAGTGCTGCGCGGCTGCCTCGTCCTTTGCCTGCTTCACCGTCCGGGTCGCTGCCCCAATCGTCAACTGCACATTTAATGCTCCTTGCCGGTCTCCCTGGAGGGCAGAAACTGAGAGGGCCGTAACGGACAAAAGCTTGGGGGAGGCAGCCGATGCGACCAGAAAATCGACGAGCTGGTCCAAGCGACAGCGGAGTTGTACACGGCCGGTCACGAGGGAATATCCTGCGCCGAGCTCCTGGACGCGAAGGAACTCACTGCTGCCGAGCTGGATACCCTTGCTGTCGGCCAACTGGCCCACCAGTCGCTGCCACTCGGCATTCGCCAGAGAAGGCGAGGGGCTCTCCAGAAGGCCCGCTTCGAGCCCTTTCAGGCGCTCCTGTGCGGCCGAGAGATGGGCCTTCTCAAGCTCCGCCCCCGCCAACAGGCGCTTCTCCCGGCGCAGTTCAACTTCCTTCTGCTGGACCGCCTCGGGGCGGGTGTCCAGGCGCTCGAACAGGGGAAACAGGCAAAAGTTCAAAAGCAAGAACAAGGCCGCAGCACCCACGCCGACGCCCAGAGCAATTCGATCTCGACGACTAAGCTTCTTAATCATTGGTGATTTGCGATTGGTGATTGGTGATCTGCAATTTGCGACTGGCGATGAAGGGATCGACAATCCTTAGCTCAATCACCAATCGCCAATCACCAATCACCAATGGTCAATCCTTCCTGGCCTGCTTCAGCCGCATGCGGATTCGAAAAACCTCCTTGTTCTGATACCGTGTGATGGGGGAGGTAAACTCGACCTGAGTAAAATAAGGCGAATTCTCGAGGGGCGGAACTAAATCCGCCGCGCGGTCGGAATTACCGTAGATCTCGACGGAATCTCCGCTGATTTGCAATTGCTGGAGCCAAGTACCGCCGGGGAGCAGCTTCGTCAGTTGATCGAGCAGATGGAGCATCTGCCCGTTGCCCGCCCGGACACCCTCGAGGACCGCCGCGCGGGTCTCGATGCTACTGGTCTCTTGATTCTGCCGGCGAAGCTGCTGAGCAGGAACCTCCAGGCGTCGCAGCGCGCGCTCCAGGGCGCGGCCGTACAGCACCCTTTCCATCCAGGCGTGGGACGCCAAGGTGAGCGCAAGAAGCGCCGCCGTGGCGCCCAAAGCGTAGACTGGGGGCCGCGCGCCGCGCTGCGGCTGCCAACGCTCCTGCGGAGGGAGGAGGTTGATGAATGATGAGGTGTTGCGAGCCAATCCCGCATAGGCCGCAGCCAGGGCGGGCCACTCGAAGCCCACCGCTTCATTGCGCTTAGTCAGATTCAGCTTTGGGGCCGGCAAGGGTGACGCCCCTTGGAGGAGGTCGGAAAAGGCGGTGGGGACGGACCCGCAGACAAACCAAGGAACCGTTGCGGGGTCAGACACGGGCAAAGCCGCGAGGGCGCGATGCCACTCCCGGTCGAATCGCTCTCCGGCGCTGGCGCTCGGCTGGAGAGGAATCTCTTGCGTGGCGGACAAGTTCCCTTGGCGGAAGGAGAGCAATTCCACGCCCGAGCTTCGGCCACACACGATTAGCGCTGTCGGCGGCAGCAGGGGCTTCACCAAGACAGCCAGCGCCGGGGCTCCCAGCGTCAAGCCGCTCAGCCGCAGGCCCAGTTCTTGAAGCGCCTGCTTGTAGCGGTTTACACGCAATTTCTCCGCCACCACCACCATCACGCTGACCTGCTTCGCTTTTGGGTCGCGGTCCACAACCGCACAATCCCAATAGACCTGATCGTCCTTATAAGGATGCAGCGCACTCAACTGATAGCCTACGACCTTAGCCAACTGCGGCTCCACTTCCGCCGGCAGGTCCAGGAATCGAACCAGCACCGCTTCTCGGGGCAAGCAGGCGACGGCGCGCGCTTCGCGGAGCCGATGGCGGTCCAGAAAGCCGGCCGCTTTGGCTGCCGCTTCCTCGTTCAACGGCTCCGGCAGCCGCAACTCGTCAATCACCACAAAGTGGTGAAATCGGCGGCCTAGAGCGGTGAGGTTGATCTCCCCACCGCTGCAATCGACGCCTACAGCGAGTTTGGTAAAGGCGTGAGACATACCTTCACTCCGTGAAGTCGTCGTACCAGGCAATGATGCGATGCAGGGCCGCGCCCTGTGGGGCAACCTGGACAACGGCTTTGATTGTTCGGCGCACCCGGGAGCCATTGACCTCTCCCACCGAGACGACGCTGTAAGTCGAAACGTCGTCAGTGGTGAGAAACGGTACCGCCTTATCCGGTAGGGATACCGTCAGACGTTGCTCCATATCCTCCAGTGATTTGAAGGGCATGTTGCGTCGTTCCTGGATAATTGGCTGAGCCAAGTCCTCGTCTACGTCTGGCACGCTCAGTAACACTGCCTCGGACGCATAATTCACATTGACCTGAGGAGATTGCGAATAAATCGTCAAGTCCCGGCCCACTCCGTATTTGTATTGAATTCTCTTTTCCGGACTGAGCTCTGCCGTGCCGTAGAAGACGTCCCGGCTCATCCCTCGGACGCGCAACACTTCTTCCAGTGAGCCGAAGCGTTGGTGAGCGGGGCGATCTCCGGCCTGGCGATAATAGTCCTCCAAGGCCTTAGACTCCTGGTCGTCAGCCCCCGCCGGGCTCCGCCAGTGATCAATGGCTGCCGCCAACTGGTCCGCCGCCGCCGGTCCCAGGCCACGCGCTTCAAACAAACGCGCCAGTTGTCTTTGCCCGGCAACGTTCAGGCTGAGCTTGCCGCTCTCATTCACAATTTCCACCAGCGCCTCCCCGTGCTCATAAGGCACCCGCGCCAAACGCTGCCCTTTCTTCCAGAGCCGGGGTTTATCTTGCTGGTCAATCGCAGGTGGGTAGGCAATCTCCAGAATGGCAGCTTGGACTCCGCCCGCCGCCAAAGCATAAGCCTGAGCGGCCTCCTTGCGATAAATGGTCGTCCGCGTCTCAAGCTGGACCGAACCCGAAAACGCCAGAGCCACCAGGATCAGCACGGTGACAGCGGACATCACGGCCAGCAAGGCGACACCAGCGTCCGCCCTGCCAGTCCGATTTGTGAGAGTCAAGCTCATGGAATTAGGAGTCAGAAGAAAGGAAATTGGAAATTTGAAACTGGAAACTCGCAGCCTCGGCCAGTTCCCATTTTCTAGTTTCCATTCTCTTCCCCGTCCAGTTTCCCTCCTGAATCCTACGTCATTGCCCGAAGGGCGATTGCGGGATCAACTTCGCTCGCACCGGGATAAGCTCTTCCCCTGCCTGGTCTCCACGCTCCCAGCGGAGACGGATCGCCTCCGGGTAAGGCGCCTCATTCGTACTCTTCCAATTCAGCCGCCAAACCGGACCAGTGTCTTTCTTGGGGTGTAGGTCCAAGTACTCAAACCGGGCGGCGCTGAGACCCGTCATCAATGGCAAGTCCGTCGTCCTCAATGCGAAGGGCTGGTAGTCGATCTGGGGCGCCCCTGTGTCAGGATCGTTCGTGACGCTCCGGATGAGCCTATGGAGAAGGACGCCGCTGTCCCTAACCGGAGTCTCACGCAACGCCACCTCGACGTTTCTTGGTGAAGCCTGGACGATGCCGTACTCGGCGAACACCAGCCCCGAACGACCTCGAAAAACGCTGCCGTAGGAGCTGACAAAACGCAGACACGTGGCACTTCCCTGAAGCATAATGAACGTTCCCGGCAGATCTGGGTCGTTTGTTGTCACCTGATAAGGAACCAGGGACGAGATCTGCTCGACGACGAAAGCATTCCGCTCAGCCTCCGCATGCACCTGGCGGAGTCGCCCTTCTCCAGTTCGCCAAGCCCGGCTTGCCACGCGCAGCCCAATCATTAAGGCGAGCATCACCAATCCGGTCAGCGTTATGCTGAGCAGCATCTCGAAGAGCGTGAATCCTTTTGTATCAGTCCCCACAGCTTCTCCCAGCAGGATTCAGGAGGGCGGAAACTGGAAATTAGAAATTGGAAAATGGAAATTGGAAACTGGGAACTCGTAGCCTCGGCCAGTTTCCATTTTCTGGTTTCCATTTTCTTCCTCGGCCAGTTTCTAGTTTCAAATCTCCAATTTCACCTTTCCTGAATCCTGCTCTTGCGGTCGCATGGACCTACCCACTGGGTGGCGGCTCTGGAATACAGAGCTTAAGAGTCTCCAGATTCAGACTCTGCCGACCCGAACGCGTGCGCCAGGAAACTTCCAGGATGATTCGAACCAGTTGAGCCGGCTCCTTAGGATCGGACAGCGGCCTCTCCTCAACCAACTGGGTTCTCGCCTGCCACGAGAGACCGGAAGGAGAGACTCCGGAGCGTACCTGCCCGGCCGCCAGCGAGGGGTCCAAAAACAGCTCGTTGAGCTTCCTTGTGGCAAATTCGTTGCCGCGATCGAAACTGTCCAGGCGGTCGGTGGTGCGAAGAGCCGCGGAAAAACCCGAGAAAATGGTGGCAAAGCTGACTCCTAGAAGAGAGATCGCTATTAGAACTTCCAGGAGGCTGATACCAGCCTCCCGCGGCCCACGATGACGTTGGATAACCCTCTGCACTTAGCGTGATCCTTGTTTAACGGCCTCAACGACCGGAGCACCGAGCAAAAAATCCACATGGATCCTGAATTTGCTTCCGCGGCGGTCACTGAGCCACAGGTTCCGCTCTTCCACTACCCCAGACGGTGGGAGCAGGAGTCGTACGACCGCAGGTGAGGGATCCTCGCCGTCATCTACTTTCACGCCTCGGGGAAGCGCAAATCCTCGCAAAAAACCGGAGGTGGGATTGAAAACTCGCACCAAGCGCGTTTCCGGTTCGATTTCCACCACGTAATAGCTGTGCTCAAAAAGTGCGCGCGTGCGGGCGTAGCGGACCGTCTGCGCAACCCTTTCTGCCGCACTCCTCAGCGTCCATTCATCGCTCCAGTTGCCAAAACGCGGAGCGACCAGCGACGCTGCCAAAGAGAGAATAGCCAAGACGATTACCAGTTCAAGCAGCGTCACGCCGGCTTCCTGCCAGCGAGGGTGGCGCCCTTCATTTCCAACTAAGGATGTCCGCATTCTCTCCGTCGCCGCCCGGTTGCCCGTCGGCTCCATAACTGATGATGTCCGGTTCGTCACCGTGGTCCCCAGGATACTTGTAGATATAAGGCCGGCCCCAAGGATCCATGGGGATGTCCTTGGGGAGGTAGGGACCGTTCCAGTTGTTGACGCCAGGGGGAAGTGTTCGCAGAGCCTGCAAGCCTTGGTCCGTGTTGGGGAAATTGCCCGTGTCCAGTCTGTAGGCCCCGAGCGCGGTCTGGAAGGCAGAGATCTGCGCCTTCGCCACGGTGATCTTAGCCTGCGTTACATGCCTGAACAGACGGGGGACCACCAAACCGGCAAGCAGCCCGAGGATGAGAATCACCACGATCAGTTCGATCAAGGTGAAGCCCTGCATAGATTCCTGTCCCGATAAGTGCCTTTTCTCTTTTCTTGGTCGGCGCATTAGAAAGGTACCTCGTTGATGCTGACAATCGCCAGCAGAGTGGAAACCACAATGGCTCCGACAACCAGACCCATGGCCAGAATCACGGCCGGCTCGACCAGCGCCACCAAGCGCTTGGTGGCCACGCGGACCTCCCGGTCATAAATCGCGGCCAGCTCCAGCAGCATGGAATCCAACTTTCCAGTTTGCTCCCCCAGAGTCATCAATTGCACGGCGAGCACCGGAAACAAGCCGGTTTCGGCCAGCGGCGTGGCCAGCCCCTGGCCCCGTTTGATACCCTGGATGAGTGGCTCGACCGCAGCGGCCACGCGGCGGTTGCTCAAGACCTCACGGGTGAGGCGCAGAGCCGAGATAATCGGGACCGCCTGGGCCAACAATGTTCCCATGGTCTTGGCAAAGCGGGCGATTTCGAGTTTCAGGCTGACGTCTCCCAGCAAGGGCGCCTTCAGACGCCACTGGTCCCAACGCAGCCGGCCGGGCTCGGTTCGCACCCAGCGGCCCACGAGCAATACGGCGGCGACAATGATTAGGGCCGCCAGCCAGCCGTAGTTGCGAAAGGCCAGGGAAACGTCCATTAAGATCTGGGTTGGCAAGGGCAGTTCCTTCCCCGCCTCTTCGAAGATCTGCGCGAAGCGCGGCACCACAAACCCCAGCAAGAAAGCGATCGCCACACCACCCACGGTGAGGAGAAGCATGGGGTAGATGAGAGCTGAAAGCAGATAGCCTCGAAGCTCGGCACTGAACTCCTCAAATTCCACCAGGCGATCCAGCACCGCCGGAAGCATACCACTGGCTTCGCCGGCCCGCACCATGGCGATATAAAGAGGAGGGAAGAAGTGCTCGTTGGCGGCCAGGCTCTGGGCTAGTGACTGTCCGCCCCGCAATTCCTTGAGCGTACTGTCGATGACTCCACGCAACGCCGGCTTCCCCGCCAGGTCACGGCAGAGCGAGAGGCTGCGGTCGAGCGGGATTCCCGCCCGCACGAGGGTGGAGAGCTGCTGGGCGAAAATCAAGCGATCCTTTGAAGACAAGCCCCGGCGTGTGAGCCGTGACCAAGCCGTGCCCCCCGAGCCGTCTTTCGTGCTCACGTGGATGGGCATGCATCCCATACGGCGAAGTTGCGCCAGCAATGCCGCCTCGGTCTCCGCCACCAGCGCCCCTTGGACCAGCTCGCCGCTGCCTTTGATCGCCCTGTAGGAAAACTCCGCCATCTCCGCGCACCTAGTGGAAACTCGAAAATCGAAAATCCTAGTGACTACCGACAACTGACTACTGACGACTTCCTAAACTTCCTGGGTAACGCGCAACACTTCTTCCACCGTCGTCTGCCCCGAGGCAATCTTCAGCCAGCCGTCCTCTCGAAGGCTGCGCATCCCGCGCTCGCGCGCCGCCGCCCGCAAAGTACTGGCGTCAGCGCGGGCCACGATCGCCCGCCGGATTCCTTCGTCCAGCTCCATGAATTCAAAGATTCCCACGCGCCCGAGGAAGCCGGTATGACCGCAATGCGAGCACCCTTCCGCCCGGTAAAGCGTCAAAGGCCCACTCGCACCCTCCCAACCTTCTTTCCGCATCCCATCGCCATCCGCCGGGTACGGCTTCTTGCAGTCTGGACACAATACGCGCACCAACCGTTGCGCGAGCACGGAAACCAAGGAAGATGAAACCAGGTAGTTTTCGACCCCCATATCCGTAAGGCGCGTGACTGCGCTCGGAGCGTCATTGGTGTGTAGGGTGCTGAAGACCAAGTGACCCGTGAGCGCCGCGCGCATGGCGATCTCGGCGGTTTCAAGATCCCGGATTTCACCGATCATGATGATGTCCGGGTCCTGGCGAACAATGTGGCGCAGGCCCGCCGCAAAGGTCAGACCGATCTGGGGATTCACATGGATCTGATTGACACCCGGTAATTGGTACTCCACCGGATCCTCGACCGTGATCACCTTCTTATCCATGGTGTTTAGCCGCCGCAGCGAACCATAAAGCGTGGTGGACTTGCCGCTGCCGGTGGGGCCCGTGACCAGGAAAAGGCCGTGGGGAAGGCTGAGGTAATATTCCATCTTCTTCAGGAGGCTTTCCGGGAAGCCCAAAGTCGCCAAAGAATAGCGCTCGCTCCCGCTGCGGTCCAGAAGACGCATCACGACGCTTTCCCCATAAAGGGTGGGGAGCGTCGAAACTCGCAGGTCGATTTCGCGGCCCAAAACCCGCAGCGGAATCCTGCCGTCCTGGGGCAGGCGCTGCTCGGCGATATTGAGCTTCGCCATGAGCTTGATCCTGGAGGTAACCGCCGCCTGCATCTCGCGGGGCGGAGCCGGCACTTCGTACAGAACTCCATCGATTCGGTAGCGGACTCGGAACTGCTTTTCGAAAGGCTCGAAGTGAATGTCGCTGGAACGACGCTCCAGGGCGCGCGCCACCAACTGGTTCACCCAGCGAATCACCGGCGCTTCCGAAGCCAGGTCGCGCAGTTGGTCAATGTCGGCTGCCTCCGCCTCCACAACTCGATCCGACTCATCGGAGTCCGGCGCCACCATGCCTTCTTCAGGTTGTTCCGCGCCGAGCCAGACATCCAGCGCCTTCAGGATGGCGGCTTCACTCGCCAGTCGCACTTCCGCTTTTCGTCCCATCAACTGCTCAATCGCCCGAATGTTGTCGCTGTCGACTGGATCGGCCATGGCGATGAAGACTGTGCCGTCATCGACTCGGTAGGGATAAAGTAGAGACTGGCGCAAGAAACCGGAAGGCAAGGTGGCCGCCTCGACGGGCACCTCCTGGAGTTCGGCCGGGTCAACGCGCGGGATACCGAGTTGCTCGGACAAAACGCTCTGCAGGTCTTGCTGCGAGACATAGCCCAGGTCCAAAAGGATTTTGCCCAGACGCCCTTTCCGCTCTCGCTGCAACGAAAGCGCCTTTTGCAGGTCGTCTTCCGGCAGCAGGCCTCGCTCTACGAGCAGTTGTCCCAACAATTTGTGGCTCGCCATAAGGGGCATTATTCTGAAGAGTTTCTAGAGTTCCAGCGTCGTCATCTTGGCGACCAACTGTTGATAGGTGATCTGCTTATTCCAAAACTGGTTCAAATCCGACTTCCTGGTCTCGATGACCAGTTGGCCGGGGAGTCCGTCGTCTCCGGCCCCCAGCCTGAAAAGGTGTACGACCACCGCCACATGATCGTCCGAATCAAGGTCGCGCAAACTACTCGCATGGTCGGCCAGCAGACGGGGAATCGACTCTTTGATGGTTACGATCCGCTCCACCTTTGCCTTTTGCGCCTTCTCAAGTTCCGCCTTGCTCAACGGACGCGCATCGAACGGAGTGACGATGCGCATCGGATACAGGTTAACTTCCAGGCTAAAAGCCAGACCGAAGCCGGGCAGGTACGTGCCGAGAGTCTTCTGGAGAACTCCGAAGGGAGGAGCGAAAACCTGGGCCATAGTTCCATCAATGACCGCTTCGAAGACTTTCATTTCGCCTCTCAGCGCGCCGCGATTGGAGGGAAGCGATTGCGCTCCCGCGGACCTCGCCCACAAGAATCCGCAGGCGAGCACGACCAAGACTGTCCCGCTTGGCCTGCCTCTCTTGAAATACATTCCCCTTACCTCCTCGCGGGGCTTGATGGGACGCTGGTAGGTGGCTGTAGGTGATTGCGGGCGACGAGGCTGATGACCTCATCCTGCTGTTGCGTTTCCTTCCAGACCGTATTCTGAGCCAACTCCAGGTATTGCAACTGCTGTGCAATGGGCGCCAAGTTCCGCATCTCCTCCTGGCGCAGGCCCGCCGCCATTTCCTCGGCGGCAGCTTGTGTCTCTTTCCGCTGTAAGGATGACTGTTCAGCAACTGCCTGCGCAACAAGACCTTGGAGCGTCGTCCGCGTCAACGCCGGCTCCACCCGCGCGGTGGTCGGGAGCACCCGACTTCCCCACTGCCGGAAACCAACGCACACGACTCCCAGGAAGATCGCAGCCGCCACCGCGGACAGGGCTGCCGTCCGGAGGAGGGCGGGCCAGAAGCCCGCAAAAATCTTATTTGGCTTCTCTGCCACAACAACCAAGTGGGCA
>Ga0181524_10002315_pt1 | contig 19873 bp, 15 predicted proteins | sample PEATcosm2014_Bin_34_FD_119761 | JGI IMG/M metagenome (GOLD analysis project Ga0181524, IMG submission 119761) | Peatland microbial communities from MTU Mesocosm Facility, Houghton, MI, USA - PEATcosm2014_Bin05_60_metaG | ecosystem: Environmental > Terrestrial > Soil > Wetlands > Peat | place...
AAAGGCAAAACATTCTGAGGAAGGAAATGCAAAAGCCCAAAGGCCGAGTTCCGGTGACTGCGTCAATCGCCTCGCCCAACTTCCATTCCTAAAGGATGGAACGGGAGGTCGATAATCAGGTGGCAGCACCGGCTGAAACGAGAACACCCAACTGGTACCGAGCGATAAGTCGCTCACCAAAGAGTGCGGATGGAAGGGTGGCGACAGCGGCGGCGGCTTGGCTGGAGAAAAACCTTGTCCAACGAAACAACAAACGAACCCACTTGACTCCGACCGGCCTTCTCATGGAAGGCGTTTACACTCAAAATCCCTAAGGCTTGGTTTGCGTCTAAACCCACCTCTCGCGCATCAAATGTTCGCGGATTAGCTAACTCTGGGGATATCTCAACCAAGATGGCCTCCGCCAGGGAGGGCAAAGTGTCCATACGACCGATTAAACGTCTCATTGAATCGAAGCCGACACTCGAAGGTGCGGGGGTGCACCTGCGGCGGGCGTTCGGTTTCGGTAACACCCACGAATTCGATCCGTTTCTGCTGCTCGATGATTTCCGCAACGACGTTCCTGAGGACTATCTCAAGGGTTTCCCCTGGCATCCTCACCGCGGCATCGAGACGATCACTTATGTGCTGGCCGGAACCGTTGAGCACGGAGACAGCATGGGCAACAGCGGCGCCATCTCGGCGGGCGACGTGCAATGGATGACCGCCGGCAGCGGCATCATCCACCAGGAAATGCCCAAGGGCGACAAGACCGGCCGCATGCACGGCTTCCAGTTGTGGGCAAACCTCCCGGCCGCGCTCAAGATGACGGCGCCACGTTACCAGGAAGTGAAGACGGGCGACATCCCCGAGGTCACCGACAACGACGGCACGCACGTGCGCATTGTCTGCGGGAAATTCTGGGGCAAGACCGGCCCGGTCGAAGGCATCGCCGCCGACCCGACTTATCTCGATGTCTCGGTCGCTCCTGGCAAGAAGAAGACTCTGCCCGTGGCGACCACGCGCCATGCCTTCGCCTACGTTTTTGCCGGGAGCGGAAAATTCTGCAATGCCAGCGGCCCGCTCGCGGTGCCGACCGAGAGCGTGGGATGGGCCGACACGAATCCGCCGACCGAGGCCAGCAACCGCTCGCTCGTGCTGTTTGATCGAGGTGACGAAGTCGCCGTGCAAGCCGGGAAAGATGGAATTCGCTTCCTGCTGGTTTCAGGCAAGCCGCTGGAGGAACCGGTCGCGTGGTACGGTCCCATCGTGATGAACACGCAGGAGCAACTGCAGCAGGCGTTCCGTGACCTGGAGAAGGGGACGTTCCTGAAGAAATAGTTTCAACTCCGAAGGGCCCCCAACTTGTCATTCCGAGCGCCGCTTGCCGGCGCGAGGAACCTGCTGTTCTGTTCCGCCGGTGAAAAGCAGGTTCCTCGCTTCGCTCGGAATGACAACGCTGTTTGTGGCAACATCCTGTCGGATAATATCTGAACGGCTCTAACCAGAGCCGGCCCGTAATTCATGCCAGAACTTCCCGAAGTCGAAACCATTGCCCGCGGCCTGACCAGGCGCGTGACCGGAGACGTGGTCGAATCCGTCTGGCTCGGCCAGAAAAAAGGGCCGCTGAAATCCCCCGCCTCGGAGATTGCCGCAATCCTTGAGCACAGCCGCATTGCCGCTGTCCACCGCATGGGCAAACATATTGTTTTTGATCTGGAACAAGATCATGTGGCGCGGGCGTCCTCGCCCGCGAAAGGCCGGGGTAGTATTCGGAAGACGAAGGACTCGTCAACGCAGGCTTTGTTGGAAGCGCAGGCCGAGGCGGGCAGGAGTGCCCGCCCCACACAAGCCAAGGCGGGCGAGGGCGCCCGCCCCACCAACACAAAAGCCCAGTGGATTGTTCACCTCGGCATGACCGGCCGCCTGCAGGTGTGCGAGCCGCAGACGGAGGTCGAAAAACACACCCACGCCATTCTCCGGTTGTCTTCGGGACGGGAGTTGCGCTTTGTGGATCCCCGCCGCTTCGGCCGCTTGAGCGTCGCCCGGGCCGCGGATTTTGATGCCGGCGGCATCGAACCCCTGGAGATTGATCGGTACCACTTCCTGGCGTTGTTTCGCGGGCGCAAGACTCCCATCAAGAGCGCGCTGCTCAACCAGAAACTTCTGCGCGGCGTGGGAAACATTTATGCCGATGAATCTTTGTTCCGCGCCGGCATTCACCCGCGCCGCCGCGCCTCAACCCTCACCCGCGAGCAACTCGGGAAGCTGTTCGTATCGGTGAAGGAAGTCTTGCAGGAAGCGATCGCCCTCGGCGGTTCCTCCATCTCCGATTACGTCGATGCGGACGGCGAAGAGGGATTCTTCCAGCTCCAGCATCGCGTCTACGGCCGCGAAGGCGAGCCCTGCCTGGTCTGTAAAACCGCCGTCAAGCGCGTCGTGATCGCCGGCCGCAGCAGCCATTACTGCCCGAAGTGCCAGAAGTAAACCTGGTTTCAAAGTTTCAACGTTTCAAAGTTTCAAAGTGTCCAACGTGAAGCTTTTCAACCACAACTCTGAAATCTTGAGACCTTGAGACTTTGAAACTTTGAAACCTGCCATTTTCTGTTACCCTATAGCGTTTATGCCTGACTTTTCCATTGGAGTAGATCTCGGCGGCACCAACCTGCGCATTGCGGCCATCAGCACGGAAGGCAAGATGCTCGAGAAGGTCGCGCTCAGCACCAAGGGCGCGCTGGGCCCGGGCCACGTGATCGGCGAAATGTGCGACGCAATTCTACAGTTGACCTCTCAGTACAAGAGCGTGGGCAAGTTTCTCGGTGTGGGCGTCGGCTTTCCCGGCATCATTGACATGGAAAGCGGAATGCTGCGCAAGTCGGCGAACCTGCCCGGCTGGTCCGAGTATCCCGTGCACGATGAAATCGAGCGGCGTTTGGGCGCGCGCGTTTTTCTGGAGAACGACGGAAATACAGCTGCGCTGGGCGAGAAGTGGCTGGGAGCCGGCCGTAATGTAAGCGGCGATATGGCGATGCTTACGCTGGGAACCGGGATCGGCGGCGGCATCGTGATTGACGGGAAGATTTTTCACGGCATGAACGGCATGTCGGGCGAGTTCGGACATGTCACCATCGAACCGGAAGGCGTCCCCTGCGGCTGCGGCAATCATGGCTGCGCCGAGCGCTACGCCTCGGCCACCGCGATCGTGCGCATGGGCCGCGAGGCTATTGAGGCCGGCAAAGCGCCCGGGCTTGCCCGGCTTGCCGCTTCCGGCGCGGAGTTCAGCGCCAAGGCGATCTACGATCTGGCCATGGGCGGTGACGAACCAGCCCGGCAGATCTTCCAGCGCTTCGGACGCGTGCTGGGCATATTGCTGGCCGGTCTGGTCAACGTCCTCAATCTGAACATGTACGTGGTGGGCGGCGGAGTGGTACCCGCGTGGGACGCCTTTGCCCCCACGATGTTTGAAGTAGTGCGCGAGCGCTCAGTCGTCTATGCGGCCACGGCGCCCGCCGATCCGATGGGAACCAAGGGAGGGCCTGATACGCGGCGCCTGACGATCATCACGCCCGCGCTTCTGGGAAGTGATGCGGGCTTGTACGGCGGCGCCAGACTGCCGGCGCTATGAGGCTGATTCAGAGACGATGCGTCGGCGCGGCTGCGGAGCTTCGCTCCGCCGGACAGCCGGGGGCGGCTGTCCCCACAAATGCGGTTGGGCTTCAGCTTACAACTTCCTTCCGCATGCCGCACGCGGATCTGAGCCGGTCGACTTCCTTGAGGGTCAGCGGGCGGAATTCGCCGGGAGGAACATCGAGCGTGAGCGGGCCGTAACGAACCCGTTTGATCTTCTCCACGTGATGTCCCACCGCTTCGAACATGCGCCGAATCTGCCGATTCCGCCCCTCGATCAGCGTGATTTCGTACCACGGGTTCGCCGCTTCCTTTACCACGCGCACAGCGGCCGGGTTGGTCCTCACCCGCTTGCCGTCATCGGTGGCGATGGAAACTCCGGCTCGAAGCTTGGCAATGGCTTGCTCGTTCGGTGTGCCCGCTACTTTCACGACGTAAGTTTTAGGCACGTGCGACGCGGCCTTCATCAGGCGGTGGGCCAGCTCCCCGTCGTTGGTGAGGAGCAGCAGGCCTTCGCTGGCGTAGTCGAGTCGTCCGACGGGATACACGCGCCCCTTCACGCCGCGAATCAGGTCCATGACGGTCGGGCGCTTTTCCGGATCGCTCATGGTCGTGACGTAGCCTTTGGGCTTGTTCAGCAACAGGTAGACGTGCCGCTCGGCGCCGTGCAGAAGTTTTCCGTTCACCCGGACGTGGTCAATTTCCGGGTCGGCCTTCGTGCCCAGTTCGGTGATTACCTGTCCGTTCACCTGCACATGGCCGGAAGAGATCAGTTCCTCGGCCTTGCGGCGGGAAGCGATGCCGGCCGCAGCAATGATTTTTTGCAGGCGTTCAAGAGACATGATGATCGGTTTGTAGAAGAGCGGCCCTTTTAGCGCGCGCGTGAGAACTGGTGCCGTCCCTCCGGAGTCTGTCTCGCAGCACTTCTTTCGCCCCTCCGGGGCTTGCCCATCTCCGACTGGGGACCCACGGCTTGCGCCGTGGGCTGCATTCTGTCGCCGCTGCGCGGCTGGGAGCAGGTCAGGTCTTCCACTTTCTCGGATGCGATCAAGCTACGACACAGACCCCCTTGGGAGTCGTGACCGTTAGCCCGCCTTCTCGGCCTCGGGCACGCTTTCGCTCGCCGACTGCGCCTCGGATGCCTCGGCCACCGCAGGCTGTGCAACCTCGGATTTCGACAATACATTCTCCGCCGGCACGAGCTCTCCCTGAAACGATTCCGCCACCAGCTTTTCGAATTCCTCCATGCTCGGCAATTCGCTTACGTCCTTCAGCCCGAAGCGCATCAGGAATTCCTTCGTCGTCCTGTAAAGGATCGGCCGCCCGATGACCTGCTTGCGCCCGGCGGTCGTAATCAGCTTGCGGTCGAGCAGTGTGCCGATGACGCCGCCGGAATCCACGCCGCGAATGTCGCTGATTTCGGGCACGGTGACGGGCTGCTTGTAGGCGATGACCGCCAGCGTTTCCAGCGCCGGCAGCGAGAGCCGGACCGGCGGCTTCAGACTCCGGGCGAATGCCCGTACCATCTCGTGCTGCTCCGGCTTGGTGGACATGCGGTATCCGCCGGCGACTTCGCGAATCTCGATGCCATGCTCCGGGGTGCCGTATTCGGCGGCCAATTCTTCGACGCTAGACCGCACGCGCGACTTGATCTCCGCCTCGTCCGTAACGCCTTCAGCGACGAGCGACTCCTTGACCAGCGCCATCATCTGCTCCAGCGTGATGGGCGTCTCGGCCGCGTAAATGATGGCTTCGAGTTGAGGTTTTAAAGACATAGGTCAGTACTCAGTACGCAGTACTCAGCGAACGCCCGGGTTTTACTGGGTACTGAGTACTGGGTACCCATGGCCGCTTCATCTCCAGTCATCTCTTACCGCCGACTGTTCCTTCATAATCTCGCCGAAGTGGGTGTGCTTGCGGACGGCGATCTCACCGAAAAGCCGCTCCTGCCGCACCTGGATTGCCTGCAGCCGGACCAGTTCGAGCAGCGCCAGGAACATGCACACCAGCGCCGGCCGCGACGGCATGCGCAGCAAAAGCTGTTTCAACCGAATCGGCCGGTCTTCCAGCGACAGCCGCCGCCGCAGATAATCAATCATCTGCCCGACGGTGACGGTTTCCTCATCCACATCGAGCACCGGACGCGTGCGCACCCGCTCCAGTACCTGCTGAAACGTTTTGACCAGGTCGATCACATCGGCCGCAATTTCCGGCTCGGCACCCTCCGCCTCCATGAACTCTTTCAAAGACGGATTCGAGAGCACCGCGTCTTCGATCTGCTGCTTCTGCAGAAGCATCTGCGCCGCCGACTTGAATTTTTCGTGCTCCAGCAGCCGGTTAACCAGTTCGCTGCGCGGATCTTCCTGTTCTTCCGGCGGCGCTTCCGGATCGCGCGGCAGCAGCATCTTCGACTTGATGTGAATCAGCACGGCGGCCATGTAGATGAACTCGGCCGCGACGTTCACATCCAGCTCGCGAATTTTCTCCACATACGCCAGATACTGCGCCGTGATCTTGGCGATGGGAATGTCGTAGATGTCAATGTCCTGCTTGCGGATCAGATCGAGCAGCAGGTCGAGCGGCCCCTCGTAGACGTCCGTCACCGCAACCGAAAACGGGTAGTCGCTCTCTTCTTTCCTGGCGGCGTCCTTCGACGGCTGGGACGGGGCCGCACCCGCGATGATTGCAGGTGAAACATCCGCGTCACGGGCGGGAACGATTTTTGATTCCTCCGTCATGTTCTTCTTCCGCTTGTCATCCTGAGCGAAGCGAAGGACCTATGCACTTTGCTCGCGCCACCGTACTGCGGTGCCCCATGCTAGACGCGTTCTTTGCGGCCAGGGTGGGCACTTTGACTCTCACCAGACGGTCCCTCATACTCCAGCGACATGCCCATGGCCGCGCGCACGTCCGCCATGGTTTCCGCCGCGGCTTGGTTCGCTCGCCTGGAGCCCTCCTCCAGAATATCCCAGGCCAGCCGCGGATTCTCCTCGAATTTCCTGCGCCGCTCCTGCATGGGATTGAGCAACTTCACCAGCGCATCGGCCACCCAGCTTTTGCACTCGATGCAGCCGATGCCGGCCGAACGGCAGCCTTCATACACTTTGGCCATCGTTTCCTTGGTGCTGAAAATCTTGTGCAGATCGCCCACCGGGCATTTGTCGGGGTCGCCCTTGTCGGAACGTTTCACGCGCGCCGGATCGGTCACCATGGTCTTCAATTTCTGCCGCACCACCGGCTCGGGATCCGTCAGCAGAATCGCATTGCCGTACGACTTCGACATCTTCCGCCCGTCGGTTCCGGGCAGCCTGGGAGCAGGCGTGAGCAAAGACTGCGGCTCGGGAAAAACTTCCTTCTTTGTGCCGTAAAACCCGTTGAACCTGCGCGCGACTTCTCGCGTCAGTTCCACGTGCGCCACCTGATCCTCGCCAACCGGCACGAAGTCAGCCTTGTAGACGAGAATGTCCGCCGCCTGCAGCACCGGATATCCCAGAAATCCGTAGGTGCCCAGGTCTTTGTCCTTGATGTTTTCCCGTTGCTCTTTATACGTCGGAACCCGCTCCAGCCAGCCCAGCGGCGTGATCATCGAAAACAGCAAGTGCAACTCGGCGTGCGCCGGAACATGCGATTGGATGAAGATCACCGACTTTCCCGGATCAAGCCCCGCCGCCAGCCAATCGAGCGCGACCTCCAGCGAATTTTCCTTTATGCGGGACGTGTCGGCGTAGTCGGTGGTAAGCGCGTGCCAGTCGGCCACCATAAAAAAACACTCGTACTGATCCTGCATGCCCACCCAGTTCGCCAGCGCTCCCACGTAGTTTCCCAGATGCAGCTTTCCGGTCGAGCGCATGCCGCTGAGCACGCGTTTGCGAGTTTTTGTCTCTGCCATCTTGCTTCTTAACCAGTTGCTCTTAATCGGCTGGAATGATTGCCTGCCACACAGGCCTGCTCACCCGGCCACCGCCGGATGGGCATGGGTTCGAGTGTCATCGAGGGCTGGATTCGATAGTACCATGCGAAACCGGCTTCGGGAGGTCGGCCGGCACTGTGGCGTCCTCGGACGCGCACCGATTTCCCAGTCCCGCCGGGACGGCTGAAAATAGCCCGGCGCTTCAAGCGCCGGGCGTCCGGCCTTTAGGGGGAACCAGTCCCGCCAGGGACGACCGAAGCCGAAAGTGGCGTCTATGGCTCAGTCGTGCCTACGGCACGAAAGGTCTTTTCCGCGCGCCATCCCGCCAGTGAACTGGCGGGCTACTTTCAGAGGTCCCTCCGGGACCGACTGTCCTCCGCTCCTGCGGATGTCAACAGAGCCACATATTTCGTTAGTAGCGCCCGCTAGGGTGGCGCATGCCTTCAGGTCCTGCGATCAGCGCCGCTTTTAGCCGCCCAGCCAATGCTTTATAATTCGCCGACCTCATCCCATCAACCGCCATCACCCGTGACCACTCTTGCCCGCAAGCTGCGCGCCACCGACTACTTCACGCTGGGTTGGGGAACCATGGTGGGCGTGGGGTGGCTGGTCATCATGGACGACTGGCTGCTGCGCGGCGGCGCCCTCGGCACCGTGCTCGGGTTCGTAATCGGCGGCGCGGCGCTGCTTCCCGTCGGGTGGGCGTACGGCAAGCTGATCATCGCCATGCCCGATGCCGCGGGCGAGATCGCCTACACTTCAGCCGCCTTCTCCCGCCCCATCAGTTACGCCACCGGCTGGATGATGACCCTGGTTTACTTCATCGTGTGCCCGTGGGAAGCGGTTGCCGTCGGCCGCATCGCCGGGTACATATTTCCCGCGCTCGATTCACTCGAACTCTACCGCATTGCCGGGCGCCCGGTGTATCTGCCGCACCTGATCATCGGCCTGGCCCTGACCGCGCTTCTCACCGTGCTGAACTATCGCGGGGTTCGCCTGAGCGCCACCTTTCAGAACTGGACCAGCTTCGGCACGCTTGCGCTCTTCATCGTTTTCGTGAGTATAGGCGTAAGCCGGGGTTCGCCCGCGAACTTTCCTCCGCTGTTTACCCACACTCCGCTGATCTCGATTTTGCTGGTGATTCAGATCGTTCCCTACTTCATGAACGGGTTCGAATCGGTGGGCAAAGCGGCGGAAGAGGCCAGTCCCGATTTCCGCGGCTCCGGTTTCTTTCGCGCCATCTGGATGGCCATTTTCGTGGGCACGCTTTTCTACGCGAGCATCGTAGCGGCGGTGGCGTTCGTTGCGCCCTGGCGCCGGCTGACCGGTGAAAAATTCATGACCGCGGTGGCATTCCAGCAGGCGGTGGGATCGCGCTGGATCGTCAACATCATCCTCGCCGCTGCCTTGCTGTCGCTGTTCAAATGCTTCAACGGCAGCTTCGTGGCCGCCAGCCGCCTGCTGTTCGGCCTGGGGCGCCGCGGCATGATCGCGGCGCGCGCCGGAACGATTCACCCGCAGCACCAGACGCCGTCGCTCGCCGTGCTCGGCGTGGGCCTCGGCACTGCCGCCTGTATGCTGCTGGGAGATGCCATCCTCGTCCCGGTCACCGAAGTTGGTTCGGTCGCGTGCGCGATCGGATGGTCGGCGACCTGCGCCGCATGTCTGGCCCTCGGACGTGGAACGTTGCCCGCGGGCCAGCCTGGCATGATTACGCTGTCGGCTGCCGAGCGCCTGGTAGCCGGGTTCGGATTGCTGGTCGGAGTTGCCATGGCGCTGATGAAGATGGTTCCGCTGGTTCCCGGCCACTTCACCGTTTATGAATGGCTCGCCCTGGGAATCTGGATCGTCCTGGGCGGCATCGCGTACCGCGGAAGGACCGCTGGGAATAGGTAAAGCGCTCAGTCAGCGTCCTTCGCGGCGGTTCCTGGTGAACTTTGCGGTATGCTTTCCCAATCGTAGAAAGAGCAGGAGAAGATCAAAGGATGCAGCTCATGCGCGTGTGCGTGAGAACTCGTCTTCCGCCCCTTCGGGGCTTGGTCATTTCCCACTTGCTACCCACGACTTACGCCGTGGGCTGCATTCTCACGCCGCTTCGCGGCTGGAACTGGAGCTTCAATCCACCGTGTCGTCGAGACCCTAGTTCTCACGCACACACATGCGCACTTCGGAGGCACCGATGAAAGCTATGTCCACGCCACGTCATCTTGTATTCATTCTCGCGTTGATCGCCGTTCCTGGCCTCATGCTCGCGCAGGCGCCGGGCCCGGCTTTCGACCTCGTCATCACCAACGGCCACATCATTGACGGCACCGGCTCGCCCTGGTATTCGGGCGATGTCGGCATCCGCGATGGCAAGATTGCGGCCATCGGCAACCTGTCGGCCGCTCCGCGCAAGCGCACCATTGACGCCGGCGGCAAAGTCGTGGCGCCGGGCTTCATCGATATGCTCGGCCAGTCGGAACTGACCATCCTCGTCGACCCCCGCCTGCCCTCGAAAATCTTTCAGGGCATCACATCCGAGATCACCGGCGAAGGCAATTCGATCGCTCCGCTGAACGACGCCATCATGCAGACCGATCGCAGCGGCTATGACCATTACAAGATCACGCCCGACTGGCGCACCTTCCGCCAGTACTTCGCGCGGCTGGAGAAACAGGGCATGGGCATCAACGTGGCCAGCTACGTGGGCGCGACCCAGGTGCGCCGCATGGTGCTGGGCGACGACGACACTCAGCCCACGCCGGAACAACTCGACCAGATGAAGTCCCTGGTGCGCCAGGCCATGCAGGACGGCGCCGTCGGTGTTTCCACCTCGCTCGAATATGCTCCTGCGCCTTACGCCAAGACCGACGAACTGATTTCGCTCGCTGCCGAAGGCGGCAAGTTTGGCGGCATCTATGCCACGCACATGCGCGACGAAAGTGATTCCGTCCTTGACGCCACTGACGAAGCCCTGCGCATTGGCCGCCAAGCCCACGTCCCGGTCGAAATCTGGCACATCAAGGTTGCGGGCAAGAACAACTGGGGCCGCATGCCCGAGGTCGTCGCCAAAATCAACGCCGCCCGCGATGGCGGCGCCGACGTCACCGCCGACACCTACGCCTACACCGCCTGGTTCAACGATTTTTCCGCCTTCATCCCGCCCTGGGCGCACGACGGCGGCACGACGAAGCTGGTCGAGCGTCTGAAAGATCCCGCGACACGCGAAAAAATTCGCAAGGACATGCTCACTCCATCCCGAGACTGGGACAATGAATGGCAGGAGATTTCTGGACCGGAAGCCATCATGATCGGCGCCGTCGAGAATCCGGACCTGCTCCCGCTCCAGGGCAAGCGCCTCTCAGAAATTGCCCAGCTCTGGAACAAGGATCCCATGGACGCGCTCTTCGATTTTCTGATCCAGGATCCCTCGACCGGTGTGGCCGTGTTCGGCATGTCGCAACCCGATGTGACTCTCGCGCTCCAGCAGCCGTGGGTTTCGATCGACAACGATTCGGAAGGCACGTCACCCGAGGGAATTCTCGGGCAGGCGCACCCTCATCCCCGCGCCTATGGCACATTTCCGCGCATTCTGAGCAGGTATGTTCGCGAAGAAAAAGTCCTGACGCTGGAAGATGCGATTCGAAAATTTTCGGCGTTGCCGGCCCAGCGCATGCGTCTGACCGATCGCGGCGTGCTCAAGGCGGGCATGTGGGCCGACGTGGTGATCTTCGATCCGGCCACCGTGCGCGATCGCGCGACCTTCGACAATCCCAATCAGCTTTCCGAAGGGATGGACTACGTGCTGGTGAATGGCGTGCCGGTGATTGATCGGGGCAAGATGACCGGCGCGCTCCCCGGCAAAGTGCTGCGCGGCGCGGGATACGCGCCGTAGAAGCGGCCGGCGGGTGCCGGCTGTCGCAGTGAATTCGTTAGTGGCGAAACGACAGCGCTGGCCGGACAATTCCCGGTTCATGGAGCCCCGGACGCCCTCGTCCGGGGAGATGGGCCCCTGGGCGGACGAGGGCTTCCGTCCCTCCACAAGCGCGGCTGCTAACGTTCTCTCTGCAACAGTCCACTCAACAGTTGCTACCGCTTCAGCCGTGCCTGCTCCGTGGGCGGCAACGCGTTGACCCGGGGCGCGGCCAGTGTGCCCGTGATGCTGTATCCCGTGGGCGCGCCGTTCGCAGCACGCGCCAGCTTCAAGTTCAATTCGCGCTTCAGCGACGCGGTCCCGCTCACCTGAAATCTGCCGCTCGAAGAATCCAGCCTCGCGTCTTTCGTCTCGATTTCACCGCCGTGCAATTGAGCCACGCCCGACAAGCGGACAACCTTGAGCGGGCCCGCATCCTCCGTCAGCGAGAAGTGCGGCAAGGCCCCATCTCTCACTTCAAACAGCAGCGTGCCTTCGGCGGAATGCCAGAAGTCTGCCGAGCAAGGTCCCGTTACTTTGTAGGTCGCGCTCGCTGTGCCCGCCACCCACGCGTCTTTCATCCCCTGCGCCAGGCGCGCCAGCGAAACTCCCGTCAACAGGCCGCTGCCGCCGCACAGCGCGGGCTTGGCGCTCCAATCGGCGTGCCACGTCCCGCGATGGCTACCGCCAAGAAGATCGGCATCCAGTTGTGGGATCGCCAGCATTCCGTGGTCCAGGACCACGACGGCGGACACGCGGGTTGCGTCCACGCTCCCGATCTGCAGCCGGTCGGCTGCGACCCGCCCGGTGACGCGCAGACTTGCCAGCCATGACGGCCCTGCCTGCGGGCTCGCCTCGAGCACCTGATACCAGGGTCTTGCCTTGGGCCGCGGGCTGACCCACTCCGCAAGTTCGCCGAGCGAAATCTGGTTGGCGTTGAGATTGAAGTGAATCTCACAGGCGCCGGGAGTCCCACACCCGCGCGGCAGGTCGAGCGATCCGGTCCACGCCGTGCCCGCCGCTTTCGCGTTCAGCTTCGCCACCTGCACCTGGTCAGAGGAAAGCTGCATGTCGGCCGCCAGAATCTCCACTGGGCCGGCAGTCCCGCGAATTCCGAAGCGCACGTTGCGCAGTTTCGCCGTCCCCGTGACTTGCGGTCCGGGAAAGTTCGAGGCCATGCCGGTGCCCCACTCTGGCCACGACCCGGCAATTTGCAAATCAAGCTGCGCCGCGCCCTCGGCGGCACTTTGCAGTACCGGGACCCCCAACATTCGCGCCATGCGGAGGGCGTTCGAAACTTCCGTTTCTCCCGCGACCAGAACGCCATAACCGCCGCGGCTCGCCCATCCCCGTGCCGTAGCTGCTCCGGCGCGCCCGGCGCCAAGGGAAAGCGGTCCGAACTCAAAATGCGGCCCCTCCGGAATTCGCGCTCCGGTCGCGCTTTTGCGCAGCACCGGCCGCATCACACGGCTTTCGGAGTTATCGCCGCCAACGAATACGAACGGCTCCGTCTCCGGGCCAACTTGCGATTTATTCGCGGCTGAGGCCAGACGAAACTGAGAAACCTCACCCTTGCCCTCAAATTGCAGTCTCGAGCCGGGGCCTTGCCGATAGGAAAGGCGCCCGCGCACGATCCCATCGGCAGTCAAGTCCACGGCAAGATTCTTTTTTACCCGTTCGGCCAGAGCAATCGCCGCGCTCGCGGGGACGTCCTCGGCAGTCACCTCCAGTTGATGATTGCGGCTCCCCGGCAAGCCGGTTTCTCCTCGCAACGTGATCAGGCCAGCCCCCACCGGCGCCGCGCAGACGACGTCATGAAACACATGATCGACCGAGCTGTATTGCCCATCGCAGTGCGCGGCCAAACGCACGGGCTGCCCGCCGGTAATGTCGTAGCGGTGGAAATCCTCAATGGACGCGTCGCTCGAGATCACGAGCTTCGCCGGCGTACCGGCCAGAGTTGCGTCCAGCTGAATTCCTCCGCGCCAACCCTGGTCGTTTCCGGTGAAGAGTTTCGTGATCTGCCCCAGCTGGGGGCGGCTCCATTCCAGGGTGAACGAAAGCGGGGTGTCGCGCAGCGCCGGCGCACGCTGCCAGTTGCCGTTCACCCGCAGCACGCCCGTATCGTTCAAGTTCAGATCGGTGCGCACGGGCTGGGCTTCCAGGCGCACTCCCCAGGCGTTTTCCGATTCCTGCCACAAGGAAAAGTCGGCATTGGTCAGCACGAACGGCTTTTTCTCCTGCCCGTTCTTGAAGTTGATCCGCGCCGATGTGGCTTCGATGTAAGGGAATGCCGGCCGCGGCTCCGACTTTGCTTTGGCCGTCGGCGCCAGCGGGGTGCGCGCGGCACGTTCCAGGAGTGCTTCCAGGTTCCAGCGGCCGTTCTCGCCGTGTACCAGATTCAGGCTGGGCTCGGTCAGATCCAGACGCGCGATTTCCAGCCGCCCCCGCACCAGCGACGTCAGACGCAGCGCCGCCGTCACTTCGCTCGCCCGCAGCATGGGCTCGGCCCCGAAGGCGGGGTCATCGTAGACCACCAGGTTCTTGAGATCGAAGCCCGGCCGTGGCAGGAGTCGCAGCCGAACCGATCCGATATCGACCGAACGGCCCACACCCGAACTGATGGAGGCAATAATCCGCGCTTTCAGCCGCGACGCGCCCGGGCGGAAGAGAAACAACAGCAGCACGATCACTGCCGCGACGATCCAGCGCCGCTTGGAGGAGGAAGACTTCACTGCGCCTGTGCCAGGAACTGGAGGCGATTCATTGTACAACCCGCAGCGTCCGCCGCCAGCGGGTCTCATCGAAGAAGTGCAGCACAACTTTGCCCAGGAACAACAGACGATCGCCCCACTCCGTCTTGCGGTACTGATCCTCCGGCGTCTCAAACGACCAGTAGATGAACATCGGCCGCCCGATGATGTTTGCCCTGGGAATGAATCCCCAGTAGCGGCTGTCCAGGCTCACGCCGCGATGATCGCCCATGGCGAAGTAGTGGTCCGGAGGCACGACCAGATCGCCTCCCTGAATGTATTGCGGCAGGTCTACCATCCAGTCGGCGGATAGGCCCTCGCCCTCGGAGGGAGTCACGACCGGGAAGTTGTTGCGATACTCGTCAAGAGGGTTGTCCCGATCAGTATTGACGTAGGGCTCGTCCAAGGCCGCGCCGTTGCGATAGACGACGCGGTTGCGCAAACGGATGTGGTCCCCCGGAAGTCCAATGATGCGCTTCACCACGTAGATTCCGGCCTGCTGCGGGTCCGGATGCAGGAACACGACGATGTCCCGGAAGTGCGGGTCGCGATAGGGCAGGAGCGGTCCCACCCACGACGTCTTCGGGGCGAACTGAATCCGGTTCACGAACACGTGATCGCCGATCAGCAGCGTCTCTTCCATCGAGCTCGACGGAATCTCAAACGCCTGCACCACGAAGGTGATGATGAACAGCCCCGTCACCAGCACCGCCGCCAGAGAAGCCAGAAACTCGACTGTCGTCTCTTTCGGTTTTTCTTCCGCCGCCGCGGGTTCTTCTACCGCAACGCTTTCTTTTCTCTTGTTCTCTTTTTTCGCCACTCTCGTCTTTCGCAGCCTCCTCAGTGTACCAGCCGCAGGGTGCGGTTCCAGCGCGTGATCTGAAAGATATGCGTCACCCCGTAGGCAACGTGATACAGCCGGCCCAGGAAAGAAACGGGCATGCGCTCGTCTTCCCCATTCTTCACCGACCAGTAGATGAGCAGCGGCCGGCCGATAATATTTTCCCGCGGCACGAAGCCCCAGTAGCGGCTGTCCTGGCTGTCGTCGCGGTTATCGCCCATCACGAAGTAGTGCCCCTGAGGAACAATCAGCTGCCCATCTTCCACCAGCTTGCGCATCTCCAGCCACCACTTGCCTTCCAAACCAATCGCCGGAATGTCGGTGCGGGGAAAGTTGTCACGGAACACGTTATTCGGCGGCTCCAGAAACCGCACGTAAGGCTCGTCCAGCGGCTCGCCGTTGATCCAGACTTTCTTGTTGATGAGCCGCAGCCGGTCTCCGGGCAAACCGATCACCCGCTTGACGAAATGCTGCTTCGGGTCCACCGGGTAGTGAAACACCACGATGTCTCCGCGCGCGATTTTCTGGTACGGCATCAAGTGGTCACCCGGCCCGCTTCCCCCGTAACACAGCTTGTTCACCAGCAGGTAGTCGCCCACCAGCAGCGTATTCTCCATCGATTCGGAGGGAATCTGGAACGCCTGCACCACAAATGTGATGACGAACACCGCAATCACCACCGTGCCCGTCAGCGATTGCAGCGTACCGATCACGTCGCTGCCCAGGGTCCTTACCAGAAGGTCGTGAGAAGAATCCATCATCTACTTGACCGCCGAGTGCGGTGCGCCCTCCGCCACGGGAGCTTCCGCAGCCTTCGACCGGGAGGCGAGGAAGGTCAGGAGTTGCCGCGCCGCATCCTGCTCGGCCGTCTTCTTAGTCGAGCCCTGCGCCCGTCCTACCAATTCCGGTTCTTTGCTGCTCTTCGTATTCAGACGGGCTTCCACCGTAAACGTCTTGCTGTGCTCCGGCCCCGACTCCTCGACCAGAACATAGGCCGGCTGAGGCAACCCCAGGCCCTGCACCGCTTCCTGCAGCGCCGACTTGAAGTCGGTCACCGGCAGCGTGCCGCCTTCCCGCTGCATGTGCTCCAGCTCCGGCTCGATCACATGGCGCACCACAAATTCGCGGGCCACTTCAAAGCCGCCATCCAGATAAATAGCGGCCAGGATCGCCTCCAGCGCGTCCACCAGCAGGGCAGTCTTGCCCCGGCCTCCGCTTTTTTCCTCGCCTCGCCCCAGCCGCAGGTAATGGCCCAGTTCCAGTTGCTGCGCCACCCGGATCAGATGCCTTTCGCTGACCAGGTGGGCGCGCAGTTTCGAAAGCTCGCCTTCGCGGAATTGCGGAAAGCGGTGAAACAATTCTTCGCTCGTCACCAGTGCCAGAACCGCGTCCCCCAGAAATTCCATCTGCTCGTTGTCCCGGACTTTGTACTTACCCTCGCCCGCCAGCTGTGCTTCCTGCTCGCGGGCCTGCGAGCTGTGCGTGACCGCCTGCTCGATCACCGCGCGCCGCCGGAAGTGATAGCCCAGCGCCGCTTCCAGCGCCGTGATTTCTCTTTCCTTCATAACGGAAATCTAAGGTGAGAACCCATACCCGTAGCGCCGGCATCCTGCCGGCGGTCCCGAGGGCGTCTCGCCCGCCGTGCCGAAGCGGGACGACCCCAGCGGCCAACGCCTGACGGTACTAGCCCGCATTATTCATGCCGCGTTGAAAGGGCGCGGCTTCCAGCCGCGGCGCCGTCGCCCGCCTGAAAATTGGGCTTCAGCCCCTGGGGAGAAACGCTGACAACCGGCTCACCCCAGCGGCTAAAGCCGGACTTGCTATTGCCCGTGTCGGCGCGGCTGGAAGCCGCGCCCTTTCAAAGCCGCAGCAACCCTCATGAATGACCCGGGCCCTAGTTCTTCGGCGGAGCCGGATTCTGCCCCGGCGCCGTGCCGCTGCTCAGCTTGGTCAGACGATCTTTCTCGGCGCGCACGGCCCTGCCGACTCCCGTGTCAGGCCTATCCTTCGTAAGATCCATGGCCTGGTCGATGTACTTCGTGGCCTCGGGAAGCTTGCTTTGCATATCCAGCGCAACCGCCAACCGGAAGACGGCAACCGGGTCCAGTTGCTGCGGAAACGCCTCAATGGACTTCCGCAAGTTCGTTTCCGCCTCCGGCCAGTTCTTGGCGTTGAAGGCCAGCGTGCCCAGGATCGCGTACGCGTCCGACTTCAGGAAGCCCTTGTACGCGTTCAACTGCTCCGGTGGAACGCTCGCCGTCGGAGTGTCGGTGTCAATGGTCAACAGTGCCCGCTCGGCGTCGTTCTTCGCTTCCGCCAGCCGCTGATCCTTGTCCAGATCGGTATCCCGGGTCCGCTCTGCCAGAACCTGCGCCACGCCCAGCAGCGCCAGCGGATCGTCGGCGTCGTAGGTCAGCGTCTTCTGCGACATCTCCAGCATCTTGTCGGCATTGTTAGCCTGCTGGTACTTCTGCATGGCGGCCTTGTAGAGAACCACGCGCAATTCGCTCTCCGGAAACTTGGTGGCGAAATCGTCGGCTGCCTTCTCCCCGCGTGCTGCGGCGTCAGCCAGTAGCTTTGCCGCGGTAGAAGGGTCTTTCTGTGCCTGCAGCTTTTCTGCATCTGTAAGCTCGCCGGAAGCCACCGCCGCCTTGTACGCGTCAAACTCCGGCTGCGTTTTTGCTTGTGGCGGGCGCTTGCCCTGCGGCGCGGCTGCCGCCTGTCCTGCTGCCTGTCCTGCTGCCTGTCCCGCCGGCGGATTCTGCGCCGCCGGCTTGGCTTGCGCGAAACTCAAGCTGCACATTCCCAGCACTGCGACCACTATCGCTCGTTGCTTCATGCGTTCTCCTCGTCTCGGACTGCTCCGATCAAATCGGGGTATGAATTCTTCGAACCGTGCATTGTATCGCAGCGAAAAAGCTGCGAGCTATGAGCCGTGAGCAAAAAACCGAAATTCAAAACTCAAACCTCGAAGCTCGAAACTCAAAGCTCTACTGCGGTTTTGCCGGAGGCTCGTAGGGCTGCTGCAATCCCCGTTCGGCCGCTGCCTTCACCTCGGGCAAGTCCGTGCTCAACGCCGCGCGGTATTCGCTCATCGCTCCCTCGCGGTCTTCTTTCATATCCAGAATCCTTCCCAGATACACGTGCGACCAGCCCAAAACCTTGGGATCCTTCGTCGTCTGGATCGCCTTCTGGAAGTTCTCCAGCGCGCTCTCCCGGTTCTTGTTGGCCACGGCCACCTGCGCCAGAATGAACAACGCCCGCCCCTGATCTCCGATTTTTCGGTCGAGCGCCTGCTGCGCCAGTTCCTGCGCTCCCTTGGTGTCGCCCGCCGCCAGCCGCTTCTCGGCCGTGGGCAGCATCCGCCGGTCTTCCAGGCGCGACAGCTGCACCAGTTCGGGCGCGGTCACTGTGGCGTATTGAATTTCGTTGGCCGCCTTCTGCTCCTGCCTTAAATCAATATTGTCGAGCAGTTGCCCGTACGCCGCACGCAGTCCCGCCGGGTCCTTCTCAAAGGCCAGGAGCGCGTTGTAGAAATACCGGGTCAGCACGTATCCCTGCTTTACTGCATCATCGACCGCCTGCGTGCGCATCGCCTCCGCCGTCTGCTTGGTGCCGCTGGTGCGAATCTCCACCGCCCGCACCATGCACTCGGTCACCAGCAGCGAAATATCAGTCTTGAAGCTGTCCTCCAGCGGTGCCCGTTTCACCGACTGCAGCAGCGGTTCGATGCGCTTGATCGCACTGGGGTGTTTGTCGGCCAGCGGATCCAGCAGGTAGTGCAGATAGGCATGGTGAATCTCGCGCATCTTCAGCGGTTCGGCCGCCGCCGGATCAGGCAGGGGAAACACCACCACGTAGTAGTCGGTGCCGTAATTGCGCGCGTTGGCCTGATTCGGGTCGCCCAAAAAGTCCAGGTAAATCGTGAACGTCCGTCCCAGATATCCGCCGGACTGCAGCTTGAGGTAGATATCGGCGTCGAACACCATCTTGGCCAGCGGCACGTGGTAACGCTCAATCAGCGCGGCATAATTCGCCCGATGCCGCTCCCAGATGGCATGCAGCCCCGCCTTGTCATAAAACTTCTCCAGCAGCGCTCCGAATCCCGCAATCGGCGCCGCATCCGGCGGCAGATCATCCTCGTTCACCTTGGGCATGAAATGCGGCGGGCCCTGCAGATAGAGGGCCAGCGACACGTACTGCGACAGGTCATGCACCAGATCTCTTCCGCGATGCGCCTGGTACCAGTCGCACATCTCGGTCATCGAGACTTGCGCATCCTCGGACTCGCGCAGGTTCCTCTGCACTTCGGCCCGGATGTTGAGGCGCTGCGCATCGGAAATGTTCAGGCTCACGTCGTAGCCGCAGGTGTTCATTGCCGCCAGCACGGCGAACAGGGTCTCGCTGGTGTCGAGCGTGATGGGAGTGGGGTTGTCCGCGGCGCACAGCGGCGCCAGCAGCGCCACGACCGCCGCCAGCAGCAAACCTCGGAACCCACAACTCAGGAAACGCTTCAGGAAATCCTCCCGCAGGATGACCACGCCAGCCCGATGGCCACGCCACCATGGCCATGAAAAACCAGCACGGCCCTGAAAAGAAAATCAGCGGAGATCATCCATCAGTTTAAGGTCTTGCCCGCGGAGGGTCAAACCGGAAGGGGGATAGGAGGTAGAGCGTTCTGAAACCGGTCGCCATAGTAACTAACTAGTAATAGGAGAGCGGGGCTTAGCGGGGCGCGGAGAGCGGAGCGGGGGGGCGAGCGGCGGGAGCGCCGGAAGAAATGACAACCAAAAAACGGGGACGGCTTCCCTTCCCCGTTGCTACAAACAGGCAACATTTCACTGAACTCAGACCTCGTTCAGGACCAT
>Ga0181524_10002320_pt1 | contig 19838 bp, 18 predicted proteins | sample PEATcosm2014_Bin_34_FD_119761 | JGI IMG/M metagenome (GOLD analysis project Ga0181524, IMG submission 119761) | Peatland microbial communities from MTU Mesocosm Facility, Houghton, MI, USA - PEATcosm2014_Bin05_60_metaG | ecosystem: Environmental > Terrestrial > Soil > Wetlands > Peat | place...
AGTTGAGCTCGTATGCCCGCAAGGCCCTGCGCCGGATGCGCCAGCGCCCCACGCTGGTGATTGCCTTCTGGCAGCAGGCAGAACTGTTTCCGTTGTAACTATATTATGCAATGCTCAATAGGCCCCGCCCGCCCCCGTCCCTCGCGCCGGAGCAACTTGCTGGCGCAGAAACTGCAGGGCAGCTTTGGCTTCGAGGGGCTGCGAGAAGTAGTATCCCTGCCCGAATTCGCATCCCAATTCGCTGAGCCGCTCGAGTTGCCGCACCGTCTCGATGCCCTCGGCAATCACTTTCAGGTTGATCTTGTGGGCCAGAGTAATGAACACCTCGATCATGTCCGAAGCGGCGCGATCGCTCTGCATGTCGCGGATCAGAGACCGGTCGATTTTGAGCGCATCCACCGGGAACTGCCACAGGCCGCGCAGCGACGCCGAGCCCACGCCAAAATCGTCGAGCACCACACCCACTCCCAGGTGCTTGAGATGCGAGAGCACGGTGACCGTGAGTTTGGGGTCAGCCGCGGCCACGCTCTCGGTCATCTCCAACTGCAGCTGCGAAGGATTGATGCCCGTTTCCCGCAGCGCATCCTGCAGATCGGTGGCCAGCCGGGCATCGGCAAACTGCCGCGCCGAAACGTTCACCGTAATGTTCATCGGCTGCCCGGACGCGTTGTTCACCTCCCACTCCCGCAATTGGCGGCAGGCCTGCAGGATCAGCCAGTGCCCGATGGAGACCATCAGGCCGCTGTCCTCGGCCGCCTCGATGAAGCGGTAGGGGGAAATCAACCCTTGTGTGGGATGGTCCCAGCGCAGCAAGGCCTCGAAGCTCACCACACGCCGCGTGTCCAGTTGCACCACCGGCTGGTAGTAGATGCGGAACTGGCGCGCGGCGATCGCGTTTCGCAAATCCGCTTCCAGCCGCAGGCGGCCCTCGGCGCGCATGTGCATGACTTCGTCAAAAACCTCGCAGCGCGACCCACCCAGCGCTTTGGCGCGGCGCATGGCTGCGTCCGCATCTTTCAACAATTCTTCCGGCTGGCCGTGTCCAGGCACGCTCAAGGCAATGCCTACGCTCAGCGACGCCCGTACTTCCCGCGATTTAACAAATAGTGGCTCGGCCACCGCGGCCTGGATTCTTTTCGCGATGCGCAGCGCGTCGCTGGGATCGCCCACGCCATCGAGCAGGAGGGTGAACTCATCTCCGCCCAGCCGCGACAACATCGGTTCCGGGGAAAGTTCCCCGCTTCCGTGGTGGGCAATCGTGTCGGCTTGGCGCAAGCTGGCTCCGATGCGCCGGGCCATCTCCCGCAGGATTTCGTCGCCCGCCGCCGTGCCCATGCTTTCGTTGAATACCTTGAAATGATCAACGTTCGTGAGCAGCAGGGCGTACGGCTGGGCCGGGTCGCGCTGCGCGCGCAGAAACAACTGGCGCAGCCGGTCAAGAAACAGCCCCCGGTTGGGCAAGCCGGTCAGCGGATCGTGCAGCCGGTTGTGCTCCAGTTGCTCTTCTGCCCGCTTGCGCTCGGTGATGTCACGGTTCACGATAACCAGCTTCGCGACTTCGCCCTTGCTGTCACGGACGGCGCTGGCCAGCGACTCCAGCACCCGCCAGCTCCCGTCCTTATGCCGGATGCGGTACTCCAGCCGTTTCCCAATCCCGGTCGCGCGCGCCTCTCGCGCCGCCTCCAGCACTTTGAAGCGGTCGTCGGGATGAATCTGCTCGAACGATGAAGTCTCGCTCAGCTCCGCCGGCGAGTACCCCAGAATCCTCTTGTAGGCCGGGCTGTTGTACAGCCGCTTCCCCTTCACGTCCACCAGCGCAATCATGTCGGCGGCGTTTTCGGTAACGATCTGGAACAGTTCCTCGCGCTTGCTGGAATCTTTGTGGATCTTGTAAATCCGGTATTGCTGGTACAAGACCAGCAGGGCCAGAGCGGCGAGAGAGATCGATAGCGATTCGAGCATAATCAGGTGCGTTTCTGTGTAGAACTGGTTTCACAAATAGGTTTTGGGTAGGGCCCGGCTTCAGCCGGGTCGCCAAGGGCCCCGCATAAACGCTGGGCTTTAGCCCCTGAGGGCCTGGCGCCCGCCGCGCGCAAGACGATTTATGAAACCAGTTCTAGATATATCGGCAGGAGGACGGCGCAGGTTTAGAGGAATTGTTGATTGTTGATTGATGATTGTTGATTAACAGCTCACGCTGCACAGAGCATCTTGAAACCCCGGGGTTCTCACTCAACATTCAACATTCAACAATCAACAATTAACCCGCGCCATCTGCACCAAAGACAAAGGCTCCAATGAAGGTCGATAATCGTGCCATGACCGTCCGCCGCCTCAAAACCTATGCCGGAGCCCAGGGCTACGTTTACCAGTACTACTTTGTCGGCAAGCGGGCGGCGTTGGCTGACGATCCCGAAGCTCCCGCCACCGAATTCATCTTCGATGTGACTTCCGACCGCAAGCTGACCTTCGCGGTCAGCGTGTTTCTGCCGGAGAATCCGCTGGCCGAGTGGAGCGCCGCCCACGGCCGTCCTCTGAACGACGCCGAGCAATACGCGGCGGTCAAGTTGCGCCTGTTTCGAGCCTTCGATGAACTCGAGGACGTGCAGGCGCATGGCCGCCGCCTGACCATAAATGCGGCCTTGCTGGAAGAAACGCTCGCCAGCCTGGGCGTGGACTGATTCGCTGGGCCCGCGCCGGCGGTTGATCCCTCCGGCACGAGCAGCATATAAATGCAGGCGGAGAATTTCCCTTGAGCAAACCCAGATCAGTCTTCCTAATGGCTGTGCTTGCCTTTCTAGGTCTGTACTCCTGCGCGGCGGCGTCGCAGACCGCGCGCTGGTCCGAAGAAAAGGCCAACCAGTGGTATGCGCAGCAACCCTGGCTCGTCGGCAGCAATTACACGCCGCAATCGGCCATCAACCAGCTGGAGATGTGGCAGGATGCGACCTTCGATCCCGCGGAAATCGACAAGGAACTGGGCTGGGCCGAATCGCTGGGCATGAACACCATGCGCGTGTTTCTGCATGACCTGCTGTGGCAGCAGGACGCGGCTGGGTTTCGCCGCCGCATGGACCAGTTTCTGACCATCGCTTCCCGGCATCACATCCGTCCCCTGTTCGTCCTCTTCGATTCCTGCTGGGACCCGCTGCCGCACTTGGGCCCCCAACATCCTCCCATTCCCGGCGTACACAACTCCGGCTGGGTGCAGAGTCCGGGCGCGAAAGCGTTGGCCGATCCGAGCCAGTATCCCCGGCTGAAAGCTTACGTTCAGGGAGTCGTAGGCGCCTTCGCCAAAGACGACCGCATCCTGGGCTGGGACATCTGGAACGAGCCCGGATCCGACACGAGCGGTAATTATCCCCGCACCGAATTGAAGATAGCCGACAAAATTGCCCGAGTTGCGGCGCTGTTGCCGCAAGCCTTTGAGTGGGCCCGCGCGGTGAATCCCACGCAGCCTCTGACCAGCGGAGTGTATGAAGTGGATACCTCGCGGGATGAATCCGCGCTCGAGGAACTGGAGCGCATTCAGGTGCGCGAGTCCGACATCATCACCTTCCACAATTACGATTGGCCGGAAGATTTCAAAGAGGAAGTTACGTGGTTGCGAAGATTTCACCGGCCCATCATCTGTACCGAATTCATGGCGCGTCCGCTCGGCAGCACGTTCGACACAATCCTGCCCATCGCCAGGCAGGAGCATGTGGGCGCGATCAACTGGGGATTCGTCGCCGGCAAAACTCAGACCTACTTTCCCTGGGAATCATGGGAGCATCCGTATATTCTCAGCCAGCCGCCGGTGTGGTTCCATGAGGTGCTGCATCCCGACGGAACTCCGTACCGGCAGGCCGAAGTGGATTTGATCAAGCGGCTCGCCAGCGGGCAGTAGGTCAGCTTTCGAATGGTTCTACCCAGGTCTTTGTGGGGACAGCCGCCCCCGGCTGTCCCGCGGAGCGAAGCTCCGCTGCCTGAATGCGCCGGCCTCACTCGTACCGCAGGGCCTCGATGGGGTCAAGATTGGCCGCGCGCATGGCGGGCACCATGCCGCTGATCAGGCCGACGATCACCAGGATGGTAGTTGCCACCAGCAGAACCCCGGGCGAAACCACCAGGCGAATGTCCCCGGCTTCGGCGTGCTGGGCGATCGCGCTATAAAGCGTGAGACGTCCCACGGAAATAGACACGGCATAGGAAAGAAGAATTCCGAGTACTCCACCCACCGCTGTGATGAACATGGCCTCAGCCAGAAACTGGAAAAGGATGTCGTGGCGGCGCGCCCCCAGCGCTTTTTCCACGCCGATCTCGCGCGTGCGTTGGGTTACCGAGACCAGCATGATGTTCATCAGGCCGACTCCGCCGATTCCCAACGTAATCGTGCCAATGAACGCCAGCAGAACTTTCAGCGCCATCGCAATGATGCCGAACTGCGAGAGCTGCTTCTGGGCATCCAGCACAAAAATGGCGCGCTGATCGTCGGATTTGAAGTTGTGCGCTGTGGCTAGAGTTTCGCGGATAGTCCTGGCCATCTTGTCGTGGTCGAGGCCCGCCGAGTCGAGCCAGATTCCGTCCAGGTAGTGGCGGTCTTTGAGGACGTCCATCGAGTTGTAAGGGATATAAACGACGCGATTGTTGTCGTTATCGCCCTCCTGCATCCGAGGTTTCCCCACTCCGATCACTTCAAACGTGACGCCATCAATGCGGATGGTTTCGCCCAGCGCGGGCATGCCCGAGAACAGCTTCTCACGCGCCTCCGAGGCCAGCACCGCATAGAGTCTGTGCTGCAGGTTGTCGGCATCATTCAGGAATCGTCCTTCCTCGATGTCCAGATTCCAGATGTCCTGGGCAGAAGGGTCAAGCCCCATCACGGGGAAGGTGAAGGAGCGGTTGTTGTTCTGCACCGTCGAGTCCTTTTGCAGCATGCGGGCGATGTGGCGGCAAAGCGGCACGTTGTTGCGCAGAAGCTCGATGTCGTCGTTGGTGAAACGGACAATCACTCCCGCCTTGTTGCCGCCGGCCTGCTGCGAGGTGCGCCCGGGGAACACGGCGACCGCCGTCGCGCCAAAACTCTCGAAGATATTCTGAACGGCTTGCCCAAAGCCGTTGCCGTAAGAGAGCAGCAGGACCACGGTCGCGATGCCCCAGGCCATTCCCGCCATGGTGAGCAGAGTGCGGCGCAGGTCGTGGCGCATGGCCGAAACCGCCTGTTTGAGCATATCGCGGTGCATGTTATTCCCTGCGCAGAGCCTCCACCGGTTCGAGCGCCGCGGCCCGGCTCGCGGGATAAAGGCCGGCGGCGATCCCCGCAACCGCCAGGGAGACGACCGCCAGTACGGCAGTCGAGGGCACCAGCTTGGGCGCGTCAAATCCAGGTCCGAGTTCCACCCCGGAAAACGGCGCCATCACCGCCGCGGCGCCCGCAATGCCAATTCCGCCGCTCAGCAGCGTGAGAAACGCTCCCTCCACGAAGAACTGAAACATGATGCTGCTTTTGGTCGCGCCTACTGCTTTCCGCAGCCCGATCTCGCGCGTCCGGTCCGCGACCGCAACCAGCATGATGTTGACGATGCCGATCGCCCCTAGCGTCAGCGTGACTAGTCCCACGCTGCCCAGGAACAGGTTCATCGCGTCGAAAATCTTGCCGACCTGATCTACTGTCCTGACCGTGTCCCACTCATCGAAGGAGTCAGGATCATTGGGGTCGAACCCATGATTGCGGGCGATGACTTTGTGAACCTCCTCCTGTGCCCTTTCGTGCAAGGCGCGCGATCTGGGCTGATAGTTGATATACGAAATCACATCGGTGCCGATCCCGGCATTCAGCGGCCGGAAATACTCGTGCATGGCGCTGAAGGGTACGTAGCTCTGGAGATTCTGGTTCATGTTGTCGCCATGGCCGATACGCTGCAGGGTGCCAATCACTTCAAAGCGGATGCCATTGAGGAGAATGCTGGCGCCGATCGAGGGCCGGCCCAGGAACAACGTGCGGCGGGCCTCATCGCCAAGAACAATTACAGGACGTTTCTGCAGGTCGTCCATATCGTTCAGCCAGCGGCCCTCATTCATGGGCAAGTAGCGGATCTGACTGAACCTGGCAGGAACACCCATCACCTGGCCGCTGGCTTGGTAGAAGTCGCTTACCGCGCGGAGGTCACCCCTTCGGATGACAGGCGCCGCCGCTCCGACGCTGGGGCATTCGCGCACAATATCCTCGTAATCGCGGTAGGTCAGGTAATACTGGCGCAAAGCCGTAAAGCTGCCCTGCACTGCCGGGGCGCGGCCCGACCAGATGAACATGATGTTTTCGCCGATGGAGTCGAACTGCTTGCGGTTGCCGGAGCGGAATCCTTCGCCCACGCCGACCAGCACCAGCAGCGAACCCACGCCCCAGGCAATCCCAAACATGGTCAGAAACGAACGCAACTTGTGCGCCCAGAGCGTGCGCAGGGTCTGCCCGAAAATGTCGAAAATGTGACGCACTGCTTGAATTATACGGAAGTGCCGACCTCAGACCCCGGGGTTCCAGATTTTGATTCCGAATCGCCCGCGAGTTGGTTATTCTCTAGGCGGGATGACGATACTGGCCCTGAGCGAACTGCTGGGCGCCACGGTCTATGACCCTTCCGGCGCGGCCAGCGGGCGTGTGCGTGAAGTGACCCTCGCCCCGCAGGAGGACCGCGCCCGCATCTCGTCGCTCATCGTGAAAACCAACTCGGGCAACCGCGTGCTGCCCTTCTCCGCCGTGTCTGCGATTAACGGCGGCGTGAAGGCGGCAACGGCAGCGGCGGGATGGCCAGTGGCCAACGGCGCGGAAGGGCTTTTTCTTTTGGGGCGTGACCTGCTCGATCAGCAGGTAATCGACATCAATGGCCGAAAAGTGGTGCGGGTCAACGACGTCGACCTGCAGTTGGATTCGCAGAAGGAGCCTACTGGGCAGACCCATCCCGTGCTGCGCGTCCATTCCGTGGACGTGGGCGCGCGCGGCGCCATCCGACGCCTGCTGCGGGGTGTGGCGCCGAAATCCGCCCTGCACGTCCTGCTCGGTCGCCTCCCGTCGCGCAGCATTCCGTGGAACTTTGTGGACCTGATCGAGACCGATCCCGCGCGCCGCGTGAAGCTGAAAATCTCCCATGAAGGGTTGGCCAAACTGCATCCCGCCGACATCGCCGACATCGTCGAGGATCTCGCGCCCGACGAGCGCCAGGCGGTGTTCCAGACCCTCGACGAGGGCGTAGCTGCCTCAGCCCTGGAAGAAGTCGAACCGAAGGTGCAGAAATCGATCGTCGAATCGCTCGATTCCGAGCGCGCGGCCGACATCGTCGAGGAAATGGATCCGGACGCCGCCGCTGACCTGCTCGGCGAGTTGACGGAAGACCGCACGGAACAAATCCTGGTCCAGATGGAGCCCGAGGTTCAGCAGGATGTCGTCGAGCTGCTCGAGCACAAAGTGGGAACCGCAGCCGGCCGCATGACGACCGAGTTTCTGGCCTTGCCGGTAAATGCGACGGTGCAGAACGCCATCGATTCCATGCGCGAATTCGAAGGCGGAGTCGAGGCCGTAAGCACCATCTACCTGGTGGACTCTAACGGTACGCTGGTTGGGGCGGTGCCGCTGGCACGGCTGGTGCTCGCGCCGCTTTCCACCCCGATGCTGGCGCTGACTCAGGAGCCGCTGGTCCTCGCCCACGAATCCGACCAGGAAAACGACGTTGCCGAGTCGTTCGACAAGTACAACCTGCTGACCCTTCCCGTCGTCGACGACCACAACAAACTGACCGGCGTCATTACCTCCGATGATGTGATCAGCATGCTGCGCGCGAAGTTGTAAGAAAAAGCGGTGGTGGGCCTTAGCTCTCACCCGAATGGTTGGTTGCAAATGCCACTTCTCCAACAGTGGCGAATGCGGGGAGGTTCTTTGGAACGAAGAGAATTTCTGAAGATCGCGGCGCTGGCGGCGGCTGCCGCTCGTAGCGCCCTGGCCCAGGGTGGCACTCCGGCACAGGGCGGAATTCAGGCGCAAGGCGGCTCGCTGACCAGGTTGAAATACCCGCTCGCGATCGCCATGTGGGATTTCTCCTGGCTGGAGCGGCGCTGGCCCGGCGCGGGATACGAAGACTGGGATTCGATTCTGGATGAGCTGAAAAAACGCGGATACGATGCCGTCCGTATCGATGCCTATCCGCACCTGGTCGCGACCGCGGCTGACCGCACGTGGGAGTTGCTGCCTTGCTGGAATCAGCAGGTCTGGGGCAGTCCGGCCAGGAATCGCGTGCGAGTGCAGCCCGAGTTGAACCAATTTATTCGCAAGTGTGCTGATCGGGGGATTAGGGTCGCACTGTCCACCTGGTTTCGTCAGGATGCTGACGATACCCGGATGAAGATTCGTGGGCCCGAGGATCACGGCCGCATCTGGAAGACTACGCTCGACAGCATCGCGGCGTACGGACTGCTGCCCCACATTCTCTATGTTGACTTGTGTAACGAATTTCCGCTCCCCGACTGGGCGCCGTTCCTGCCACCTAACACGGAACGCGCCAACAAGCAGGGAAAGGAATGGATGCGCGACGCGATCGCGGTCGTGCGCCGGGCGTATCCCGGCCTGGATTTCACGTTTTCCATCACCACCGAATACGACGCGTTGCAACAGCAGGACGTCTCCATGCTCGACTTCTTGGAGGCGCATATCTGGATGGTACAGTGGACCGCATTCTACGACGAGGTCGGCTACAACTACGAGCGTTTCGACCCCAAAGGCTACGATAACCTGGTTGAACACGGGAAAAAGATCTACCTGTCAAATCCTGACCACTGGAAGGCGGGCCTCGCTTCCGGTATCCAAACCATTGCCGACTGGTCCCGCGCCACCAGGAAGCCGCTCGTCACTACCGAGTGCTGGGCCGTGATCGACTACAAGGATTGGCCGTTGCTGGAGTGGGACTGGGTGAAGGAACTCTGTGAACTGGGTGTGCGCACGGCGTCCGCGACTGGCCGCTGGCTGGCCATGGCAACCAGCAATTTCTGCGGACCACAGTTCGTGGGGATGTGGCGCGATGTCTCCTGGCACCAGCGTCTGACTGACGTCATCCACCAGGGCCCCCTGCACCTCGATCAACCCAAAGCATAAAGACCAAGAGCGCCCCAGAAGCCAAGCCCTCAAACCCAAGACCCGGGACCAACTCCGGCATTGCCAAATCTCAAGTGCAGCGCACTTTTCCTTTGGTCAGATTCCCGGCCTGCGTTTATCCTGTTCGGTCGTTAGCTGCTCGACTCTGCTTCACCCGTATGTCTGCGAAGCGTGCGCATGAGGCTCCTGAGACGCTGGAAGATCCGGATCCTGCTGTTCTTTGCTGTCGTGGGACCGGGATTCATTACCGCGAACGTCGACAATGATGCCGGCGGCATCTATACCTACTCGCTCGCCGGAGCGCAATTCGGACATCTTCTGCTGTGGACCATGATCCCGATGACGCTCGCGCTCATCGTGGTGCAGGAGATGTGCGCCCGCATGGGCGCCGTCACCGGCAAGGGGCTGAGCGACCTCATCCGCGAGGAATTCGGCCTGCGCATCACTTTTTTCATGATGATCGGGATTCTGATCACCAACTTCGGCAACGTGGTGACGGAGTTTATCGGTATCGCGACCAGCCTGGAGCTGTTCGGCCTTCCCCGCTACGCAACTGTTCCGGTGTGCGCCGCCATTGTCTGGCTGATCGTGGTCTACGGGCAGTACAAAAGCGTGGAAAAGATTTTCCTCGCGGCCTCGTTTTTCTATATCACATACATTTTTGCGGCCATTCCAGCGCACCCGGCCTGGATGGATGCCACCAAAGCCACTTTTATTCCGCCCAAGCTGAGTGCATTCCGCGAACCGGCCTACCTTTATATGGTCATCGGCGTGGTCGGTACCACCATCGCCCCCTGGATGCAGTTTTACCTGCAGTCGTCCATTGTCGAGAAGGGCGTGACCAAGCGTGGCTACAAAGCCTCGCGCCTCGACGTGATCACGGGTTGCATTTTCACCGACATCGTCGCCTGGTTCATCATCGTGGCCTGTGCGGCCACGCTCTACGTCCATGGCTACCGCGACATCAAGACGGCTGCCGACGCGGCGGCCGCGCTGAAACCCTTGGCGGGGAAGTATGCCTACATTCTGTTTGCCGTCGGCCTGTTTAACGCTTCGCTGTTCGCCGCGTCCATTCTGCCAATTTCCACCGCCTACACGGTCTGCGAGGGGCTGGGATTTGAATCAGGCGTGGACATGAAGTTTGGCGAAGCCCCCATGTTTTATTGGCTCTACACCTTGCTGATTGTGGCCGGTGGCGCAGTCGTACTGATCCCCGGCCTGCCGCTGCTGAAAATCGCCGTTCTCTCCCAGGTGGTGAACGGCATAGTGCTGCCCTTCGTCCTCATCTTCATGCTGCTGCTGATCAACAAGAAGGAATTGATGGGCGAGTACGTAAACACCCGCCTGTTCAACGTCATCGCCTGGCTGACGACGGTGGTGATGATCGTGCTGTCAGTGGCGTGGTTCTGGACGCTGCGATCGGGCTAGGGATTGGAGAGCAGCTTGCGCAGCGCCGCAATTTCTTCTTGCTTGGCCTCAATGCTCTTTCGGTAAAATTCTCGTTCCTCACGACTAGCACCCGGCGGGGGACTGTGCAGCAATAGGTCATTGAGTTCCTGGCGACGCTCGGGCAGCGCCTCGTTTCTGTAGTAGTCAAGAAACTCGCGGTCCGATTGAACGAACTTGCCATCCTGATAAACATAGATGTGTTCCATGTAAGGAGTCGGAGCAACCATGCCCCCGAACGGCTCCAGCGCATCGCTCAACACAACTTCATTCCTTCCGTTGTGCTTGATGTTCCGGATAATGCCGCTGAGGTGACCCAGGCCCAAACCGCCTTCCCCGCCAGTCAGGTAGGCCGTTTTGAGATGGCCGTGATCGTTCTCAACTGCCATCAGTATGGTTGGACGCATGCGGCCGGTGCTGTCCAACAGACATACAAACTGCACGCTGCCATCCCCCTTCAAGTCAACAAACTCGTACTCCACCACATCTTCATCAATATCTAACTTGTAAATGTCATCGTTTTCCGTATGCGGCTCCTTCAAGCGGACGTCGAATGCGAACTGTCGGGCGGCTTTCTGATCAGAAATAAGTTTTTCGAGTTCTGCAAGCGATTGCTTGTTCCAGTTAACTCTCAAGATTTCGTCCATGGTTGCGGCCTTAGATGACGAGGCCACCATGAAACTCAACGCCGCCGTAAATATGAGTCCAATGTGATTCCGCATTGCCGTCCCCTAACTAACAATCCACTTTGCCCCTAATGCCGTTGGATATCTGGGAGGCGATTCAGAGTCTTGCTAGAGCAGCTTTCCCGCGGCGAGATCCCGCACCAGCGTCAGATCGGCTTCCAGAAAATCGTACTGCGGCAGGTCCTTGGGCGCGGCCCACTGAATATCGCGGAAGATGCGGTTCTCGATCTCTCCCTGATACTCGCGCACCACGAAGAAGCGCAGTTCGACCATGCTGCGATTGGGATATTCATGGCGGATGCGCGCCACTTCGTCGCCGATCGTCGCCAGGATTCCGATTTCTTCTTCCAGTTCGCGGTACAGGGCGTCGCGCGGCTGCTCCCCGTCCTCGATCTTGCCGCCGGGAAATTCCCATTTCAGCGGCATGGTCTGATGGCGCGTGCGCTGACACACCAGCAGCTTGCCGTCCTTCTGGATGAGGGCCGCCACCACGCGCTTCATTTCCCGGAAGCTTCCAGTTTCTTTCCCACCAGCATGGCGCAGTACTGCACCAGTTCCTGGTGTTCAAGGGTGAAAGCAGAAGAGAAGTGACTGTCGATATCGAGCTCGCCGACCACCTTGCCCCGGACAAACACCGGCACAACGATCTCGGACTTGGTCTCGAGCGAACAGGCGAGATAGCGCGGATCCTTGCTGACGTCGTCCACCACAACGGTTCGCCCGCTCGAGGCGGCCGCACCGCAAATGCCCTGGTTCAGCGGAATGCGCGTATGCGGGGTCATGGCGCCCTCGAACGCACCCAGCACCAGAACCGGCGGGTCCGCCCCCGGTTCAAGCAAGTAGAAGCCGACCCAGTTGTATTTCAGCATGCGCTCGTGCAGCGTCTTGACCATCTGCTGCATCAGATCGCGGGCGGTGGGCGCAGCTTGCGCCAGTTCAGCGACTTCCTGGCGCACTTCGTCGATCCTGCTGGCTGCCAGCATGTATAGAATCTTACCGCACGGCGGGGGGATTTGCCGCTGTGGAAACTGGAACATCGGTAATCCGTCAGATTCCTTTGGTGCGCCGCGCTGCCAGGCTGCTGAAGAACTCGACCTGCGGCCCTGTTTTGAAAGGGCGCGGCTTCCAGCCGCGCCGTAAGTGCCGCGAATTCAACCGCGGCTTCAGTCGCTGAAGGAATGGTCGATCGGCGAGAGAGTTTCTCAGCGGCCTGCTAAACTAATGTCCGCTCTGGCGCAACCCGGCCGCCAGCGCATCCATAGCCAACTGCGCTGCATGAGCCGAACCTTGCGGCAGGCCTCCGACCGCGGCGGTCAAGCTGGCGCGGGTCATATTTCGCGCTTCTTCCACCGTCTTTCCGGCCACCAGTTCGGTCAGCGCAGAGGCGCATGCTATGGCAGCTACGCATCCTTTCGCCCGAAATCGGATTTCCCTGACCCGTCCCGCTTCGATCGAGAGCGTCAGCCGGAGCACATCCCCGCACACCGGGTTCTCAATCTCCGCCATGGCGTCAGGTGCCGCAATCTCGCCCGCGTTGCGCGGATTCTGAAAGTGATCGAGCAGTTGGGCGGAATACATGGTTGCAATTCTAACGGCAAGGTGCCAGCACGTGTTGGCGCGCTTTCAACGCCGCGATTCGGGAATGCCATGTGGGGACAGCCGCCCTCGGCTGTCCGGTCGAGCGCAGCTCGACAGCCTGGGCGAATAGAGTGGATTTTGCGTGGCGCAGCGCTTTAGCGCTGCGATAAAGTGGCCCGTTATAGCTGGGCTTTAGCCCCTGAGGTGCGTTAATCCGAATCGTCCTGCCGTCCCATCGGGGAAGTATATTGGCCACCCGCGTTCGCGTGCCGTCGCTTCCAGTTCCGGCTTTGGATTGACGACAAACGGATGTCCGGCCGCAGCCAGCATTTCCGTGTCAAAGCGCGAATTGCCAAAAGCCGCGTCCACATCTTTGCCGACAACCTCTCGCAGCGCTTGCGGCTTGCCCGCGCCCGAAGGGACCCGCACCAGGCGGTCGGTCACGATCCCATCTTCGACTTCGACTTTCGAGGCCAGGATGCGGTTCTCGGCTATGCCGAACGGCTTCACGCCGGCGCGGATCACCCATTCGTTCGAAGCTGAAACCACCCAGACCTCACAACCACTCTCCTCGAGGCGCCGGACCAACTCGCGCATCTCGGGGAAGATGGACCCGGGAAAGAACCGGGTCATGAAGTCGGAAGCCGCCTCCGTCACCGCCGCACAGGGCAGCCCTTTGTGCATGGTCACCATCTCACCGCAAATCTCGTCTTCGCTGACGCTGCCTGCCTCGTATTCCGCATACCGGGCGCGCATGGCCCGGCCGACTTCAGCCGACACGACACCGTTCTGAATCTCCCATTCGAAAAAAGTGATCCCGGCGTCGTTCGACCATAGCGTGCCGTCGCAATCGAACGCCGCCACCCGCGGCGAGAGCCGGAGAACCGATTCCAGAAAGTCGTGCTGGGTGCGGTAGGTCGGGTACGTTGCCCGGATTTCCATGCACTTCGACAATAACGTGCCGAGGCCGGAATGCGCAATCGTGCGGGCGAGAATGGCAGATTTCAGATTTTAGATTTCAGAATAAATCCCGAGTTCAATCTGCAATCTGAAATCTCCAATCTGAAATGACGCATCACCCCACCGTCTTCTCCAGCAACGCGGCGTACTCCTCCGGAGTGTTGACGTTCAGGGCCACGAAAGGATCGCTCACGGCGACATACTGAATGTGTTCCTGATGGCGATGCTCGATGTCGCGTGCCGTCGCCGTGGGCGGGGCCTGCAGAAAGGCTTCGATCAATTCGCGGCCGGCCAGGTAGGGATGGCCGTGCTCTCCCGAGAACTCCGGCACCACCGCCCAGATGTTCGGCTCCGCGGCTTCGAAAGCGCTGCGCAGGATTCCAATCGTCGTGGCGCCGACTGGAGGCCGGTCCACCAGCGTAATCACGGCCGCGTCGCGTCCACGGTTGAGGACTTCGTGCAGTCCCACCTGCAGGGAACTGAACTGCCCGCGGCTGGGGTCGGGATTGGTGACCGTCGCCGCTCCGCTGGCATACACCAGCGGCGCCAGCGCCGCTTCATTCTGTCCCACCACCACGGTCACAAAATCGGTGGCGAGAGTCAGCGACCGGATGGCCGCGGAAAGGAAAGTGTCGTTCGACGCCGGCTGCCCCGCAACCTGCGGTGGCCAGGGCAGAAGAGCCTTGTCCGTGCCCATGCGCGCGGATTCGCCTGCGGCCAGAATCACTCCTGCGAAGCTCACAGACCGGGACATGTTGCGCAAGATAGCAGAAACGGGGAAGAAAGTCAGTGAGCGGGACCAAGGGAGTGGCTTAGATCTACCGGTCGTTGGGTTCACATGGCGCGTTGCGCCGTTGCTTGGATTGATATTGTTTTGTGCCGGGAACTTCTGACCGTTTGCGACGGCCTCGTCAATTTGCTCAGGTGCCCATCCTCGTCTTGCCGTCAATGTGGCTGACTTTGAGCGATGACGCAACAACGGTAACGATGAGCTGCGGGTTTATTCCATCGAAACTCAGCAGAACCCCATCAAGGTAACCCTGCTGGTTAATTGTGACCCAACCCCAACCGAACTTCTTTTGAATAAATCCCTGCCAAGGACTTGAATGGCCCTTCTCACCTCCCGGCGGGGGCTGTTCAGAATCCGAAGAGTCGCGAACGACAAGTTCAATCGTGTCATTGTCCTCGTCCGCTGCAAGTATGAGGAGCTTCGAATCAAAATCGAGGACGATGCTGACCACCATCTCATCGACGCGTGTCTCTCTAACAGCCTTTAGTGAAAGACCATTCAGCGCATGAAATGAGGAAAGAAGAGGGAACAGCGCTTCAGCTGCGCGTGTTTTTGTGCTCGCCATTTTCACATTCCCAATCTAATATTTTTGGCCTAGCCGACCTGCCTGCTTAACTATCTTAATTGCAGTCTCTGCACTCGGGTTTTCGGATGCGGCCTCGGCAGTTTCGCCAAGTGTGCGATCAGCCCACTGCCCGGGAAGGGAAGCAAAATTCGAACGGATGCATGCCAACGACATCGCAGCAGTTCGCCGAAACAACTGTGTAGGGACAGCCGCCCCCGGCTGTCCGGTCGAGCGCAGCTCGACAGCGCAGTCCGTCCGAGCCACCAACCCAGACATTCCCGGGATCAATCCTGCCGGTCGGCATTCTCTTCCGCCGCTGCTGCCGCTGTGCCTTCCTCCCGCTGCGTCTTGAACCAGCTCATGTGCGGCACAGCACCGGTCGCGTGGCGGCGCACCGCAATCAGTTCCGCCGTAATCGCCACCGCAATCTCCTCCGGCGTGATGGCTCCGATATCAAGGCCAATCGGCGCGTGAACCCGCTCGAAAAGCTGGGCCGGCACTCCCCCTTCCTCGAGCGTCTTGAAAATCTGTATGACCTTGCGCTTCGATCCGATCATGCCCACGTAGCGGGCTCGCGTCTGCACTGCCCAGCGCAGGATGCGCATGTCGTCCCGGTGTCCGCGGGTCACGATCACGACGTAGGAAGATTCGTCCGGGTCGAGCTTCTGCATGGCCTCGTCGAAGTCGAGGGCGTAGATTTCGCGAGCCGCCGGGAAGCGCTCCCTGGTCGCGTACGAGGAGCGGTCATCGCTGACAATTACGTCGAACCCGGCGCTCGCCGCGGTCTGGCAAACGCTTAATGCAACATGACCTGCACCGAACACATAAAGTAATGCTGGAGGTAAGACGGGTTCAATGAAAACCTCCAGCGTCCCGCCGCAAACCAGCCCAGTGTCGTACTTCGGATCCTGGTTGAGATCGAACGTCAGTGTACGTGGCTTCTCTGACTCCATCACCTCACGCGCGGACTGCCAGACGTCGGCCTCGACGCAACCTCCGCCGATTGTCCCGACAATTGAACCGTCGTCACGCACCAGCATCTTCGCCGTCTTGAACGACGGAATCGATCCCCGCACGTTGACGATCGTGGCCACCGCGCCCCGCCGCCCTTGACGCCGCAACTCGACGATTTGTTCGTAGATATCCATGGTCGCTGTTCCAGAACCGGTCTCCGGCAAGCCGGCACGCTGATTATCAGTCGGTTAACAGGAGAGAGTCAAACAAAGGTCACTTCTTCTCTTCCACCGCCGTCTTCCAGTAGGCCTGGTGCCCGATGTAGTCATCGTCGGCCAGGTTCGCAATGATCAGGCGTTTCAGCCGCAACGGATCAACCTTCGTGCTCTGCACTTTGTAGGCAATCGTGCCATCCGGACGAATCAGCAGGGTATAGGGCACCGCCGCATTCCAGTCGGGATCAAATGCGGCGAGTTGTGGATAAAGGTCGGTCGAACCGAGGATCAGATTTGTGCTCGTGGCGTGCTCCGCTCGCAATACCTTCTCCACTCCCAGCCTCTCGTCCGGGTAGTTGATACTTACTGTGACCAGGTCAAAGGCGCGATGCCCGTACATCCGGTACATGGTTTCAAAGGCGGGCAATTCCTGGCGGCAAGGACCGCACCAGGTCGCCCAGAAGTCCACGAGCAGCAACTTGCCCGTCGAATTCTTGCGCAACGAACGCAGGTCGTCGGCTGAAACCGGCTTCACGCTCACCGGTTGTTTCTCGATCTCTGCCATCTCTTCCCGGCGACCCTCCTCTTTGTACAGCCACTTCGTAGAGCAGCCCACTGCGGGCGTCTTGGCGACCAGAACTGGCTTTCCGGCCAGCAGCGCGTTCAGGGCAAGGCGGGCATCGCGCTGCGTGACCAACGCTTCCCTCGGATTATTGTCCACGCGGCCCTCATAGCGCAGTTTGCGCTCCGCATCGAAGATAAACACGTGCGGCGTGGCGGTGGGCCCGTACAGATTGGAAATCTTCTGGTCCGCGCCGTCGTAAAGATAGGGGAAATTGAAATGCCGGTATTCGGCCCGAATCTTCATCTCCTCGAACGAATCGCCAACATCGGTGTATCCCATTTCATCCAGCCGGACCGCATTGGGATTGTTGGGTTCGATCGCGACCACAGCCACGCCCCGGTCCCTATAGTCTGCGGTGATCTGCTTGATTCGCGTTTCATAGAGCTGCGAGGTCGGGCAATGATCGCAGATGAACGCGATCATCAGGATCTTGGAGGCTGCGTAGTCCTTCAGACAGTGCGTTTTCCCGTCCACTCCCGGAAGGCAAAAGTCGGGGGCGGCGGAGCCGATGGCAAGCGTCGGCGGACCGGGCTCCTCCTCGTCTTGCCCCGCGGCGATCTGGCCAGCAGAGATCGCGGGCAGCGCCAGCATGACCATCCACACCAGTCGGGAAAAAAGCCGCATGAAATTGCGAAAACGTAAACCTTCGCAAAAGTTGCTTCGCATGATCATCATCCTCTCACCCTGGCGATTTTACATCCGCCAATCGGCTCTAGGTTTTCAGAGGTGAGAAAAGCCAATCCTTTGTGGTAGGTTGAGACTCTTCGAATTCCTCTTCGGCACAAGGAGTCCGTTCTCATGAAAGCCGTTCGCATTCATCAATTCGGGGGACCGGAAGTCCTCATGTACGAAGACGTGCCCGACCCGCAGCCCCGCCAAGACCAGGTGCTGGTACGCGTCCGAGCCTGCGCGCTGAATCATCTCGACCTGTGGGTGCGCAAAGGATTGCCCGGCGTGAAGCTGCCGCACATACTAGGCAGCGACATTGCCGGGGAAGTTGCTGAAGTCGGCGAGTACGTCACCGGATTCAAACCCGGGCAGCGAGTTCTGGTCGCGCCCATGCATTTCTGCGGACACTGCGCCAGGTGCGTTGCCGGATTGCAGAATCAGTGCCGCGAGTTCACGGTTCTCGGCAACGGGGTTGACGGCGGCAATTGCGAGCTGATCGCGGTTCCGGCCGCGAACGTGATCCCCATCCCTGACTCGCTCGATTTCAACCAGGCGGCTAGCGTGCCGCTCGTGTTTCTCACCGCGTGGCACATGCTGGTCGGACGCGCCGGCGTGCGTCCGGGGCAGACCGTGCTCGTGCTGGGCGCAAGTTCCGGTGTGGGCATCGGCGCCATCCAGATCGCGAAACTGTTTCACTGCCGGGTGATCACCACCGCCGGCGACGAATCGAAGCTGGAAAAAGCCCGCGCCCTCGGCGCCGATTTCGGCATCAATCACTACCAACACAAAATTTCCGACGAAGTTCGCCGGATCACGAACAGGGAAGGCGTGGACATCGTTGTCGAGCACGTCGGCGCCGCTACCTGGGACGAGAGCATGAAGTCGCTCAAGAGCGGAGGCACACTGGTGACTTGCGGGGCGACCACCGGACCCAGCGTGGGAGTCGATCTGCGCCATCTTTTTGCCCGCCAGTTGTCTCTGCTCGGTTCTTACATGGGAACCATGGGTGAGCTGCACGAAGTGCTCGGGCACGTGTTCGCCGGACGCCTGAAGCCGGTCGTCGACCGCGTCTTCCCGCTCAGCGACCTCCGCGCCGCCCACGAGCATCTGGAGAAAAGCCAGATGTTCGGGAAGGTCGTGGTAAACCCGTAGAGCGTTGGCAAAAAGACTTCCTAAAGAGGGATCCCACCCGTGAATGAGTGTAATCGCGATCTTTCGTCATCGCATGCGGGACTCGTGTGCAAATTCGGTAGTGGGCGGTTTTGAATTAATTCAAAACCGCCCACTACCGCAAATTCATGCACGTTGACAAGATGGTTGGAAAGTAGCATCCTGCTCGCTCCGCCGGTGCCAGACGGCTCTGGCCCGCAGACAGGAGCATGCGATGCAGAGTCAAACAGGAACAAAGTGGGTTCGATTGCTGAAACTTGCCGCCCTTGCAGTGTTCTTCGTGGTGTCGATCTGTGGGTCCGCTTCGGCCGCCACAACATTCTCTTTGTCTGGAGGTTGGTCAAACACGACCAATCCGAATGGCCCATGGTCCTACAATCAGGGAACCGATGCCCTGCCACTGGTAACTGCGTGGACTGGCGCAGGCAGCGCTCTGGTCGGGTGCAATCAGCCAGCCTGGGCGCCGTCCAACAACGCGGGTGATTTCCTGCCTGCTCTCATGAAGGCCAACTCTTGTGCCGCAAAAGATTTCGGTACCGACCCGCATAACGGCCTTGCCAATGTTATGACGGGCGATATTGTCGTGCACACGGTCGATTCCGTCAATGGGAACCCCACTTTGGGCCTTGCCAACCTCCACTTCACGGTCCCAGCGGGCGACCCGAGCAGGTACCAGATCACCGGTTCCGTCTGGGACGCTGCGTTGGACACGAGCCGTCCTCAGGGTTGGATTCTTTTGGTCAATGGCGTCCAGAAAGCGGCGGGCTCCTTGGCAGGCAACGTTCCCCGCAGCCAGGCTCAGACGTTCAACATCACCGTCAATCTTGCAGGCGGCGACACGGTGGACTTGGAGCTGTTCAAGAATGGGGAATTCGGTTATTTCGTCGGCACCAATATGACTCTCACGCCCGTCTGCATCCTCACAGACGCACCTAGCTACAATGCAACAACCGGCATCTTGACGATGAAGTTTACGGTCGGGACGCCCTCTGCCGCCACCTGGAACGGGTGGCTCACAGTCGGAAACACAATGCAACTCCTTTGGTCGCAATCGCAACC
>Ga0181524_10002322_pt1 | contig 19821 bp, 19 predicted proteins | sample PEATcosm2014_Bin_34_FD_119761 | JGI IMG/M metagenome (GOLD analysis project Ga0181524, IMG submission 119761) | Peatland microbial communities from MTU Mesocosm Facility, Houghton, MI, USA - PEATcosm2014_Bin05_60_metaG | ecosystem: Environmental > Terrestrial > Soil > Wetlands > Peat | place...
CCGTCGAGATGACGCCGGGCGGCCGTCGAGATGACGCCGGGCGGCCGTCGAGATGACGCCGGGCGGCCGTCGAGATGACGCCGGGCGGCCGTCGAGATGACGCCGGATTTGACAGCACGAGGCCGCGCATGAACGTCGACGAAGCCTTGCGCCAGTTCGTCGAGGCCGAGGAATTGCCGCGCGCGGCGCTGCAATGGGCGCTCGACCATTGGGACGAAGCCTCGCCGCGCTTCGTCGCCAGGCTGCGCGCCTTCGCCGCGGGGGCGGCGCGATCCGAAACGGCCATGGACGAACTCTTCTACATCGTCCACCTCTGCGGCGAAAAGCGCGACGAGCGCGCCTATGCGCCGCTGTGCCGGATGATCGGCGAAGGCGAGGAGGCGAGCGATTTTCTCGGCGACGCCGACGCGTCGACGTTGAGCGGCATTCTCATCAACGTCTACGACGGCGATCCTGCGCCGCTGACGGGCGCGATCGAATCGCCGAGCGGCGACGAATTCGCGCGCGGGGCGGCGCTCGAGGCGCTCGGCTATCTCTCGCGCGCCCGGGGCGTCCTCGCCGACGACGAAATGCGCGCCTACCTCAAGCGGTTGCGCCGGGAAATGAAACCGCGCCATGAATCCTACCTCTGGGCCGCCTGGGCGGCGACGGCCGCCAATCTCGGCTACGACGATCTGCGTCTCGACGTCGCAATATTGATCAAGGATCACTTCATTGGCGAAGGCGAATACGGTCTGGCCGACTTCGACCAACAGGTGAAGATGGCCCGCGAAGACCCGACCGGCCTCTCCGGCTTTCAGGGCGATTTCGTCGTCCCGCTGGAGAGTTCGATCGAGACGCTCTCGCAATGGGCGAGACCGGACGAGGACGAATTGGACGAGGAGGACGGGGAGGGGCTCGACGGCGAACCGGGCTTCGAGGCGCCCCACGTCAATCCGTTGCGTGAAGTCGGCCGCAACGATCCGTGTCCGTGCGGCAGTGGCAAGAAATACAAGAAGTGCTGTCTGGCGCAGTAACGGCTCGTTGCGTCGCGCCGCGCGAAGGGGGGAATCCGCCATGGGTCCGTTGTCCGGCCTCAAGGTCGTCGAGATGGCCGGCATCGGCCCGGCGCCGTTCGCCGGGATGCTGCTCTCCGACATGGGCGCCGACGTCGTTCGCCTCGACCGCAAGGCGGCGGGCAAGCGCGACGCGTTCGATGCGGTGAAGGGCGGCGGCTTTCTCGATCGCGGCCGGCGCTCGATCGCGCTCGATCTGAAAAAGCCGGAAGCCGTTGCGGCGGCGCTCGAGCTGATCGGCGCGGCGGACGCGCTGATCGAGGGTTTTCGCCCCGGCGTGATGGAGCGCCTCGGCCTCGGCCCCGACGTCTGCCTCGCGCGCAACCCCAAGCTGGTGTTCGGCCGCGTCACCGGCTGGGGCCAGAGCGGGCCGCTCGCCCAGAGCGCGGGGCACGACATCGACTACATCGCGCTGACCGGGGCGCTGCACGCGATCGGCGAGAGGAGCGCGCCGGCGCCGCCGCTCAATCTTCTCGGCGATTTCGGCGGCGGCGCGATGGCGCTCGCCTTCGGCGTCGTCTGCGCGCTTCTGGAAGCGAAGAACTCCGGGCGCGGCCAGGTCGTCGACGCCGCGATGACCGACGGCGTCGCCCTGCTGATGGCGATGACCTACAACCTGAAGGCGAAGGGACTTTGGCGCGACGAGCGGCGCGCCAATCTGCTCGACGGCGGCGCGCCCTTCTACGGCGTCTATCGCTGCGCCGACGGCAAGTGGCTCGCCGTCGGCGCGCTGGAGCCGCAATTCTTCGACGCGCTGGTCGGCGCGATGGGGCTCGACGCGCGCGCTTTCGCCGACCGTTGGAATCCTGCGACGTGGCCGGCTATGCGCTCGGCTCTGGAAGACGCCTTCGCGCGGCGGACGCGCGACGAATGGGCGGCGATCTTCGAAGGGACGGACGCCTGCGTCGCGCCGATCCTCGATATGGACGAAGCGCCGCGTCATCCCCACAATCTGGCGCGCGACACCTTTCTCGTGCGCGACGGCGCGCTCCAGCCGGCGCCCGCGCCGCGATTCTCGCGCACCCCGCCGGAGATCGCCCGCTCGCCTGCGAGGCAAGGAGAGCACGGCGAGGAGATCTTAAGCGAGCGCGGCTTCACCTCGGAGCGGATCGACGCGCTGAAGAGGGTCGGGGCGCTGTAAGTTCGGCTCCGTCGCGTTCGCCGTGTTCGCGGCGTCGCAATCGGCTGGCGGAATGCGCGGCCGACAGGGTTTTGACGCGCCGCGCGAGCCGCGTCGCCAAACGACTCGAGACTCTCACAGGGAGGAACGTCATGGCCGACCAACCGCAGTCGTATCAGGAAATCGAGCGGGAAATCGCCGACAAGCCGGGGTCGCTCGCGCGCATCCGCGCCTCGCGCCACGCCGCCAAGGGTTATCTGGCGCTTCCCTCGCCGCGGTTTCAGTTGATGGCGCGCGCGCCGGGCGCGCCCGCCAAGCACACGTTTCATCTCATGGCGCAGGGCGATTCCTGGTTCGACTATTTTCCTGGTCGGGACCTCATCCGCTGTCTGCACGAAGATCACGGCCATGTCTTCGGCGGACCGTCCGGCGATTCGACGAACCTGGCGGTGGCGGGCTCGACGCTGAACGACGAGGCCTACGGCCCCGTGCCGACCAATCTTCTCGGGGTTCCGCAGTCGGACGAAGTTTCGCGCATCGTCGAGTTGGTCGACCGCATCACGAGCGACAAGCCGCAGGCGTTGCTGCTGTCGGCCGGCGGCAACGACGTGGCGGGCGCGGAGTTCTTTTCCTTCATCGAGAATTCGCGTTCCGGCTTGCAGTCGGTCAACCCCGACGTCGTGAGCGGCGTTCTCGGCCGCACCTTCAAGACTGCGTACGAATACATCATCGGCAACGCGCTGAAGGCGGCCGGCGCGAACCCGATGCCGATCTTCGTGCACGGCTACGATTATCCTTGGCCGGACGGTCGCGGCGTGCTCGATCTCGGCCTGTGGAAGATCGGTCCCTGGTTCGACGATTCGTTCAACCGCAAGAACTACCCGCTCAGCGCCCCCGGCGGACTCCAGGTTCGTCACGACATCGTGCGGCAATTCATCGACGCGCTGAACGTCCTGCTGCAGGGGTTGGCGCAGAAATACGCGGGCAAAGTCTTCTATGTCGATCTGCGCGGCACGCTGAAGAGCGAGGCCGATTGGGCGAACGAATTGCATCCCGGCAACGACGGTTTCGCGGCGCTCGCCGACAAGATCGACGCCGCCCTGCAACTCCATATCTGATCGGCGGAAGCCGCGTCGCGGGCGGCTCTAAGCGTCATGCGCGGTTTCGCCGTCCTTCTCGCTCTCGCTGGGGTAATGAAACGACGCGAAGCGGACGACGAGCACCGCGAGCGCCATGACCAGCGTGCCGCCGGCCAGGATCAGAATGCCGAAGTCGGGCGCCGCTTCGCTCTGCACGACGACGATCAGGTGCCGCGTCAGCGCGGTGATGCCGACGTAGATGAGAAAGCGCACCGGCATATGGTTGGTCTTGAAATAGATGCCGACCATCGAACCGATCTCGAGGTAGATGAACAGCAGCAGCAGATCCTCGAGCGAGGCGTGGCCCTTGGCGATCATCGCCACGAAGGCGTGGGCGGCGGCCCAGACGGTCGCCGCGCCGATCGCGAACAGGCCGAGCAGGTGAAACGCCTCGGAAAGAAGATTGCCGATCGGATCGACGGCGCCGCGCAGCCGCTGCGTCACGTTGTTTCTCGTCAGGGGGCCGGGGCGCACGATGAACGTCTCCGTCGCTTGGCGATCGCATCTGCGCTCGGCCGGGGCGCAAGGCCGGGCGAAACGCGATTCGGGGCTCAACTTACGCCCGCGACCGCCGATTGGCGAAGGCCGCGGACGCGCGCCTCAGTCGCCGCCCGCGAACGAGCCGGCGACGCGCGCGACGATCGGGTCGTAGACGCCCTTCAGGGCGCTGGGATAGGTGACGACGAGGCTGTGGATGACGCCGCCGCGCGAAAAAATATACTTCTCGTAGAAAACCGAGTCGACGCCGCCGATGTCGCGAGTGCCGGAGACGACGAACCAGTTCGCGCCCTTGGCGCGATAGGTCGTGCGGGCATAGTCCGGTCCGTTCAGCGATGCCTGCCTGGAGGCGAGCGTCTCGTCGAGCGCGTTGTAGGCGGCGAAGACGAGGATTTCGGCGCCGTCGGCGGCGATCAAAGTGCGGCCGTCGTCGTTCGCAGGAGGCGGCTGCATGGCGAAGCGCGGCGCAGGATAGGAAACCGTCGTGCCGTAGCGGTCGTTGACGTAGACGACCCACCGATCCGCGGCGCTTGCGCCGCGGGGCGCCGGCAGCGAGGCTAGGCAGCCGACCAGCGCCGCCAGCAGCGCGAACCGCGCGAAAGTCATCGTCAGCCCTCCTTGCCCGCCGTTCGTTCGCGCGACGCGCGCGCGGATGCGGCGACGGCCCAGTCGAACCCCTGCTCGAGCCGGTCGTTGCCCCAGAAAACCTCGCCGTCCTCGGCGACGAGGCACGGCGCGCCGGGCAGGCCGAGGCTCGTGGCGCGCGCGCATTCGGCTCTCAGGCGCTCCTTGGTGGCGCCGCCCTGCGCGCGCGCCAGCGCCGCTTCGGGCTCGACGCCGATTTCGTTCAGCGCGAGCGCGAGAGTCGCGGCTTCGCCGATCGGCCGGCCTTCGGCGAATTCGGCGCGGAAGACGGCGCGCGAGAAGGCGGCGCGGCTCTCCCCCGCGAGGGTCAGCGCGACGCGCGCGGCCAGGAGACTGTTTTGCGGGAACGGATCGGGCCGCCGCAACGGCAGGCCGAGGGCGTCGCAGATGCGCTGCATGTCGCGCCACATGTAGCGGCCCTTGACGGGATAGACGTTGAAGGGCGAATCGCGCCAGCCCTGTTCGGCGAACAGCGGGCCGAGCAGGAACGGGCGCCAGGCGACCGTCACGCCCCGCTCGGCGGCGAGCTTTTCAATCCGCATCGCCGCGGGATAGCAATAGGTGCTGGCGAACTCGTACCAGAAATCGACCGTCGCCATATCGCGCTCCTGCTCGACGAATGTCGGCGCGGGGCTGGAGCACGGCGAAAGTGGCGGCTCCGCAGGTCCCGCGCGGCGATTGATTCCATTGGCGAACGAAAACGGCCGCCTCGCCGGTGGAGCGAAGGCGGCCGTTGGCGTCGGCGCTCGGAGCGCGAGGGTTCCCGCCCGCGCCCGAAGTTTACGCGTGCGCGAATTACGACTGCGGCGTGGCCGAGGGAGTCGGGGTCGGCGTCGCCTTCTTGGGCGTGGTCTTCTTGGTCGTAGTCTTCTTGACGACGGGCTTCTTGACGACGTGCTTGGTCGTGGCCTTGTGCTTCACGGGCGCCATGGTGGCGGCGGGCGAGGGCGTCGCGGCAGGCGTCGCCTGGTCGGTGGTCTGCGCCATCGTAGCGACGGGCGCGAAGATGAGAGCGGCCCCCAGGCCGATCGCGGCGAGCTTCTTCAGCATTTTTGTATCTCCATTGTGAGTCTACGAACATCGTGATCGACTCGTCTATCCAATGGCCAATCGAACATGAATTGACGATGAACGATTTCCGGTCTTGCGCTTCGCTCCATCCGACCGGCTTCGATTTGGTCGCGGCGATCTGACGCAGCTTCCTCCCGACGGCCGCCCGCTCGCCGGTCCTCGAAGCGAGTTTGACGTCGGAGCGGCGCCTCCGTAAGAAGCGCGGGAGCGTAGCGCATGTCCCACAACACGTTCGGCCATCTCTTCCGCGTGACCACCTTCGGCGAAAGCCACGGGGCGGGAATCGGCTGCGTCGTCGACGGCTGTCCGCCGCTGATTCCGCTCGACGTCGCCGACATCCAGGCCGATCTCGACCGGCGCCGCCCGGGAACCTCGCGCTTCACCACGCAGCGGCGCGAACCCGACGCAGCGCGGATCCTGTCGGGCGTGATGGTCGACGAGCGCAGCGGACGGCAGGTGACGACCGGCGCGCCGATCGCCGTCCTCATCGAGAACGTCGATCAGCGCTCCAAAGACTACAGCGACATCAAGGACAAGTACCGTCCCGGCCACGCCGACTACGTCTACGACGCCAAGTACGGCATTCGCGACTATCGTGGCGGCGGGCGCTCCTCGGCGCGCGAGACGGCGGCCCGGGTCGCCGCCGGCGCGATCGCCCGCAAGGTCGTGCCCGGGGTGAGGATTCGCAGTGCGCTGGTCCAGATGGGCAAGCTGAAGATCGACCGCGCGCGCTGGGACTGGGACGAGGTCGCCCGCAATCCGTTCTTCTGTCCCGACGCCGAGGCGGCGGCCCGTTTCGCCGACCATCTCGACGAGGTGCGAAAAGCCGGCTCCTCGGTCGGGGCGGTGGTCGAGATCGTCGCCGAGGGCGTTCCGGCCGGCTGGGGCGCGCCGGTCTACGGCAAGCTCGACGGCGAGCTGGCGAGCGCGCTGATGAGCGTCAACGCCGTCAAGGGGGTGGAGATCGGCGACGGCTTCGCGGCGGCGGAGCTTTCGGGCGAAGAAAACGCCGACGAAATGCGCGCCGGCGCCGATGGGCGGCCGCGGTTCCTTTCCAACCACGCCGGCGGAATCCTCGGCGGCATCGCCACCGGCCAGACGATCGTCGTGCGCTTCGCGGTCAAGCCGACGTCCTCGATCCTGTCGCCGCGCCGCACCGTCACCAGCGCGGGCGAGGAGACCGAGATCGTCACCAAGGGCCGGCACGACCCCTGCGTCGGCATCCGCGCCGCGCCGGTCGGGGAGGCGATGGTCGCCTGCGTTCTCGCCGACGCGTATCTGCGCCACCGCGCGCAAACCGGCCGATAGCGTTCGCCCCGCCGCCCCATGGAGATCGCCGCGAAAATGAACGCCGCCCCGCCTTCTTCGCCGCTCGTCGAGGTCGACTGGCTCGCCGCGAACCTCGGGGCGCGCGATCTCGTCGTTCTCGACGCCTCCTGGTATCTGCCGGCGACGCGGCGCGACGGCCGCGCGGAGTTTCTCGAAGAGCATATTCCCGGCGCGGCCTATTTCGACATCGACGCGATCGCCGATCATGCGACGACGCTGCCGCACATGCTGCCCGACGCCGAGGCGTTCGCGCGCGCGGTCGGCGCGCTCGGCGTCGGCGAGGGCGACCGCGTCGTCGTCTACGACTGCGACGGCGTGCTGACCTCGCCGCGCGCCTGGTGGATGTTCCGCGTTTTCGGCTGCGAGCGGGTCTGGGTTCTCGACGGCGGCCTGCCGGCGTGGATCGCCGCCGGCCATGCGATGGAGGCGGGCGAGGCGTCGCCGAAGCCGCGGATCTTTTCGGCGCGCTTCGAGTCCGGCTTGGTGGCGAATCTCGCGGACGTGCGCGCGGCGCTCCGAGATCGCTCGGCGAGCGTCGTCGACGCGCGTCCCGCCGAGCGCTTCGAGGCGCGCAAGCCGGAGCCGTGGCCGGTCGTCAATGTCGGCCATATGCCGGGCGCGCTCAATCTGCCTTCGGCCGGGGCGCTGGCCGCCGGATCGCTCAAGTCGCCCGAGGCTCTCAGAACCGCTTTCGCCGCGGCGGGCGTCGATCTCGATTCTCCGGTCATCACGACGTGCGGATCGGGGGTGACCGCCGCGATCCTGACGCTGGCGCTGGCGCGGCTCGGCAAGCCGCTCGGCCGCCTCTACGACGGCTCGTGGGCCGAGTGGGGTTCGCGCGCCGATCTGCCGGCGGTCCGCTAGCGCGTTGGCGTCCCCTCGCGATGGTCGCCCAGCCTTGCGCTCGTGCCGGTTCCGGCGGGGCGGCCCGCGCCCGCCGCTTCCCAACCGGTCAATGCGTCGTCTTCTCTGGCGAGTCTCCGTTCCCTGTAGTCGGTTTACCCGCCTCTATTTCATCGCGGAGACTCGCAATGCATAGCGAGAGCAGAAAGGCCGCACCCGGGCTTCTGCGGTTCACCTCCAGCCACACATAATCGAGCAGGGCAATCAAGCTCCCGCAATTGGCCATCGACTCGCGATACGGCTCACTCACGCTAAACGCACTCATTGACGGCACGCTCCCTTTTCGCAGCCGCAGGTCGGTTTTCCTGGCCGCCGCGTCTCACCCAACCACCCCCGCGCGCATAGCCTTGCCGCGCTCCGGCTCGGGCGGCCGCGGAGGCCTCACCGTTGAAGCTTCCAACGGCCCCGGCCGATCCCAATCGCCCTCGGGACGAATGATGACATAGGGTCCGCTCTCGATCGAAATTGCGTCGTTGGTGCGCGGGAGTTCCGCAAACATTTCACTGTAGCGGAAATCGCTGAAAACCAGGTCGTAGCCGCGGGGCATCGGCTTTGCGCCGAAGTGGGCCCAGAAGTTCTCCAGCCCCTCGCGAGCGTGACCATAAATCTTGCAGTAGCCTTTACGGCGCACATGGCGCACTCCGGCGCGCACCACGTCGAACGCGACGCGCGATTTGCGGAACTCCTTGCGCACGGCGAGGCGCTCCAGCTTCACGAAATCCCCAAAGTAGCGCGCGCGCAGACAGCAGGCAGGCTCGCCATCGACCATGCCGATAAAGTGCGTGGCGACCCAGTCGTTCCCATCAAACTCCTCGGCATAGGGACACGCCTGCTCGGCCAGATAGACGGCCGCGCGGATCGAATAGACCATCAGAACATCATCCGCACCGCGAGCAATCTTAACCTCGATTGTCCGGCGCGGCTTCTGCGGAGTTGGCCCTGGCAGAGTCGCGGCGGGGCGCCGCCTACGATAGATATTGACGCCTTCCGGCGCACCTTCGCAGGGCTCGAAGCCGACGTGGGCCTGAAACGCGACCGCGGCCGGCGTCGCCGGCCGGGCGTAAATGTCCGCCATCGCGTAGCGTGGCGACTGCAGCAGCCGCATCACGTTGCCCATGGCGCCGACCGCCAGGCCCGGCAGATAAAGCGCCGATCCGTAGATCGCGGCGGGCGCTTCAGGCGGCAAGGCCAAATGCTCCGCGCGAGGGTCGGCTGGCGACAGCGTGCCGTCCCGCAGCGCCGCTAGGCCTTGCCGGCTTAGGAAGAGCAGCGCCCCCCTCCGGCAAGCCCCCTTCGGCCGCGGACCGCGATGATAGTGTCAGGGTCCCGTTCGTGGATACGGCGAACCGCGGGCTCGACAATCCGCATCGTCGGAATTGCGGGCGACGCTGTTGCAATCAGTTCCGTCACCTCGGCGGCCGACGCCGGTCCGACCTGAAAACGTCGGCTACACTGGAGCTCATCTAAACTATGACGCATTGTTATTGTCCCTCGTTGCGCACAAGACCTTGTAGGCGCTAACGTTAATTCAAAGCGGAGGGGGTTGAATGCACATAAATTCACATGGGGGCGCTTCACTTTCGGAGCAGGACGTCCGCGACGTCCTTCGACGCCTCGATTGGAATGATCTGCGGTCTTTCCTGGCGGTCGCGGGTCGCGGCAGCATCCGTAGGGCCGCAACGGACCTGGGAGTTGGCGCCGCGACCGTCTCAAGATCAATTGACCGGCTTGAGACGACGCTTGGATTCAAGTTGTTCAATCGCGTGCCGGAGGGCCTGCGTATCACCGATGAGGGGCGCGCGATCATCAGCGACGTTCAAGGCATTGATCGCGCCACCACGGCGATCGTGCGGCGGTCGCGTTTTCGCGGCGCGCCGCTGCGCGGCGTGGTCAGGCTGGCCATCACCGAGGGGCTTGGCAACTATTGGCTTCTTCCGCAGCTCATCGAATTCACCGCCTCAAATCGCCTTCTGACCGTCGAGCTGTCCTGCACGATGGAGCCGACGGATGTCGTCCGGCTGCAAAGCGATATCTCCGTCCAGTTTCATAAGCCGACGAATCCGGATCAGGTCGTCGTGAAGTTGGGTCGCCTCCATACGCACCCGTTCGTGTCGGTCGAATACGAACGCCTGCACGGACTGCCCAGGAACATCGTCGATGCCCGAAAGCATCGCATCATCCAGCAGGTGTCGCCCCTGCTGCCAGTCGACGCGCTACGGAAGGGGCTCGGCGTCGACTCTCTCGAAGGAATCGTCGGCATTCGCACCAACACCAGTTCGGGCGTGCTTTACGCCGTCGAACGCAGCGCCGGCATCGGTTTGCTGCCGACCTATTGCCTCGCCTTCGGCGGCCGCTTTGTTCCCGTTGATCTGGAAGTGCGTCATTTTCTCGATATCTACCTGACCTACCATCCTGACGTGCGCCGATCGGAACACCACAAAGTGATGATCGACTGGATCAGGCAAGCCTTCGATCCCGCGCGCTACCCGTGCTTCTCCGACGCCTTCATTCATCCAACCGATCTGGTGCCGATGATGTTGGACACGACGCGGTTGCTAGGAGGCCGGGGCTACCTGGCGTTGGACCCTTCCGGGCAAAGCAACTAGGGCAAGGGCGCCGATGATGGCGTGGCTGGCGGCGCATAGGACGCCTCAATGGAACGCATCTTCTTCCAGTCTGTTCGATCATTGCGCAGAGGACGAAGCTTCGGTTCGGGGACGTTCATTCTCTCCTTCAAATCGGGGACGATTTTTCTTAGGTCGCCCTGGTCAGAAATGCACGCTCGCGCCCAGTCGCACCACGTTGGTCGACGTCGTCAGCGACTGCGACGTGAAGGGCGTGGCGTAGTTCGCTCCGCCGAAGTCGTAGCGCAGCGCTTCGGCCCGCAGCGAGACGTTGCGCGTGATCGGCATTTCGGCGCCGAGGCCGAAGGCGAGGCCCTTGACGTTCACGTCGCTGGAGACGCCGAGATCCTGAAAAGTCGTCGTCGACCAGGCCCAGCCGAGCGTGCCGTAGGCAAGCACGTTGCCGAAGACGTAGCCGCCCTTGACGCGCGCGGATGACAGGAAATCCTGGTCGAAGGACGCGCCTCCCAGCGTTCCGCTGCGGATCGCGCTGAACATCGCGTCCGCCTCGACGCCGCCGACCAGGTGGGAGGCTTGAAAATTGTAGCCGACATGCGCGCCTCCGGCGGGCCCGGAGATATTGGCCGAACTCGCCGAGCCCAGCGCGACCCCCAAGTCCGGACCGAGTTCGACGCCCGAAAAATCCGCGCCGTTGGGGCCGGCGCTCGTGCGATAGGCGTCGTCCGCTTCGGCGCCGGAAGCGGCCAGCAACAGGGCGAAGGGCAGAAGCGACGAGGCGAAGCGGCGCATGGAACAGTCCTCTCGTGTCCGCCACGCGAGCGGACGACGAGAATTTTACCTTTCTTTTTCACGCTTCGTTCGCCAAACTCGATTCAGCCCCAACAAAGCGTTAACTGGCCGGCGAGCCGGCGCCGATTTTGACCGGCGCGGCTTCGTTGCGGTAAATCAAGAACGGACTGGGAAGATGTGGGAAAAGACGTCCACGCTATTCCATCCGGTTTTTGCGGGCTCGAAAATGCTCAAAGACATCCTCGTTATTCTCGAAGACTCCGACAAGGCGGTGACCCCCTACGCCCTCTCGTTCGCGCGACGATTCGAATCGCGCCTCACGGTGATGCGGCCCCGGCGGGACTTGTCCCTGCTGACCGACGGGTCGCTCGAGGCGCGCTACGAATACGCGCGCGGCGACCGTGAGGAGCGCGAGGCGCGAGCCCGGCAAATGCTCGAGGATTTCGGCGTGCGCGCCAAGGCGGCGGGCGTGGAGGCCGAAGTCGTGGAGTTCGACGGGCCGAACAATTTCCGGCCGGGCGACGTTCCGCAATACGCCCGCTGCTTCGATCTCGTTCTCGTCGAACAGGTCGAGCCGGGGCGACCGCCCGACGTGAGCGACTTGACCGGCTCGATCCTCGCCGAATGCGGACGGCCCGTCATCGTCGTGCCCGGCATACAGAGCGAGCCGGCGCGTTTCGAGCGGATCGTCGCGGGTTGGGACGGCAGTCAGGCCGCGGCGCGCGCGATCGGCGACGCGGCGCCTTTGCTCGAGCGCGCCGAACGCGTCGAAATCGTCGCCGTCAACGGGGCGGGCGAGTCGCAATTGGTCGTCTTGAGCGGCGAGCGCCTTGCGCGCCGGATCGCGCGCGCCGGCGTCGAAGCGAGTTTCCGGCGCATTCCCGGCGACGGCGATCCCGCCAACATCCTGCTTTCCCACGCCGCCGACACCAGCGCGGACATGATCGTGACGGGCGGCTACGGGCATTCGCGCCTTCGCGAGGCGATCCTGGGCGGCGTGACGCGCACGCTTCTGGGCAGCATGACCGTGCCGGTGTTCCTGTCGCGCTGAGCCGCCGCGCGACGGCCGCGATAAACCCAAGGTTCGACGATGGATTCGGACGCCGCGTCGAAAGCGATTGCCGCGCCGGCCGCGCCGCAGGCCCGGCCGAAGCGAGGCGGGGCGTCGTGGCGCGGCGTGACCGTTCTCGACGGGTTGCTGCACGCGGCGCAGGGGCGCGCCTGGGGCGGTCTTTCGCCGATCGCGCAGGGGCTCGCCTATTTCGATTGGGGCGTCCATCTCGCCAACGCCCCGTTCCGGCGCGCCCAGTTGGCCGCCTCGGCGGTCGAGAAGGCGGCGCGCTTCGGCGCGGCGATCATCGGCGAGACGGCGATCGCGCCGTCGCCGGGCGACCATCGTTTTCAGGATCCGGCTTGGAGTCAGCCGCCGTTCAGCCTCTATGCCCAGGCGTTTCTTCTCGCCGAGGAATGGTGGGACGAGGCGGCCACCGGCCCGCCGGGAATCAACGCCGGCGATCGGCGCGTCGTCGCGTTCGGCATCCGCCAATGGATCGACATGTTTTCGCCGTCGAACGCCCCTTGGCTCAATCCCGAGGTCATCCGCGCAGTCCAGCAGACGGGCGGCGGCAATTTCCTCCAGGGGGCGGCCAATTTCGTCGCCGACGTCCGATCGGCGTTCGCCGGCGGGGGCGGCCCCGAGGCGTTCCGCGTCGGGCGCGACCTCGCTGCCACGCCCGGCGCCGTCGTCCTGCGCAACGATCTGATCGAGCTGATCCAGTATGCGCGGGCGACGCCGGACGTCGCTCGCGAGCCGGTGCTGATCGTTCCCGCCTGGATCATGAAATACTACATCCTCGACCTGAAGCCCGACGATTCGCTGATCCGCTATCTCGTCGCCGCAGGGCACGCCGTCTTCGCGATCTCCTGGCGCAATCCGACCGCCGAATTTCGCGATCTTTCGCTCGACGATTATCGCGTCAAGGGGGTGATGGCGGCGCTCGACGCGATCTCGGACATCTGCGAGGGCGCGAAGACGCAAGCGTGCGGCTATTGCCTCGGCGGCACCCTATTGGCGATCGCCGCGGCGGCGATGGCGCGCGACGGCGACGACAGGCTGGCCGGCGTGACGCTGCTCGCCGCGCAGACCGATTTCACCGAGGCGGGCGAGCTGCAATTGTTCATCACCGAGGATCAACTGGCGTTCCTCGACGACGTCATGCGCGCTCAAGGGTATCTCGACAGCAGCCAGATGGCGGGCGCCTTTCAGTTCCTGCGCTCCAACGATCTCATCTGGTCGCGACTGGTCAAATCCTATCTGATGGGCCAGCGCGAGCATCCGAGCGACCTGATGGCCTGGAACGCCGACGCGACGCGGATGCCGGCGCGCATGCACGGCCAATATCTGCGCCGTCTCTTCCTGCGCAACGAACTCGCGGAAGGGCGTTTCCCCGTGGAGGGCAGGCCGGTCGCGCTCAGCGACATCCGCGCGCCGCTGTTCGTGCTCGCCACGGAGCGCGATCACATCGCGCCGTGGCGCTCGGTGCACAAGATCCACGTGCTCAACGACGCCGACATCGCCTTCGCCCTCGCCTCGGGCGGGCACAACGCCGGCGTCGTCAGTCCGCCCGGACTGCCGAACCGCCATTTCTGGATCGGCCGTCGCGCGCCGGGCGCTCACTATCTCGGGCCGGACGAATGGCTTTCGAGCGCCGAACGCCGCGAGGGCTCATGGTGGCCGGCTTGGACCGCCTGGCTCGACGCGCACGCCAGCGGCCGCGCGCCGCCGCGCGCTTTGGGCTCGAAACGGCTTCCGCCGATCGAGCCCGCGCCGGGCCAATTCGTCATGCAGCACTGAAGGGCCGTCGCGCCGGCCGCGCCCGGCGCGACGGGCGAGAGCCTATTTCTTGACCAACGGGCAGGTCGAGTCGGCGAGCTTGCCGAAGGCTTGCTCGCCTTTCATCGTCCGAACGAGGGTGTAGAAGTCCCACGGGCCCTTCGACTCCGACGGCTTCTTGACCTGCATGACGAACATGTCGTGCTCCATCAGGCCGTCGGCGCGGATTATGCCGCCGGAGGTGAACATGTCGTCGATCTTGGCCTTGTGCAGTTCGGCCATGACCTTGTCGGGATCGGTGGAGCCGGCCGCCTTGACGGCGTTCAGATAGGTCATCGTCGCCGAATAGATCGCCGCTTGCGGGAACGTCGGTTCGCGGCCGGTCTTGTCGAGGAACCGCTTGGCGAAGGCGCGGCTCTGGTCATTGAGGTCCCAGTACCAGCCGGCGGTGAGATAGAGGCCCTGCGCCGCGTCGAGGCCGATCGCCTTGATGTCGGTCAGGAAGGCGAGCAGCGCCGCCGGCTTCATCGTCTTGGTGATGCCGAATTCATTGGCGGCCTTCAACGAATTGGAGGTGTCGGTGCCGGCGTTGGCGAGGCCGAGAACCTGCGCGCCCGAATTCTGCGCCTGCAACAGGTAGGAGGCGAAGTCGGAGGTGCCGAGCGGCACGCGCACGGCGCCCACCACCGTTCCGCCGCCCGCCTTCACCACGTCGGACGCGGCGTTTTGCAATTGCGTGCCGAAGGCGTAGTCGGCTGTCAGGAAGAACCACGACTTGCCGCCTTGATCGAGGATCGTCGTCGCCGTGCCGTTGGCGAGCGCGGTGGTGTCGTAGGCGTAATGCACGGTGTAGGGCGTGCAATCCTTGCCGGTGAGCGAAGCGCCCGCCGCGCCGATGGCGAAGAATGGGACTTTCTTTTCCTTCACGGCCGCGTTGATGGCGAGGCTGACGCCGGTGTTCGAGCCGCCCAGAAGCATGGTGAGGCCGTTCTGGTCGGCCCATTCGCGGAACTTCTCAACGCCGAGCGCCGGCTTGTTCTGATGGTCGAAGGTGAGCAGTTGGATCGGCTGTCCGAGCGCCGAGCCGCCGAAATCCGCGATCGCCATTTTCGCCGCTTCGACGCCGTTGGGGCCGATCACGTCGGCGTAGGGGCCGGACATGTCGTCGATATCGCCGATCACCACCTTATTGGTATCGGCGTACGCGGTCGCCGAGCACAAATACGCGCACACCAGCCCCGCGAACGCCAAAAAGGTCTTCGTCCGTTTCATACCCGCTTCCTCCCTACCCGATCAAAGTTTCCTCACAAGCGCGAGGGCCCGCAATAGGGCTCATGTTGCGCTGTCGAGGCGCTCGTGGCAAGCCTTGCGAGCGACCAACGCGCGCCGACCGGCCGGAGAATCGGCGGCGGCGGCCAGCGGGGCGCTCGAACTCGCGGCTGGTTGCGCTGTATCAATGATTTGGCGTTCGCCGGGCGCGCATCTTTGCGTCGGCGCTGTCGCGGCGAGGAGGAGGACGGCCATGTTTCGCAAAATCTTGCTGCCCATCGATGTCGCCGAGCCGGAAATCGCCAAGGAGGCGATCGACGTAGCCGTGGGCGTGGCCAAGGCCTTCAACTCGGACCTCCGGCTGATCCACGTCGCCAGCCCCATCATCGTCGCCTCGCCGATGGCGGTGATCCCGCAGTCCGTTTACGACGAGCTCGGCGTTTACGAGAAATCGGAGCTCGAGCGCATGGCGGCAGCGATCGACAGGCCGAAAGGAAGCGTCACGACGGTCGTGCGCATCGGCGGCGTCTATCCCGAATTGCTGGCCGAGGCGACCGAATGGCAAGCCGATCTCATCGTCGTGGGCGCGCACAAGCGCTCGATGGCGACCTATCTGTTGGGCTCGAGCGCGGCTGCGATCGTGCGCCACGCGACCTGCACGGTGATGGTCGTGCGCAGCGGCAGGAAAGCCAGTTTGCTTTGACGAGGCGGGGGAGGCGGGTTCGCCGCGCCGGGAAGAAAAACGCCAGCAGAAGGTAAGACATATGACCGCTACCGCCCGTTTCGCCTTGAAGAAGGTGACGATGCACGCCGCGCGCTCGAAAGCGTTCCCCGAGGGATCGAGCCGGCACGGCTACGAGTTCTCCGCGCCGCTGACGGACGCCGGGCGGATCGACGTCGAGGCTTGGAAAGCCCGCCGCGGCGAATGTTTCGTGCATCGCTTCTGGGGCGACGAACCGCCGCTGCGCGGACTTCTGGCGCATCGCCCCGGCGGGCGCGGCGGCTCCACCTGGGGCTTCGAATACGGATCGGCCGGGGAGCGCGACGACGAGGAAGCCGGCTATCGCTTCGGCGACCACGTCTTCCGCGTCGGCGAATACGTGTCGATCCGCGAAGAGGGCGAACTCATGCCTTTCAGGGTCATAAGCGTGAGCTGACCGGCGAGGGGCGGAGCGCGCTCATCGCGGCAGCAGGGTCGCGCCCATCAGCGCCTCGTCGATCGCGGCGGCGCATTGGCGACCCTCGCGGATCGCCCAGACGACCAAGGACTGGCCGCGCCGCATGTCGCCGCAAGCGAACACCTTCTCGCAGCTGGAGGCGTAGCGCGTCGTGTCGGCCGCGACGTTGCCGCGCGCGTCGAGCGCGACGGCGAGTTCGCTCAGCATCCCCTCGCGCGTCGGCGAAACGAAACCCATCGCCAGCAGCACGAGGTCGGCCTTCAAGGAGAACTCGCTCCCCGCGATCGGCTGCATCCGGTCGTCGACGCGCACGCATTCGATGCCGGTGACGACGCCGTTGTCGCCGGTGAACGACCGCGTCATCACCGCGAAATCGCGCTCGGCGCCTTCCTCGTGGCTCGACGAGGTGCGCAGCTTCAGCGGCCAGTTCGGCCAGTTCAGCAGCTTGTCTTCCTGCTTGGGCGGCATGGCCAGGATTTCGAGCTGCGTCACCTTGAGCGCGCCCTGGCGGATCGATGTGCCGATGCAGTCCGATCCGGTGTCGCCCCCGCCGATGACGACGACGTGCTTGCCGCCCGCAAGAATCGGCTCGGCCCCGATCGGCTCGCCGGAGACGCGGCGGTTCTGCTGGGGCAGGAAATCCATGGCGAAATGCACGCCGGCGAGATCCCGGCCCGGCGCCGGCAGATCGCGCGACGCCTCGGCGCCGCCGGCCAGCGCGACCGCGTCGTAGGAATCGACCAGCGACTTCGCGCTGACGTCGCGCCCGACGCAGACGTTGAAGTGGAAGACGACGCCCTCCTCCTTCAATTGCGCGACGCGCCGCTCGACATGACGCTTCTCGAGCTTGAAGTCGGGGATGCCGTAACGCAACAGGCCGCCGGCCTTGGCGTTCTTCTCGTAGACGTGGACTTCATGGCCGGCGCGCGCGAGCTGCTGGGCGCAGGCGAGCCCCGCCGGTCCGGAGCCCACCACCGCGACGCGCTTGCCGGTGGCGGGCGCCGCCGGCTCGGGCTTGAGCCAGCCTTCCCGCCAGGCGCGGTCGACGATGGCGCATTCGATCGTCTTGATCGTGACGGGCGCGTCTTGAATGTTGAGCGTGCACGAGGCCTCGCACGGCGCCGGACAGACGCGGCCGGTGAATTCGGGAAAATTGTTGGTGCTGTGCAGGTTGCGCGCCGCTTCGAGCCAGTCGCCGCGATAGACCAGATCGTTCCAGTCCGGGATCTGGTTGTTCACGGGACAACCGTTGTGGCAATAGGGAATGCCGCAATTCATGCAGCGCGCCGCCTGATCGCGCGTCGATTCCTCGCTCAGCGGCAAGACGAATTCGCGATAGTGACGGATGCGGTCGGAGGCGGGCGCGTAGCGCCGATCCACGCGGTCGATTTCCAGAAAACCCGTCACCTTGCCCATAACGCCGTAGCCCTTGCCGTGTTCAATCGCGTTCGTTCGTAACAGCCCCTTCTCCCACTCGCGGGAGAGGGTGGCGCGAAGCGCCGGATGAGGGGCCGCGCCACGCCCCTCGCCCCGACCCTCTCCCCGCATAGGGCGTTCTATAGAACGCCCGTCTTTCGACGGTCTATGCGGGAGAGCGGGCCTTGCCTATTCCCCTGCCGCCAGCAGGACCTCGCTCGATCGGCTCGCCGCCAATTCGGCGAGCGCGCGGCGATACTCGACCGGCATCACCTTGCGGAATTTGGGCACCGTCGCCTCCCAGTTCTCCAGGATTTCGCGCGCCCGGGCGGAGCCGGTGTAGCGCGCGTGATTGGCGATCAGTTGGTGCAGGCGCTCCGCGTCGAAGCGGCTCATGTCGCTCATCACGTCGACGCGGCCGTGGCCCTGCAGATCGCCGCCGGAATGATGGTGGCGCTGCATGACCTCTTCCTCGGCGGCCACCGGCTCCAATTCGACCATCGACAGGTTGCAGCGCTGGGCGAAATCGCCGGTTTCGTCGAGCACGTAGGCGATGCCGCCCGACATGCCGGCGGCGAAATTGCGCCCGGTCTCCCCGATGACGACGACGATGCCCCCGGTCATGTATTCGCAGCCGTGATCGCCCGCGCCCTCGACCACGGCGATGGCGCCGGAATTGCGCACGCCGAAGCGTTCGCCGGCGACGCCGCGGAAATAGCATTCGCCGGCGATGGCGCCGTAGAGCACGGTGTTGCCGACGATGATCGAACGCTCGGGAACGATCTTGACCGCCTCCTTGGGCGGATAGACGACGATGCGCCCGCCCGACAGGCCCTTGCCGACGTAGTCGTTGGCTTCGCCTTCGAGTTCGAGCGTCACCCCCTTGGCGAGGAAGGCGCCGAAACTCTGGCCGGCCGTGCCTTTGAACTTGACGTGGATCGCTTCGTCGCGCAGCCCAGCGTGGCCGTAGCGCCGGGCGATCTCTCCCGACAGCATGGCGCCGGCCGAGCGATCCGTGTTGCGGATCGCCATCTCCAGCCGCACGTGCTTGCCGCGCTCCACCGCCTCGCGCGTCTCGGCGATCAGGCGTCGGTCGAGAACGTGATCGAGTCCGTGATCCTGCTCCGTGCAATGGTGGATCGCGTCGCTCGGCCATGGCGTTGGCTTGTAGAACAACTTGGAAAAGTCGAGCCCGCGCGCCTTGGCCTGGGCGACCAGCCCGGCCTTGTCGAGCATCTGGCTCTGGCCGACCATTTCGTCGAACGTGCGGTAGCCCATCGCGGCCATCAACGCGCGCGCCTCCTCGGCGACGAAGAAGAAGTAGTTGATGACGTGCTCGGGCTGGCCGACGAAGCGCTTGCGCAACACCGGGTCCTGCGTGGCGACGCCGACGGGACAGGTGTTGAGATGACACTTGCGCATCATGATGCAGCCGGCGGCGATCAACGGCGCGGTGGAGAAGCCGAATTCGTCGGCCCCGAGCAGCGCGGCGACGACGACGTCGCGCCCGGTGCGCACGCCGCCGTCGACCTGCACCGCGATGCGCGAACGCAAGCCGTTCAGCACCAGCGTCTGGTGGGTCTCGGCCAGGCCGATTTCCCACGGCGAGCCCGCGTGCTTGATCGACGTCAGCGGCGAAGCGCCGGTGCCGCCCTCGAAGCCGGAGATCGTCACGTGATCGGCCTTGCACTTGGCGACGCCCGCCGCAACCGTGCCGACGCCGACCTCGGAAACGAGCTTGACCGAAACCTTCGCCTCCGGGTTGACGTTCTTGAGATCGTAGACGAGCTGCTTCAAGTCCTCGATCGAATAGATGTCGTGGTGCGGCGGCGGCGAGATCAATCCGACCCCCTGCGTCGAGTGGCGCACCTTGGCGATCACCGCGTCGACCTTGTGGCCGGGCAGTTGCCCGCCTTCGCCGGGCTTGGCGCCCTGCGCCATCTTGATCTGCATCATGTCGGAATTGACGAGATATTCCGCCGTCACGCCGA
>Ga0181524_10002323_pt1 | contig 19820 bp, 19 predicted proteins | sample PEATcosm2014_Bin_34_FD_119761 | JGI IMG/M metagenome (GOLD analysis project Ga0181524, IMG submission 119761) | Peatland microbial communities from MTU Mesocosm Facility, Houghton, MI, USA - PEATcosm2014_Bin05_60_metaG | ecosystem: Environmental > Terrestrial > Soil > Wetlands > Peat | place...
AAGGCCGCGGCGGCGAGGTTGACCCAGGTCAAGGCGAAACGGCGGGTGGACCGCTATGCGTCATTCACGAGGATCGGACTTAAGTCGCCGTCGCGGTTTTCCGGACTGATGCGATGAATCGAAGCGATCGTCCCCGGGGCGCGGGAGAGCTTGCGCTCTTCGGCGCCGACAGCGCCTCGGGCCCCCCGGGGCGGGACGAACTTTCAGGATTGTCGCGGCGCGCGTTTCTCGAATTTTCCACCCTGAGCGCGGCGCAAGCGGCGATGGCCGGCGTCGCGCGAGCAACCGACGGCGAGAGCGCGATGGCGCAGGACACCAATTCCGCGGCGGGGCCGCCCGAGGCGATTTCCATCGCGCTCGACGTCAACGGCGTCGAACGGTCGTTGCGGGTCGAGCCGCGCACGACGCTCGCCGAGGCCTTGCGCGGCGCGCTCGGTCTGACGGGCGTCAAGGTCGCGTGCGATCGCGGCGCCTGCTCGGCCTGCACCGTCTGGCTCGACGGCGCGCCGGTGTGCTCGTGCATGACGCTGGCGGTCGATGTCGGCGCGCGCAAGGTCACCACGATCGAAGGTTTGGCGCGGGGCGACGCGCTCCACGCGGTCCAGGCCGCCTTCATCGCCCACGACGCGGTGCAGTGCGGGTTCTGCACGCCCGGCCTCGTCATGAGCTGCGCGGCGCTGCTGGAGCGAAATCCCGACCCGAGCGAAAGGGACGTCGAAGCGGCGATCGCCGGACATTACTGCCGATGCGGAACCTATCCCCATGTGGTCGCCGCGACGCTCGCGGCGGCTGAAGCGCGAAGGGGCTGACGATGGCGAACGAACCGGCCTTTCGCGTCGAGAAGTTTCCGATCGGGATCGCCAGCGTCGGCCTCGGCGAGATCGAGCGGCGGATTCCGGCGGACGAACCGCCGCCGCTCGCCCCCAACGCCAAGCTCGCGGCGATCGGCAAGCCGGTCCCGCGACAGAACGCGCTGGGCAAGGTCACCGGCGCGACGCGCTTCACCGTCGACGTCGCCCTGCCCGGCATGCTCACCGGCCGCATCCTGCGCTCGACCCTTCCGCACGCGAGGATTCGCGCCCTCGACCTGACCGCCGCCGCGCATCATCCCGAGGTCCGCGCGGCCGTGGCGGTCGCGCAGCCGGGCGATCCCGCGAGCGGCGTCGTGCGCTACGTCGGCGCGCCGATCGCCGCGATCGCGGCGACTTCGATCGCCGCGGCCGAGGAGGCGCTGGCGCTGATCCGCCTCGACGCTCAGCCGCTGCCGTTCGTCGTCGACATGGAGGCGGCGCGAGCGCCGGGCGCCCCGATCGTTCACGACGAGGCCTCCGCCCCCGACGGCCATCCCTCCGGCTGGCCGTCGCCGCCGGGTCTGGCGATCGAGGGCAACGTGCGCGGCCCCGCGGCGTCCAGCCGCGGCGACGCGGCGCAGGGCCTGGCGGACGCCGAGATCGTCGTCGAGGGCGAATACCGCACGCGGACGCAGACCCATTGCTGCCTCGAGCCGCACGCCATCGTCGCGGATTGGCGCGCCGACGGCCTGACCGTCTACATGTCGACCCAGTACACCGCCGGGGTGCGCGAGGAGCTGGCGCAGGGGTTCGGCCTGCCGCTCGAAAGCGTGCGCGTCGTCGTCGACGGCATGGGCGGCGGCTTCGGCTCGAAGTCGTCGCTGGGAAATTACGGGCGCATCGCGGTCGCCCTGTCGCGACAGGCCGGCGCGCCGGTGCGCATCGCGCTCGATCGCCGCGAGGAGCAGATGGACGCCGGCAACCGGCCGGAAACCTGGCAGCGGCTGCGCGTCGGCGCCAAGCGCGACGGGACGCTGACGGCGATCTCGCTGCAGAGCTACGGCTCGGCCGGCGTCGCGGTCGGCGCCGGGGTCGGATTTGTCGCGCAGGGGCTCTACGCCTGCCCCAACTTCGATTCCGCCCAGTACGACGTCTTCATCAACGCCGGGCCGGGATGCGCGATGCGGGCCCCCGGCAATACGCCGGGCGCGTTCGCGATGGAGCAGACGATCGACGAGCTCGCCGAGCGCCTCGGCGTCGACCCGCTGGCGCTGCGCGATCGCATCGACCCGAGCCCGGTGCGGCGCGAAGAGCGCCGGCTCGGCGCGCTCAAGTTCGGCTGGGAGCGGCGGCGCGCGCCAGGCGCCGACGCCGGACCGATCAAGCGCGGCTTCGGCGTCGCCCAATCGCTATGGGGAGCCAATGTGCAAACGCGTTCGTCCTGCGAAGTGCGGGTGGACCGCGACGGCGCGATCGAGATCCTGTCGGGCGTGCAGGACATCGGAACCGGCATCGGCACGGTGATGGCGCAGACCGTCGCCGAGGTGTTCGGGTTGCGCAGCGAGGATATCGTCGTGCGCATCGGCGACACCGCCTTTCCGCCCGGCCCGCCGTCCTACGGCAGCCGCACCACCGCCTCGATCACGCCGCCGGCGCGCGTCGCCGCGTGGCGCGTCCTGCAGGCCCTGTTGCGCGAAGCCGCGCTGATGCTGAACGCCGGCGCCGACGATCTCGTGGCGCGCGAGGGGCGCATCGCGGTTCGCGGCGACCCCAGCCGAAGCCTCGGCTTTCGCGAGGCGGCGAGGCGCATGAGCGTCGATCGGATCAGCGCCGTCGCCTCGCGCAGCGACGATTACGGCGGGTTCCGGCGGCGCATGCCGGACGCGGCGATCGCCGACCAGGATCTCGGCGGCGTACAGTTCGCCGAGGTGGCGGTCGACACCGAGACCGGGATCGTGCGCGTCGAGCGCGTCGTCGCGGCGCAAGATTGCGGCCGGCCGATGAATCCGCTGCTGCTCGAGAGCCAGGTGCACGGCGGCGTCATCATGGGCCTCTCCTACGCCTTGTTGGAAGAGCGCATCCTCGATGCCGCGAGCGGGCGCATGGTCAACCCCAATCTCGAGCAATACAAGCTCGCCGGTCCCGGCGAAACGCCGGCGATCGAAGTGATCCTCTTGGAGAACTATCGCGCCAACAGCGCCACCGACGCCTACGGGATCGCCGAACCGTCCAACATCGCGACGGCGCCCGCCATCGCCAACGCGGTCTACAACGCGATCGGCGTGCGCCTTCGCGCCTTGCCGATGACGCCGGCGGCGATTCTCCAGGCGCTCGGCAAGATCGAGAAGCGGAGTTGAGGCGATGAAGAACTTCGCATGGGCGCCTGCGCGATCCCTCGCCGAAGCCGCGGCGGCGGCCGCGACCCTGGTCGCCGACGCGATGGTCGCGCCCGCCGACGCGGCCGCTTCGATCGTCAAAGCCGGCGGCGTCGACGTCGTCGACCTGATGAAAGAAGGCCTCATCGCTCCGGCGAAGATCGTCAGCTTGCGGGAGACGCCGGGTCTCGACGCGATCGAGGCGGGCGCCGACGGGTCCCTGCGCATCGGCGCGATGGTGACCCTGGCCCGACTGGCCGACGACGCCGGCGCGCGCAAGAATTTCCCCGCGCTGACCGATGCGGTCGCGGGGTCCGCGAGCCCGCAAATCCGCAACGTCGCGACCTTGGGCGGCAACCTGCTGCAGCGGCCGCGCTGCTGGTATTTCCGCGCCGCGGACTATCATTGCCTGCGCAAGGGCGGCGGCCACTGCTTCGCGATTCGCGGCGAGAATCGCTATCACGCCGTCTTCGACAATCGCCTCTGCGCCATCGTCCACCCCTCGAGCGCGGCCACCGCGCTCGTCGCGCTCGGCGCTTCGATCGAGCTCGTCGACGCCGAGGGCGGGACGCGCGAAGTCCGGCTCGAGGATTTCTTCGTCTCACCCGAACGCGACGTGCAGCGCGAGAACGACCTGAGACCGCATGAAATTCTCACCACGGTCAAGCTGCCGGCCCTGCCCGCTAGCGCGCGGATGGCGCATGTGAAGATCGCCGAGAAGGCCTCGTTCGATTGGCCGCTCGCCGACGTCGCCGCGCTGCTCGACGTCGGCGCGGACGGGCGCTGCGCGAGCGCCTCGATCGTCCTCGGCGCCGCGGCGCCGACGCCGCATCGGGCGAAGTCCGCCGAAGGTCTTCTCGTCGGCCGGCGCATCGACGAGGGCGCGGCCGAGGCGGCGGGGCGGGCCGCGATCGACGGCGCCCAGCCGCTCGCCGGCAACGCCTACAAGCTGCCGTTGTTCGAGACGATGGTCCGCCGCGCGATCCTCAAGGCCGTCGCCGCCGGCTGACGGGCGGATCGCGCGGGACCCGGGGCACGGGGCTGGAGGAGCGAGGATGACGATGCGACGGGACAGCAACGCCGGATTCCTCGCCGGCGCGCTCTTTGCGGCGCCGGGCGAGGCGGCGGCGCAGGCGTCCAGCGCGGTGAAACTGCCGCCGCCGCGCAAGACGGGCGGCCTGCCCTTGTTCGACGCGCTGGCGGCGCGCCGTTCGACGCGCGAATTTTCCGATCGGCCGCTGTCGGCGCAGGCCCTGTCGGATCTGCTGTGGGCCGCTTTCGGCGTCAATCGCCCCGATGGCGGCCGCACCGCCCCTTATGCGCGCCACATCGTCATGATCGACCTCTACGTCGCGACCGCCGAGGGCGTCTGGCTCTACGAACCCGTCGCCCACGCCCTGCTGGAGCACATGAAGGGCGACATCCGCAAGGCGACCGGCGAACAGGATTTCGTCGGCCGCGCCGCGCTGGAGCTGATCTATGTCGCGCATGGCGAGCGCATGAGCGACGCCTCGCCCGAGGAGCGGCGGCTCAACGCCTGCGTCGACGCCGGCTTCATCGGCCAGAACGTCCATCTCTTCTGCGCTTCCGAGGGCTTAGGCACGGTCTTTCGCGGCGCGCTCGACGCGGTCGAGCTCGCCCGGATCATGAAGCTGCCGAGCGATGAGTTCGTGACCTACGCGCAGTCGGTCGGACTGACCGCCTGAGCCGTTCCAAAGGAGCGCGCCATGAGAAAGATCGCCCTCGAAGAACATTTCACCCGGCCCGAACTGGCCGCCTATGCGCAATACGCGGGGTCGGACCGGGGCTCGCCGGTGTTCGAGCGCTTCCAGGAGCGGCTGCTCGATTTCGGCGAGATGCGGCTCGAAGCGATGGACCGGGCCGGCATCGATCTGGCGGTGCTTTCGGTGACGACGCCCGGCGTGCAGGCGGAGCCCGACGCGGAGGTCGCGATCAAGCGCGCCCGCATCGAGAACGACTTCCTGGCGCGCGAAATCACCAAGCATCCCACGCGCTACGCCGGCTTCGCCCACCTGCCGCTGCAGGACGCGGCGGCGGCGGCCGACGAACTCTCGCGCTGCGTCGAACAGCTCGAGTTCAAGGGCGCCCTGGTCAACGGCCACACCAACGGGCGCTATCTCGACGAACGCGGGTACGATCCGTTCTGGGAGCGGGTCGAAGCGCTCGGCGTCCCCGTCTATCTGCACCCGCGCGACCCCTTCGACGCGCCCCACATGTTCGCGGGCCACCACGAGCTGTTGGGCGCGACCTGGGCCTGGACGGCGGAGACCGCGACGCACGCGTTGCGCCTGGTGTTCGGCGGCGTGTTCGACCGCTACCCCAAGGCGAGGCTGATCCTCGGCCACATGGGCGAGACCCTGCCCTATCTCATGTGGCGGCTCGACAGCCGTTGGCGCGTGCAGGCCGGCAACGAGCCGATCGAGCGGGCGCCTTCGGCCATCATCCGCGATAACATTTTCGTGACGACCTCGGGCGTCTGCTCGCACGCTTCGCTCGCCTGCGCGCTCGCCGCGCTCGGCGAAGACCGCGTGATGTTCTCCGTCGACTACCCCTACGAGGACTGCGATGTCGCGGCCGAGTTCATCGATTCGGCGCCGATTTCCGAAGAAGCGCGCGCCAAGGTCTGCAACGGCACGGCGAGGCGCCTGTTGCGACTGTAGCGGCGCAGCCGCCGATAGACAGAATCTCGCCGGCGCTGCAATCTGACGCGCGAGGCCGCGCGCAAGCGCCGAGGGGAATGCAAAACGATTGGGGGGGAAGATGAAGCGTCATTGGATCGGCCTCGTGTTGTTCTTGGCGTCGCTGATTGCGACGCCGGCGCTGACCGAGCCCGCCGCGGACGCAAAACCCTATGTTCCCGATCTCGGCGACCTCATGGGCGCCACGCAGTTGCGTCACTTCAAGCTGTGGTTCGCCGGCCGATCGCAGAACTGGGAATTGGCCCGCTACGAAATCGATCAGATTCGCAAGAGCTTCGAAGCCGCGGCGACCTATTATCCCAAATCGGGCGACGCCGATGAGGCGGGAATGATGAAGACCGACGGCTACGCGCCCCTGGACGCGGTGAGAGCCGCGGTCGAGGCGCGCAGCAGTTCGAAATTCGGCGTCGAGTTCGACAAGCTCACGCAGGCCTGCAACGGCTGCCATCGCGCGACGCATTTCGGCTTCATCGAGATCCAGGTGCCGACTGCCTCGCCGTTCAGCAACCAGACCTTCGCCCCCCAGGCGAAGTGAAGCCGGCGCGACCGCCCGCGCCCTCGCCGAGCTTTGATGCAAATCAGTCACCGCCGATCGAATTGCCGTAAACACATAGCATTGGATCGTGCGGGACCGGCAGGGATGAACGAGAGAGTCAACGTGAACCCGGCCGCGGAAGCGCCTTCGCCGCCGCCGGCGTCGGCGCCGCGACGGCGGTTCGGGCGCCTCGTCGCGATCGTGCTACTGGTCGTCGCGGTCGGGGCGGCGGCGGCGTGGTTCGGCCTGCGCCAAGCGCCGACGGTGCGCTACGTGACCCAGCCGGTGGCGCGCGGAACCGTCGCCAAGACGGTCACCGCGACCGGAACGGTCAACCCCACCCTGACGATCATCGTCGGCAGCTACGTGTCCGGCGTCATTCAGGAATTGTCTTGCGACTTCAATACGCCGGTCAAGACCGGGCAAGTCTGCGCCAAGATCGATCCGAGGCCCTACCAAGCCGTGGTCGACCAGGCGACCGCCAACCTCGCGGTGGCCAACGCCCAGCTCGTGAAGGACCAGGCGAACCTCGCCTACACCGACGTCGCCAATCAGCGCGATCAGACGCTGCTCAAGCAGGACTCGGTGTCGAAGGACGTGGCCGACCAGGCCAAGAGCGCGTTCGACCAGGCGACGGCGCAGGTCGGCCTCGACGGGGCGAGCATCCAGCAGGTCCAGGCGACGCTGGAGGCCACCAAGCTCAATCTCGGCTACACCGACATCGTCTCGCCGGTGGACGGCGTCGTCGTGTCGCGCAACGTCAGCCAGGGGCAGACCGTCGCCTCGAGCCTGCAGACGCCGACCTTGTTCCTCATCGCCACCGACCTCAAGACGATGCAGATCGACACCAACGTTTCCGAGAGCGACGTCGGCGGCGTGAAGACGGGCGACAATGCGACCTTCACCGTCGACGCCTACCCCAAGCGCACGTTCTCCGGCGCGGTGACCCAGGTTCGCGTCAACCCCCAGACGGTGCAGAACGTCGTCACCTACGACTCGGTGGTCAGCGCGGCCAACGACGACCTGGCGCTTTTTCCGGGCATGACGGCCTCGACGAACATCGTCGTCGACCAGCGGCTCAATGCGCTGCGCGTCTCCGACCAGGCGCTGCGCTACGTCCCCGGCGGTCTCCCCAGGGCCGGGACGAGCGAGGTCGCCGGGGGAACCGGAACGGCGCGCGTCTGGGTGCTGCGCGACGGCAAGCCCGTGCCCGTCGACGTCGCCACGGGGCTCGACGACGACAGTTTCACCGAAATCGTCAAGGGTGACCTCAACGCCGGCGACGCCGTCATCCTCTCCGAGGATCGCGGCGCGACCGGCGCCCAATCAGGAACGCCTTTGCCACGCCTGTAGAGCCGCGGCGGACGCCAGTGAAGGTTCGCCGATGCCCGAAGAGATCCTCAGAATCGAAAACGTGACGCGGACGTTCGTCGTCGGCGACACGCAGGTGCAGGCGCTGAGGGGCGTCAGCCTGAGAATCGAGCGCGGCGAGTTCGTCGCCATCATGGGCTCGTCGGGGTCGGGCAAGTCGACGCTGATGGCCATCCTGGGCTGTCTCGATCGTCCCACCAGCGGCCGGTACTTCCTCGCCGGCGTCGACGTCGCCGGGCTCAAGGAGCCGGAGCTCGCCCGCATCCGCGGTTCGCGCCTCGGTTTCGTCTTCCAGAGCTTCAATCTCCTGGCGCGGACCAGCGCCATCGATAATGTCGGCCTTCCCCTCTACTACGCGCCGACGGGCCCGGCGCATCGCGGGGCGCGCGTCGAGCGGGCGCGCCGGGTGCTGCAGCTGCTCGGCCTGGGCGATCGCGAGCGCAACACGCCCAGCCAGCTCTCGGGCGGCCAGCAGCAGCGCGTCGCCATCGCGCGCGCTCTCATCAACGCGCCGAGCCTGTTGCTCGCGGACGAGCCGACCGGCAATCTCGACACGCGCACTTCCCACGAAATCATGGATACGCTGGTCGCGCTCAACCGCGACCAGGAGGTGACCGTCGTCGTCGTCACCCACGAAGCCGACATCGCCGGCTATGCGAAACGCGTCGTCACGATGCGCGACGGCCTCATCATCTCCGACGACCGCGCCGCCAAAGCGGCGCCTTCGCCGCCGACGCCGGAGCGCGAAAGAGGCGCTGCGAGCGCGGCGCAGCTCCATGCCGAGGAAGCGGGCGGGGCCGAGATTCCCGCCGGACGGTCGTGGGCGTTCGGCCTGATGATCCTCGCGGCGGCGGCGCAAGCGATCGGACGCAACGTGATGCGCTCCGCGCTCACCATGCTCGGCGTCTTCATCGGCGTCGCCGCGCTGATCGTCATGGTCGCCGTCGGCCAGGGCGCCAATGACGCGGTGCGCAAGCAAATCGAGAGCCTGGGAACCAACGTCGTGGTGATCCTGCCGGGTGCGGTCGTCACCGGAGGCGTGCGCGCGGGCTTCGGCAGCGCCAGCACGCTCACGGTGGACGACGCGCACGCGATCCGGCGCGAGGACCCGGCGGTCGCGCAGGTCGGCTATCTCATCCGCCAACAGGGGCAGACGCTCTATTCCAACCAGAACTGGACGACGACGATCCAGGGCGTCAGCCCCAATTACCCGCCGATCACCAACTGGCAAATCGCGGCGGGCCGCGGACTGACCCGGGACGACGAGAGCAAGGCCGAACTCGTCGTCCTGCTCGGCCAAACCGTCTATCGCCAGTTGTTCGCCGGAGGCGAGAACCCGCTCGGCGCTTTCGTCCAGGTGCGCAGCGTGCCGCTGCGCGTCGTCGGCGTCCTCGCCGCCAAGGGCCAGTCCTCCTTCGGCCAGGACCAGGACGATCTCGTCATGACGCCGTTCACGACGGCGGAACGCAAGGTGCTCGGCGTCGCGGCGCCCACGCAAACGCAGGCGCAGAACAACTGGCCCTATTTGCCGCCGCCCAACCCCTACAATTTGACGCCGCGCCTGACCGGCTACGCCAACATGGTCTACGTCCAAGCGGCGAGCCAGGGACAGGTGGCGGCCGCGATCGACGAGGCGACGCAGACCCTGGCGCGCCGCCACCGCATCAAGCCCGGCCAGATCAACGACTTCAGCGTGCGCAACCTCAGCCAGTTCGCCGAGACGGCGGAGAGCAGCAGCCGGATCATGGCGCTGCTGCTGGCCTCGGTGGCCTCGATATCGCTGGTGGTCGGCGGCATCGGCATCATGAACATCCTGCTCGTCTCGGTCACCGAGCGCACGCGCGAGATCGGCCTGCGCATGGCGATCGGCGCGCGCCGGCTGCATGTGCTGCTGCAATTCCTCGCCGAGGCGGTGTTCCTCAGCGTCAGCGGCGGCGTCGCCGGCATCGTCGCGGGAATCGCCGTCGCCGCCGGGATTTCCTTGATCTTCGGCTGGCCGGCGCCGATCTCCTTGACCGCGATCGTCGGCGGATTCCTGTTTTCCGCCGCGGTCGGCGTCTTCTTCGGCTTCTATCCCGCCCGCAAGGCCGCCGCGCTCGATCCGATCGAGGCGCTGCGCTACGAGTGAGCGCAGCGCGCCGTCTTCAGTGCGACCCGTCGCCGCCGTCAGCGCGCGGCGCGCAGGGTCAAGGAAGCGACGCCCGCCGCGAGAGCCACGCCCGACTGCACTTCGACGGACAGCGGTTGCAGGGTGAACGAACGATCGAAGCCGCCGACGAGCGCGTTGGCGCCGAGCCCGGCGCCCAGGGTGACGGAAGCGTCGGCCCCTGCGTAATCGCCCGCCAGCGCGCCGCGCCGCGGACCGGCGGTCGGCGCGAACACCGCCCACGCCAGGACGCCGCGGCCGGTCACACCGATATCGAGGCCGAATTTGCGGATCGTGCCGTAATAGCGTTCCCTAAACCCGTGCGTCGAGGTGTAGGTGCAGAGCATTTCCTTGGACGAGGTGATGATCATGCCGAGGCCGGCGGCGACGTCGCAGCGCAACGTGCCGACCTTGACGTTCGACTGGGCCAGAGCGGGTTGCACGAGGGCGGACAGCGCGACCAAGGCGATCGCAAGCGTCGGGACGCGAAGATTCATCTGGCTCTCCCATCGTTGAGTTCATGCGCGGCTTTGCTGAGTCGAACCGCCGGCGCGCACAGATTCGCACCGGCCATTCATGCGAGAAATCGACGTCGATCGTCATGACTTGGATCAACCCCCGTGTCGGCCCCGCAACGCCGCGCTGGCGGCGCAGGCGACGCCCGCTCTCACGCGGCATGCGCCCCTGCTTGGGCGCCGCCACGCCGTCGCGCTCGACGCTTTGCGGCGCGAGAACGGCGGCGGCGGACAATCGACCTATTTCTCGTCGGCCTGCCAAGTCCACTTTTCGCCCTTGACGTTCCACGCATTGCCGCTCATGTGCGTGCCGGAAATCCGGCCTTGTCGCTCGCTGAATTTGTGATTTGTTTCCATGTAGATGATGTCGCCCATTTGCTTCCAGGTGCCGTTCTTATAGAAACCTGTGGGAGATTTATAGTCCAATTCGTGATTTCTTTGGAATTGGTACTCGTAATAATCATTATCAGAATCTACGCCCGCCCAAGTCGTCCCGGCAACGCTTGGAATGTGAGCATTATCTTGAGCGCTCGCGGGAATCACAGCGACAAATGCGACCAGCGTCAATACGCTTACGGCGCACGGCTTGGAAACAACTCTCATGGACATTCTGTTTCCTTTCTCCTTCGGGAGTCCTATCGTTTTGACGGCGCCGGCGCGCAACGCCGCCCTTTGCTCAGGCTTCGAGCCGTCGACCGGAAGAACATGGCAAGGCGAACAAGACATAGCGATCCCTCTCGAGGCGGTCGACGGCAGCGTCGTATTCGGCTTCGCGCACCTCGATGCAACGACCGAACGCGTTCACGGCCTCGGCGCGCGCGCCGCCCGTCGCGATGCTTCGACGAGCGGCTTCCGCCCTCGAACGAACGGCCTTCGGCGGCATGTGCGACCGACGCCCCGGGCGCAACTCGGCTCCGACCGCAACCTGCGACGGTTCGAGCCTGTTGACAAGGCCAATCCGCCGAGCCCGGCGCGTCCCGGCGCCCGTCGGCGCACCGAAAATCGACGGATCGACCGGCGATGGCGGGGTCGGGAGCCGGCCGCCAGCTTGCAAGCCACAAACGGCGCGCCGCCGACAAATCGCTCGGTCCTATTGACGCCGATCAAGGTAACCGAGCGTCGATCGTCGTAGCCATAAAATAGGCGATTGTAATCTGTAAACAGACGCTTCGCCCTCACCGGGCCAGGGCGGTTGAAGAGGGGTTGGCGCTCTCGTCGTATCTATGGAGGCGTCGATGCGCACTTCATTGTGGAAAGCTTTTGCCGTTTCGATTACGCCGTTTCTTCTTGGCGGCGCGCTCGCGGCGACGCCGGCGTTGCCTGCGGGCGCGCACGGCGCCGGCTTTAGCGGGTCCTTCCGGCCGAGCGGCCCCTCGTCGTTCGGCGGTTCGTTTTCCCACGGAAACTCTGTGCCGCCGGGAAGCTTCATACCGCACGGAACCGCCCCTCCGTACACCGGCGTCGTTCCGTCCGGCGGCCCGTCGCGCCATCACCCCTACACGGGCAGGCGCTATCGCCACCCATGGGTCGGCGGCGTGACCGGCCCCCTGTGGTGCGACGATTACTATTGCGACAACGGGTACTATTACGACAACGGGTACTATTACGACGAGAGCGACTGCTGGGTGTTGCGCCGCGTCTACAACAAACACCGCAAGCTCATCGGCTGGCGGCGCGTTTACATCTGCCAGTGAGGACAATAGACGGCGGAGCGGCGGAACGGGCGCGTCATTTCACGCCGCGCCGCTCCCGCCCCCGCCCGGCGGGCGCGCAAGGGCGATCAACGCGTCGACCACGGCGTAGTCCTGATAGCCGCAACGCGCCAGCGGCCGGGCGCCGGCAGTGTCGAAGCGCCCTTCGCGGATGAGCGCGTCGTCGATATGGAACGCGACGACTTCGCCGAGGACGAGGTAATTGTCGAGCGCCTCGCCGCGATGGTTCTTCAGCCTCACGACTTCGACGACCTTGCACTCCATCGCCGCGCGGCATTCGGCGACGCGCGGCGCTTTCACCAGCCGACAGGGCGCCATCGTCAGCCCCGCATGTTCGAATTCGCTCTGGCCGCGCGGCAAGGGCGCCGACGTCGCGTTGATCGCCTGCATGAGGTCGCGGCTCGCCAGGTTGGCGACGAACTCGCCGCTTTCGCGCGCGAAGGACGCCGAGTCCTTCAACCCCTCGCTGGAGAAGCCGACGATCGGGGGAGCCGAGCAGAAGGCGTTGAAGAAGCTGTAGGGCGCCAGATTGATCCGTCCGTCGAGGCTGCGCGTCGAAATCCAGCCGATCGGGCGCGGCGCGACGATCGCCTTGAAGGGATCGTGGGGCAACAGGCTCTTGTCGCGTTGGCGGGTTTCATAAAACATGGCGAGCTCCCATCAAGCCGGGAAGACGGTGACGATCTCGGAAAGCGCGGGGCGCGGGCGATCCTCCCTGACGAGCCTCGGCCGGCCGACATGGACGAAGCCGGCGACGCGCTCGCGCTCGGCGAGGCCGATCGCCGCGCCGAAGCGCCGATCGTAGGCGCACCACTCCGTGAGCCAGCCCGCGGCGTAGCCGAGCGCGTGGGCGGCGATCACCAGGTTCATGCACGCCGCGCCGGCCGAAAGCACTTGCTCCCATTCGGGAATCTTCACATGCGGCGCGGCGCGGGAGACGACCGCGACGACGAGCGGGGCGTGCGAAAAGCGCATCCGCTCGATCGCTTGGGCCGCCGCGTCGAGAGCCGGATCGTCGGCGAGTTTGAGTTCGAGCGCGATGCGCCCGGCCCGCTCGCGCGCGGCGCCCTCGAACACGATGAATCGCCAGGGCGCGAGCTTGCCGTGATCGGGCACGCGCGAGGCGATCCTCAGCAGGGTCTCGATCTCGCCGCCGCTCGGCCCGGGACCGGTCATTTCGGGCGGAGCGAGCGAGCGGCGGCGCCGGAGCAAGGCGATCGTTTCGTTCATGGCCGTCTTCGTTCCCGAACGGTTTTCTCAGCGCATGGCCGCGCTGCCCCTCCATGCCGAGTTTCCCGCCCCGAGTAAATCGCCTTCGAACCGCCCTATTGTGCCGGCACGAGCCTCGAGCCGGCGTTCGAGCGGATTGACCGGCGTCCTCGATCGCGGCAAAGCGTCTTGCAAATGATTCGGCGCCTTCTTTCCCTCGCGCTGGCGCTCGTCGCCCTGGGCGGCCTTTGCGCCTCGGGTCCGGCGCAGACCCTGAGCCCCGACGCGGGCCAAGGCACGCTGCGCCTGTGGGCGACGCTCGCCGGCTCGGATGCGCCGCTGACGGGCGGCCTGCGCTGGCGCGTCTTCGCCGCCCGCCCCGATCTCGACGGCTCGCACTCGCTCGTGGTCGAATCGGGCGAGGCGCAGCCGACCTTGACGCTGCCGCCCGGCGACTATGTCGTTCACGTCGCCCTCGGCCTCGCCAGCGCGGCCAAGCGCGTGTCGCTGGCGCAGGATATTCGAAGAGAGCGGCTGACGCTCAACGCCGGAGCGTTGCGCATCACCGGCACGCTCGGCGGCGCGCCGATCGACCCCTCCAAGCTTTCGCTCGCCATTTACGTCGCCGAGCGCAATAACCCGCAAGCCAAGCTGGTCGACGCCAAGGCGCGCGCCGGCGAAATCGTCGCCCTGCCGGAAGGCGCCTACCACATCGTCTCGACCTTCCTCGATTCGGTCGGCGTCGGTTCGGTCGGCGTCGGCAAGCCCGGCGGCGGCGCGCCCAGCGCCCCGACGCCGACCAATTCCATCGTCGCCGCCGACATCAAGGTCGTCGCCGGCAAGCTCATCGACGTGACCTTGCGTCACCGTTGCGCGACGGTGACCATCAAGCTCGTCAACGCCCCCGGCGCGGACGCGCTGGCCAACAGCAGCTTCACCGTGCTGACGCCCGGCGGCGACCTCATCCGCGAACTCATCGGCGCCTTTCCCTCGCTCGTCCTCGCCGAAGGCGAATACGTCGTCATCGCCCGCCACGACGCGAAAACCTATCAGGCGACCTTCCAGGTGCAATCGGGTCTGGACCGCGACGTGGAAGTTGTTGCAAAAGAGGACGCCAAGCAGGAATAGCGACGCCATGCAAACGTTCTTCGTTCAAATCAAATGCGCGCTCGGACGCACCTATGAAGTGGCCAGCGCGCTGGCCGAGGCCGAAATCGCCTCGGAGATCTATTCGACCGCCGGCGACTTCGACATTCTCGCCAAGTTCTATGTCGAACGCGACGTCGACATCGGCCACTTCGTCGGCCACCGGGTGCAGGTGATTCCCGGCATCGTCGACACGCGCACGATCATCACCTTCAAGGCGTTCTGAACGCCCCAGCCGACCCTTCGCAAGAGCCCGCCATGCGCCTCGCCGCCATTCTCGCCGTCACGCTCGCCGCCGGCGCCGCCCTCGCGGACAACGCGTCGTACCTCTTCGACGCGCTGCAGGGCGGCCCCTATCGGGTCGCCTGGGACAAGTTGATGAAGGACGTGCAGCCGACGCCCGACTGGCTGGCGCAATTCAACAGGAATTTCGACGGCGTCGCCGGCGAGTTCAAGCCGATCACGATCGAGGGCAAGGCCTACCTGCTCTCCTTCGTCTGCGAGCCGACGAAATGCGCGAGCCGTAAGTTCGAGGTTCTGTTCGACCTCGACGGCGAACACGCCTGGGGCGCGCTCGGCGGCCGCGACGAAGAGCCGGAGTTCTTCGGCGCGCCGCCGCCGGCCTTGCAGGAGGCCATCGCCAAAGCCGTCAAGGGGTAGACTCTTCGGCGGCGAAACCAAATCCGGGCTATGATGCCGGCGATGCCACCGCCCAACCCGCTCCGCCTCGTCCTTTGGATCACCCTTAGCAGCATTCTGCTGGGTGCGTTGTTCGCCCGCGCCGAATATCAATCGCTCGACGCCGCCGATGTCGCGAACGCCTATCTGCACGGCGCCCTGGTGGGCGGCCTGACCGGCGGCGTCCTCTCCTCGCTCGAGATTTTCGTGTTGCGCCGCGCCTCCGGCGCGTTCCTCCGCCAATTGCCGTTTCTCGTCTATCTCGGCCTTCGCTCGCTGCTCTATCTCGGCGTCTTCCTCATCATCGAGGGCGCCGTGAACCGGCTCATGCCCAGCGCCGCCGGCGATATCGCCCCCATCACCCGCGCCGACATGATCTTCTCGATCGGGCTCAGCCTCGGCTTCAACCTGCTGTTCGGCGTCAACGCGCTGCTCGGCCCGGGCGTGCTGTTCGCCTTCGTCGCCGGTCGCTATCACCACCCGCGCGTCGAGGAGCGCGCGCTGTTGTTCATCGACATGCGCTCCTCCACCGCGATCGCCGAGCGCCTCGGCGAGCTGCGCTTCATGGACTTCCTCAACCGCTTCATCACCGACCTGTCGCTCGCCGTCGCCGAGGCGGGCGGCGATATCCACAAATATGTCGGCGACGAGATCATCGCCACCTGGAGGCTCGCCGCCGGCCCGAACGAGCCCGGCTGCGTGCGCGCCTGCTTTTCCGCGCTCGACCGTCTCGCCGCGCATGGCGGCGACTATGAGCGCGAATTCGGCCTCAGCGCCGATTTCCGCGCCGCCCTTCACTGCGGTCCGGTGGTCGTGGGCGAGCTCGGCTATCTCAAGAAGGAGATCGCGCTGATCGGCGACACCATGAACACCGCCGCCCGCATCGAGCAGGCCTGCCGCGGCGCCGATTGCCGCGTGCTCGCCTCGGCGGCGCTGCTGGAGCGCCTCGCCGCGCTTCCCGCCGGGGTCGCCAAGCGCACGCTGGGCTCGCTGCCGCTGCGCGGCAAGAGCCAAGCGATCGAGATTTACGCGCTCGAGGCCGACGCCGAAACGCAGCGCGATCCGATCGGTTCGCGTCATCGCCTCGGTTCGTCCGCGGCGACGCGATCTTCATAACGGCGCGCGATTCCTTCGGGATCGGCGACGTCCCAGCCGCCCTGGGGGCGCGCGGCGATATAGGTGGGCCCGATCGGGACTTTGCCGTGCGCGCCGGGGATGTCGAGCACATAGGTCGGCAGCGCGAGCCCAGAGAGGCGCCGGCGCAATTCGCCCATCAAAGCCTGGCCCTCGGCGATCGAAGTGCGCAGATGCGCGGTTCCCGGCGCGAGATCGCCGTGGTGAAGATAGTAGGGCTTGACGCGCGTCTCGACGAAAGCGCGCATCAGCGCTTCGAGCGTGTCGGCGTCATCGTTGACGCCCTTGAGCAACACGCTCTGGCTGACCATCGCCACGCCGCGATCGATCAGCCGCCGGCACGCCGCGCGCGCTTCGCGCGTCAATTCGCGGGGGTGGTTGGCGTGCAGCGCGACATAGACGGTCTTGTCGCGCCCGCGCGTCAACGCGGCGGCCATCGCGTTGGTCACCCGCTCGGGCGCGGCGACCGGCAGGCGCGTGTGCCAGCGTAAGATTTTGAGGTGCGGAATCGCGGCCAGCGCCTGCGTCGTCGCGGCGAGGCGTCGCGCCGAGAGCATCAGCGGATCGCCGCCGGTCAGCACCGCCTCCCAGATCTCCGGGCGCGCGCGGACATAGTCGAGCGCGGCGGCGAAATCCGCTTCGCTCAACGCCCCCGCGCCCGGCCCGACCATCTCGCGCCGGAAGCAGAAGCGGCAATAGACCGCGCAGACCGAGACGAGCTTGATGAGCACGCGGTCGCGATAGCGATGCACGACGCCGGGAAGCGGGCTCTTCAGCTCGTCGCCGATCGGATCGGGGTCTTCGGCCGGATCGCGGATCAATTCGCGCGCGTCGGGAACATATTGCCGCGCGATCGGGTCGGCGGGATCGTTCCTCGCGATCAGTCGCGCCACGGCGGGCGTCAGCGCGATCGCGTAACGCGCCGCGATCCTTTCGATTTCGCCGCGCCGCGAGGCCGCGACGAGGCCCGCCGCGACGAGATCGTCGGGCGACTTCAGCGTGCGCGCGGGCCGGCGGGGGCTCATGGCGGCGGTTCTAAGCGCGCGGCGGGCGGATGGGAAGGCGGGGCGGCGGCCGAGGCCGAACCAAGAGCTCGGCCGCCGGCCTTCAGCGAACCGCCTCGACCCATTTGAAAAACCTTCGCCGCGCCCGCTCGTCATAGCCGGTGGCGACCTGGAGCGCGATTTGCGCGATGGTGACCGTTTCGAGCCGCTCGCGGCCGACGCGCTCCGGTCGAGGTCCACGACGCGCCGGGATTGTTCCTGGCGGGCGATTGGGTCGGGGAGCGGGGCGTGCTCTCCGACGCCTCCGCGGCGAGCGCTGAAGCCGCGGCGAAAGCGGCGACGCAATTGGCGGGCGCCGCATGACCCTTTTCGATCCGACGCGCCCGCTCAGAGGGCGCCGCTACGCGACAACTTCGTGACGTTGGTCTGCTGGGACGGGCGCGGCGCGACGGGCGCCGCCGCCTCGCGCGGGGCGTCGCCGGCTGTCGGCGGAGGGCGACGCGCCTGTTGACGCTCGGCGCGCGAGGCCTCCAGCGCTCCGTCGGCCAGTTGGCGCTCGGCGCGCATGCGCGCGATCTCGTCCTGAAGCACGGCGGCGCGGCGCTCCCATTCCTCTTTCGCGCGCTGCCGGCCGTTGGTCGCTTCTTCGAGCCGGGCGGTCAGTTGCTCGACGGCGCGCGCGGCCGATTGCAGCGCCGCCTCCTTGGCGCGGACGGACTCGGTCAGAGCGTTGACCTGATCGACGAGAGCGCCCCGCATCCGCTCCGTGCCGGCGATGCGTTCGTTGGCGGCGGCGAGGTCGTCCTTCTGCGCGCGGGTGGCCCTTTCGAGAACGTCGATCTGGATGCCGTTGTCGAGCAGTTGGCGCTCCGCGGCGCGCAACTCCTCGATCTTCTCGCGCAATTGGCCGCGCGTCTGATCGAGGATCCTGTTCGTCACGTCGACCCGTCCGCGCACGGCGTGGACGGTGTTGGCGAGCGCGGACGCTTCGGAGCGGCTGCGCTCGACGTGCTCGAGATGCTTGGCGCGCAGGGTCGCATGCGCGGACTGCTCCTCCGACAGCGCCTGCTCCAGCGCGGCGATCCGAAGCCTGCTTTGATCGGCCTGCGCCTCGTATTCCGCAACACGCGATTCGTAATCCGCGATGCGCCGGTTGGCGGCCTCCAGGCTGCTCGAGAGATCCTGCGAGGCTTCGCGCAGCGTGCCGTTCTCCTGCGCCAGCAGCGCGCCCTGGTCGTTCGCCATCTTGAGCGAATGCTCCAGGTTCGCCAGGCTCAGGTCCTTGCTCGAAAGTTCGTCCTTGAGACGTCGAATCTCGTCGGCCTGACCGGCGGTCTGGCGCGCCTCGGCGTCGAAAAGGCGCTCGAACTTGTCCTTCGCGGCCTCGCACTCGCGCAACTCGAGCCGCGCCTCGTTCAGGGCGGCGTCGAGGCGCTGGGCGCGCTGCGCCAATTCGCGATTGTCTCGCAGCGCCGCATTTCTCGCTTCGGAGACGAGGTCGCGCTCCTCGAGCGCCGCGGCATGGCGCGCGCTCAACCCTTGATGCGCGTCGTCCAGGAAGCCGAGCTTGATCTTCGTTTCATGCAAGCACGCCTTGGCCGCCTCGAACTCTCCCAGCAGTTCCGAAATCGGCGACAGCAGGCCGTGGAACAGGCTCCTCACCTGGTCCAAATGCGCAAACCCGTGCTCCACTTCCTCGAATTGGCTGCGCAACGTCTCGTTCTGCATGCCGATCGCTTCGAGCGATGCGTTCGGCGAATAGCGCGGCGGCGCGGCGGCGGCGGCGCTCGACGGCGCGATCGCGTCTTGCCGCTCCGCCCGGCGGTCGGAGGGTTGAACGAAAGTGACGACTTGATCCCAAAACACACCCATAACATCCCCCCGTCGCTGGGCGACTTTCGAGAAGTCGGTGGAAAGGCTCAGTGAAACGCGAGCGACACGCGAGAAGGTTCGACGCACTGACTCCCGGCGCCCAAAGGCTCGCCCTTCGTGGATGCGCCGCCACTCGCCATTCCCCGCCGCGACGATCCCCAGGGTTGTGATGAGCTAAGCGATACAACTCATGCGTGTCAAGGAGAGCGCTTCGACAAAACGGTGCAAAACGCCCGCGCCGCCCGCGCCGTCCCGAAAGACTTTGAAAATCAACGACGAAGATCGAGCCGAGGGCGCGTCGTCGCTCGACGGCGGCGAGGGCTCGGCCCGGTTCGCCGCGGGCCTTCGCGCCGCGCCGCCCTCGCCGGGGGGCGCTGATTCGGGTAGGTCGCCAACGATCGACGGCGGCTGCGATCTTGAACGCGACGCCGCGATGCCGTAATTACCCACCCCCTATTTGATGAGGCGGACGCTGGCGGCACGGACCGAGTTCAAGCCAGGATGCCGACGATCACGGCGAAGGGGTTCGCGCCTTTGAGCCTTGCGGTATCGACGGTCGTGCGGACGTCCGCTTCAGCTTCGGCGGCCCACATGGCTCGGTAGCCGTTGGTG